>ENA-OQER01001271-OQER01001271.1-human-gut-metagenome-genome-assembly--contig:-NODE-1271-length-12493-cov-6.522238_pt1 | contig 12493 bp, 13 predicted proteins | sample MGYA00242797_ERZ504639 | MGnify/ENA primary metagenome ERZ504639 (study PRJEB26092, sample SAMD00036306) | human gut metagenome | host: Homo sapiens | study: EMG produced TPA metagenomics assembly of...
TTAAGTTTGCTGCTCTACAGTCCTGCGCAAGACGGAAAGCACATTAAGTGCTTTCCTTTGCGTGCGGAACTCGCGACAAACTTAAACAGCGGGCCGCCCGGACCGGGAATCCGACGTGCTTGTCGGGGCAACGTTCCCTTCCAAATAGGGACAGGTTTATTTTGGTCGGTTTTATCTGGGGAAACGTCGCGCTCCAGCGGTGATCTGCTCTCATCTGTCGCATGGAAATCGGCGGCGTTTCCATTTAACGCAAAAGAGGCCGCTTCCCCTAGTAGGAAGCGACCCCAAATCTTACGAATAGACGATGGTAAAGGCTCTTTCGTTTCGGTCTCCCCTGTTGATGTATACCTCACAATTTCAAGGGTTACCGAGACAACTTGATCGACATCAATCAACTTCGTTGGCACCCAGATGTTCTCTCCGCTATTGCGCCCATAAGAAAAATATAAGTTGAACACCCCTGCGTCGTCATCTTCGATAATCTGCTCCGATCCATCCTTGTAGCTGACGGTCAGCTTATTATCAACTGCTTCATAGCCCAAATCATCGATGTGCGTCTGGATGGAAAACGGGCTAATCTCAAGAGGCGAGTCACCGGAGCGGAGTTCCTTTGTATCGACGTACGCTCCAATATTGAACTCGGGTGTCGACGCCTCAAACCGCCTCGCACTCTCACCTTCACCCTCGGTCCAATGGATATTCCAGGTGACAGCATGTTGCAAATCTCGCTCGCGATCCATAGCGGCAAAGTACATCGTGCCATTAATGACAGTATCGCTTGATGTGTCCTTATCAATTGTGCTGCGTGTGTCAGGCCATTCCTCGCCGAACTTCATATCGGGCGTGCCGATGCCCTGCTCTTCTTCACCATAGAGAACAAGTTCGCCAATCTCTGCTGCTGGCTTGTAGTAGTTAACTCCATTTGGATTGGACAACGTAAACGTCACGGCTCCGCAGCCGTTTTGGTCGATTGCCATCTCATGGATATCAAGCGTATAGCCGTTGCCCTCGACGGACAGATTAACCTCCTGGACTGCGCCTTCCAGGCTTTGGGGCGCGATGCCATCGCCAAACTCTCTGGTGTAGGTATATTTAGTTCCCGATGAGCCGCCGTTGGTCCAGGTAATGGAATCCCCGTTGCCGTGGTTTCCCCAGGCAGAGGCAAAATAGCTGGAATTGACGACGGCGTAGGCGACCCCTCCGGTCGCCAGCACTCCGGCAAGGCATCCGATCACGGCAACATACAGAGGCTTCGCGTGACCCTTTCGGCGAAGCGGCTCACCAGCAGCGGCATAAAGAACACGGTCAGCAAGATCGCTATCGGCTTGGACGGACTCGAAGGCCTGCTTGATTTGATTGGATTTCACGGTCGCCCTCCTCTAGGATGAACTTGAGCTTCGATCTGCCGCGAGCCAAACGCGTTCGAACAGTCGCGGCTGGCACATGCAATAACTCGGCAATCTCTGAGGTCGAAAAGCCCAGATAGTAATAGAGCATGATGGGAACACGGAATCGTTCCGGAAGTCGCATAACGTCTGACAGGACCGCCTTGGTCTCCTCCTGCGCCGTCGAAAGCGAATCGGCCAGGTTCTCAATATCCTCCACACGCCTCCATGGCTTTCGAAAGAGAGATTTGCATTCATTGATCGTGACCCGAATAAGCCATCGACGAAGATGTTCCCAGCTTTCAAATTGGGCATCGCTTTTGAGTAACTTCAGAAAGACGTCTTGAGCGACATCGTCGGCATCGGCACGATCGCGCAGATACGTCAATGCGATTCGAAACACGACATCACGGTGATCCTCGACCGCCTGTCTAAATGCTTGTTCTTCCATAATCACCTCCCGGTGATGCTGATGTTTCTTGCTGAGGCCCTCACCATAGATACGCTTTGACCGAACGAAATGTTTCAAATTCAAGCAGGAATAACCTACCAAAAAAACCCTGCCCCTTATTGGCAAGGGATCGACGGAACGCAACAGGTTGAGCATACGCAAGCGAGCGGCCCCCAGAGCGTACAAGGTGGCATGAAAAAGGCAGGGCATTGACCTTTTGGTCATGCCCTGCCTTTTGAATGACAGATTGTAGCTCTGGGGGCCGCGCAGCGACGGAGATCGCCGCCGTTCGTTAGAACGGCGGAACTAGTTACTCCTCGTCGTTGTCCTTGGCCTCTTCGGCGTCGTCGGTGTCCACGAGCTGGTTGAGCAGCTCGTCGAGGGAAGCCATGTCCTCGTTGATAGCACCGTTGGCGGGAGCTTCTTGTCGTCGATCGGGGCGCCCAGGAGCTCCTCGTCGGCGTCGGCGTGATGCGTCGGCGCGGCGGAGGTGCCCAGCAGGATGTCGTCCGGACCGTCGGGGCTAAAGACCATCTGCAGCAACTGCGAGAGGTCTTCCTCATCGGCAACGTCGTCGTTGTTCTCGAGGATGTAGAGCAGATCGTGGGCCTCGAGGCCGTCACGGAGCTCCTCGATTGCCTTGGCACCGATACCATCGATGCGCAGCAGATCTTCCTCGGACTTGCCGACCAGGTCGCCGACCGTCTCGATGCCGACCTCGCTGAACTTGTTGGTCCAGCGCTGCGACACGCCCAGGTCGTCGAACAGGTACAGGCGAGCCTTCTCGGCGGAGATGGTGTGGCCGTTGCGGGTGAACGAACCGTCAGCACCACCGAACTCGTCGTAGCCGGCCCAGTCGAGCTGCTGCGGGAGCTGCTCGTCCAGGTCCTTGAGCTCCACAGGAGCCCACTCGGGCAGCGACTTGGCGTTGGGCGAAGCCGGGCCGTCGATGTCCACGTACCGTCGGCCGTGCGATACGTCAGCTTGGCGTTGGCGTACGCTTGAGGCCAGTACCAGCCGGGATCTTTTTACCGACAATGACGTTGGACTTAAGGTCGAGCAGGTGGTCGACCTTGCCCTCGATGGCAGCCTCGGTAAGGACGCCGGCGGTACGGATGAACGAAGCGCTCGACAGCCAGGAGTCGATGTTGGACGCGACCTTGAGCGTACCCAGGATGACGGGCTCGGCACAGGAGCCTGACCGCCCAGACGGGCAACGCGCTCGACCTCGTCGGCGAACTCGTAGCGGTCGACGTACTGACCAAGCAGGTACTTGGAGTCGCCGGGGTTGGTAATCTGAACGCGACGCAGCATCTGACGTGCGAGCACCTCGATGTGCTTGTCGTTCAGGTCGACGCCCTGGCTGGTGTATACGTCCTTAACGCTCTCGACGAAGGTGTGCATCGTCGACTCGATGTCGGTCAGCTTGCGCAGGTTACGGAAGTTGACGAAGCCCTTGGTGATCTGATCGCCGGCGCGAACCTCGCAGCCGTCCTCGATCTCGGGCATAAAGCGCACCGAAGCGGGGACGCGGCGCTCGTCGAGGACACGGGTGTGATCCTCGGAGTCGGTGAGCGTCAGCACGTACTCGGACTTCTCGGGCTTAATCGAGAGGTGGCCGGAGTACGGAGCCAGCTCGGCCTCGCGACCCAGGATCTTCTCGTTGACGTTGCCGACGATATCGAACATACGGCTGACCGTAGGCAGACCCTGCGTAATATCGTCGACGCCAGCGACGCCGCCGGAGTGAATGGTACGCATCGTAAGCTGCGTACCGGGCTCGCCGATGGACTGGGCGGCAATAATGCCGACCGCAGTACCGATGGCGACCGGACGACGGGTGGAAAGATCCCAGCCGTAGCACTTCTGGCACACGCCGTACTTGGAGCGGCAGGTGAGCAGCGCGCGAAGCTTGACCTTCTTAAGGCCGGCATCGACCATCTTCTGGATGTCGGCGACCTTCTCGATGTAGCCGTCCTGCTCAAAGAGCACGGTGCCATCGGGAGCCACGACGTCCTCAATGAAGCAACGGCCGACGAGGTCGGTGTTGAGGTCGGTGGTGCCGGGGATGATGAGGTTGTAGGTGACGCCCTCGTGCGTACCGCAGTCCTCCTCGCGGACGATGACGTCCTGGGCCACGTCGACAAGACGACGGGTCAGGTAACCAGAGTCCGAGGTGTGGGATGCGGTATCGACCAGGCCCTTACGGGCGCCGTAGGTCGAAATGAAGTACTCGAGCGGCAGCAGACCCTCGCGGAAGTTCGCCTTAATGGGAAGGTCGATCGTCTCGCCGGACATGTCTGCCATCAGGCCACGCATGCCGCCGAGCTGACGCAGCTGGGTCTTAGAACCACGGCGCCGGAGTCGGCCATCATGTACAGCGGGTTCTCCTCGTCGAACATGTCGAGCATGAGCGCTGCAACCTTATCGGTACAAGCGGTCCACTCGTTAACGACTTCGATGTGGCGCTCCGTCTCGTTGATGAAGCCCTCCTCGAAGTACTCGTTGATCTGGTCGACGTTGGCCTGGGCGCGGTCGAGCAGCTCCTGCTTCTCGGCAGGGATGAGAGCGTCCCACACCGAGATGGTGAGGCCGGCGCGGGTAGCGTAGTGGAAGCCGGAGTACTTGATGGCGTCAAGGATCGGGCCGACCTTGGCCTCGGGGTAACGATCGCAGCAGTCGGCAACCAGCTTGGCCACGTCGCCCTTGACCATCTTGTAGTTCATGAACTCGTAGTCTTCGGGCAGGCACTGGCGGTTGAAGATGATGCGGCCGATAGAGGTCTCGAAGCGAGCGGTCTTATTGCCGGTGACATCGTAGTCGACGAACTCGTTCTTGCCGTTCTTGACGCGGAAGATACGGGTGCCGTCCTCGTTGATGACGTTGGCATCGGCAGCGGACACGCGGACCTGGATCTTGGCCTGCATGTCGACCTCGGAGCGGCAGTCATAGGCGTGCAGTGCGTCGTCGAAGCTCGAGAACACGTGGTTCTCGCCCGGCAGACCCTCGCGGACCTGGGTGAGGTAGTACACACCGATGATCATGTCCTGCGAGGGGATGTTAACCGGCTTGCCGGATGCCGGCGAGCGCAGGTTGTTCGCAGAGAGCATGAGCACGCGAGCCTCGGCCTGAGCCTGGCTGGACAGCGGCACGTGGACAGACATCTGGTCGCCGTCGAAGTCGGCGTTGAAGGGCGAGCAGACCAGCGGGTGCAGGTGGATAGCCTTGCCCTCGACCAGCACCGGCTCAAAGGCTGGATGGACAGACGGTGCAGGTCGGTGCACGGTTGAGCAGCACGACGCGGCCGTCGATGACCTCTTCGAGGATATCCCACACAAAGGTGGCACCGCGGTCGATAGCGCGCTTGGCGCCCTTGATGTTCTCGACCTTGCCAAGCTCGACCAGGCGCTTCATGACGAAGGGCTTGAAGAGCTCCAGCGCCATGGTCTTGGGCAGACCGCACTGGTGCAGCAGCAGCTTGGGTCGGTAACGATAACCGAACGGCCGGAGTAGTCGACACGCTTGCCCAGCAGGTTCTGACGGAAACGACCCTGCTTGCCCTTGAGGGCCTCGGCGAGCGACTTGAGCGGGCGACCGCCACGACCAGAGACCGGGCGACCACGACGGCCGTTGTCGAACAGGGCGTCCACGGACTCCTGGAGCATGCGCTTCTCGTTGTTCACGATAATCGCAGGGGCGTCCAGGTCGAGCAGGCGCTTGAGTCGGTTGTTACGGTTGATCACGCGACGATACAGGTCGTTGAGGTCGGACGCAGCGAAGCGGCCGCCGTCAAGCTGGACCATCGGGCGCAGATCGGCGGAATGACCGGGATGACGTCCAGAATCATGTTCGCGGGGCTGTTGCCGCCCTTCAGGAAGGCGTCAACGACCTCGAGGCGCTTGACGGCCTTCTCGCGCTTCTGCTTCTGGGAGTCCTCGTCGGCGATGATGGCCTTGAGCTTCTCGGCCTCGGAGGGGAGGTCGATGGCAGCGAGCAGGTCGCGGACGGCCTCGGCACCCATGCCACCCTTGAAGTACATGGAGTAGTAACGGGTCATCTCGCGGAACAGCGGCTCATCAGAGATGAGGTCGCGCTCGGTGAGCTTCATGAAGGCGTTGAAGGCGTCCGTGCGGAGCTGCTTCTCGTCCTTGCACTCTTCCTCGATGTCGACGATGCCAGAGGCAATCTCCTCGGGGGTCAGCGGCTCCTCGTCGGAGAACTCGTCAAAGTTCTCGGGGTTGCCTGCTCCTTGAGGGACTCAATCTGGCGGGCGCACTCGGCATCGATCTCTTCCAGATCGGCGGCGAGCTCCTCGCGCAGGTCGTCGGCGTCGGCCTCGCGAGCCTCGTAGTCGACCTCGGTGATGATGTAGCTGGCAAAGTACAGAACCTTCTCGAGGTCCTTGGACTTGATGTCGAGCATACGGCTCATCGGGAAGCTCGTGGGGCTCTTGAAATACCAGATGTGGGACACGGGAGCGGCGAGCTCGATGTGGCCCATGCGGTCGCGACGCACCTTGGCCGAGGTGACCTCGACGCCGCAGCGCTCGCAGACGATGCCCTTAAAGCGGATGCCCTTGTACTTGCCGCAGGAGCACTCCCAGTCCTTGGCGGGACCGAAGATCTTCTCGCAGAACAGGCCGTCCTTCTCGGGCTTGAGGGTACGGTAATTGATGGTCTCCGGCTTCTTAACCTCACCGTGCGACCAGGAACGGATCTGGTCGGCGGAGGCAAGGGAGATCTTTACCGAGTCAAAATCAGTAGCTTCGAAATCTGCCACAGTCAACTACTCCTTATCAGTGGTCGTGGCGGCGACAGCTCGGGCGCCTCGTCGGTCTCGGCATCCTGGGCCTCGACGTCGGCGTCAACGCCGGCGAGCGCAGCCAGGTCGTCGAGAGCAGAGGTCTCCTCGGCGGTCACAGGGGCGGAGGCGTCCTCGTCGGCATCGTGCATGGGCTCGATGTCCAGTGCGAGCGAACGAATCTCCTTGACGAGAACCTTGAAGGACTCGGGGATACCCGGGACAGGAACGTTCTCGCCCTTGACGATGGACTCGTAGGTCTTGACGCGGCCCACGGTATCGTCGGACTTGACGGTCAGGATCTCCTGCAGGACGTTGGACGCACCGTACGCGTACAGTGCCCAAACTTCCATCTCGCCGAAGCGCTGGCCGCCGAACTGAGCCTTGCCGCCCAGAGGCTGCTGGGTAACCAGGCTGTAAGGGCCGGTCGAACGGGCGTGGATCTTGTCGTCGACCATGTGGCCGAGCTTGAGGATGTAGGACGTACCCACGGTAATGGGCTCGCGGAACTCCTCGCCGGTGCGGCCGTCGAACAGGCGGGTCTTGCCGCGCTCGTCAAGCTGGGTGACGAACTCGGGGCGCATGTGATCGCCAAAGGCAGCGGTGGCCTTGTTGAGCATGTTCTTGTTGGCGCGACGGATGACCTCGGCGATTTCGTCCTCCTTGGCGCGTCGAAGACGGGCGTCGCGGTGAAGAACGGACCGGGGACGTACTTGTCGGAGTCGGCCTGCTCGGTATCCCAACCGCACGCAGCAGCCCAGCCAAGGTGGCACTCGAGCAGCTGGCCGACGTTCATACGCGAAGGAACGCCCAGCGGGTTGAGGATAACGTCGATCGGGGTACCGTCAGCCATGTAGGGCATGTCCTCGACCGGCAGAACGTTGCAGATAACACCCTTGTTGCCGTGGCGACCGGCAATCTTATCGCCCTGCTGGATCTTACGACGCTGGGCGACGTAAACGCGCACCTGCTCGTTGACGCCGGGGGCCAGGTCGTCGCCGTTCTCGCGGCTAAAGCGGACGACATCGATGACGCGGCCGTAAGCGCCGTGAGGCATCTTAAGGGAGGTGTCGCGGACGTCGTGGGCCTTGGCACCGAAGATGGCACGCAGCAGGCGCTCCTCGGCGGTCAGAGCGCTCTCGCCCTTAGGCGTGACCTTGCCGACCAGGATGTCGCCAGGGCCGACCTCGGCGCGATGCGGATGATGCCGTCCTCGTCGAGGTTGGCAAGCATGTCCTCGGAGAGGTTCGGGATCTCGCGGGTGATCTCCTCGGGGCCGAGCTTGGTGTCGCGAGCATCGATCTCGTGACGGGTGATGTTGATGGTCGTCAGCAGGTCCTCGGCCACCAGGCGCTCGGACACGACGATACCGTCCTCGTAGTTGAAGCCTTCCCACGCATGTATGCCACGGTGAGGTTCTGGCCCAGTGCGAGCTCGCCATGATCGGTCGAAGGACCGTCAGCCAGGGGCTCGCCCTGCTCAACGGTGTCACCGACGCGCACGAGCGGACGGTGGTTGATGCAGGTGGACTGGTTGGAGCGCTGGTACTTGGCCAGGTGATACTCGTCCATGCCGCCGGCATGCTTGACGATGATCTTGGCAGCGTCGGCAAAGATGACCTCGCCGGCGTTCTTGGCCAGGGTGACCTCGCCGGAGTCCAGAGCGGCGCGACGCTCCATGCCGGTACCGACATAGGGAGCGGCAGGGTGAACCAGCGGCACGGCCTGACGCTGCATGTTGGCGCCCATCAGCGTACGCTTGGCGTCGTCGTGCTCCAGGAACGGGATCAGCGTGGCTGCGACGGAGAGCATCTGACGCGGCGAGACGTCCATGTAGTCGACGTCCTCGACAGGCACGTCGGCGGGAGCGCCGAAGGAGCCGTCGAAGTCGCGGGTACGGGCGATCACGGTGTGCGGGCGGACAAGCTTGCCCTCGGCATCGGTCGTGATGAACTCGTTGGTCTTGGGATCGAGCGGCGTGTTGGCCGGCGCGATGACGTGTTTCTCTTCCTCGTCAGCGGTCATCCAGTCGATCTGGTCGGTGGCAACGCCGTTCTCGACGCGGCGGAACGGAGCTCGATGAAACCGTACTCGTTGACGCGGGCGTAGAGGGCGAGCGAGCCGATCAGGCCGATGTTGGGGCCTTCGGGAGTCTCGATCGGGCACATGCGGCTGTAGTGCGAGTTGTGAACGTCGCGGACGGCCGTCGGCACGTTGGTGCGGCGGCTGGAGCCGGACTTGTGGCCGGCAAGACCGCCAGGGCCGAGTGCGGACAGACGGCGCTTGTGGGTCAGACCGGTCAGGGGGTTCGCCTGGTCCATGAACTGCGAGAGCTGCGAGGAACCGAAGAACTCCTTGATGGAGGCCACGATCGGGCGGATGTTGATGAGCGACTGCGGGGTGATCTCGTCGATGTCCTGGGAGCTCATGCGCTCACGGACAACGCGCTCCATACGGCTCATGCCGATACGGAACTGGTTGGCGACGAGCTCGCCGACGGTGCGGATGCGGCGGTTGCAAAGTGGTCGATGTCGTCGACCTTGAAGCCCTGCTCGCCGGCGGCGAGGGACAGCAGGTAGCGCAGCGTAGCGACGATATCCTCGTCGGTGAGCACCGTGACCTCTTCCTCGGTGGTGAGGTTGAGCTTCTTGTTGACCTTGTAACGACCGACGCGGGCCAGATCGTAGCGCTGCGGGTTAAAGAGCAGGCCCTCGAGCAGGCTGCGGGAAGCGTCCACGGTGGGAGGCTCGCCCGGGCGCAGACGACGGTAGATCTCGATAAGGGCATCCTCGCGGGTGAGGGCGGTATCACGCTCGAGGGTGCGCTTGATCACATCGGAGTTGCCGAGCAGCTCGATGATGTCGTCGTTGGTGACGGCGATGCCAAGGGCGCGCAGGAACATCGTGGCGCTCTGCTTGCGCTTACGGTCGATGGAGACCATGAGCTGGTCGCGCTTGTCGACCTCAAACTCAAGCCAGGCACCGCGGGACGGGATGATCTGGGCCTTGTAGATCTGCTTGCCCGAATCCATCTCGGAGCTGTAGTACACGCCCGGGGAGCGGACGAGCTGCGAGACGACGATACGCTCGGTACCGTTGATGATGAAGGTGCCTGATCGGTCATCATGGGGAAGTCGCCCATAAAGACGAGCTGCTCCTTGATCTCGCCGGTCTCCTTGTTGGTGAGACGGACGTCGGTCAGAAGCGGGGCCTGATAGGTCATGTCCTTCTCGCGGCACTCCTCGACGGTGTGCGCGGGGTCGCCGAACTGATGCTCGCCGAAGGTAACCTCGAGAACATGGTTCTGGCTCTGGATGGGGCTGGATTCCTTGAACGCCTCACGAAGGCCCTCGTCCTTAAAACGCTCAAAGGATTCCCTTTGAACAGAGATAAGGTTGGGGAGCTCCATGGCCTCCGGGATTTTCCCGAAGCTGACGCGCTTGCGCTCAGTGGCAGTGTATGCGTAGGTCACCAGGTTTTTCCTCCTTCACGGAAATGCTCGGTGGGTTGGCGAGGCATAGCTTCGCCAGTTATCGCAACCTAATAGTTTATCAGGTACCGATCGTTGGGCAAGAAAAGCCTTGACGCAATTGAGTTTTTGGAGTAGCAAAGTTTTTCGACAGAAAATGCGCAGGTAGATGCATGTATATCGAACACCTGTTCATATATTTTCTGTGAACAGAGGGCCAGCAATCGCAGCTCTTATAAAAAACGGGCGCGAACCGAAGTCCGCGCCCGTAAATGTCGATGCCCGAAGGCTTACTTGCGCATCAATCCGCCGCGCTCGTCAATGGCGTCCCAGAAGGCGCTGGCAAAGCGGGGGTCGCTTGCAGCCATGAGGGCGTTGGTGGCCATCCAGCCAGAGGGAGTGCCGGTGTCGTAGCCCGAGAGCGGGTCGATGACGACAGCGTACATGGCCTCGCGGTCGAGCGAACGGGCCATGCGTCGGTGAGCTGGATCTCGCCGCCCTTGCCGGCCTGCTGATCTGCAGCAGGTCCATGACCAGCGGGCTCAGCAAGTAGCGACCGACAATGTACAGGTTGGACGGAGCAGCCTCGGGAGCGGGCTTCTCAACCAGACCGCCGATACGCCAGACAGCGCCCGGCTCGGCATCGGCAACGTCCTCGGCGCCTTCGAGCGAACCGACGCGCTCACCGGCGATAACGCCGTAGCGGCTGACTTCCTCGGGCGAGCAAGCAGCGACGGCGATAACCGAAGCTCCACCGTGCTCCTTGGAAACGGCGAGCATCTTGTCGCAGATGTCGCGATTAGGCACAACGTAGTCGCCCAGAAGAACCAGGAAGTTCTCCCCTGCCACGGCGTCGGCAGCAGAGCGGATAGCATGGCCGAGGCCCTTGGGCTCGTACTGATAACGGAAGTCGACCGGCATACCGCCAGCGTGGGCGACGGCATCGGCATAGGCGTTCTTGCCGCGCTCGCGCAGCAGGTTCTCGAGCGAGCGATCGGGCTGGAAGTAGTTCAGTAGCTCGGGCTTACCGGGAGAAGTAACGATGATGGCGTCGTCGACCTCCTCGGGGTCGAGCGCCTCCTCAACGACGTACTGAATGACGGGCTTGTCGAGCACCGGCAGCATCTCTTTGGGCGTGCACTTGGTGCCAGGCAGAAAACGCGTGCCAAGACCGGCGGCGGGGATGATTGCCTTCATGTTATTCAAAGATCCTTTCGCAGGCGCAAAAGCGCCCCATGCGTGCGGCACACAGCCGCAGACCAAATTGCGATACCCAAGCATCTTACCGCTGGAACTATATGTCGCTACAAGGCAGAGACAATTCTTCAGCAGGTCAACGCAAATTCCTTGATTATCGACTTATCCGAACACCTCCCACATTCATCCGCACATGTACGGATGAATGTGCATCGACAGACGCAGCAGGTGCTAAACAGGTAAAAGGATCTTTTGAAGTGGCATACATAACAGAGGAACAGTACAATAATGCTCTGCAGAATGAAGAACGTCCGGAAGTGGACATGAAAACAGTAGAAGACACTACTTTTTCAAATGCGTTAAACAGTATCGAAGGAGAAAATACAGGATACTGTTTTGTAAGAGTTCAGGATCTGGAAGATGCAGCAGACTTTGTGGCTCCTGAAGGGATGACAGTACTGGTGGAGAATGCAAGAGCCAGAAGTATTACACCGAACGGAAACATCGCATTCTGGGGTATGATAGATCCGTCAGAGACGATTGAAATCAAAGAAGGAAAAGGAACGACAACTTTCTTCTGTCAGGATATGAGAAGCGTATTAAAAGGAACAGGTTCCGATGATAAAGTGATCTTTTGTGGGCAGAATAATGCGATAGGTGGTATTTCCGGAGTAGAAAATATATATCTGAGAAATAACAGCCATGATCTGCAGGTATTTGGTGCCAGTGAATTTTTTAATATTTACAATGAAACGGATAATATCAAAAACCATCCGCAGGAAGAAAATGCTTTTTTCATACACATTGTAAACAGTAAGACTGCTCCGGTATTCCATAAAACATTTGACTGGGGTACTGGCGAGTTTGAAAATGAAAATGGAGAGAAGTGGAGCAGTCCTTACGGAATTGGAATTATATATAAGACATCAGATGAGAAAGGTGAATGGGAAGATATTCCTGTTCCGGCTGGTACACAGGCAGTGAAATATGATATGTCTGACGAAGATATTGTGGAAATGCTTTCCAGAATTTGGGTCTATTCAGAAGATGGTACGACTCAGGATATGAATGGAAAAATCTGGAATCCGGATAAAGATAATGCGGTTGATATTCAGGAATTCCAGGATTGTGAAGGAATGTCAGCACAGGAGATTTTCGAGCATGCGGAAGGGCAGAATTCCCTGATGGAGGAT
>ENA-OQER01001272-OQER01001272.1-human-gut-metagenome-genome-assembly--contig:-NODE-1272-length-12487-cov-1.717880_pt1 | contig 12487 bp, 17 predicted proteins | sample MGYA00242797_ERZ504639 | MGnify/ENA primary metagenome ERZ504639 (study PRJEB26092, sample SAMD00036306) | human gut metagenome | host: Homo sapiens | study: EMG produced TPA metagenomics assembly of...
TTTTGATTTCTTTTCCGCAAACGATGATAGAATCATCTGTGTAAGATACTTCATCAGCGTGCTCATATTTCCCTGAGAAGAATCATATTTTAACAAGTGTGCTAACATCTTAGGGCTTGTTAAATCATTGATTGCTACTACTTCATATCCTTCTGCTCCGAACATCTGTCTGAAAGCAAGACGACCAATACGGCCAAATCCATTAATTGCTACTCTTACTGCCATTTTAAATTCCTCCTAGAATTGTATAAAATATACTTTTGGAAAACTATTGTTCCCAAGCTTCCTTTATTTTAACCAATTTCTGTATAAAGTTCAAGTGTTTTTCATGAGTTTGTTAAATTTTTCACTATATTTGTTTTTCGACTATGTTTTTCATTCACTTTGTACAAAATCACGTACAATCTATTCCATTTTCTTGTAAAATAAGTTATATTAGATATCAGGTAAATGCATGATAACAACGTTTTATTATAACCTGTCAGATGTATTTTTATAAAATTTTTATTATTAATTTTGCTAATAAATTTTTTACCGAAAGGAATATAAATTATGGAAACCAGATTTTCACATCACGGGCTCTGGGATACACACATGCACAGCCAGTTTTCCGGGGACAGTGAAGCCCCGCAGGAGGAAATGATTGCTACTGCTATCGAAAAAGGACTTGCCGGAATCTGTTTTACAGATCATCTCGATATCGACTATCCTGAGGAGCCGAATATTTTTCTTCTCGACCTGCCAAATTATATTTCGTCCGTGCTCGCCTATCAGGAAAAATATGCAGCAAAGCTTCCAATCCGCCTCGGCATTGAACTTGGATTACAGCCGCATCTAGCTGCGCTGTACACGGATATTTTATCGCAGTACCCATTTGATTTTGTCATAGGTTCCTCCCATGTTGTGCATGGACTCGACCCATATTATGCGGCTTTTTATGAAAAACGAACAGAGAAAGCCGCCTACCGCGAATATTTTGAATCAATCCTTGAAAATATAGAAAGTTACCATGATTTCGACGTATATGGACACCTCGACTATGTTGTCCGCTACGGTCCGACCTCCAATGAAAATTATGACTGGAGAGAATATCAGGATGTGATCGATGAAATTTTACGAAAACTTATCTCCCTCGGAAAAGGGATTGAGCTGAACACCGGTGGCTTCAAGTACGGTCTTGGGCACCCGAATCCAAACGAAGAGATCATCCGGCGGTACCGTGAGTTAGGCGGCAAGATTATCACGATTGGTGCCGACGCCCACAAACCGGAACATGTTGCATTTGATTTTGCAAAAGTTCCTTCTATATTAAAAGACGCCGGCTTTGATTACTTTACGGTGTTCCGGGAGAGGAAACCGGAGTTTGTGAAGATTGAATAGAAAAAGTGGCGGTGTAAAATCCGCCATTTATTCTAATTCCAGATTCCACTATCTGCAATCTTTTTTATGCTTTGAATAACTGTATCGTAGGTTTCTGGCACAAATAGCAAGCCTAATGTTATTTCCTCATAATCTTTTTTATAAGTCTCTTTTTCTATAATTTCATATAAAATATCCGTCACACATACATTTTCTTTTGCTGATGGACAAACTGCTAATGTTGAACGTTGTTTTCTTACTTCATCATGATGCAAATTCATAAATCATTCCCCATTCGATCAATTTCTTTGCCGTTGCACCAGTTAATGCCGGAATCACTTCCGACAACTGATCTTTCGTAAAACATTTCTTTCTCACATAAGAAATCAATATATCTATTGTCTCATGAATTGACAGCTCCGTGTACTTTTCTGCCTGCCCAATACTGTCAAGTAACTGTAGAAGATCAGCATTCGAATCTGAAACCATAATCGGAGCCTTTTTATTCTAACTCTTTCACTTCCCACTGTTATAGTACGGCCATTCGTCGCCTCACGATTTGTAACCACTTCAATCACCGCTGGCATCTGCGTTGTTAATCCTAACTGATTGGCAAATGATTCTCCTGTGACATACCCATAAATCTCTGATTTACTTTGTATATATTTGCGCATAATAACCAGCGACGGATCAAGATAACTCTTCCCAAGTAATCCGTCACGCTTTGGAATATAATAGATTCCATTATCATACCGTTCCAAAAAACCATTAGCAACAAGTCGTTTCACGGCCTGCCGAACTGCATTTTCAGACAATCCCTGAATTGTCAAGTCATTCAAAAAAATAGGTTCATTATATCCATAATTTCCATCAGATAAGTTTTTAACATTTTCTCACCTCTTTTTAAGAGAGTACCATATTTATATATATTATGTCAATATCTGTGTCATTTTATTATAAAATTACGATTATCCATATGTTCTGAATCATATTTGTTATTAATTTCCATATCCCCCTATGTCCTAATTAGTGGCCAGTAATAATAATCCTCATAAATATCAAACGCAGTAATGATATCCATTATTTTTGTAATAACAACCTCTAAAGTTGATCCATGCTGTTGAATCTTTTGTATGAATTCTTCTTGTTCCATATGCCGTTATTAATTCTTCCAGACTTTTATGATATTCTTCTTGCTCACCAAAACTTCATTCAGTTTATCAGATCGTATTTTCCAATTCTGAAAAAAAAAATTTATTTTCTTTTTTTACGTTGCAGTGTCTTATTTCTTGACCACTTTTCTTCCAAGAGTTTTTCTTCATATGCCCTTTCAATCGTATCTACGATGCAATTTAGTCTCAATGAATTCCGGGTAAATATCAAATGTAACAGGCACTTATTCCACATAAATGCCATTCTCTCCAACATTTATGATTCCATCATACTGCGAAAGGCTTTCTTCTCTTGTATCATGTGTAATGACTAAAACGGTTTTTCCTTCAAACTCTTTTCCTGTAAACAGATAATGTTCTACTGCCGATTTCATTTTTGCATCCATTGCAGAAAACGGCTCATCGAGAAGTATCACCTCTGCATTTTTTGCTGCCATACGCAAATGCGACTGCCTGTTTTTCCCCTCCACTAAAACGCTGACATTCTTTTTCTTTTCTGTTGAATATCCCTTCAAAAAATTCCGGCCAGATACTCTTTCCTACGCTGTCGATCCCATCCATTGGATAAGAATGAAAAACGGTTATATTATCTACGATCCCCGCTCTGTAAATATGTTCGTTCTGATCGGTATAGGATATTAATTCAGAAATGTCATAGTTTTTGATATCTTCTCCATCTAATCTGATAACGCCCGAACTGTTTTTTTCATACCCCATAATAAGTTTGAACAAGGTTGATTTTCCTGCTCCGCTGTGTCCGACAACAGCATACTTCATGCCTTTTTTTATTGTTAAATTTATATTTTCCAATGCAAAACTTTTCCTTTTGAATGTCACATTTTCGAATGTTATATCTGAATTTAATTTTTTCTTTCGTGGCAGGACTGAGACATGCGTATCCTGCGTATAAGCTAATACTTTTTTTCTTCACGTCCTTCATGGACTGTATTGCTGTGAAATTATAGAGGACAGTGTCGATCGGTTCGATGAAAGAAGATACATAACTAAGTGTGGCAACTCCGACTCCCACTGTGATCTCATGCTTATAAAAAAGAACTGCCACCACTGCAAATGTAAATATTTTCACGAATTTAGTCGTTAATTCACTCACGCCTAATACCATGCTCTTCTTTTTCCCATACTGATACCGCTTTTCTGCTGTTTCATTTAAAACGTGTTCATGCTTATCAAGTATTTTCCTACCGTCATCTGATTGATAACACGAAAACCTTCCAATAAATCCGTAATCTCTGTAACGTACTCCGCCATCTGTTCCTGATATATACTTCTTGCGTCAGTCAGCGATTTTCCTATCATTCTCGGTATCAGGATTGCAAATATCGAAGTCAGAATTATCACCAGCGCAATTCTCCAGTCAACTCCGAAAAACAGCACGACACCATACACAATTATCATGTTTACGCAGCGTATGATACTGATAACAGGTTCCAGATAATCCTGCTCTAACGCTGTAATATCATTTCCCTGTAAGGAAACATATTCGCCATCACGATCTTTTTGAGAGGGCTTTGCAGCCCATAATCAAACAGCCATTGCTGAAGCAACGGTGAAAAAGCCAGACAGATAACGCCTGCCAAATCCCATAAAATCTGGGCGATCATATATTTTTTTGTTTTATATATATACGTGTTCAATGTTCCTTATAAACCCCGGCTCTGATCCCTGCTTTTTCACATGCCATCGATGATGCTTGTACTCACTTCCTTTAATAAGACCATAATAATCTATATTGTGTCTATTCAATATTAATCCCAACTCATGATTGCACCATTCTACATCTTCTGCAACCGTATCAGTTCCCCTTGTCCAAGTGTTCTGGAAAAAATCATGCACACAGTCACAATCAGTGCCAGCACACCAGAAGTAATAAATATTGCTGATGTATCCACATATGCAACAACGATACTCACCAGAAACGATGCCACAGGCATGGATGCTGCACCTGCCGCGGTTGTAATGCCGGATATTCTGGCAAGGTAGTCTGTGCGGATTCTTTTTACTGCAAACACACTCAAATGCGAATTTACCAATGCCACCGTATATCCCAGAATAAAGCTAAATACTGCGGTAAACGCATAAACCAAAATCCGGCTTGTATAAAGCGGTCTGCATACCGGGAGCATAATATAAAACAAAGCAATTCCAAGACCACTCGCAATCCAAAGTCCCTTTCCCGGAATAATACGCTGTACCATTGGATAAGTGACGGAGCCAAAAAGCATACCTACGGTTATGGAGATTCCCAGAATCGATAATATCTCCGCTCCACCGCCCAATACATCACCGGCAAAAGGTGCCTGTAAACTATTCAATGGAACTAAAATTTGCATTCAAGAAAAACTGCCAAAAGTAAAAAAATGCGGATCATTGCATCTTTTTTCACATAAGAAAATCCATCTGCCAGATTTTTCACATACGCCTTGCGGTCAAATTTCTGTACAACAAGATTCTGCTCTTTCGTATTCACAAACGCTATAATCAATGCCGACATCAAAAAAGTTGCCATATCCACATAAATGGCACCAGACGTTCCAATTGCAGCTATAATTACTGCTGCAACAGCCGTTCCGATCAGTTCTACCATACTTGACAAGGTTGTCGATAACGATATCCCATACTCATAGTATTCTTTTTCCAGCACCTTTGGTGTCAATGCGGAACTTGCCGGTCCCCGGAATGCCTCTACCGTAGAAATTGTCAAAGTTGTAACAAACAGCATCCACGCCTGCAAAAAACCAAACAAATACCCGGTTGCCACAAATGCAACACAGACCGCACGTATCAAATCCGTGACAATCATAATTGTTTTCTTTTTCTGCCCCTCTACCCATGCTCCGGCTAACGGCGTAATGATAATAGATGGGATTCTATTCACACCATAAATGATAGCCGACCATGCGGCATTTCCTGTGATTTCATAGACAATCCATGTAGATGCAATTGCGTCAATGGAATCCCCGAACCGGTTGATCAACGCTGCTATCATAATTTTCATGTACTCGGTCTGACGCAGGATATCACGATAGCCGACCTTACTTTCCTGTTTCATACAACACTTTTTATTCCTTTCTTCTTTTCGCCTTTTTTCATTATACAAAGTTCCGCACAAATTTGTTAATATAAGTAACCAGAAACTAAAAAGTTTCCATTTATGTATATATCAAATTAATTGATATACATTGTCTTTTTCTTTTTTCCGCTATATAATTTATTTCAAAATATATGTTGATTAGAGGTTATTATAAATGGGTGTCAGAAACGCAGGAAAAGCAATCCGTGAAGCACGATTAAAGGCTGGTTTAACGCAGGAACAGTTATCCGAAGGGGTATGTTCTGTTCTCTCGCTTTCAAGAATTGAAAAATGGTTCTGCCGGTGTCAGTCCTGTCACGTTTCAGGCACTTATGGCTCATGCGGGTGCTCCCTGCGAAGTTTACCCGATCTTTGCAAGCAGAACAGACTTTGACTGTTTCTATACCCTCAATCGTGCGCGCTTCTATCTGGGTTCCTGGCAGTTAAGTCAGGCATATGAGGAATTAAATAAGCTGGAAGAATGGAACTTGCAGATAACAAACTCTATTATCAGGAATATCTTTATTTAAACGGTCAGATTCAGGTGTGCTCTGGCTGTGCAGACCATCATGCCCTTTATGACCTTTTTTCTTCCGCGCTCCATATAACACGTCCTGAAATTGACTATTCAGATTTTCATCATCTTTTATTATCTATTGTTGAAATCGAACTGCTTATTGGCGTTGCACAGGAATTACTTTATCTTGGGAAAAGTGATCCTTGTTATAGCATCTGTTCACAGATTGCTTCCTATCTCGCAAACGCTGAAATTGATTATCTAAAAAAAGATTATTTGTACGCAGAATATGCGATTGTCTACACAAAGTATTTATTAGAAATAAAAGATTATAAAAAGGCTCTTGCATAGCAGACCATCACCGCCATAAAATGGTACAAAATTCCGAGGATTCCCCTTTATTGGAATTAACATTTCTGACTTCGCTTGGCTATTATCATACCGGTGAAATGGAAACTGCCTATATTTATTTTAAGAATACTTTTTATGCTGCACATTCCATCGACAGCTACTATGCCGTTATGTGCAGAAATTATGTTTTAAATGAACATATGTTTGCATTAGATGATTATCTCTCACAAATGGACGATATTCCACAAATTACATTTCCAATAAAAAAAACCATAAATACATCCGATCTAACAGATGGTACTTATGACTTTTTTTCCACGGATGTTTTGACGATTGGCAGATTAATTCATGAGCTTCGTACAGAACAAGGACTCTCCCAAACTATATTATGTCAGGATTATGCTCAAAATCCAAACTTTCAAAAATTGAAAATGAATCCCTGCAGCCGGATATTTTTCTGACTGAAGCACTATTACAACGTCTTGGCATATCAGAACGTGGTTTTACCTTTTGGGGAAACGAACGTGAAAGCAAATTTATGAGTTAAATTCAACTGATGCATATTTTCGGTTATCAAACAGATAAATTATCTTCATATTTAAGTAAATTAAATCTATGCTTACTACAAAGATACTTTACCAACACAACTATATTACTTATATTATGCAATAAGCAAAAATTTGTCTGCCGAAAAAAAGTTGACATTTTATTGCAAGCCTTATCTTGTACTCTACCAAATTTTGATATACATTTTATTTACAATTACCGATTATCATGGGCAGAACTTTCGCTCCTGACTAATATTGCTTTTGAATACCAAACAATAGACGCAAATAAAAGTAATGTATATTTTTCTAAAATACTTGACTATTTTTTAATTAATTCATTTGATATTTGTTTTATGAACTCTTTTCTCTCGCCAACTTTGACAATGTACTGTACTAACTTATATATTCAAAAACATTATTATGAATTATTAGATTTACTGTCAGAAAAAAATTTTAGTGTACAGAAGAAATCTTTACGCAATTTTGGATATTTCTTTTTTTATTATGCACAAGCACTTGGTGAAGTCAAAAAATATAACGCTGCAAAACTATATGGACACTATGCATGTGCTATACAAGAGCTTTTCGAATCAAAACCAAATTCTGATGTCTTAAAAGAATCTTTATTAAAGGATTTTGACATTAAACTATCTTAGTTAGTTCGTTGTATATCATTATTCACAACTTCAGTACACGTCGCAATCCCATCACTGCTTACTCCACCAAACAATGTAAGCAGTGAACAGGCAAGCATCATTCCTGCAACCATCTTTTTGATTTTGTTTTTCAGATTTTTCTTCATGTTTTTCTCTCCATTTCATTTGTTTATCATCTCCATTTTATCTGCCTCCACCAAAAAAGAGCATTACATAAACGGAAACTTTTTCTGTTCCATTTATGTAATGTTCCTTTCACACTTATCATATTAATTTGCTTTACATCCCGTTTTCACCGCCATGAAAACCTTATTTTCCTGCGACCGCTACCCCATGAAATTCGACCGCAAATGGTCCGTCATAATCTTTATCTTTATAACGCTCGGTGGAAAATGCCATATCTTTCTGTAATTCCAACAGATTGCCGCTGACGGAACCTCCGGTTACCGGCGTCACTTTCTCACCGTCGAAAAGATAGGCAAGACGAATTTCACCGCCAAAATATCCGCTTAAGCTATCCATGGAGAAGTCAGAAAAACTTACCACATAAAGGTATGGTTCTTTTTTCATCTCCTCAAAAGCTTTTGTGCCGTTATTCAGTTTTACCGCACTGTAGATTCCGGTCGGCTCGACACCTAAATAGTATGCAAACCGGGCATTTCCATGAATTGCCTTCAGTTCTCCCTCTTTTAATAGTGTAAGATCTTTCATCGGGATTCCCTCACTTGAATAAGGATTCGATGCATGGAGCGTGATATTTAATTTTTCTCCCTGCACTTTTTCTCCCTGCACATCCATTCCTGCCTGATAGCCTGAATAACCCGGATAGACCATGCCAGAGGATGACCGGTCTATGTAAAAATCGATCAGTGTGCGCACATTTTTTCCAGAAAGAAGCAGCTTATAGTTTCCTTTTTCCGGTGCTTCTGTCGCCCTTGCCCTGTCGCATACCCGTTCCAATGCTTCTTTTGCCTGTGCCGTCAGAGCCTCTGTGTCAAGATCATCATATGCGAACTCCTGATACTGCTCGACATCCTGTGGTGTGATACACTGTACGACAAACTCTCCGTTCACACTGCTTTTTTCATAAGAAACATCAATGCCCTCTGAATTGTAAATCGCAGTCGTTGTTTTTTCCATGAAAAACTCAGCCGTATTGATGAATGCATCTTCCTGCACATCCACACAGTAAAGCGCTTTTACAAATGCATCTCCGATCTCCTCAAGGCTTTTTCCACAAAGTGTGCTTTTTACCTGCACTTTATCCTCTTTTTCCCTTTTGGAAGTTCAAAAAATGGATTTTTTACAAAGGAAGCTGCATAATAAGCACCTTTTACCGCCTCATCTACTTCCTCCTGTGTCATCTCCGGAAAAATGTTGATATTTGCGGAACCACGCATTTTCTTTCCGTCTGTCTCAAAATCACGGTAAATGGTAACCGCAGACACCGCATCCTGTTTCATCCTGCGCATATCAAGTTCTTTTTTTTATAAAATAAAGTTCTGCACCCTCGACTGTTTTCTCTGTCACAAGGTAGGTTTCTATCTGAAATTTCCGAATTGCCTGTAATATTTTTTCACGCATCTGTCTCTCTCCTTTTTATCCCAATCTGATTCTGGCTTGATATATGGACCGCCGTCAGATACTTTTACCCACTCTTTGTGTCCTTTTCCACAATATCCGGTTCCTGCAAGTTCACACTCGTCTGACATCATGGAAATGGATTTTAACAAGTCCGGGACATATCCGGTCAAAACGATCGGAGAAAATACTTTTCCGGTAAATTTACCGTCTTTGATTTCTCTTGCAATGTCAACTAAGCACTGGATTCCCCAGTTTTTCGGATCTTCCATGCCGCTGCTCGCATTTTCCAGATAAAACCCATAGGAAATAGAGAGATCATATCTTCCACTTTATCGGTGCCCGGTTCAAAGAAGTATTGGTCATCCGCGTGTACGCTTTGTGGCTGTTCTTTTCCCTTCTTCCGTTTCCGGTCGGTTTTGTGCCAAGTGCCATAGCAGCCTGTGCATCACAGATTCCGGTCTTCAAGATTCCTTTATCAATGATGACGGTATCCTGCGCAAGTGTTCCCTCATCATCAAAAAGAAGGTTGCTGTCTCAGATGCTGCTGCAGCACCGTCATGCATGGTAACTAACGGGGATGCCACATATTCACCGATATATTTTTCAGCCAGAGCACGTTTTTTCACAAACATATCCATCTCGACACCGTGTCCGAATGCCTCATGCACGATCATGCCTGTGACATCCGGTGCACAGATGCAGTCATACTCGCCCGGTGTGATTGGTTCACTTGTGGCAAGATCATTGAGTTTCTGCACTAATGGTGGGATTTTTGTTTCCATGTCATCTAAAATTTCCATTCCGCCACAGCCGGAGCAGCTGTCAAATGCCATCTTCATCTCCTCGCCCTTCGGGATCAGTCCCATGATCATGCCGTTTGTCCACATGACGTTCTGCGTCATGTCTTTGTTTGGAGATAAAAATAATTTGTGATAAATCTGGTAAACGCATGCTGTCTTGATCTCAACGATTTTTTCATCCTGTGCCATTGCTTTTTCACGCACTGCGCCAAGGCGTTTTACGATCTCCTCATCGCCTAATTCTTCCGGCAAAACTTCATAGTCAGTGCTTTTTTCAAAATGATATGCTTCGTCCGGAATTTCTGGATACTGTTTCACTTTCATGTCATCCGGAAGCTTTTTTGCCCACGGCATCACATGATTTTTGATTTCCTCTGCAACGCTGTCAATCTCATTCTCATCAATGTGGCTGAACGCATATTCTCCATAGCTCTCGCCATCGTATACTTTCACCACATATCCTAACTCCACAAACATGTTCTCCGTAATGCTGATTCCCTGTTTTGAAATGGTGTACTGTTTGCCTTTTGAATCTGTCATCAGAATGGATGCATACGAATATGTCTGCAGCAATCTATCTAATAATTGTTTCAGAATCGGTTTTTTCTGTTCGATCAGTCTGCTGGATGTAACCTTCATTCCTTTTCCCTTTACCTTTCAAGTTTTCGTTGTCCTTATCGACTATCTCAGTATAGGAAATGGAATATGGTTTGTAAATAGATTTCGGATAAGTGGTAAGTTTCAGCAGTAAGACGCAAAAAAAGACCTCACAGAATGTTTTTTCCACTCTGTGAGGTTTTAATGTAATCTCTTATTTAAAGTAAGCCACACCTGATTCAAAGATCTTGATATCCTGCTCGCCATAGATGTTCATTGCAACACTTCTGTCACGTCTCTCGGAATGAGCCATCTTACCAAGCACACGTCCGTCCGGGCTTGTGATACCCTCAATTGCCATGTAGGAACCGTTGACATTCCACTCTTCATCCATCGTTGGAATACCTGCTTCATTCACATACTGGGTAGCAACCTGTCCGTTTGCAAAGAGCTTGTCTAACCACTCCTGTGGTGCTACAAAACGTCCTTCGCCATGGGATGCCGGATTGCAATATACTTTTCCAAGCTCTGCACCCTGTAACCATGGGGACTTGTTGGAAACAACTTTTGTGTAAACCATTTTGCTCACGTGACGTCCGATGGTGTTGTATGTTAAGGTTGGTGACTCAGCTGACTGTGGGCGGATCTCTCCGTAAGGAACCAATCCTAATTTGATCAGTGCCTGGAATCCGTTACAGATACCAAGTGCAAGTCCGTCTCTCTCATTTAACAGCTTCATGATTGCTTCTGTCATCTTTGCATTGCGGAATGCAGTCGCAAAGAATTTGCAGATCCATCCGGTTCGTCACCAGCGGAGAATCCACGGGAACATGATGATCTGGGACTGTTCGATTGCTTTTGCAAATTCATCTACGGATTCACGGATATCGTTTGCATTCATGTTTTGAATACCTTTACGATCGTATTGGCACCTGCACGCTCAAATGCATCCGCACTGTCGTACTCGCAGTTGGTTCCCGGGAATACAGGGATGAATACAGTTGGTTTTGCCACTTTGTTTTTGCATACATAAACGCTGTCTGCTTTGTATAATCCTGTTTTAACTTCGTCTTTATTCTCTGTTGCACGGTTGGGAAAACTTTTTCTAACGTAGCTGTCCATGCGTGTAAAGCTTCCTCCATGGAAATTCTCATGTCACCGTAAATAAAGCTTTCTTCCTCATTTACCCATCCGACAAGTGCTTCGTATCCTGCAAGTCCTGCTGCATCAAATGCTGCTTTTACCTCTGCAACTTTTTCTGCCGGAACTTCTGCCACAATGTTACCGAATCCCGGAGCAAATAATGTTTCTTTGGAAACATCTTCACTTACTGTTACACCGAGCTTGTTACCGAAAGCCATTTTGCTGACTGCTGCTGCAAGTCCTTTTCCGTCAAGTGCATAAGCGGATACGATCACGCCAGCCTGGATCAGCGCATGGATGGTATCGTATAATTTCATAACCTGTGCGTAATCCGGAAGGTCAAATTCATCTTTTTTAATTGTAAACAGTACTAACTGATCTCCCACTGCTTTTAATTCCGGTGTGATGATATCTTTTTCTTTTGCGATATCCACTGCGAAGGAAACAAGTGTTGGTGGAACGTCAATATCATTGAAGGTTCCGGACATGGAATCTTTTCCACCGATGGATGGAAGTCCGAAGCCGATCTGTGCATTGTAAGCACCGAGTAATGCTGCAAATGGCTGGCTCCAGCGTTTTGGATCCTCGCTCATTCTGCGGAAGTACTCCTGGAAAGTGAAACGTACTTTCTTGTAATCACCGCCTGCAGTTACGATTCTGGATAAGGAT
>ENA-OQER01001273-OQER01001273.1-human-gut-metagenome-genome-assembly--contig:-NODE-1273-length-12485-cov-10.523305_pt1 | contig 12485 bp, 14 predicted proteins | sample MGYA00242797_ERZ504639 | MGnify/ENA primary metagenome ERZ504639 (study PRJEB26092, sample SAMD00036306) | human gut metagenome | host: Homo sapiens | study: EMG produced TPA metagenomics assembly of...
TTATAGATAACAGGAAGTTAAGGAGTTAAGGAGTAAAAGGAGTTAAGACAATTGTATATCCTGTCAATAGAAGATATACGAAAAAAAAAACTGTTGTCTTAACTTCTTGACTCCCTTTAACTCCTTAACTACTTTTAAAATACGAGGAAAATATAATGCAAATAGCAATCAGTCAAACAATTAAGAATGAGTGCAAGGATTATTTCTACATTACCCTTGGACTCTTGCTTTACACATTTGGATGGACCATCTTTCTGCTTCCATACCAGATAGTAACGGGTGGCGTAACGGGTATCGCAGCCGTGATTTACTACGGCACGGGGATACCTATCTATTTGTCTTATTTTCTCATCAATGCAGCCTTGCTGCTTGCCGCGCTGAAGATACTGGGATTCAAGTTCATGGTGAAGACCATCTATGCCATCATCATGCTCTCCCTATTTTTGGCTCTGGCGCAAGACTGGATGATAGGTGAAGATGGCAAGATGGTACAGATATTGGGAGAGGGACAGGACTTCATGTCGCTCATCATCGGCTGTCTGTTTACGGGTTTATCACTCGCCATCGTCTTTCTGCATAATGGAAGTACAGGTGGAACGGATATCATTGCTGCCATCGTCAACAAATATCACAACATCTCGCTGGGCCGTGTGCTCATCTTCGTGGATCTCCTCATCGTGGGCAGTTCATTCTTCGTCTTCAATGCGAAACCAGAGTTTACCACGATAGACGCTGTTAGAAAGGTAGTATTCGGTCTCTGTACGATGGTGATAGAAAACCTGGTACTCGACTATGTGATGAATGCCAAGCGAGAAAGTGTGCAGTTTATGATATTCAGCAAGAAATATCAGGAGATAGCCAATGCCATCGGTATGCAGATGGATCATGGCGTAACCATTCTCGATGGCCATGGCTGGTACACGGGAAACGAGATGAAGGTGCTCTGTATTCTGGCAAAGAAGAACGAGAGCGTCACCATCTTCCGTATCGTCAAGATCATCGACCCAAATGCCTTTGTAAGTCAGAGTTCCGTTATCGGTGTGTATGGCGAGGGATTTGATGAGATGAAGGTGAAAATCAAAGATAAAGACATTAAAACAATTAAAAGTTAAAAGTTTATAGCGGCTTCGCCGTATAGCAAGAAGCACTATTGCAAGAATGCCCTATAAACTATTAACTATAAATTATAAACTTATGAAAAGGATAGTATTTGCAACCAATAACCAGCATAAACTCCAGGAGATTCGCGACATCCTGGGCAGCGACTACGAGGTAGTATCGCTGAAGGAAATAGGATGCGATGTGGATATTCCGGAAACGGGTAATACATTGGAAGAGAATGCCTTGCAGAAGGCGCAGTATGTTTATGACCATTACCACGTAAGTTGCTTTGCCGATGATACCGGTCTGGAGGTAGAGGCACTGGATGGTGCCCCTGGCGTTCACAGTGCCCGTTATGCTGAGGGTACCGACCACGACAGTGAGGCTAACATGGCTAAGCTGTTGAGAGAACTGGATGGTAAGGAAAACCGCCAGGCCCGCTTCCGCACTGTTATCTGCTACATCGAGAAGCAGGATGTATGTCCTTGCGGCTGCACCAGCATCAAGAAAATTCACCAGTTCGAGGGTATCGTAAACGGGCATATCGCCACCGAGAAGCATGGTACCGAAGGCTTCGGCTACGACCCAATCTTCGTACCTGAAGGCTATGATAAGAGCTTTGCTGAGCTGGGTGAGGAAATCAAGAATGGCATCAGCCACAGAGCCAGAGCCGTGGCTAAATTGGTAGAGTATTTGAAAAAGAAATAAGGTAAGAAAATATAATAAAAAAGGCTTTTTGAGGTTATTATAATAACAATATTATATATTCAGAACTTTATGAAGAAAACTTGTATACTTATCATAGTATTCCTATTTTCATACCTATCGAAGTTATCTGCTCAGATAGGTACATGGACTATGTATCGCAGTTATTATAATATTACAGAAATAGCTCCTGCTAAAGAAACTGCTTTTGCATTGGCATCAGGTAGTTTATTTTCATATAATATCAAAGATGGTAATATAAAAACATATGACAAATCAAACTATTTATCAGACGTAGATATCAGTCATATCAGATATAATCCTACATGCAAAAAGCTAATTATCACATATAGCAATTCTAATATAGATTTACTTGGGTTAGATTGTAATGTTGACAATATCTCTGACTTCTATCAGTATTCTACGACAGGTAATAAAAATATCAACCATATATACTGTTATGGACAATATGCCTATCTTTCTACAGGTATAGGAATTATCAAAATAAATGTAAAAGATGGAAGTATCAGCAATAGTTATCTTTTAGGTTTCGAAGTTAACTATTCATATATAAACGGCGATTATCTCTATGCAGCATCAGCGAGTGCAGGATTATTTCGTGGAAAACTGACAGATAATCTGCTAGACAAAAGAAATTGGATCAGAACAGGGGATTATATAAACGTTACAGAAGATTATCTAAACGTATACGACTCAAACTCTAAATACTGGTGGACAACAACATCAGATGGTAAACTGACCTATTATACTGTAGATACAAACCAGGAACGCCAATATAAAACAGAAGGCGTACGTCCTGACGGACCTACATCAAACAGGTTTCACAAATTATATTTAAATAATGGTACTATATATGCAGTACCAGGAAGTTGGTCACAAGAAGGTGATTATAACAATCCTGGTGAAGTACATGTATGGAATGGTGATACCTGGAGTGAATTCGAACAGCCTACAAGTCAAATGATAGGTCATAATTACATAGACCTTCTCTGCATGGATTTTGATCCTAAAAAAGAAGGTCATGTTATGGTTGGTGCAAAAAGTGGACTATATGAATTTCAAAATCAGAAGTTTGTAAAGAGTTACAATCGTAACAATTCTCCATTACAGTCTTGCGTAAATAGCGACAATTATCTACTGATAACAGGTATAAAATATGATAAAGAAGGTAACCTGTGGGTACTGAACAGTTCTTCAAATATAGATATCGATTATCCAATATGGAAATATACACAGAATAGTGATGAATGGACAGCATTCACTCATAATGAAATAACTGATGTATATAATGGAAATATGATTAACTTCTTTGATGTAAATTATGACAATAGACTATGGTTTATCAACAACTGGTGGGAAAGTTGTAAACTCTATGCATTTGATCCAACTACAGATCAAATCACTCAGTATGGTCCAAACTTCATTAACGAGGATAAAACTGCCCTCAATCCAAGATTTGTACTTTGTGCCACAGAAGATAAAGTTGGTAATATCTGGTTAGGAACAACATTAGGCCCTATCTATCTTTCAAAAATGAACGTAGAAAATGAATCCAGTGAATTTACCCAGCATAAAATACCACGTAATGATGGTACAAATTATGCCGACTATTTACTCTCTAATGTGGAAGTAAGATGTATAGCCGTAGATGCAGGTAACAGAAAATGGATGGGTACCACTAATAATGGAGTATATGTTATCAGCGATGACTGTAATACAGAAGTGAAACACTTTACTACAGAGAATTCTCCATTACCATCCAATTTAATAAAAGACATCATCATCATGCCTAATGGTTTGGTTTATTTTGCAACAGATCAGGGATTATGCTCATATATGAGTGATGTTACAGCAACAAACGAAGAAATGACAAAGGATAACGTCTACGCTTATCCTAACCCTGTAAAACCTGATTATACAGGCAGTATTAATATCGTAGGACTAAGCTTTCATGCAGATATTAAGATAGTATCTGTTAATGGTACGCTCGTAAACCAAGGTAAAAGTACCGGTGGAAGTTATAGCTGGGATGGTTGCGACCTGAAGGGTAGAAAAGTAGCAAGTGGAATATATATGGTAGAAACTGCTACAGAAGAAGGAGAGAAAGGAACAGTTTGTAAAATAGCCATCATACGATGATAACAGTTTGTATAGCCACCTTTAATGGTGAGAAATATATCAGAGAGCAGTTGAATTCAATCTTATTTCAGCTGTCTCTCCAAGATGAAGTCATCGTTTCTGACGATGGCTCCACAGATAATACGATTTCTATTATCAAGAGTTTTAACGATAAAAGAATAAAAATCATAGATGGTGTCCATCGTCACTCACCAACTCTCAATTTTGAAAATGCATTAAAGGAAGCCAAAGGTGACTATATATTTCTAGCAGATCAAGACGATGTTTGGAAAGATGATAAAGTGAAAATCTGTCTGAAATGGCTACAACATTACGACTGCATCATCAGCGATGCAGAAGTAACAGATGAAAATCTGAAAATTACATCACCATCGCTCTATCAATTAATGAACATAAAAAGTGGAAGAGTATATAATATCCTCTATAAAAACGGATATACAGGGTGCTGCATGGCATTTACAAGACGAGTAAAATATGCAGCATTACCTTTTCCTAAAGATACTCCCATGCATGATATCTGGATAGGAAATGTGGCAGCCTTTCTATATAAGGTAAAATTCATAGATGATAAACTTATCTATTTCCGCCGTCATTCCTTAACCATTTCTTGTAATGGAAAAGGAAGTAGGTATTCATTATATAAACGATTGATGTTCAGAGTATCTATAGTAAAGAACATTATTTTTCTTATACACAAAATAAAAGGATTAACAACTCATTAAACATGAATATAGTATACATCATAGAAGACTATTCTGAGAATGGAGGCGTAGAAAAAATCGTTTCTATGAAAGCTAATACATTCTATCAAGAATACCATCATCAGGTTACTGTAATTTCTGTGTATGAAGATAAACGGAAACAACAGTATATATTAGACGAAGGTATCCGGCTGATTCATCTTCATGTTCCTTTTGCCAAGAAGACAAGAATAAAGTATATAAGCTATTAAGCAGAATAATTACATTATTATTAGCAGCTTACAGATTAAATAAAACAATAAAACAGATTAATCCCGACGTAGTATTCTTTACCACTACATTGGGAGCTTTGTTATTACCTCTTTGTCATACCAAGGCTAGAAGAATATACGAATCACATTTGGCACGTTCATTCAATCCTTTTCACTCACTATTCGGATTAATGGAAAGAAAAGCTGATGCCATAGTTTGTCTGACTCATGACGATGCTAAAGAATTTCAATCGGCAAAGAATGTATACGTTATCCCCAACTTTATCAACATACCTCACCAAAAGGTAAAAGACTACAGTTGCAAAAAAGCTATTGCTGTAGGAAGATTAGAACAACAGAAAGGATTTGACAGATTGATTACCTGTTGGAAAGATGTAGCCAAACAATATCCCGACTGGCAACTCGATATTTATGGAACCGGCTCACTTTACCATATACTACAAGAGCAAATTACAAGTTTAGGATTGGAAAAACAGGTAAAATTGTGTGGCAGAGGAGAAAAAATGATGGAAATATATCCTAACTATAGTTTACACGTAATGTCTTCACATTATGAAGGTCAAGGTATTGTAATGTTAGAAGCTCAAGCATGTGGTTTACCTTCTGTTACTTTCGACTTTAAATATGGAGCTAACGAAATTATTAGAGATGAAATAAATGGTATTATCGTAAGACAAAATGATAATGAAGCTTTTATCACAGCCATTTGCAAGATGATAAATTCAGAATCACTACGCCATAATCTGGGTATGAAAGCTCAAACCATGGCTATTCAATATTCTAAATTTAACATCTTTCAAAAATGGCTAGAACTATTGAGATGTTATACTTAATTGTACATCGATTGTGAAACAGAATCTAATGGTACGAAAGAAGGACTCAATAGATCATATTTGTCCCGATAATAAGGTGTATTAAGTTGGGATATGTGAAATACTACATTACAGATTTCATCAGTACGGAAAGAACGATGAAGTGCTTTTTTGATATTATTTATAATCGCTGGATATTTCTTTTTATACTTATCAGAACACCATATCATAAAAGGCACTTCATACTGATACTTATATCCTAAATTCTTCATATTATCATCAAAAACAACTCGTCCATACGAATCTCTATAATCATATATTTCTTCACCATGATCAGAAAAATAGAGGACTACCGTATTTTTATCTCTAAATAAATCAATAATATTTTTCAATACATAGTCATTATATAGAGTAGCATTATCATATTCAGCTATCATCTGTTTCTTTTCATCATTCAAATAAGGCTGTTTGCTACGAATATCTCTATAAGAAAATACATTAAACTGTGATATATGAGGATAGCGTTTTGTTGCCATAACATGCTGTCCCATCAGATGAAAGATAACAAGATTATGCTTACCAATACCCTTAGCTTCCTTGGAAAAATCTACTACTGCCTGATTATCATATTCGAAAACATTCTTACTTATTTGCGTATAGGATTCCTTCATTAGTAATCGATTATAAACAAAAGTATTCATAGAGAACACAAACGGAGCCTGTAATTCATCATCCTTCTGAACATCCCAGAAATAAACCTGATAACCAGCTTTTTTAAATAGAGCTGGAAAATAAGGACTATCAGACCATTTTTCATGGTTACGCAGACTGTTACAACACAACGTGTTTTTCATCGTTAAAGTAGTACTATTAAAAGGACTAACTACATTGTCAAATACAAATAAGTTACCTTTTTTCTTTTCTTGATACAGATTCGGAGTTGTTGGTAAATAATATCCATACAACTGAGAATGGCACTTTATATAAGATTCTCCGATTACATATACTACATTCAGAGAATCATCAACTGAAACATGAGACTGTTTAGCACAGCATGTTACATCTACAGCATGTTTCATCTCTAAATTAACTAAATAAATATTATATAAAGAATAAAATAAGGTTGTTATCGAATCACGACAACCATATTCTTCAGGCATATCATCTATTGTACTCACAGAAACAATTTCTTTATAAAAACCAAACTGTAGAAATCCACAAAAAATAAAAGCTGATAACAGTAAATTGATTATCTTCTCATGTTTCAGACTTTTCAAGAAAAGAGTGATTTTATCTTTTTTTCTCTCACATAAAACAACTAATACAACATAAAATATCAAGAAAATCAAAGTAAGTATTCCTCCCTTAGATAAAAGAAAAGAATACAAAAACTCTGATGCTTCTCTTTTATTTGTTTCAACTATCAGAGTAATAATATCTGGCTGTAAAGTTTTATTAAACACCAAATGCAAAAACAAGCATACTGCAAATAATAATAACGCAAAAGTGTAAAGACTTATCTTAATAAATCTGTTTCGGATATAAAAAACAAATAAGGTAAAAAGATAAGAGATCGCTCCAGCTCTAGGAAAATCAATAAAAAAGAAATCGAACACACGATTCATAAAAAAATAATGAACGTGCGAAGGAATAAATCTTATCGGCATAATCGTAATTGCAATAAGAATAAAAGAAAGAAGGAAACTCCTTAACAATAGGAGTTTGCAATATCTTTAACCATTTTATAATATATTTTTTCAGACTTACCATAATCTTATTTTTTATGAACATATCACTATAGAAAACTTATTACCTTTAATGAAACTTTATATATAACCAACAAAGCATTTCCTATCTCAGAGTTTCTTAACAGACCAAATGTACCCTGACCTGTCCATTCTACAGTCCCCCACACATAGTAACAGTAACCATATCTTAGTATAAGATGGCGGTTAAAATTCGATTGATCCATTTCAAAAAGTGAGCTACGTATCCCGTCAAAAGATTGGTAACAATTCATTAAGATCTTCCTCCTTTAGATAAATAACACGATGTAAGAAGATAAAGAAGCATACATGATGATACGAGTATAGTCTGTTGACAATATAGTAAACATAGGAATTAAACATACCATAATCCCTAAAAATAAAGTACTATAACACAGGTTTTCTTGCCGATTCTTATCACTAGAAGAACAATACACAGTATTTATCATCGTATTCATATAGATAGCCAAAACTATACTAACCACACTACCTATTATATTAGGAATATGGAATACCTTATCCAAGAAATTATAATGAAGATGAAATAACATAACATATCCTTTATCATATGAAAGAAAATCCATCACATTTGGAAATTCCAAGAAAGGTTCAGTACTTTTACGTATCAAAAGATATTGTTCCATACTTCCTGAAAAATGAAGACAGAGTAAAAATACTAGCATAGATGGTATCCAACAACAGATAGTTTTCCACAAATAACGAACTTTTAAACGAGTTATCAACAACAGGAGTGGAAAAGCCCAAAAAGCAAAGGGTTCGTGGCATAACACAGCTAAGATTGCCAATATATTACCACACAACACCCACCAACGAAAAGGTAAAGACTTCCAAAGTTTTACGATCAGAAGAAATATACACATTATGATAAAATCTCTTCTAAAGAAAGCCAAACCAAAAATACCTATTCCACCCAATAAGAAAGAAATTGGTAAAAATTCTAAAGCATAACCATGCTTACGAAAGTTGCGTATCATATACACAACTATAACAATATATGATAGTAAACTGATTATATAAGCTAAATAGACAGGATTGATTCCCTTGAGATAAAACTGATAGAATATTTCTCCGAGCAACCCTCTACGGATAAATCCACCCTGATAATTGATAAATAAATCGGAAAAATCAAAAAACTGGAAAGTATAGATACTATTATAGATTACCGAAACTATCAGTAATCCCACATAAAAGACTGTCCAACGAGACAAAGCCTTCTTCGTATTCATATATCTCAGAAAGTATTTAAAAATCTGCATTTCAATGTATTATAAATGTTGTAAATATATTTGTTCATACTCTTTTGCCACCTTCCGATAATCATGATATTTCATAACGAAAGCTATGCTTTGACGCGAGAGATATGATAAATGTCCAGAAGTAAAGAACGCCTGCTCGATGATTGCCACATTCTGAGATTCTGAATACTCAGGACTCACATTGATGATAGGGCGTAATTCTGTTTCGCCAATGAACTCATAATATTCTTCCTCTCCTCCACCGATAACCACAGTACCACGTGCCATGGCTGCCAATGAATTCATGGATGGAGTATAACTGTAAAACTGATCTACCAGAACATCTGCTTCATCCAGCATCCGGCAATATTCATCGTAGGCTACTCCTTCTACATATTTGAGTTCTATCTTACCAGAATATTTCTTTGCCAGAATTTCCACAAAATGAGCTATCTTTAAAGCACCTTTCAGATACTCGCGCTTGGGTTGTAAACCTACAAGCACTTTGATAACCTCACCATTCCCTTTCTGCCTGTTTTCATCTATAGCAGGAATTATCATCGGGAGAGGAATATAGTAGAGTTTTTTATGAAATTCAGAAACATCGTAACAGAGGTAATATTCATAAAGACAGGCTATCAAAGCATCAGAATGATAAGATACAGTATGCCAGCACTTATCAAACTGAGGCATGAAATGAAAAGCCATACGCTCTTTATTCTCCTCGATATTCTGTAATTTACCATTCCAAAAAGTATCAGAATAAGCTGGAATACCCTTGGCCTGTTGTCTGAACAGATGCGGATCATCGGCAAAACAGCCTTTAATGATTCGCTTATTGGTAAACTTGAGAAACCAGAATATCAGCATGTTCCACCAACCCATCAAAGGCACAAATTGATAGTTATGCACCTGAACAATATCATTTCCACATATTTTATGAAGATTGCAGACTATTTTCCACAACACCATAAGCCGCTCCATCTTCCATAACACTCCATATTACGGCGCAAGTCGATGTCACGAGGAGAGTTGTGCCAATCATTGCCGTCGGACATCAGCGTTACCTGATGTCCAAGTTCTACTAATCCCTTCTTGAGAGTATTATGTAGCAAACTAGACTCACCAACCAACAGAATCTTCATAACTTTATATGATACTTATTTATAAGATACTTGAATATCAGAAATCTTAAGACAATTCAATATACCTATTTTCTACAATATAATCAGATTTGCGCAGTCCCATGCTTACCACCAGTTTTATGGCCATTTTCTCCAGGCAGAACTTCAATGGCATCCAGCGCTTTTCTTTTTCATCACGCCAAGGACTCATCGCTTTATACTTATCAAATTCCTTTTTCCATGGATGCTTGCAGTTCTTATACCATGGTTTAGGAATACCCGTAAAATGGATGATGGCCGGATGAGCCTGAGCTTCCAATATCTGTTCATCAAATTCCCAGGAAATAAGAGAATAATGCAAATCAAACCAATACTCATTCAGTACATTATATCTGATAGGTAATACCAACTTAGAATCCTTAAACAGATAGTTAAGTACATCCTGATCATGACATTTCAACCTTTCCGCATTAGATTTCACATAATCAAAGAATTGGGCGTGAACCTGCTTTTCACGCCAATATCTCAGATTGACAATTAACATACCAGCATTGAAATAACCCATAAATTGGGGATAACGCAGGCGATTATAGTGTTCAATATTATTATTATAACTATCTGGAACAGCGGCAATTGCATAGTTTTCGACAGAAGTATTCCACAATTCAACAAGTTTATCCACAACCAGAATATCGCCATCCAGATAGATAACTTTATCAATATCAGCAGGCAGAATTTCCGCAAGATACAAACGATAATAAGTAGCAAACGAAGTTCCTACATGATCTACTTGAAAATCCAGACCAACTGGAAAATGTTTGAAAATCTCATCGCTGATAAGATAGAAATGAATTGTTTGCTGATAACGGGCAGCTATGGTTCTGATAGGATTCAATAATGCAGCAGAATTCTGATCATGCAAGAGATGTACATTGACAACTTCTCCTCTGTTGCTCTCAAACAAAGAGGTCAACATGATACCGGTCGGCATTATATATTTACTATCTGTAGAACAAACTATTTCCATTTTTATGTTTTTTGTACTACTATTAATACGTAAATTAAATCTTTTTATTATCTTTGCAGTCATAAAAAAGAATAACTTATGCAGAAAGAATTAATATCAGAGATATCTTCACCATTGGTGAGTTTCATCATTACTACAAGCAACCATCAAAAGGAATATCTTGTAGAATGCATCAATAGTATCCTTCAGCTTTCGCTCAATGCCAAAGAGAGGGAAATAATTCTCGTTGATGATGGTAGCGATGAACTGGTAGCCAGCCAGATAAAAGATTTGCTGGATAACCTGCTCTATTTAAGATTACCAGGCTTAGGCAGCAGTATGGCACGCAACCATGGTATGTACTTAGCCAAAGGAAAATACATCCAGTTTATAGAAGGAGATGATTATCTTCTTCAGCCAACCTATGAACATTGCCTTGACATCGTGAGATCCATAATCCAGATATCGTTACATTCTGTTTCAGCAAGGATGATACAGGAGAACCGTCTTACGAACTCCCTACCCCAATCAGCGGCACAGAATACCTCAACAACAATACCCTTTTAGGCTCAGCCTGTTCCTATATTTTCCGCCGCGCCATTGTGGGTAGCCTGTTATTCTCACCAAACATCAGTTTCGGCGAGGACGAGGAATTCACACCACAACTCTTCTTACGGGCAGAACGAATATTCAAGACTCAGACCTCACCTTATTATAATAGAGTGGACAAATACGCACCTGGTGAATTAGAAAATAAGGATAAGATAGATATCCACATGGATAATAAACTGGAGGTGATTCTACATCTTCAGAAATTGCTCGATACGGTTCCTGTAGCAGAGCGCCAAGCACTCAACCGCCGTATAGCCCAGCTCTCGATGGATTATCTGGTTAACAATATCCGTTTGAAGCATTCATTGATATCCTTGAATCATGCCATCAGAGAATTAAGGAAACACGGATTATATCCTCTTCCGAACAAAGAATATACCAAGAAATATATGATGTTCAGAAAGATGATAGGTACATACGTAGGACGAATTGCACTTCTCTTTCTTATCAATAAATAAATGAATGAAGGCATAAAGATTTCTCCCATCCGGATAAACATACAGAGGAATAAGAGAAAATCCTATATAAACAAAAATAGAGCATTCAAATCACTTGAACGCTCTATCTTTATAATTAGATTAAATTTTCTAATATTATTTGTATAAGTAAAAGATGATGAAATGACGTTTCACAACGTCCGTTTGTTTTAACTGATGCAAAGATACGACGATTTTTGTCTATAAAGTCGTAAATTATACATTTCATGGTAGCGAAATATGATTTTTTCACCCATAAAAAACAAATTTTACCACCAATCTTATAATTTTCACCACATTATTCTACGATAGTGATAACATCTTTTCTATTGGTTTGACCGCTTTTTTCGCTATTTCAGGAGCCACTTCAACTGTTGGCCAACCAAATTTCAATGCATTGTATATCTTCTTGAGCGTATTCATCTTCATATACTCACACTCGTTGCAGCTGCAACCTACTCCACTCGCTTACCTCTGGAGGTACGGGATAGAAA
>ENA-OQER01001274-OQER01001274.1-human-gut-metagenome-genome-assembly--contig:-NODE-1274-length-12468-cov-1.632850_pt1 | contig 12468 bp, 19 predicted proteins | sample MGYA00242797_ERZ504639 | MGnify/ENA primary metagenome ERZ504639 (study PRJEB26092, sample SAMD00036306) | human gut metagenome | host: Homo sapiens | study: EMG produced TPA metagenomics assembly of...
CTCAGGAAGCCATCGTCGCGCCCGCGGACGGCGTGATCGTCTTCAGCGGCAACGTGGGAGGCAAAGCCGTGGTCACCATCCGGCATGGAGGCGACCTTTCCGGCCTGACCTCGACGTTCGAACCCGCCATTGCGGAACGCGATGTCGGCGCACATGTTGCGCAAGGGGAGCGTTTCGCGCGTGTGGAGGGCGAATCCGACCATTGCGACGAGCGGTGCCTGCATTGGGGGGATAAAATCGGAAGGACGGCAATACAACCAATCCGGAAAGCAAAACCCGTACGGTGAGAATCGGATTGAAAGGCCTGTGAAACAGGGGTCGACAGAACCATTGATTTTGTCCATACGTCTGGCCTCGTCGAAAAAAGTGAAGCTCTCAGGCTATGATGCTACATGTACGACGATTACGCAGGGGAGAAATGCCATGTACAAGGAATACACGCGGCCTTTGGAACAGCAGATCGACACGGATAAGAACATTTTCTCGGTGCTTGATGAACGAGCGAACCGCACTCCGAACGATTCATTGGTCGAATACAAGAACGAGCATGGCGAGTGGTCGTCGTTCAGCGCCACCGAATTCCGTGCCAAGGTCATCGCCATCGCCAAAGGCCTGATCGCCCAAGGCATCATGCCCGGCGAATCGGTGTCCATCATCTCTCACACCTGCTGGCAGTGGACTGCGCTCGACGTGGCCATCATGTCGATCGGAGCGCTCACCGTTCCCGTATACGAGACGAATTCTCCCGCGCAGGTCAAAATGATCTTCAACGACGCCAACGTCAAAATGGCGTTCGCAGAAGATGACGCGCAACGCGACAAGATCGAATCCATCAGAAACGAATGCTCCAATCTTGGCGACGTCTACGTCATCGGACTTGCGCGATCGACACGATGATCGAATACGGACATGCCGTGTCCGACGCCGAATTCCAAGAGCGCGAACATGCGGTCAAAGGATCGGACCTCGCCACCATCGTGTACACTTCCGGCTCCACAGGCACGCCAAAAGGCATTGAGCTCACCCATTCCAATTTCGTGTTCATCACCTATTCGGGCATTAGCTCCATGCCCGATATCGCGATGAAGCCGAACCGTCGTCTGCTGCTGTTCCTTCCACTGGCGCACGTGTTCGCACGCTACATGCAGTTCTTCTGCTTCGCAGGTAACGTCTCGCTCGGCCTATCCAGCAACTTGAAGACGATCCTGGCTGATTTCAAAGCGTTCAAGCCGACGTTCATCCTTGCCGTGCCGCGTATCTTCGAAAAGATATACAATGCGGCGTCGCAAAAGGCCGGAGCCGGCCTCAAAGGACGTATTTTCGCAGGTGCCACGCAGACGGCGCGCGACTGGTCGTACGCACAGCAGTCAGGCGAAGGCATTCCGGTTGTCTTGAATCTCAAGCATGCGCTGTACAACAAGCTGGTGTACTCCTCGATCATGGACGTGTTCGGCGGCCATGTGGAATACGCGGTTTCCGGAGGCGCTCCGCTTGATTCATCCATCGCGCATTTTTTCAATGGCGTCGGACTGCCGCTGCTGGAAGGCTACGGCATGACCGAAACCTGCGCTCCGTCAAGCGTCAATCCGACCTCCGGATACAAGATTGGCACCATCGGACTGCCTCTGCAGGGCGTGGCCATGGGTGTCGACGAGGAAGGTGAACTGTGCATCAAGAGCCCGGCCGTATGCGCCGGCTACCACAACAATCCCGACGTCACCAGGCAGCAGATTGTCGACGGCTGGCTGCATACCGGTGATCTTGGTTCCATCGACGACGAAGCTTCGTCTCCATCGTCGGACGTAAGAAGGACCTCATCATCACAGCCGGCGGCAAGAACGTCTCTCCATGCGAAATGGAAGCGTCGATCATGACGTCGCCCGTGGTGAGTCAATGCGTGATGATCGGCGACCGCAAGCCGTTCATAGCGGCCATCATTGCGTTGGATCTTGGCGAAACGAACGCATGGCTTGCATCGAAAGGCGCGGAATGCGCGGCATCCCTCGAGGAGGCCTCCCGCAATCCGATCGTGCGCGCCGAAGTGGAACGTGCCGTCAACAAAGCCAACGAGCTCGCATCCCGTGCCGAATCGATCCGTAAGTTCGAAATCGTGCCGGACGAGTTCACCGAAGAAAACGGCTTGGTCACGCCGAGCATGAAGGCACGCCGTCAGGCGGTGGTTGATCACTACCGCATGCTGATCGACACCGTCATCTACGTTCCGAAGAAGTAGAATGCGATGATCGGCGGTAGGAATGTGCCGGCCGCAACATAAAAAGCTGGCTTCCGTCGCGGCGGTTCGACGGAGGCCAGCTTTTTCCATCTCTTGTCGGATTTCCTATGTCTGATAATCCGGATTACCTTGTTGCCGGTCTACAAGCCTGCTTCGGCGAGCGAGATATATCCCGGTTCGATCAGCGTTTTCTTCAGATTGCTGGCGCTGACCGCAAGCGCCTCTTCCTGAATGGTCGGCACTTTCATGTCTTCCATGGCGACGGATGAGATGAACGTCAGCTTCGCAAGTTTGCCCGACGTGTTGAGCTGCACGCAGGTCTGTGCGATGTCGGATGCTAAGGTCTTGCGATTTTCCAAAGCGGTCATCCACTGTTTGCCGTTCACGATATTCGGTATGGAGCTGACGTAGGCGCCGTAACCGGTGATGATCGGCCATTGCGAGTTCTGCTCGTCAAGGGAATCGCTGGTATCCTCCGTATCGGAATCGCCGTCATCGGATTCAGGCGCCTGCGCAGGATCGGGAACGGACTGTTTTTTCAGGTCTTTCTTGCCGGTGATATTGTCTACGATGCCGGAAATGGTGATGGATGGGTTGATGTCGGCCGCCGAACCGGTATATCCAAGATCGTTGAGCTCTTCGGAAGCATAGCCGGCCACATAATCATTGCAGGAGATGATGCCGTCGATGCGGGTATGGCGCGATGTGTCCTTATCCATGCCGAGACGTCCGGCGAGCGTGGATTTGACCCGCTCACTTTTCGCCGCGTCGAACGCCACGGACACCCAATCGGATTCCGTGCTCGACGAGGTCAGCGTGCCGGATGGGGAAACGGCCTTCCCATCTTTGAAATACGGTCCAAGCACTGACCAAATGCCTTTGAACACGCCTTGCGCGAAAGTCGCGTCCGCTGTGCTGCCGCTTTCATTGGCGGCATCGTAGGGGAGTAGCACTTCGATATGCTTCGGATTGTCGGAGCTGGTTTTGTCGAGCTCGAGCTTGCTGACCAGCTGTTTGGCTTGAAGCTGGCCGATCTGCTCGGCCGTGGTCATCGGCACGTACACATCCGGAGTGAAACCCTGCAGCGTGTTCGACACTAACACGACTTTCATGCCCTCGTTTTGAGCGAGCTGCAATGCGGAAACCAAACGTTCCGCGGATTGGGCGTAGTCCTGGGCGTCTTCGTCGGAGGAGCTCCCATTCCATGTGATGGCGTGCGACACATAGTCTCCATATTGGCGGTCGGATTCGGTGGTGTCGGCCACCGGCGCCACTACCAGAGTGGTTTTGTCGGAGGAATCCGCATCGTCGCTGGTGCTGTTGACGTGATTCACCACGTAATCCTGCACGCTTTGGCTTTGCTTGTCGAGACTTGGCGCCGCTTTGACGGTGATGTTGGCGCCTTTGACATCATTGTCTTTCAATGATGAAACGATTTCCGGCACCAGCTTCTCCCATTTGCTCAGAGGCGTCTGCTGGGAGATGGTGATGCCGTCCGAAGGGGTGAAGATCACCACGTTGCCGGCATCGGTGGCAGTGGCGGTGCTGGGGGAGTCCGTTTCATGCGATTGCGTTTCATTGGCGGATGAGCAGGCGCCCATGGTCATGATGAGCGAGGTCGATGCCAACAGTGCGAACAGACGTTTCGTCACGGTCGTGCGGTGCAGTGTCATGCCGTTTCCTTCATGAAAATCGAATGATGATTCCTATGCTGAGCTCCGATTGTAATATCCGGACGTCAAAAAGGGCTGGATATGCGTGTGAACCATACATATCCAGCCTTTTGAGCCTGCTGCTGGCCGTTCAGCCAAAGGTTATTCGGCTAGGTCATTCGGCCAGAGCCTTGGCGAGATTCTCGTCCAAAGCGTTCATGAAGCCTTCGGTGTCAAGCCAGGCCTGATCCGGACCAACGAGCATGGCGAGATCCTTGGTCATCTGACCGCCTTCAACGGTAGACACGATGACCTTCTCCAAAGTTTCGGCGAAATACTTGACTTCCGGAGTGTTATCCAAGTCGGCGCGGTGCTTGAGACCGCCGGTCCAAGCGAAAATCGATGCGATCGGATTGGTGGAGGTCTTCTCGCCCTTCTGCCAGCGGCGGTAGTGGCGGGTCACAGTGCCGTGTGCGGCCTCGGCCTCGACGGTCTGGCCGTCAGGGGTCATGAGCACGGAGGTCATGAGGCCGAGAGAGCCGAAGCCTTGCGCCACGGAATCGGACTGCACGTCGCCATCATAGTTCTTGCAGGCCCAAATGTAGCCGCCATGCCACTTGAGGGAGCTGGCCACCATGTCGTCGATCAGACGATGCTCATAAGTCAGGCCCGCTGCGGCGTACTTGTCTTTGTATTCGTTTTCGAACACTTCGGCGAACGTATCCTTGAACTGGCCGTCGTATGCCTTGAGAATCGTGTTCTTGGTGGAAAGATACACCGGATAGCCGCGCATCAGACCATAGTTAAAGCAGGCGCGGGCGAAACCACGGATGGAATCGTTCACGTTGTACTGCACCTGGGCCACGCCGCCGTCGGCACCATAGTTGTACACGACATGTTCGATCGGCTCGGAACCATCTTCCGGAGTGAAGGTGACGGTGAGCGTGCCTGCCCCCGGAACCTTGAATCAGTGGCCTTATACTGGTCGCCGAACGCATGGCGGGCTACTACAATCGGCTTGGTCCAGCCGGGAACCAGACGCGGAACGTTGCTCATCACGATCGGCTCGCGGAAAATGGTTCCGCCGAGAATATTGCGGATGGTGCCATTGGGGGACTTCCACATCTTCTTCAGGCCGAATTCCTTGACACGCGCCTCATCCGGCGTGATGGTGGCGCACTTTACGCCGACATGCTCACGCTGGATGGCCTTCGCCGCGTCGACGGTCACCTGATCGTCGGTGCATCGCGGTTTTCGATGCCAAGATCGTAATATTCGAGATCCACGTCGAGGTATGGAAGGATCAGGCGATCCTTGATATCTTTCCAGATGACGCGGGTCATTTCGTCGCCGTCGAGTTCGACGACCTTGCCTTCGACCTTGATTTTGGCCATGTGTTGCCCTCCTGTCGGGATTGAAGGTGATAAGTTCCTGTCTTATAACGAACGTGTTAACGGCACCTGTTAATGTCCAAAAAACGGTGTGGCGGCAGGTGACACGCTCTTGCATACTGTCATTGCTGAGCATTAGCCTTGAAAACATGTCTCAGGAAATTGAAATCGGTTTGGGCAAGAAGGGCCGTCTGGCATACTCTCTGGACGACGTTTCCATTGTTCCCTCCCGTCGTACTCGCGATCCGCAGGATGTGTCCACCTCGTGGCAGGTTGACGCTTATGAATTCGACGTGCCGGTTATCGGCGCTCCGATGGATTCGGTGACCAGCCGGCCACCGCCATCGCCATGGGCAAGATGGGCGCGCTTGGCGTGCTCGACCTCGAAGGCCTGTGGACCGCTACGACGATCCGCAGCCGCTGCTTGACGAGATCGCCGAACTGCCGGCCGAAAGCGCGACCGAGCGTATTCAGCAGATCTACGCCGAGCCGATCAAGCCGGAGCTCATTGTCGAGCGTCTGCATGAGATTCGTGACGCCGGCGTCACCGTTGCGGCGCCCTGTCCCCGCAGCGCACGCAGGACTATTATTCGACCGTGCTCGAAGCGGGCGTCGACCTGTTCGTCATCCGCGGCACGGTCGTTTCCGCCGAGCACGTCTCCCAGGATCACGAGCCATTGAACCTGAAGAAGTTCATCTACGATCTGGATGTGCCCGTCATCGTAGGCGGCGCCGCAACTACACCGCGGCCCTGCACTTGATGCGTACCGGCGCGGCCGGCGTGCTCGTCGGCTTCGGCGGCGGCGCAGTATCCGCGAACCGCAACACCATCGGTGTTCACGCTCCGATGCCACCGCCATCGCCGACGTGGCCGAAGCCCGCCGCGACTACATGGACGAGTCCGGCGGCCGTTACGTCCAAGTGATCGCCGACGGCGGCATGGGCGACTCCGGCAGCTTCATCAAGGCGTTCGCGCTTGGCGCCGATGCCGTGATGCTTGGCTCTCCGCTGGCCCGTGCCGAGGAAGCTCCGGGCAAGGGCATGCATTGGGGTGCCGAAGCCCGTCATCAGACGCTTCCGCGCGGCTTCCGCACGAACGTCGGCACCGTCGGCACCCTGGAAGATATCATGTTTGGCCCCAGCCACAATGCGGACGGCACCACCAATTACATTGGCGCGCTCCGTCGTGCCATGCAACCACCGGCTATGTCGATCTCAAGAGCTTCCAGCGTTGCCCGGTCACGGTCGCTCCGACCCGCTGAACGAGCTTTGCGGTAAAGCCTGAATAACGGTTCATTGATCCTGTAGCGTCATGCTGCAGGATCTTTTTTTTGTTATGTTTCCCCGGCTAAGAAAGTCAGGTTGGAATGATTAAGCTATACATCGCAAATGAAAGAGCAGAGGTGAGATGAATGGCAGCGCATAGAAGTGGCGATTCCCGACGTTGGACCCGTTGTCCGGACGATTCACGGATTACATCGTGATCGATACGGAAACAACCGGATTGAGTGTGCGCAAAGGTGCCAAGCTCATTGAGATCGGCGCGGTCAAAATCCGTAATGATGAGCTGGTTGACGAATTCGACCAGCTCATCAACCCGTTCGAACACGTCCCGTCAAGAATCACTGGTTTGACGGGAATCGACGATGGCATGCTGCTCGGCAAACCGGATGTGCGTGAAGTCATGGATGAGTTTGCACGCTGGTGTTCGGACACAGCCGTGGTCATGGCGCACAATGCGTCCTTCGACATGTCGTTCCTCGACAATGCTGTACAGCTCGCTTACTCGGAGCGAGACGCGCGCTTTGCGCACCATTTCGTCGACACTCCGGACCTCAGCCGTCGACTGCATCCGGAAAAACGAAGCCACCAAAGTTTCCACCCTCATCGTCGACTACCACATCGCCGACATGGAGGAGCACCGCGCATTGTCCGACGCCAGGCAGGAGTGGATGCTGTACCGCGCCATGCGTGACGAGGCCGAGCTGCTCGGCATGCTCTGACAGCCTAACGTCGTTCGAACACTTCGATCCGGTATTCTCCCACAGGTGTCTGTCGATTTGTGGATGGATTATTTGTTCGGCTTCGTGCCGCAGCAGGCGTCATCTCCACTGGCGGAGAACATTGCATTGGGTGCGAAGTTCAGAGCGAAACCGCTCTGTTGGTGGGAGACGTTGGCTGAATCGGATTTGGCGTCATTCGTGATATTTGCCTCTGTGAGGGCTCCGTTCCGGCAACGAACGAGGCGATATCTCCTGGAACGCCTGCGCTACGTAACTGACGCACGGTGACTGGAATCGTGCCGATGCTGCTTTCCGAGGTGAACGCGACCACTCCGGCAGGAAGAACGCTTTGAAGAAGTGGATTGGATTCAACTTCGTCAGTGTTAAGCAGCAGGAAGAATACGGTTTTCGCACCAATACTCTTTAAGCGCATGGACTCTCCAAGGTTCGTGATGCTGGAGATGATGCTGAACAGCAGCAGCGGAACCACCAGTGCGGTAATTGCGTTGGACCAGATGGAACCCACCGCGCCGACATAATCAGTGTGGCCGTTGAAAGCGATTCCCAAAATGATACCGAATGCCGTTGCAAGCAACACGCGTGTGGTGAAACCCGCGTTTTTCTTACGTTTGAGAAACGCCAGGATGACGAACAGGATCGCGCTACGCCGAGGGCGATCCAATCATATGCGATGTCTGACATTACTATCATTCCCTTCCCAAAAAATGGTGATACATTACGTGAGATACCCCCACGTTCATGTCGGACATCAATCTATCCGCTCCGTCTCCGGCGCAACGCCTTGTAGTTATTGCTGTTTTCCATAGTCGTCTATCAGACGGTAGTCATTCCGAGGCACGCATGCTGACATTCCAGCGCTCCACAAGTCATTCCGAGACGTGGTTGTTTTGCGTTTAGGGAGGGCTCGTTTTAAGATGGAACGTCGGATAACTGGCTTCGTGTCTGGATTTGTGAGAGCCGGAGGAATTGGAGATTAGACATGGCATTAAGTGCCGCGATTATTCTTGCGGCGGGTGAGGGCACCCGCATGCGTTCCAACAAGCCGAAAGTGCTGCACACTTTGGCCGGAAAGACGTTTTTGAACCGTGTGATGGACTCCGTGTCGGCGCTCGACCCTGAAACGTTGGCCGTGGTCGTGCACTACCAGGCGGAACGAGTCGCCGAAGCGGCCCGCTCCTACAATGAGCGTGTCACCATCGTCAATCAGGACGACATTCCCGGCACCGGGCGAGCCGTGCAGTGCGCCATGACGCAGTTGAAGGAGCAAGGCGGTCTTGACGGCTCGGTGCTGATCGCAGCTTCGGATATGCCGCTGCTCGACGCCGACACGTTGAACCAGCTGCTTGCCTTCCATGAGCAAAGCGGCAACGGAGCACCGTGCTCACCACCATTCTTGACGATCCTACTGGCTATGGTCGCATCATCCGCGACAGCAAAGGCAACGTGCTGCGCATCGTGGAACAGAAGGACGCCAACAGCAGCGAACTGGCCGTGCATGAAGTGAACACGTCCGTCTACGTGTTCGATGCCAAACTGCTGGCTGAAGCGATCGCCAACCTCAAATCCAACAACGCCCAAGGCGAGTTCTACCTGACCGACGCACTCGAAACCGCCAAAGCCAACGGTGCCGTCGGTGCGTTCGCCGCCCCCGACCCGTTGAGCGTCGAAGGTGTCAACGACCGCGTGCAGCTCGCAGCGCTCGCCAAAGCTCACAACAAGCGTATCTGCGAGCATTGGATGCGTAAGGGCGTGACCATTCTCGACTCTGAAACCACGTGGATCGAAGATGACGTGCGTATCGAACGCGATGCGGTGATCCTTCCCGGATGCTTCCTGGAAGCCAGACCGTGATCGGCGAGGGCGCGCAGGTCGGCCCATACACAACACTTATCAGCGCGGTCATCGATGCCGACGCCCATGTGGAGCGTTCCCGCGTGCAGGAAACCCACATCGGTCGCGCGGCCAACATCGGTCCGTGGACGTACCTGCGTCCGGGCAACGATCTTGGCGAGGAGTCCAAGCCGGCGCCTTTGTGGAAATGAAGAAGGCGCACATCGGCAACGGCACCAAGGTGCCGCATCTGAGCTATGTTGGCGACGCGACTTGGGTGAGCACACCAATATCGGCGGCGGTACCATCACCGCCAACTATGATGGCGTGCACAAGCACCACACCACCATCGGATCGAACGTGCACGTCGGTGCCGGTAACCTGTTCGTGGCCCCTGTCGAAGTCGGCAGCGGCGTCACTACCGGAGCCGGTTCCGTGGTACGCCACGACGTTCCGGACGATTCCATGGTCTATTCCGAAAACACACAACATGTAGTAGAGGGCTGGAAGCCCGAATGGGAGCGCTGAATATGCCGGCAGTACAAGATTCCATCGACGCCATTCGCATCGCCGCCGCCGCGGCCGACCGTATGAAGGCCACCGACCTTGTTGCCTTCGACGTCACCGAACCATTGGCCATTACCGACGCGATGCTCGTCGCCACCGCTTCGAACGAACGTCAGGTGTTGGCGGTTGCCGAAGAGATCGAAAAGGACCTGTATCTCAAAAGCGGCAAGCGTCAACCGCGTTCCCGCGAAGGCTTGACCGAAGGCCAGTGGGTGCTGCTCGACTATGGTGATTTCGTGATCCACGTCATGCATCAGGAGTCCCGCGACTTCTATCGCCTCGAACGCTTGTGGAAGGATTGCCCGAGCATCGACCTGCAGCTCGAACATCCGGAGACTTCCGACGAAGAGACCGCGGAAACCGCGGAATAACACGTATGAACATGCCTTCCCGTATAGATGCGGAAGGCATGTTTTCATATCAAGCGAAGCAGTTTTCGCAAACATTCCATAATCGAGAAAGCAACGGAGAGCAGCAGCATGCCTCGAAACGTCGAACTTGAGCATAACAGCGCAGTACCGGAACACGTGCACGCCATCACGCTGGTGCGTCACGGACGTACCGCCTACAATGCGCAGCATCGTCTGCAAGGCCAGATCGACATTCCCCTCGACGAAGTCGGACAATGGCAGGTTCGCCAGACGGCCGACGCATTGCGTGAACTGTATGTTGATCGTCGTCCCGATATTCCGAACCGGCTGGTCATCTGTTCCGATCTGGGGCGTGCCGCAGCCACCGCGCATGCGTTCGCCGACCCGCTGGGCTTGGAAGTGCATCCCGACATTCGCGTGCGTGAACGCAGCTTCGGCGATTGGGAAGCATTCCGGTTGAGGAACTCGCGCAACGGTACCGGAAGACTATCGTTCCTGGGCTGAATTCCGTGGCGGCGAACTCAAATACGGTGCCGAACCCAAGGAGGAAGTCGGACGTCGTGGCGTCGAAGCGTTGAACGATTGGGCGTTCCGTGCCGGATCCGACACGGACTTGTACGTGTTCTCGCATGGTGCATGGATTTCCCAAACGGTGCAGACGCTGCTGGGAATGGCGGATGCGCATGGCGATTTCGCGACATTTTGTCGATGCGCAACGCTCACTGGGTGCGGCTCATTCCATTGGAGATCGGTTCCACATTGCGTTGGCGTTTGATGGACTACAATCACGGTCCCGCTATCGCCGATTCCGAGGAATGGGAGCATCCCAGCCTGTAGCCAGCCTGTAGCCGGCCGATACATGATGTCGGACGCTGGTCTGTCACCGCTTTTTCAAGCTTTTCACAGAATCGCCAGTACTTTCATAGCGAAATTAGCTATCGTCATGGCTTGTGAAAAAAAACTTTTTTAAGGGAATCTCTTTTTCGTCGATTTGCGCGGGTGCGCTGGCGGCGGTCACGTCATTCCTACTTTCCGCGAAAATCGGTATCGCGGGATCGGTGATTGGTGTGGCCGCGGGTTCGGTTGTTTCCGCGGTTGCCACGCAGGTCTACAAGAACGTTTTGAAGGCATCAGGGAGAAGATCCAACAGGCCGTGCCGTTCTCGTCGAGTAGCGAGACGGTTTCGAATGAGCGAGCTGCGGATGAAACGCAGGTGCTTGGCTCTTCCGAACAGGATGATGAGACGAGGATTATTGGATCGTCTCCTGTTGCGTCGGATGTCACGATGGTATTGTCTGCCGATACGGCTGCGGTAGCGCAGTCCGGTTTACCGCGCGTCATTTCCTCCGGACAGGAATATGCGGATGCGACTCGTGCGCTCGGCGATATTGCCGGGGCGGGGGAGACTTCCGTTTTCCCGAACGGACAGCGTGGCGTCAGCGATGTTGGCGTAGTTACCGGTAAGACCGGAACACTCGGAAGCGCGCATGATGCCCGAGTACAGCATGCTGGGCAGCGTTCCTCGAATTGGTTGCATAGCAAGTACGCTCCGGCGATCATCGCATTCGTCAGTGCTTTGGTTGGTGTGGGAGTGAGCGCGGGATTGATTCTTGCTTTCACCGGCGGTCAGGGGACGGACACCGTGGTGCGTGACGTGGTGCATGAGAAGGTTGTACCTTCGCATGGAAATACCGATGACTATCAGACTGGCGACGGGCAGACCCCCGTGCAAAAGCCTAAGTCCGATTCCACGGATTCGAACGACGAAACCACCACGGACGGCAGTGACAAAACCACCAACGGATCCACCGACTCGTCCACTTCCAACGGCACATCGAGCAATACCAATGGATCCACGTCCGGAAACAGCGGGTCGTCATCCGATAATTCCAGCAATGGTTCCAGCCAGAACGGAACGGATTCGTCCAACGGCACTGGCTCAAACGGAGGCACGTCCGGCACCACTGGTGATGCTCATCATCCGGATCCGGAAACAGCGGAACCGATGGTTCGACTGGCACTGGCACGTCGATCCACCGACGGTACTACCGGCTCGACGGGAGATGCAAGTAGTAACTAATGTCGCTGGTGGCGCACTTCCCATGTCGCCCGCATAAGGTTCACATAAGGTGATTGCGTAGTGCGGCTTTACTCATGCCAATTCCTCAGTGCGGGCGACACGCCGAAATTTGCGTGACTTATGTCTGCGATGTATATTATACAGAGTTTGCAGGGCAGACTTTGGGGCTATGGCGCAGCTGGTAGCGCATCTCCATGGCATGGAGAGGGTCAGGGGTTCGAATCCCCTTAGCTCCACAGACAGGGTTTCCGGTGATTTCCGGAAACCCTTTTTCATGCGAAAACGGCGGAATTCCAACGATTTCAAGGCATACGGCTGAA
>ENA-OQER01001275-OQER01001275.1-human-gut-metagenome-genome-assembly--contig:-NODE-1275-length-12461-cov-2.103048_pt1 | contig 12461 bp, 22 predicted proteins | sample MGYA00242797_ERZ504639 | MGnify/ENA primary metagenome ERZ504639 (study PRJEB26092, sample SAMD00036306) | human gut metagenome | host: Homo sapiens | study: EMG produced TPA metagenomics assembly of...
AGCCGTCAAACCGGTTTTACCGCCCGCCGCCGTACCCGCCGCAGACTCGATGTATACCGCTGCCGGAGCTGCACCCACCAGGCCAGAGAAAACGCTGCTCATGGAGTCAGTGGTCAGTGCTTTCCCACCGTCGATGATCTGCCCATCTTTATCCAGCAGGTTCGCCTGGCCGGCGACGGCACGGATAGTTCCGGTGGCATCAAATACTGCCGTCATCACCAGCGCCAGAACGCTTGGCAGGACTACAGGATTCAGCGCGCCCATAATGTCCAGGCTGCCAATCAGTGAATTGCCGTTTTCATCGCTCAATGAAGGCATGGCGAAAAACGCCGGAGAAATGGACGTTAGGATCGAAGATCAAACCGACAATTGAGATACCGATAATGGTCAGCAGAATGCCACCAGGGACTTTCAGTTTTTCCAGGCCGATGATCACCGCCAGACCTACCAGTGACATAATCACCGGGAAGGTCGCGAAATCACCCAGCGCAACGGGCAGACCATCAAGCGGGTTTTTAATCACCAGACCGACACCATTAGCGGCAATGAGCAGCAGGAACAGACCGATACCGATCCCCGTGCCGTGCGCCACACCGTGAGGCAAGTTGCGCAAAATCCAGCTACGGATACCCGTGGCAGAAATTACCGTAAACAGCACACCCATCAGGAACACGGCACCCAGCGCGACAGGTACGCTAATATGTTGCCCCAGCACCAGGCTGAATGCGGTAAATGCCGTCAGGGAGATGGCGCAACCAATCGCCAACGGCAGATTAGCCCACAGACCCATCACGATAGAACCGAGTCCGGCAACCAGACAGGTTGCAACGAAAAACTGCCGCAGGCGGGAAGCCTGCTTTACCCAACATACCTGGAACGACGATGACCGAGTAGACCATCGCCAGAAACGTTGTTAACCCGGCAACCACTTCCTGACGGACAGTGCTTCCACGTTGTGAAATTTTAAACCAGGCGTCGAGTGAACCGCCGGTACGCGCTGATGGCGTAGACATAAGAAAACATCCCCTGAGAGTTTAATTTTCGTCAAGATGCGTGGCGGACAATCCCCTGCCAGCGAAACGTTATCTTCCTGCTCCAGGTTTGCGACAATTTGCTGCGTCGCAAAAAAGCAAACGTTTAGCTCCGCGCATACAAAACGGGTGGTAAAAAAAGCAAACGATTATCCGGCGATCATAGCGGCTTTTTCAACCGAAGTTTTGCTGCTTTTTTCTCTTTTATTGTCTTGACGATGAAAAACCAGGCAATTGATGCGCAAACGTTATCGTCGGTGCGCAAGATTGCAGCGTTATCGAGCCGTATACCGTTCAGGATTGCGATAAAAAATCGTCTGAGATGACAAAAATATTGCGGTTAAAAGTATACTTTTACACTGGCGAAGAAACGTCGGTGACATACAATTAAAGCATCAACACCAACCGGAACCTCCACCACGTGCTCGAATGAGGTGTGTTGACGTCGGGGGAAACCCTCCTGTGTACCAGCGGGATAGAGAGAAAGACAAAGACCGGAAAACAAACTAAAGCGCCCTTGTGGCGCTTTAGTTTTGTTCATCTTCCAGCAAGCGTGCGCCGGTACCTTCTTCTCCTAAGCGGTCGCCCGGGTTACGCAACGGGCAATCACTGCGCGAAAGGCAGCCACAACCAATACATCCGTCCAGTTCGTCACGCAGCGCTACTAAGGTATGAATGCGCCGATCCAACTCTTCTCGCCATTGGGACGAAAGCTGTTTCCACTCTTTCGCACTTAACGTATGCCCTTCGGGCAACACGCCAAACGCTTCACCAATGGTCGCCAGCGGAATGCCAATACGCTGAGCAATTTTGATAATTGCAACATATCGCAACACATCACGTTTATATCGCCGCTGATTGCCGCTGTTACGGATACTGGTAATCAACTTTACTTTCATAGAAATGCAGCGCCGATACCGCCACACCGCTGCGTTTCGCCACTTCGCCGGGGGTTAGCAGCGCTTTAATGCGGGGTAATTTCTTTTCCATAAATCGCTTTACCTCAAGTTAACTTGAGGAATTATACTCCCCAACAGATGAATTAACGAACTGAACACTGAAAAGAGGCAGATTTATGTCCCATCAGAAAATTATTCAGGATCTTATCGCATGGATTGACGAGCATATTGACCAGCCGCTTAACATTGATGTAGTCGCAAAAATCAGGCTATTCAAAGTGGTACTTGCAACGAATGTTCCGCACGGTGACGCATCAGACGCTTGGCGATTACATTCGCCAACGTCGCCTGTTACTGGCCGCCGTTGAGTTGCGCACCACCGAGCGTCCGATTTTTGATATCGCAATGGACCTGGGTTATGTCTCGCAGCAGACCTTCTCCCGCGTTTTCCGTCGGCAGTTTGATCGCACTCCCAGCGATTATCGCCACCGCCTGTAATTTTATTGCCCGCGCGTTAACTCCCGCGCGGGTAATTGCTCCATCCATTGCATAAACACCTGCGGCGGCATCGCCTTCGCAAAGAACCATCCCTGCAATAGCGCACGCCGCGTTTGCGCAGCCAGTTAACCTGCTCCTCAGTTTCGACGCCTTCAGCGATCGTTTTTAACCCCAGGCTGTGCGCCAGCTCGATGATGTGTTCCGCAATCAAATGACTGGTTTTGTGGGTGGTCAGCGTTTCAACAAACGATTTGTCGATTTTCAAAATATCGACATTCAATGATTTAAGGTTATGCAAGTTAGAGTAGCCAATACCAAAATCATCAATTGCCACTTCGTAACCAGCCTGGCGGAAAGCCAGAATAATCGGCGTCATTTTTTCGACATCAAGAAATGCATGCTCAGTCACTTCAAATTTAATTTGCTGCGGACGCACCGCGTATTGCTCTGTTTTCTGATTGATTCGCGCTATCAACCGTGACGTATGAAAATCGGAGGCCGACAGGTTAATAGAAACATAGCGATCTGCATGTGTTGCCAGGTAATCGCCCAGATCGCGGAAGACATTATCAATAACATAATCAGTTATCTGTTCTATCATCCCCTCCTTTTCTGCCAGCGGAATAAACTCTGCCGGATTCATTATTTGCCCCTGCTCACCAAGCCAACGTAACAACGCTTCAGCGCCGATACATTTTTCTGTTTTGATATCGATTATTGGCTGGTAATAAAGACAAAGTTGATGTTTTTCGAGGGCGCGTTGCAATTTACGTTTGGGAGATAAATAGTTTTGTCGAATACGTAGCCAGAGTAATAGCAGAACAAGACTCCCCAAAATACCGGCGGGCAACGCAAAAATAAGATGATTATAAAAATGGGTTATAAGACGTTGATATGAAGTCGCAACAATGGCTGCAATTGGGCGTTTTGTCGAATACACTGTCGCATATAAATAGCCATTTCTTTGTACGGTTAAATCCTTCAAATGAATCAGCGGAGAAAACGTTGCTGCCGAGGCCTCTTTGCTTAACGAGAAAAAGGTTTTCGTCACCGTATCATACACACCCCATTGCAATGTCGGATCATCAGACATCACTTCACTCCAGAAGAGAGGTTGATAACCGCCACATAATTTCCCCGCTGCATATAGGTCATTTTATAGCCAGAGAAAAAAGGCGTATCGCGGTAATAATAGATAGAAACGTTAGGTTCACGCTTATAATCGGCCGGTGCAATCGTATAGCCGTTTACAGGCGCTATCAGCGATGAGCATAAAAAATGGTTATCACGGGCATAGATCAATTCATTAATATAAAGATAGCCACGAATAATATTCAACATTCGCTTTTGATGGGCTGGAGTGCAAACTTGCCCCTGATAGCGTTCAGCTGCATCGCTCACTAAATCTGCCTGGCGAATGACCAGCTCGGATTTATCCAGTGCCAGTTGAGCAAAGGTTCGGAGCTGATTATTCACTTCTGATTTTGCCCAAAGGAAGGCAATCCATAGCGAAAGAATGATGGGAAAGAGAACTAAAAAGATAATGCCCGGCAACGCCAGTAATTGGTGTCGTGCACGATGACTCATTGCTATCAATTTCCTGCCTGTTTATACCCGGCCATTGCAAGGTGAAAACCCTGGGTACCGACGTCTTTAGATAAATCTTACGGTATAAATAGCACTTTTGCCTGATTTGAAATTGATACCTTTCTAATCGTCACCTGGATGAAAATAATTCATTGATATTCAAAATTAATTTCCTACAGGAATGCAGAGGCGGCGGGAAGATATGCCTTAATGCCACTGAAAAACCACATAATCTGTACAGCAATAAAAGTCACGGCCTAATATGGCTAACAAACAATCAATTGTGATATAGTTCACAAAATTAATGAAACAAACAGAGTGTTTCATTTTTGTGTTCTGCAAGCCCCGCGATAGCCAGAGTGTACCACGCCTCCCGTGAACAACGCCGCGCTGTCCAGGCATCGGCTCTTTTCAGAGGAATTGTTTGATGGCTACCCTCACCACTGGCGTGGTTCTTCTTCGCTGGCAACTTCTTAGTGCGTAATGATGTTTCTGGCCAGCACACTCAACATCCGTTTTCGTCGGTCTGATTATGTCGGGCTTGCGGTGATCAGCAGCGGTCTGGGCGTTGTTTCCGCCTGTTGGTTCGCAATGGGGTTGCTTGGCATCACAATGGCGGACATCACCGCTATCTGGCACAACATCGAGTCGGTGATGATAGAAGAGATGAATCAGACACCGCCACAATGGCCAATGATTTTGACCTGATACGTAGAAGCCTCCATAACGGAGGCTTCTTTTTATGGCTGGCAGATGCTTTAATCATCCACCTTAAAACAATATAACCTATTGTTTTAATGACAAATCAGAACGGAATGTCATCATCAAAGTCCATCGGCGGCTCGTTAGACGGCGCTGCCGGAGCGGACTGCTGCGGGCGAGACTGCGCGCCGCCGCTGAACTGATTGCCACCCTGCGGCTGCTGATGGCTGGACCCCAACCGCCCTGCGGCTGACCACCACCGATATTGCCACCTGCCGGAGCGCCACCACCCTGACGACCACCCAGCATCTGCATGGTGCCGCCAACGTTCACCACGACTTCTGTGGTGTAGCGATCCTGACCGGATTGATCGGTCCATTTACGGGTACGCAGCTGACCTTCGATATAAACCTGAGAACCTTTACGCAGATATTCGCTCGCCACTTCTGCCAGTTTGCCGAACAGCACAACGCGGTGCCATTCAGTCTGTTCTTTCATCTCGCCGGTCGCTTTATCACGCCAGGATTCGGAAGTAGCCAGCGTAATGTTGGCAACTGCGCCACCATTTGGCATGTAGCGTACTTCCGGGTCCTGACCCAGATTACCAACGAGAATAACCTTGTTTACGCCTCTGCTGGCCATGTTCGTGTCTCCTGAAAAAATCGTTCTGAATAAGTGTAAACGCGCGATTGTACCATTACCAATAGCGCTTTTACTATGTTGTGACCTCGGTTCCGGGAAACAAACCTGGCCAGACATTGTTACACAACACTCCGGGTAATGCATTCCAATACTGTATATTCATTCAGGTCAATTTGTGTCATAATTAACCGTTTGTGATCGCCGGTAGCACCATGCCACCGGGCAAAAAAGCGTTTAATCCGGGAAAGGTGAATGGATAAGATCGAAGTTCGGGGCGCCCGCACCCATAATCTCAAAAACATCAACCTCGTTATCCCCCGCGACAAGCTCATTGTCGTGACCGGGCTTTCGGGTTCTGGCAAATCCTCGCTCGCTTTCGACACCTTATATGCCGAAGGGCAGCGCCGTTACGTTGAATCCCTTTCCGCCTACGCGCGGCAGTTTCTGTCACTGATGGAAAAGCCGGACGTCGATCATATTGAGGGGCTTTCTCCTGCCATCTCAATTGAGCAGAAATCGACGTCTCATAACCCGCGTTCTACGGTGGGGACAATCACCGAAATCCACGACTATTTGCGTTTGTTGTTCGCCCGCGTCGGCGAACCGCGCTGTCCGGACCACGACGTCCCGCTGGCGGCGCAAACCGTCAGCCAGATGGTGGATAACGTGCTGTCGCAGCCGGAAGGCAAGCGTCTGATGCTGCTCGCGCCAATCATTAAAGAGCGCAAAGGCGAACACACCAAAACGCTGGAGAACCTGGCAAGCCAGGGTTACATCCGTGCTCGTATTGATGGCGAAGTCTGCGATCTTTCCGATCCGCCGAAACTGGAACTGCAAAAGAAACACACTATTGAAGTGGTGTTGATCGCTTCAAGGTGCGTGACGATCTTACCCAACGTCTTGCGGAGTCGTTTGAAACCGCGCTGGAGCTTTCCGGTGGTACAGCGGTAGTGGCGGATATGGACGACCCGAAAGCGGAAGAGCTGCTGTTCTCCGCCAACTTCGCCTGCCCAATTTGCGGCTACAGTATGCGTGAACTGGAGCCGCGACTGTTTTCGTTTAACAACCCGGCAGGTGCCTGCCGACCTGTGACGGCCTTGGCGTACAGCAATATTTCGATCCTGACCGCGTGATCCAAAACCCCGAGCTGTCACTGGCTGGCGGTGCGATCCGTGGCTGGGATCGCCGCAACTTCTATTATTTCCAGATGCTGAAATCGCTGGCAGATCACTATAAGTTCGACGTCGAAGCGCCGTGGGGCAGCCTGAGCGCGAACGTGCATAAAGTGGTGTTGTACGGTTCTGGCAAAGAAAACATTGAATTCAAATACATGAACGATCGTGGCGATACCTCCATCCGTCGTCATCCGTTCGAAGGCGTGCTGCACAATATGGAGCGCCGTTATAAAGAGACAGAATCCAGTGCGTACGTGAAGAATTAGCCAAGTTTATCAGCAATCGCCCATGCGCCAGCTGCGAAAGGGACGCGTCTGCGTCGGGAAGCGCGCCACGTTTATGTCGAGAATACGCCGCTGCCTGCTATCTCCGACATGAGCATCGGTCATGCGATGGAATTCTTCAACAATCTCAAACTAGCTGGTCAGCGGGCGAAGATTGCAGAAAAAATCCTTAAAGAGATCGGCGATCGTCTGAAATTCCTCGTTAACGTCGGCCTGAATTACCTGACACTTTCCCGCTCGGCAGAAACACTTTCCGGCGGTGAAGCCCAGCGTATCCGTCTGGCGAGCCAGATTGGTGCGGGCCTGGTTGGCGTTATGTATGTACTGGACGAGCCGTCTATCGGCCTGCACCAGCGCGATAACGAGCGCCTGTTGGGTACGCTTATCCATCTGCGCGATCTCGGTAATACCGTGATTGTGGTGGAGCATGACGAAGACGCAATTCGCGCCGCTGACCATGTGATCGATATCGGTCCTGGTGCGGGTGTCACGGCGGTGAAGTGGTCGCAGAAGGTCCGCTGGAAGCGATTATGGCAGTGCCTGAATCGTTGACCGGGCAGTACATGAGCGGTAAACGCAAGATTGAAGTGCCGAAGAAACGCGTTCCGGCGAATCCAGAAAAAGTGCTGAAGCTGACAGGTGCACGCGGCAACAACCTGAAGGACGTGACGCTCACGCTGCCAGTCGGTCTGTTTACCTGCATCACAGGGGTTTCAGGTTCCGGTAAATCGACGCTGATTAACGACACACTGTTCCCGATTGCCCAACGCCAGTTGAATGGTGCGACCATCGCCGAACCGGCACCGTATCGCGATATTCAGGGGCTGGAGCATTTCGATAAAGTGATCGATATCGACCAAAGCCCAATTGGTCGTACTCCACGTTCTAACCCGGCGACTATACCGGCGTGTTTACACCTGTGCGCGAACTGTTTGCGGGCGTACCGGAATCCCGTGCGCGTGGTTATACGCAGGACGTTTCAGCTTTAACGTCCGTGGCGGGCGCTGCGAAGCCTGTCAGGGCGACGGTGTGATCAAAGTGGAGATGCACTTCCTGCCGGATATCTACGTGCCGTGCGATCAGTGCAAAGGTAAACGCTATAACCGTGAAACGCTGGAAATTAAGTACAAAGGCAAAACCATCCACGAAGTGCTGGATATGACCATCGAAGAGGCGCGTGAGTTCTTTGATGCGGTGCCAGCTCTGGCGCGTAAGCTGCAAACGTTGATGGACGTTGGTCTGACGTACATTCGCCTGGGGCAGTCCGCAACCACACTTTCTGGTGGTGAAGCCCAGCGCGTGAAGCTGGCGCGTGAGCTGTCAAAAACGCGGCACCGGGCAGACGCTGTATATTCTCGACGAGCCGACCACCGGTCTGCACTTCGCCGATATTCAGCAACTCCTCGACGTGCTGCATAAACTGCGCGATCAGGCAATACCATTGTGGTGATTGAGCACAATCTCGACGTGATCAAAACCGCTGACTGGATTGTCGACCTGGGACCAGAAGGCGGCAGTGGCGGCGGCGAAATCCTCGTCTCCGGTACGCCAGAAACCGTCGCGGAGTGCGAAGCTTCGCATACGGCACGCTTCCTCAAGCCGATGCTGTAATCGTTAAGGCCGCTTTCTGAGCGGCCTTTTCCTTTCAGAGTTGTACCAGCAATTTACGCTTTTCTTCCGGTAGTAAATTCACTGCCTGCTGATAAGACGCATCCACCAGATAATAGATTTGCGAATCCGGCAGCGAACCGTCGAGATACACGGTGCTCCAGTGCGCTTTATTCAGATGGCGGCTAGGACGCACATCGCTGTGCTGCTGACGTAGCAGCTCCGCCAGCTCCGGGCTGGTTTTCAGCGAAACAGCTGGGCGATTTTCTACTTCTTTCACCATCGCAAACAGTACATCTTCCACTTTGATCTGCGTCGCTTTCCAGTCGTTATGCACGCTCTGTTCTGCGCCTGGTTTTGCCATGCAATATTGTAGCAACTCCGAAATGGTCATTTTTTACTCCCCTTGTAGTGTCGCGATGATGCGACGCGATCCGCCGTGGATGCGATGTTCCCCCAGCCAGATGCCTTGCCAGGTGCCGGTCTGAATACGCCTTTATGTAACGGCAATACAAGCGATGTTCCCAGCATTGAGGATTTGATATGAGAAGGCATATCGTCTGCTCCCTCATAGTCATGCTCATAATTTCCGTTGTCGGGAACGGTGCGGAGGAAAAAACGCTCCATGTCGTGGCGTACGGTGGGATCGCAGTTCTCATTAAGTGTCAGAGAGGCGGAGGTATGTTGCAGCAACAGATGCAGTAAGCCGATGTTAACGCGCGGCATATCAGCCAGCTGATTCAGAATTTCATCCGTTACCAGATGAAACCCACGAGATTTGGCGCTAAGCGTGAGCGTCTTTTGATACCACATGTGCTGCTCCTTGATAAAACTCTCTTAATCAGTTTGCAGCAAGACAGCGAAAGGATAAAGGTGTGATTAAAAAAACAGCATTCGGGAGAGCATCACGCTCTCCCGCTCTGTCAGTATTCTGAATTGACGATCACCTCTTCACCAAACGCACCCGCTTGTGGCAAGGGTTTGTAGGTAGAGTTGGAGGCGCGCAGAATGCGGATACCACGAGCGCCGATATCGCGTGCGGCGGTAATATCGTTATCGGAATCGCCATAAAAAATTCGGATATTTTATCCTGCAGCCATTGCGACTTTTGTATTTTGCCCTGGTTTATCGCCCGCAAGATACTGGATTCATGTTGGTGGCAGGAATATGAAAATTATCCGCCAGCGTTTTTGAAACCGTTTCTGTTTTCGTCGGGCTACGACCAGTCACAAAGAAGATCGCGTCACCGCGGCGTACATGCATATCAATCAGCTGGCGAGCGACCTCTTTTGGAATGCTGAATTCATCCCAGCCATTGTTCATTTTTTCCCAGAACACAGGATTTTTCAGATAATCTTCGCTTTCTGGTGAGAAGGTTTTTTTGCCGCGCCAGAAGCCCGGGCTGGAAAAAGTACCGTGTCATCGATATCAAACCCCACCGCCATTGGCGGACGCCCTGCGAGGCTATTTTCAATTTGTGCGACCGAAACCCAATGAATTGGTGCCTGTTCAGCAAGCCTGGCAACGTTAGTCCCAGGGTTAAGCGGTGAAGGAGATGAGGCCAGGGCAACAGCGGAACTGTTTAGAGCGAACAATAAGCAAACGGCACTGATTGCCTGTGTGATCTTGCGCATATTTTTCCCTAAATAGTCAGTATGTTGAAACTTTTTATTGTGAGATTTGTTGCAAAAACCATCTGACCATAACGCCAGCTGCCGGGGAAAGGAAGGATTATCTGCGGTTTTTGTGATGAAAAGCAGGATGATTATATTTAACCCAGTAAATACGTTCCTGTCTTTTTTTGTATAAAAAATGTTTATTACTCGATGTAAGGATACATTAATTTTACGTTTATTATGATGAATCCTCGGCAAATGAGCGAAATTTGATAGAACATTTATCTGCTGTACGATTTAATGAACTTAATGATACAGCATTACAAAAACAATCGAAGTTTATAAAGATGATTCCTGATTGACCAGAACCCTATCCTACAATGGTGACTAATTTTATTACTCCCGATGGAGATGATGATATGAATATATCATATGTGAATAGCAACAAAACGACATCTTTACCTGTTGAGCTAGATGCACTAAATAATAAAGATATCTCTTATGCCAAAGATTTTTCTTATGCTAAAGATTTCTTTTTATACATAGAAACACAGTTAAAAATTGCAAAAGATTTTTGTAGACCTGGAGAAGAAGTATCAAGTTCTATTGCAAGTAAAGTTTTTCACGCATTTATTGATTTAGTTAACAAAATCAGGGGTAAGAAAGACTTTATGTATATTTGCACGCTTTGCTGTTTTGCCGAGGAGGTTAAAGGTGATTATTCTCATTACAGGACCTTTTTATTTGATATTGGTAATCAATATAAGGTTAAACTTACACAAAGCGGAAAAAAAGAGCTCTCTTTAACTTTAGAATTTAACGATACTATAATTGAATCTCAGAAAGTCACAGGCAATAAGGCAAAGCATATTCTTGAGGATATAGAAAAATTCTATCGTAACAAACCCGATACTTATTATTAAATTTAATAATAGTTAGATGTGCAGAAATTATTACTCCACCCAAAAAACAGGATAAGGAATTCCAGATAATTAGGATAAGCTTAACAATAAAAGAACTAATAAACGTTTATTATCTCTCACGTAGAACGATGGCATCAAAAAAATCATCTATAAAAGAAAGAGTGAAAGCGAACGACAGTTTAATTTCACTGCAGCTGGGTAGCTCCAGCCTGCTTTCCTGCATTACATCACCGCAGCAAACGCCTTTGCCACACGTTGTACATTTGCCGTATTTAACCCGGCGACACACATGCGACCGCTGGCGATGAGATAGACACCAAATTCTTCACGTAGTCGGTCAACCTGAGCGGCACTTAAACCGGTATAACTGAACATGCCGCGCTGATTAAGCAGATAATCGAAATTGCGTTCTGGCATCTCTGTGCTTAATACCTTCACCAGTTCCTGACGCATTGCCAGAATGCGAGTACGCATCTCTTCTACTTCCGCCAGCCAGCTGGCTTTCAATGCCTCGTCATTCAGCACTGCAGCCACCACCTGCGCACCAAAATTCGGCGGGCTGGAGTAGTTGCGGCGAACTGTTGCTTTCAATTGCCCCAGTACGCGGCCAGCGGCTTCGGCATCTTCACACAGAACAGAAAGTCCGCCGACGCGCTCGCCGTAAAGGGAGAAAATTTTCGAGAACGAATTGCTCACCAGAGCGGGTAATCCAGCGCTGGCAATGGCGCGAATAGCGTAGGCATCCTCTTCCATACCGGCACCAAATCCTTGATAGGCAATATCGAGGAATGGAATAAGCTCGCGGGATTTGAGAATTTCAATCACCGCATCCCACTGATCATTAGTGAGATCGGCACCCGTTGGGTTGTGGCAACATGGATGCAGCAACACAATACTGCGGCAGGTAATGTTTTCAGCGTCGCCAACAGGTCATTAAAGCGCACGCCGTTAGTCGCTTCGTCATACCAGGGGTAAGTACTCACTTCGAATCCAGCCCCGGCGAATATTGCTACGTGGTTTTCCCAGGTAGGATCGCTGACCCAGACGCCTGATTCCGGGAAGTAGCGTTTCAGGAAACTCCGCGCCCACTTTCAATGCCCCTGAGCCGCCAAGGGTTTGAATGGTTGCTACGCGCTGTTGTTGCAGTACTGGATGGTCCGCACCAAACAGCAGCGGCGCAATGGCATGGCGATAGCTGTTAAGCCCTTCCATCGGTAAATAAAGCGAAGCGCCATGAGGCTGCGCATTCAGGCGCGCTTCCGCCTCCGCCACGGCTTGCAGTTGTGGAATAATTCCGTCTTCGTTGTAGTACAGACCGATACTTAAATTCACTTTGTCGCTGCGAGGGTCTTCTTTAAAACGCTCCATAAGCGTAAGAATCGGGTCGCCAGCGTAGGCGTCAACTTTTGAAACACGCGATGGTTCTCCAGGTTTACGGGCAGGTGGTTAAAACACAATAAACCGGAAGAAGGCGAAGATCGAGTGGATGTTCAGGA
>ENA-OQER01001276-OQER01001276.1-human-gut-metagenome-genome-assembly--contig:-NODE-1276-length-12461-cov-1.961164_pt1 | contig 12461 bp, 15 predicted proteins | sample MGYA00242797_ERZ504639 | MGnify/ENA primary metagenome ERZ504639 (study PRJEB26092, sample SAMD00036306) | human gut metagenome | host: Homo sapiens | study: EMG produced TPA metagenomics assembly of...
AAGAAGGAATGCCAAAAGTGAGCAAGCCACCGATTTCTGGATGGCGATCGTACACCGTCACCGCCACGCCATTGCGGGTCAGAACATCCGCACAGGCCAGCCCTGCCGGACCTGCCCCGATAATCGCCACCCGCTTGTCCACTTTGGTGACATGACTTAAGTCAGGACGCCAACCTTTCGCCAACGCCTGATCTGAAATATAGCGTTCAATGTTGCCGATAGTTACCGCGCCGTGCTCATCGCGAATAGTACAGGCACCTTCACACAAACGGTCTTGCGGACAAACGCGTCCGGTAATTTCCGGCAGGGTGTTGGTCTGGTGAGAAAGCTCGACGGCGGCGTCGATGTTTCCGGCTTTCACCAGTTCAATCCACTGCGGTATATGGTTATGCAGCGGGCAGGTCCATTCACAAAACGCTGTGCTCGCCGCACTTAAGGCAGCGCGAGGCTTCCCGTTGTGCCTGGTCGGCGCGAAATGGCAGATAAATTTCATCAAAACCGGTTTTGCGCGCTTCAATCGCCAGTTTATCCGGCTCGCCACGCGCGGGCGTTGCTGCATTTGTTCGACTTTACTCATTACCGGCATTTCTTGCGCCGCGGTACTGGCATGCCACGGTTGATGTTCCTGACGCGCGGTGCGCAAGCGGCGGGATTTCGCCATGCCGGAGAGTGCGACGTCAGTGACCAGTTGCAGCGCGTCCGCCGGGCAATTCTCAACACAGGCAGGACCGTTTTCGCGCCCCGCACAAAGGTCGCATTTATGCGCCGTGGCTTTTACTTTTCCTGCCGCGACGGGTGTCAGGACGATTTGCATCGTACCAAAAGGACAGGCCACCACGCAGGATTTACAGCCAATACACTTTTGCTGATTGACCTGAATGCTGTCATCAACGTGGCTGATTGCGCCATTAGGGCAGCTACGGGCGCAGGGCGCATCTTCACAATGGTGACAGGTCACTGCACTACGTTGCTGTTGATGTTTGATAACCGTAATTCGGGGATGAAAATGGTGTTGGCTCAGGACATGTTGCTCATCATTGTGAGCCATGACACAGGCGATTTCACAAGCATGACAACCCAGACATTGCTGACTGTTGGCCATAATAAAACGATTCATAACGACCTTCTTTTTTGGTTGTAAAAACCTTATTCTTTATATGAGTGTTGTTATTACCCGACTTACAGGGGAATCGGCAATGTTCATGTGCCCAGAATAAGTAACTATTTCGCTATAAACTGTGGCAGATCAAATAATCCCATCACTGACTAAATTGTGTTTCAGCGAACTGGAACATTAATGATTTTTTGTGGAGAAGACGCGTGTGATTGTTAAACGACCCGTCTCGGCCAGTCTGGCCCGGGCCTTTTTTTTACATTGTGCTGCTGTCGATTCTTTCCACGGGTATCGCTCTGCTAACTCTGGCGAGCAGTTTGCGCGACGCTGAGGCTATCAATATTGCCGGATCGCTGCGTATGCAGAGTTACCGCCTGGGCTACGACTTGCAAAGTGGCAGTCCACAACTCAATGCACATCGCCAGTTGTTTCAGCAGGCACTGCATTCACCGGTATTAACCAATCTCAACGTCTGGTATGTGCCAGAAGCAGTAAAAACTCGCTATGCGCATCTGAATGCCAACTGGCTGGAGATGAATAATCGGCTCAGCAAGGGCGATTTGCCGTGGTATCAGGCCAATATTAATAATTATGTTAATCAGATAGACCTGTTCGTGCTGGCTTTACAGCACTACGCTGAACGCAAAATGCTGCTGGTGGTGGCGATTTCCCTGGCTGGCGGTATCGGTATTTTCACGCTGGTCTTTTTTACTTTGCGCCGCATACGCCATCAGGTGGTTGCCCCGCTGAATCAGCTGGTTACCGCCAGTCAGCGTATTGAACACGGACAGTTCGACTCGCCGCCGCTGGATACCAGTCTGCCGAATGAGCTTGGTCTGCTTGCAAAAACCTTTAACCAGATGTCGAGCGAGCTGCATAAATTGTACCTTTCGCTGGAGGCGTCAGTAGAAGAAAGACCCGCGATCTCCACGAGGCCAAGCGTCGTCTGGAGGTGTTGTATCAATGTTCCCAGGCGCTGAACACCAGCCAGATTGATGTGCATTGTTTCCGCCATATTTTGCAGATTGTTCGCGACAATGAAGCGGCTGAATATCTGGAGTTAAATGTCGGTGAAAACTGGCGGATTAGCGAAGGGCAACCAAACCCGGAATTGCCGATGCAGATTTTACCGGTGACAATGCAAGAGACGGTTTACGGCGAACTGCACTGGCAAAATAGTCACGTTTCATCATCAGAACCGCTGCTTAACAGCGTTTCGTCGATGCTGGGACGCGGTTTGTACTTTAATCAGGCGCAGAAGCATTTTCAGCAGTTATTGTTGATGGAAGAACGTGCAACCATCGCCCGCGAATTGCACGACTCGCTGGCTCAGGTACTTCTTACTTACGTATCCAGTTGACGTTACTGAAGCGTTCGATACCGGAAGATAACGCCACCGCACAAAGTATCATGGCCGATTTTTCCCAGGCGTGAATGATGCTTATCGGCAGTTACGCGAGCTGTTGACTACTTTCCGCCTGACGCTGCAGCAGGCGGATCTCCCTCCGCGTTGAGGGAAATGCTGGATACGTTACAAAATCAAACCAGCGCCAAACTGACCCTCGACTGCCGTCTGCCAACCCTGGCGCTGGATGCGGCAAATGCAGGTGCATTTGTTGCAAATTATTCGCGAAGCGTGCTGAATGCGATGAAGCACGCCAACGCCAGCGAAATCGCCGTCAGTTGCGTCACCGCGCCGGACGGCAATCACACGGTTTATATCCGTGATAACGGGATTGGCATCGGTGAACCGAAAGAGCCCGAAGGTCATTATGGTCTGAATATCATGCGCGAACGCGCGGAACGGCTGGGTGGGACGCTGACTTTTTCACAACCTTCCGGCGGCGGCACGTTAGTGAGTATTAGCTTTCGCTCCGCGGAGGGTGAGGAAAGTCAGCTGATGTAATGCCTCCTACTGACCAAAGAATACTTGCACTTAAGGTTCAGTATAAAAGGGCATGATAATTTACATTAACTCCTTTTTTTTCTCCACGATTGGCTCGTACCTTGCCGCTACAGTGAAGCAAGTCAAGCCTACAACGATACGCAGAAACACGAGGTCCTCTTTTAATGGCGAATTTCTTTATTGATCGCCCCATTTTTGCCTGGGTGCTGGCAATCCTGTTGTGTCTGACAGGTACCCTGGCGATTTTCTCATTGCCCGTTGAACAATACCCCGATCTCGCGCCACCGAATGTGCGAGTGACCGCTAACTATCCCGGCGCATCGGCCCAGACGCTGGAAAACACCGTGACCCAGGTTATCGAGCAAAATATGACCGGCCTCGATAATCTCATGTATATGTCATCTCAGAGCAGTGGCACCGGTCAGGCATCTGTCACTTTAAGTTTTAAAGCAGGCACCGATCCGGACGAAGCCGTGCAGCAAGTACAAAACCAGCTGCAATCAGCCATGCGAAAGTTACCGCAGGCGGTGCAAAATCAGGGCGTGACGGTGCGTAAAACCGGCGATACCAATATTCTGACCATTGCTTTCGTCTCTACCGATGGTTCGATGGATAAACAGGATATTGCCGATTATGTTGCCAGTAATATTCAGGACCCGTTAAGCCGCGTGAATGGCGTCGGGGATATCGATGCCTATGGTTCGCAATATTCCATGCGTATCTGGCTGGACCCGGCGAAACTCAACAGTTTCCAGATGACGGCTAAAGATGTCACTGATGCCATTGAGTCACAGAACGCGCAGATTGCGGTTGGGCAACTTGGTGGTACACCTTCCGTCGATAAGCAGGCGCTCAACGCCACCATTAACGCCCAGTCACTGCTGCAAACACCAGAACAGTTCCGCGATATCACCTTGCGGGTGAATCAAGACGGCTCAGAGGTAAGGCTGGGCGATGTCGCCACCGTCGAAATGGGGGCGGAGAAATACGATTATCTTAGCCGCTTCAATGGGTAAGCCAGCCTCCGGGCTGGGGGTAAAACTGCCTCCGGCGCAAACGAAATGGCGACAGCGGAGCTGGTACTCAATCGTCTCGACGAGCTGGCGCAGTACTTCCCGCACGGACTGGAATACAAGGTGGCGTATGAAACCACCTCGTTTGTTAAAGCCTCCATTGAAGACGTGGTGAAAACGCTGCTGGAGCTATCGCTCTGGTTTCCTTCGTTATGTATCTGTTCCTGCAAAACTTCCGCGCCACGCTGATACCCACTATCGCCGTGCCGGTGGTGTTGATGGGAACCTTCTCCGTACTTTACGCCTTTGGTTACAGCGTCAACACCTTAACCATGTTCGCGATGGTGCTGGCGATCGGTCTGCTGGTGGATGACGCCATCGTGGTGGTGGAAAACGTCGAACGTATTATGAGTGAGGAAGGACTCACTCCTCGCGAAGCCACACGTAAATCGATGGGGCAGATCCAGGGGGCACTGGTCGGGATTGCGATGGTTCTTTCGGCGGTATTTGTACCAATGGCCTTCTTCGGCGGCACCACCGGTGCCATCTATCGCCAGTTCTCTATTACCATTGTTGCGGCGATGGTGCTGTCAGTACTGGTAGCGATGATCCTCACTCCGGCTCTGTGTGCCACACTACTTAAGCCACTGAAAAAAGGTGAGCATCACGGGCAAAAAGGCTTTTTTGCCTGGTTTAACCAGATGTTTAACCGCAACGCCGAACGCTACGAAAAAGGGGTGGCGAAAATTCTCCACCGTAGCCTGCGCTGGATTGTGATTTATGTCCTGCTGCTTGGCGGCATGGTGTTCCTGTTCCTGCGTTTGCCGACGTCGTTCTTACCGCTGGAAGACCGTGGCATGTTTACTACCTCGGTACAATTGCCCAGCGGTTCAACCCAACAACAGACCCTGAAAGTCGTTGAGCAAATCGAGAAATATTACTTCACCCATGAAAAAGACAACATCATGTCGGTGTTTGCCACTGTTGGTTCTGGCCCCGGGGGTAACGGGCAAAACGTGGCGCGAATGTTTATCCGCCTGAAAGACTGGAGCGAACGCGACAGTAAGACCGGCACCTCGTTTGCCATTATCGAGCGTGCAACAAAGGCGTTTAACAAGATTAAAGAAGCTCGCGTTATCGCCAGCAGCCGCCAGCAATTAGCGGTCTTGGTAGTTCTGCGGGTTTTGATATGGAGTTGCAGGACCACGCTGGAGCAGGTCACGATGCGCTGATGGCAGCACGTAACCAGTTGCTGGCGCTGGCGGCGGAAAACCCGGAGCTAACCCGTGTGCGCCATAACGGCCTCGACGACAGTCCGCAGTTGCAGATTGATATCGACCAGCGTAAAGCTCAGGCGCTGGGCGTTGATATCGACGATATTAACGACACACTGCAAACCGCCTGGGGTTCGAGCTATGTTAATGACTTTATGGATCGCGGTCGCGTGAAGAAAGTCTATGTGCAGGCAGCTGCGCCGTATCGCATGCTGCCAGATGACATTAATCTCTGGTATGTCCGAAATAAAGATGGCGGCATGGTGCCCTTCTCTGCTTTCGCGACCTCACGCTGGGAGACAGGCTCGCCGCGTCTGGAACGCTATAACGGTTATTCTGCGGTTGAGATTGTTGGGGAACCGCACCGGGGGTCAGTACCGGTACGGCGATGGATATTATGGAATCGTTAGTGAAGCAGTTGCCAAACGGCTTTGGTCTGGAGTGGACGGCGATGTCGTATCAGGAGCGGCTTTCCGGCGCGCAGGCTCCGGCGCTGTACGCCATTTCCTTGCTGGTAGTATTCCTGTGTCTGGCGGCATTGTATGAAAGCTGGTCGGTACCGTTCTCGGTAATGCTGGTCGTGCCGCTGGGGGTTATCGGCGCGCTGCTGGCAACCTGGATGCGCGGGCTGGAAAACGACGTTTACTTCCAGGTGGGCCTGTTAACGGTCATTGGTTTTATCGGCGAAAAACGCCATCCTGATCGTCGAGTTTGCTAACGAGATGAACCAAAAAGGCCACGACCTGTTTGAAGCGACGCTCCACGCCTGCCGTCAGCGTTTACGCCCGATTCTGATGACCTCGCTGGCATTTATCTTCGGCGTATTGCCAATGGCAACCAGCACGGGTGCGGTTCCGGTGGTCAGCATGCGGTGGGTACTGGCGTAATGGGCGGGATGATTTCAGCTACTATTCTGGCTATTTACTTCGTGCCGCTGTTCTTTGTGCTGGTGCGCCGCCGCTTCCCGCTGAAGCCGCGCCCGGAATAAGCAATAAAAAAGGCGACATGCCAATGTGTCGCCTTTTTCAACTTTCCGATTAAGAACCTGCTCAGCGGGTTCTTGCTGTTTATACTTTGTCTCGGGAATTACTTACGAAGCATAACTTCGATAAAGTCTTTCCAGTTCCCCAGTTCACGTTCAATCATAACAACCTCTCTTATAATTATGGGTATTCTACGGAAACAATATACCGTGGTGAAGCTAATTTACTCGATTGCTGCGATGACTACCTCCGGGGGACAAACCTTATGTAAATACTATGGTCCTGCGGTGATAATTTGTATGTGATACACAGCAACATTTCGAGATATTCATACGGCATCTAATACTGATTTAATTCTGGTTAAAATACAGACAGATAACAAGATGAATATTCTTAATGTTTACGTTAAAAATGTTTAATATTATTTAATAGTTGTTAATTTGAATACTTCGATAATGTTATATTTCCTGATAATCATTTGCAGGCAAAATGTTTTCACCCTTAAATGAGTATTTATTCTCATAAATCGAAAAAGGATTCATTATGGTTACACTTTACGGCATCAAAAATTGTGACACCATTAAAAAGGCTCGCCGTTGGCTGGAAGCCAATAACATCGACTATCGTTTTCATGATTACCGCGTCGATGGGCTGGACAGCGAATTATTGAACGGTTTTATCAACGAATTAGGCTGGGAAGCGTTACTGAACACCCGTGGTACAACCTGGCGTAAACTGGACGAAACCACCCGCAATAAAATCACCGATGCGGCCTCTGCGGCGGCATTAATGACTGAAATGCCTGCAATTATCAAACGTCCATTGCTCTGCGCGCCTGGTAAGCCTATGCTGCTGGGTTTCAGTGATTCCAGTTATCAGCAATTTTTCCATGAGGTGTAGTCTATGTCGTGCCCGGTTATTGAGCTGACACAACAGCTTATTCGCCGCCCTTCCCTGAGTCCTGATGACGCAGGATGCCAGGCTTTGTTGATTGAACGTTTGCAGGCGATCGGTTTTACCGTTGAACGCATGGATTTTGCCGATACGCAGAATTTTTGGGCATGGCGTGGGCAAGGTGAAACGTTGGCCTTTGCCGGGCATACCGACGTGGTGCCGCCTGGCGACGCCGATCGTTGGATCAATCCGCCGTTTGAACCCACCATTCGTGATGGCATGTTATTCGGACGCGGTGCGGCAGATATGAAAGGCTCGCTGGCGGCGATGGTGGTAGCGGCAGAACGCTTTGTCGCACAACATCCCAACCATACGGGGCGACTGGCATTTCTGATCACCTCTGATGAAGAAGCCAGTGCCCACAACGGTACGGTAAAAGTCGTCGAAGCGTTGATGGCACGTAATGAGCGTCTCGATTACTGCCTGGTCGGCGAACCGTCGAGTATCGAAGTGGTTGGTGATGTGGTGAAAAATGGTCGTCGCGGATCGTTAACCTGCAACCTTACCATTCATGGCGTTCAGGGGCATGTGGCCTACCCGCATCTGGCTGACAATCCAGTACATCGCGCAGCACCTTTCCTTAATGAATTAGTGGCTATTGAGTGGGATCAGGGCAATGAATTTTTCCCGGCGACCAGTATGCAGATTGCTAATATTCAGGCGGGAACGGGCAGTAACAATGTTATTCCGGGTGAACTGTTTGTGCAGTTTAACTTCCGCTTCAGCACCGAACTGACTGATGAGATGATCAAAGCACAGGTGCTTGCCCTGCTTGAAAAACATCAACTGCGTTATACGGTGGACTGGTGGCTTTCCGGGCAGCCATTTTTGACCGCGCGCGGTAAACTGGTGGATGCGGTCGTTAACGCGGTTGAGCACTATAATGAAATTAAACCGCAGCTACTGACCACAGGCGGAACGTCCGACGGGCGCTTTATTGCTCGCATGGGGGCGCAGGTGGTGGAACTCGGGCCGGTCAATGCCACTATTCATAAAATTAATGAATGTGTGAACGCTGCGACCTGCAGCTACTTGCCCGTATGTATCAACGTATCATGGAACAGCTCGTCGCCTGATGAGTGGTTCTGCAAGAGGAAATAAGCATGGACTGGCTGGCTAAATATTGGTGGATTCTGGTGATTGTCTTTTTGGTAGCGTCCTGCTGAACGTGATTAAAGATCTCAAGCGCGTCGACCATAAGAAATTTCTCGCCAACAAGCCGGAGCTTCCCCCGCATCGTGATTTCAACGATAAGTGGGACGATGACGACGACTGGCCGAAAAAGGATCAACCGAAGAAGTAGCTGAGTGCTCAACCGTAGGCCGGATAAGGCGTTAACGCCGCATCCGGCAATGGTGAACGATGCCTGATGCGACGCTCACGCGTCTTATCAGCCAGGTAATCTGTCTTTACATCATTTCAATCACATCATCATCGCCAGGCTTACCGCCACTTAGCGCTTCGTCGAAATAATGTTTCGGAATGGTATAACGCAAGTGATCCAGGGCAAATTGCATACTGCGATTGTCGATCGCATGGCCTAAATCCTCCACGATATCCAGCGTCACGTCACCACCGGCACTGATTAACGCTTCCTGCGCCGCAACCGCATGCGCCAGATCGATAACCGGATCTTCACCGCCATGAATCAGGTGAATTGTCGTGGCTGTAGACGCAGTTTCCGGCAGGCTCGCATAGCGTCCGTTAAAAGCAATGACGCGTGAAGCAAGGCCCGGTTCGGCTTTAATGCTCTCCAGCACCATAATCGCGCCTTGAGAGAAACCGATGAGTGCCGTGGCGTTAGCCCCTACTCCGCTCTGTTTCTGCCAGTAGCGCACCGTTTCAATAAACGTCGGCATGATCGCATCCACACGCGCCTGGCGATTATCTTCCGTAATACCCTGCACCGAAAACCACTGACGCCCCGCCGGATTACCGCTCGGCTCCGCGCCACCGACACTCACCACCAGCGCATCAGGAAACAGCGGTGCAAACCAGCTACCTATTTCCCCCATTGCCACCGGGTTATCCCCGACACCGTGGAAAAGCAGTAACAACTGTTGCGCAGGTTTATCCGGGCTTTGAACAACAAAATGGTCATGTTTCATGGCGAACTCCTTAACTGATGTCATTAATTTTACGCCGCTGACTCACAATGACCATGGGAGAAAATTGAAGGAGTCAGTGAAAAAATTGCCATTGCGTTATGCGATCGCGCAGACGCTCAGTGCGAACATCATTAAGTGCGCACAGCGCCTGCGCGGCCTCTTCCCGCTGACGGACCAGTAACATCTTGCGGCCTGAAAGTTTAAGTGTGGTACATAACTGCGCATCACTGGCATTTTTCTGTAAACGCCCACGCAGCGCCGGTAATGCCAGTTCACTGGTTTGTAGCAGACGCAATAAGCAACCTAACGACGTTAATAGCGGACGATGAGCAAAAGCAAAACCGGCCAGTTCAAGCCAGTCGTCGTCAGAAAGCACGATATCGTTTAGTGGATCAACAGGAAGTGTTTCGCCATTCCACTGCGCGAGAGCTTGCGCATCGCGACGTAAACGGTAATGCTCACGTTCAGCCAGCTGTTTACCCGCATCACTCATCGGTAACAGCGCCATCGCCGTATAGCAACCGCTGCTGGCTTCACGATGATTACCCATCCGCACCAGCACAAAACCGCAGCGGTGCCAGAAACGCCATAACTCCCCGGTGTAACCAAAACTCACCGAAAGATAGTCGAGGTCACGCGTATATTGCAAAGCACCAGCAATAAGTTGCTGCCCTGTGCCTTCCCGCTGACGCGCCGGATGAACTGCTATCCGGCTGACCCGCCGTCCACGCAATGTCGCTGCCAGTGGATTGCTACCGTGCGCCGCCAGCGACTGGGCCACCAGATTACCCCGCGGCGACGAAAACCTGCCCATACCGCCTGACTGAGTTGTTGAGATAATCCCCCTCATCCACCAGCCACAGCGCTCCGGCAATCTCGTTTTCGCCAGCCGCCTGTAAAAAATGTTGCCCTAGTGCATCCATCATCCGGCGTAAATCCAGCGGCGAAGTCCGGTAGTGCGCACCAGACAATAACTGATAAACCTTTAACGGCGTTTCTGCTCGCTTCGCCATAACGTTTGTTCAAATGCGGAAATGACGATATTGCCTTGTGGTGTATGGGTGAAGTTTTCATCGTCAAAAACCAGTGCCTCACTAACCATTTTTTCCAGCGGGCATCCCTGTGCCCAGCGGATCGGCTGTTGCAGTTCAAAACGGTGTAAATGCGGAAAGCGAGCGCAAAATTTCAGCAAAAAACCACGTCCGGTGCCTTCGTAGCCCTGCACCGTAGTGGTTAACAACGTTCGAGGAAAACGCGATACCAGTTGATGCAACAACGGCGCAGGTATGGCTGCGGCTTCGTCGACCACCAGCCAGTCGGCTTGCTCATCGCTGGCTAACAAGGCATCCGGTGCAATAAAGCGAAACTTCTCGCCCGCAAATTGTGCCAGTACATCCGTTGCCGCTTTTGCGGGCGCGGTGACAATCGCACTGCCCGCAATACGAGAAATGAGTTGCCCTGCCAACGCCGACTTACCGCGCCCACGCGCAGCCGTTACCGCTGCCACGCCCGGAGGCATTGGTCAGTAGGCTGCTGTAGAGGTTGGCTGTTGTTCTGGGTTGTGGTGCGCCGGTCGCGGGGTGCCAGTCAGTACGGGGAGTAAAATGCGCCAACGAGAACGGCTGGTTTTGCCGCCAGAGGATAGCGTCGTTATCCGCCGTAAGTACGCGTTTGAGATGCTGGACAAAATGCGGCGTCGCAATAGGGTCAGGGCAATCACTCCAGCGCAGCGAGTCGGCATCAGGTTGGTTTTCCCACTCTTCCCATACAGGGAGTAACAAAACCAGCCAGCTTCCCGCTTTCAACGTTCCGCTAAGTGCTGCAAAGGCAGCGGCATCAAAGCCGTGGCGGGCGTCGAATACCGCATGCCGGAACTCGCGCCCAAGTAAGTTTGTAGCGCCGAGGGTGAACAGTGGTTTTCAGCATCTGGCTGCGGCGAAATCCACAGCCAGTCGCCAGGTAAGGCATCACGCAACTTAAGCGCATGATCAAAACACCAACCTCTTCCCCGCTCAACACCAGCAAGCGGCGGATCCCTTCACGTTTCATTTGCGCTGTTAATGTGTGAAGCGCAGTCAGTTCAGCCATCCCTGCCCCGGAAGTTAAATGCTTTTACCAAAGTATTGCATTGTGCCGGATCGCCGCTGTCGAAACCACGTTTAAACCAGCTGTAGCGTTGCTGAGAAGTGCCATGTGTGAAACTATCTGGTACTACTCGCCCCTGACTTTGCTGTTGTAAACGGTCATCGCCGATGGCCTGCGCCGCGTTCAGCGCCTCTTCCAGATCGCCGGTTTCCAGAACGCCTTGCTGCTGCATACTATGCCCCCAGACACCGGCAAAACAGTCGGCCTGGAGTTCCATACGCACAGATAAGCGGTTCACTTCCGCCTGCGTCGCGTTTTGTTGCAGTTGACGAACTTCGGCTCGATGCCTAACAGTTTCTGCACATGATGACCGACTTCATGGGCGATAACGTACCCCTGGGCAAAATCGCCATCCGCGCCAAGTTTGTCTTTCATGTCATCATAGAAGGAGAGATCGATATAAACTGTGCCATCCGCCGGGCAATAGAACGGCCCCATAATGGACTGACCAGCCCCGCAGCCGGTGCGCGTCATTCCACGGTACATGACCAGCTTCGGTTGCTGATAGGTCTTACCCATCTTCTCGAACTGTTGTCCCCAGGTGTCTTCCGTGGTTGCCAGAATCACCGAGGTGAATTTTGCAGCTTCGTCTTCATTAGGGCTAATGGACCGCGTTGATTGTTGTTGGGAAACCGGCTGTCCAGTCATTAACCCGGTTAAATCAACACCATAGTAGCCTGCAACCAGCACGACTAACAGTAAAATCAGCCCGCCTTTACCGCTTGGCAGGCGAAAACCAGGACCGCCCATAGACGGACCACCGGAGCTGTTGCGCCTGTCTTCAACATTGTCACTTTCACGTCGCCCTTGCCAACGCATAGATACCTCAACAATATATTCATTATAGAAATGATCGTAGGTGGTTCAGAGGAAGATTACCACAGGAAAGCGGGATGAAATGGCGGAGGAATTAAGGCTTCATGCCACGTTATATAATTTACGAATGTTAGAAGTAAAAGAGAAT
>ENA-OQER01001277-OQER01001277.1-human-gut-metagenome-genome-assembly--contig:-NODE-1277-length-12451-cov-2.597209_pt1 | contig 12451 bp, 14 predicted proteins | sample MGYA00242797_ERZ504639 | MGnify/ENA primary metagenome ERZ504639 (study PRJEB26092, sample SAMD00036306) | human gut metagenome | host: Homo sapiens | study: EMG produced TPA metagenomics assembly of...
GGAGGATATGGGCCAGTGTACCCTGGCATTTGTTATAGGATAGCTTATTGCAGGACTAAGTTCCACCCCTAATTTCAGCAAAAGAACATAAAGGGCTGAGAGTGGAAATTAGTTTTTCATTTTAGGGTCACAAAATCTTCACAAAATAATTAGCACTCACCTCTTGACAGTGCTAACAAATCGTGTTATATTTCTCCTAGAACAAGAAAAAAGCTACAGCATTTCCGAAACGAAAGTGCCGGAAGTGCTTTTTCAGGAATAGGAGGAAAGCCTATGAATATCAGTAAATTTACACAGAAATCCGTACAGGCTGTCCAGGATCTTGAGAAGGTTGCTTATGAATATGGCAATCAGGAGATCGAAGAGGAACACCTTCTGTATACTTTACTTACACAGGAAGACAGCCTGATTCTCAAATTGATCGAGAAGATGGAGATTCAGAAGGAATATTTTGTTGACACTGTTAAGAAAGCTCTGAATGCGAAGGTTAAGGTTCAGGGCGGAGAACTTCGCTTTGGTCAGTATCTGAACAAGGCACTGGTCAGTGCGGAGGATGAAGCCAAGGCTATGGGAGATGAGTATGTTTCTGTAGAGCATCTGTTTCTTTCCATGCTGAGATACCAAAGCCCAAGCATGAAGAAGATCTTTGAGGAGTTTGGAATCACCAGAGAGCGTTTCCTTCAGGCATTATCTACAGTCAGAGGAAACCAGAGAGTTGTCAGTGACAACCCGGAGGCAACCTATGATACCTTGAATAAATACGGTGAGGATCTTGTGGATAAGGCGAAGAACCAGAAGCTTGATCCGGTGATCGGCCGTGATATGGAGATCCGGAATATTATCCGTATCCTTTCCCGTAAGACTAAGAACAACCCGGTTCTCATCGGTGAGCCTGGCGTTGGTAAAACAGCAGCCATTGAGGGACTGGCACAGCGTATTGTGGCAGGAGATGTACCGGAAGGTCTTAAGAATAAGAAGATTTTTGCCTTGGATATGGGTGCGCTGGTTGCAGGTGCCAAGTATCGTGGCGAGTTTGAGGAACGTCTGAAAGCAGTACTTGAGGAAGTGAAGAAGAGCGAAGGACAGATCATTCTGTTTATCGATGAGCTTCATCTGATTGTGGGTGCAGGTAAGACAGACGGCGCCATGGACGCAGGAAACATGCTGAAGCCTATGCTTGCCAGAGGTGAGCTGCACTGTATCGGTGCAACAACTCTGGATGAGTACCGACAGTACATTGAGAAGGATGCTGCACTTGCTCGTCGTTTCCAGCCGGTTATGGTAAATGAGCCGACAGTGGAAGATACCATTTCCATTCTCCGTGGCCTGAAGGAAAGATATGAGGTATTCCACGGTGTTAAGATCACAGACAGTGCCCTGGTTGCCGCTGCCACACTTCACACAGATACATTACAGACCGTTTTCTTCCGGATAAAGCCATCGACCTTGCTGGCCACCTGGTCAAGTTTGGCGGCCTCCTGCTGTTTCTCCTCGTGCTGCTTGATCAGCACCTGTCGCTCTTCCTTGGTCAGCACCTTGTGCGAAACCTTCGGCGCCTGCGTGTATGTGGCTGCGTGAAACAGCGGCTCATCCTCGTTTGGCTCGTTAGCCATAACGCTACCTCCAAGTGGCGGGCCTTCCAACCCACTCCCCAAAATAAACGCAAAAAGGCACGTTAGGAGCCTTACGAAGTCTTGTCAAATCTTCACATTGTTTCTTGCGATTCTTGATCTCGCACGAAGTAAACTTCCTGTGGGTTTTTTTCTTATTTTACCTCTTGTCTTTCTCTTACTCTCTCTTATTTTCGGATAAATCGTTTCCGTCCTGTCGATTTTCGGAATTTGTTCAGATTCCGTACACTTCGCGCGTGGTCTTTCGCGTTGCCTGCGCGACTTCCGTCAGCGGTTTATCGAGATAATTCGCCAACGACTGCAGGGTGTAGGGGATCATGTATGGCGCGTTGGTGCGGCCCCGATACGGCATCGGACTTAGGTAGGGGGCATCTGTTTCGACCATGACATGGCTCAATCCGACAATGCGCGCCGACTCGCGAATACCATCGTTGCCCTTATAGCTGGATGTGCCCGAAAGGCTGAGATACCAACCGTTTTCACGTGCGATCTCACCCATTTCGGCATCACCGGAATAGCTGTGGAACACGGTCCGTTCGGGAGCGCCGTCCGCCAGCAGCGTTTCGATGACTTCCTTATGTGAATCGCGATCATGGATCTGCATGGGCAGGTTCAGTTCTTTCGCGAGCGCGATGTGCGCGCGGAAGGCTTCTCGCTGCAGTTCTTTGGCGGCTTCTCCGGTGCGGAAGAGGTCCATGCCCGTCTCGCCGATGGCCACAACCTGGTTGGGGTAGGCGGTGGCGAGGCGGTGCACTTCGGCCATGGCGTCTTCGAAGCTGGTGTCGTGCCATGGCTTGTATTTGAGCGGCAACCCGTCTGGGCCCGGCACCCCGCGGTGACCGTGGAGCACGGATTCGTTGGGATGTATGGCGATGGCCGCATGCACGGTTTGGGGGTGTTCGCGTGCCATGTCGATGGCCGTCATGAGGTTCGGCAGTTCGCATCCGCAGTCGATGACGCCTTCGACTCCGACTTGTTGCGCTTGGTTCAGCAGTTCGTCGACGCTGTATACGGGGACTTCCGGTTGGCCTTTTTCTTGGGCTTCATGGCTCATGGCCCGCGAGAACGGCACGACGGACGCCACATGCGTGTGGTTGTCGATGACGTGCGCGTTCTCGGGAAGTGGTTGCGGTGCTGGCGCCCAGCTGCGGTCACGATGGTGTTTGCTCATGCCTCCAGCCTACGCTCGATGGCAGTCTTGCTTCGGAAGCCGCGTTATTCATCGATGGCAGTGGGATTAACCAACGCACCTCCATATGTTTTGCGATGTAGCGCTGAAACGCTTTCCGCGATTAGTCATGGAGGGTGAGGGTGGTGAAGGACCAGGAGGGGGCGGTGTAGGCGCCGCTGATTAGGTCGATTGCGGTTTCAACCGGAACGGTTGGCGAAGCCTTGCCGATTTCACCGGCGTACGGGTCGGTTCCGGCGAGCACGGTGGCGGTTGCCGAAGCGCGGGATTCCGCGGAAACACCAAGCTCTTCAAGCACTTGGTTCAGATCAATCTCGGCTTCAGCGTCGAGCGCGTTGACGATACGCACGTAGGTGACGCCTTCAGCATCATTGCGAGCCACGGTGACGGTACGGCGGGGCTCTTCCGGCTTCTCAACACCCTGTGCAACAAGCTCTCCATCGATATACAGCTTCATGCTTTCGCCGCGATCGGCCACTTCGATGCGCACCTGCCACACGGTTCCGGGGAACACTTCGTCCATGGACCATTCGGTGCCGTCAAGATTGTAGGCGGTACGTCGCGCACCACCTTGATTTCGAAAGCACGACCGAAGGAGGTGATGTTGTGGTTCTTGCCGTTGATGTCGCCGTGCACCAGCTGCAAGCCCCAACGACCCTGATAGTAGGTGATGGTGGCGTTGATGGTGTAGGCGTCAGAGTCAATGTTGAGGCTCGTGTTCATCGGACCATTGCCTGCGTAATGGCAGTCCTCAAGATCGACATGGCGGCCATCAGCGGTGTCAACGCTGAAGTTGGTGATGTCGGCGTGAGCGGCACCTTCCAAGCGCAGGCCAACGGTTGGTGGCAGTTCGCGACGCAGCGTGGTCTTGCCTTCCACCGCGACCGGCCATGCGGTATCGGACGTGGTGGTGGCATACATCTGCTGCACCCAGTAGCTGTACGGCAGGTAGGTACGTTCGTTGTCGAAGTAGATCAGATCAGGATTCCAGCTGTGATGCCCGTTCTTGGCAAACAGCGGCGCATACGAAGACATGACCACGGCATCGCCGTTCAATTCCATGCGACCCATGAACGCCGCTTCGGAAAGACCGTTGATCAGCTGCGTGTTCCACGAACCATACTCGCCCAAGTACACCTTCGGGCCCTCACGATCCGTGGTGTCGTAGTGGTCGAGATTGTGGAACCACCAGCTGGAGGACTGATAGGAATGCTCGTCAACGATGGGAACGCCGGCTTCACGCGCATACTGCCAACCAGCCTCGTAGTCGGGACCGCTCGGAGCCGGACCGACCGTGCCAACCACAACAATATCCGGTAGGTGGCCTTGACCGCGTCGAAGATCTGCTGGAAGCGGTTCCTGAACACGTCATCGATGAGATCTTCGTTGCCGATGCCCAAATATTCAAGGTTGAACGGTTCCGGATGACCCATGGCGGCACGCTTGGCACCCCATTCGGTGGTCGCGGCATCGCCATTGCAGAATTCGACCAAATGCAGCACTTCATCGATGTATGCCGGCATGTCTTTCTGCGCGATCGGCACCGGGCCCTGACTGGTGTTCTGGCAGCTCACGGCGGCGGGCAGCACCGGCAGCGGCTTCGCGCCGATGGTTTCGCACAGGCACAAGTATTCGTAGTAGCCGATACGGAACGACTGGTGGTAGCCCCACAGGTTGAAATTGTGCGGCCGATGCTCAACATCACCATGGTGCGATCCCAGTGGTACATGTTATCCATGCCAAGACCGTGGTGATGCAGCGCCCGGGAAGCGCATGAAGCGCGGCTGCAGATCGGCGAGCGCCTTGACCAAATCGGGACGGAAATGCTTGAGCCCGTTGTAGGTGGTGCGTGGTTCGAGGGTAACGAAATCAAGATCGACGGTACCTTCCGTGGTGAAGGTGAGTCGCAAAGCGCCTTCATGTACAACGATGGCATTGCTTTCACCGGAAACCGTCAGCGAAACCTCTTGCTTACGCCAATCGTTGGAATCGACGGTGATATCTTGTTCTGCAATCGCATTTCCCATCGTCGTCAATCAGAGCGACGGTGACGGGAAGTGCGGAGCTTCGCAATTGTTGGAAATACGCATCCATGCGGAGAAATCGTAGGTTTCGCCGGCACGGAAGACCATGCCGTCCCAGCCGATATTTTCAAGCGAAGCCGGCGCCTGTTCGACTTCAACGGACGCATAGTGCGGGTTTCTTCGGCTACCGGATTGTCGGTGAGCACGTCGAAGGCTGCGAAGGAGCCGGCGGGCACGATTTTGCGCCAGAAGCTGTAGTTGCTCCAGTCGGAGGAGTCGGCGCGATTGTATTCGAATGCGCCGTTCTGTACGAGGTCGGCGTTGAGTCCGCCGTCGCCGGAGTAGCTGATGTCTTCGTAGAAGATGCCCCACAGGTCGGTGCTGATGTTGCGCACGCCTGCCTTGTTGAGGGTTGCGATGATGGTATCGGTCATGGCATTCCTTTTTGTGTTTGGTTGGTGGTTTGTCATTGAGTTTTGTTGGAAATTTGATGATTGATGGCGATTTATAGCGACTGCTGGTTGCCGTCAGCGCGGGTCGAGTGCGAACCAGAGCACGCCATGCGCTGGTATGGTTCCACGGATGACTCGATCTTCGCCCTCACCTTCGATACGTGCGCCGGTTACATCAGTTTCGCCAGTTGCGTTGGTTTCGTCGTCAAACAGATTGGTAATCGTCCACGGATCGTTGCGTTGGCTTAATCCGACGATGGATTGCAGCTCGATGGTTGCCGGCAGTTCGTAGTCGCGATCGCCGGTCCAGAAGATGGCTGCATAATGTCCGCCCGAATGTGCGGAAGGAGTGCCATCCGCCCAGTCGGCCGCATCGGCGGCCCACACCACGAGATCCCCAAGGTAGGAGTTTTCGTCATCCCAACGTTCGAAGATGCGTTCGTACACGGTTTCGTGATTGTTGGTGGATCCTGCGGTGACTTCGCGCAATGCCGGATTGGCGAGCAGTTCAATGGTTTCGCTGGTACTGGTCGGCAGGTCGCCGCCTACCATAAGTGGGCTGCGTCCCATGCACCAGAGGGCAAGCAACGTGCGGCTTCATCTTCGGTGAGGCGGCTTTGGCGATCGTCTCCACGTTCGGCCCGCAATCCAATATGCCCCAACGGCAGCATGTCGCGTCAGCCCAATGACCGGTGGTCTGGAACGGCGCCCATCTCGCAAGACGCGGGAATTGCTGGTAGATGTCTTCCCAACGATCCCATAAATCGTCGCTGATACGCCACATTTGCGCGCTGTCTCGCAGAAATTCGGTGTAGCCGGTGCTCACCCAACCGCCCGGCGAGAGCGACAGGCTGATGCTGCGACCGTATTTCGCTTCAGCTTTGGCGATGGCGTTATGGTAGGCGGCGATTTCCGCGCTGTGGAATGGCGTTTGCATGTCGTCGACTTGAGGAAGTCAAGCCCCCATGAGGCGAACAGGTCGAGCTGTTCGTCATACCAAGCTTGAGCTCCGGAGTGGTTATGGTTCAGCCCATAATTGTCTGAATTCCACTTGCACACGTGGTTAAGGTCCGCCACCTCTTGCGCCGTGTATGGAGTGCCTTTGACCGGCAGATTGTTGTCGACCGCCAAGCGCGGAATGCCTCGCATCATATGTACGCCAAATTTGAGTCCCATGGCGTGGATCTGTTCGGCAAGCGGTGCGAAACCGTGCCCGTCTGCAGCGCTGGGGAATCGTTCAGGGTCGGGCAGTTGACGCCCGTATTCGTCGAGGATCAGCGGCGCATTGGCATTGTAACCGTGTGCGCGGGCGGTCGGGTCATACCAGTCGATGTCGACGACGATCGTATCCCAGCCGGCGTCTTTCAGGTGTTCCGCCATGAAGCGCGCGTTGGCCAGGACCTCCCGCTCGGCGACGGTGGTGCCGTAGGAATCCCAGCTGTTCCAGCCCATTGGCGGTCGCCATGCTTTTGGCAGATCCTCGGTAGTCGCCATTGCCTTCTCCTTGTACAACGTTAGAAAAGCGTGCCGTTTACAGTATCTGACGTCATCCTTGACTTACTTGTTCGACTTCATCATCTTGGAAAACTTCAGATATGTACCGTTACATATTTTATAGCATATTTCAGAAATCACAATCATGATAGGATATCGGTGATTCTTTGAAATTTCAACGATTACCAGAAAATCATCATATATAATATCGTTACAGAAAAACTTGGCTGTAAGGAGCGGTGCATGGCAAACGGCAAACCGACATTGCGCGACGTGGCGGCGGAAGCCGGCGTCTCCCCCATGACCGCATCGAATGCGCTGCACGGCAAAGCCGGCGTCAAGGAATCGACGCGGGCCAAAGTGCTGGCAGCAGCGAAAAAACTCGACTATCGCATCAATCTGACAGCCAGCATGCTCAAATCAGGTCGCAGCAACATTATTCACATCATCGTCAACGAATTCGATTCGCCGTTCTATTCGAAGCTGACGCAAACATTGAGCCGCGAGATCACCTCACGCGGACTCACGCCGTTCATCGAGCAAACCCAGTATTCGCCGGACGCGGCCGAACATGCGCTGACCAGCAATCCGTTCTCAGGGCAGCTCTTCGACGGTGAGATTCTGCACGCCACCGGATTGGGCACGAATCTACCGCTCGCCAAACTCAACGGCGGGCGCCTCTCGTACTGCTCGACGCATGCGAGGAAACGCCAACCGTGGATGCCGTGAATTTTCCCAACGAGGAGGGCGAACGCGCTGCGATGCAGTATCTGATCGCCCAGGGATGCCGGAATATTGCGATTGTCGGGCATACGTTCGTGCCGCGCGCCGAGTTGGCGCATGCGCAGAACGCATTTGCATTGCGACTTCGAGGAGCGTGCGCGGCGTTGCTGGACGCAGGATTGCCATATGACGAAACCATGGTGTTCGAAGGCGGTCGCTCCGACGAAGGCATTACCGCCGGGCACGCGATCGCCGAACGGATCATGGCGGCGCGAAGGACGGGCTGCGGAGCCGGCGCGGGTGCTGGAGACCGCGAAACAGGCACGGCCGGAACCGCCGATTTCAACGATGCAAGCGGCAAGATTACGGGCAGATCGATCGAAACGACCGACAAGATTCCCGCAATCGCGTTCGACGGAGTGTGCTGCGCCAATGATTTCGCCGCATTCGGCGTGATTCGCGGCCTCGCCGACTATGGCATCCATGTGCCGCAAGACGTGAAGGTGATCGGATTCGACGGCGTGACTTCCGGAACCTACGCCACCCCTTCGCTGAGCACCATCCAAGTGGATCTCGACCAGCTTGCCAAATTCGCGGTCGATATGATTGTCGAACGGATCGAACGCGGCGAAGTGAATGATAATTCCAACAATGCTGGAAATTCCAATGATGCAGGCACGGTGCTGCCGCCGAGCCGCGCAACCATCGGATATCAGTTGGTCGAACGTGAATCCACGACCGCGATCATATAGCTATCGTGCGTTCCGCGCCCGATAGCAGCGGAACGCACGATAGCCGGAATACGGCATTTCAGCGATTGGTTGGCTCAGCCCCGATCAGTCGCGGCGGCGAATGGCAAAGATGCGGGCGGAGGGTTGCTTGGAGGTGGCGGCGTTCAGACGAACCGTTTCCGGATCCATGCGTTCGATAGTCCACGGTTTGGCATTGGGCGCATGGTCCGGTTCGGCAGGATTCGGGAACACCTGTTCGATGGTTTGATCCGCATCCAACGGCATGTTCACGGACGGTGTGCCGCCGCGACGCCACACGATGATGTAGTCGGGCTTATCTTCCGGCTGAGGTTGCTGATCGTTCTGCTCGGCAGCCTGCTCATTCCAAGCGGATTCGCCGTACACATACGCGTCACCCATATCCGTTTCGACATGACGCAAGCCGACGGCAAGCCAATCGCCGTCGAAGTCGGGAAGTCCGGACGGCCAGAACGGCACCATATGCTGCTGGTCGGCAAGTACACAACGATGTAAGGCGATAGCGTCGCGAACGAGTGAAAGACGCGGCTCCGTCATGCGATCGATGAAACCAGACAGATACAGCCTGCCGAGCACACCCGTGGCAAGCGTGAACACAGCAGTCTCATCATCCATCTCTTGCTGAGCGTAACCCCAATTACCCTGCTGTTCCGGCAGAATCGTCATACCTGCACCAGCCGCAATCGCAGCATAAATCAGAGGATCGCACTGGTCGGAAGTGGACTGCAAATCCAAGCGGGACAACTGCGCGTAATCGGCGCGCATGGCACCGGAACCGCAGTTTTCGATCATCACATCCGGATGACGGCGACGCAGATCGTCAAGCCAATCCACATATGCGCGGCAATGCTCGAGCAGGCCATCGCCAACGGACTCGGCATTCAAATCAGTGCCGACGCCGGGAATGGTGTTGTAGTCGAACTTGAAGAACACCGCACCGAAATCGTCAATCAAACGATCAACAGTACGCGTAACATGCTCTCGCGCTTCGGGAGAACGGAAATCAAGCAGATAACGACCCGAATCGCACACGCGAACACCATGACGCTGGAAGAACGCGGAATCCGGCAACATGCTCGCAAGCGGCGATTTCACGCCGATCACTTCAGGTTCGAGCCACAGTCCCAAGCCCATGCCATGAGCACGAATCGTGTCGGCAAGACCGCGCAGACCGGCGTCGCCGAAACGGTTGGTGGAGGCCTGCCATTCGCCGACCATGTCCCACCAGCCGCCGTCGGTGCTGTCGTACCAGCCGGCGTCAATGCAGAAAACATCCGCGCCAACGCTTGCCGCACCTTCAATCAGCGGCAGTTCCTTCTCAATACGAGGGTCACCGAACAGCGTATTCATGTAATCGTTGTAGATCACAAGACCCTGCGTATGCTCGAACTGATCGACGCGCCCCAACTCACGAGCTTGGCAATGCGCAGCGCACGACGCTGCAACGTCATTTCGGCAACAGCCTGCTGCCAATCGCCTGCGGCAATGGCAAACGACACAGGAACGGACTCGAAATCATTGCCTTCACCAAGATTGGTGAACCAACCATGATCCTTATATTCCGGACCGAACGCAGTGACGTGCAGACCGGGATCGTCCTCGCCGACTTCCCACTCCCACGGACCGTTATGCTCGATCTGCCACATTACGGAAAAATCGCGGGCGCGGCGTACCGAACCTTCCACCTGCAGAATGCCGGCCGGCTCATGCTCTCCCGAGCTCCATGTAGAAGTCGAGCTCATGGCAAAACGCGAACTAGACTGACCAGGATTGATTTTCTGGTTGCGGTTACGCACCTGAGTGTCACGCAGCGGACGAACACGCCAATCGTTTTCCACAGCCCAAGCGGCATCGCCCCAGAAAATATTCGAACGATGCACCTTGCCGCAGTTGACGCGCATCGGAACGGTCAGATTCAACGATGACACCGCTTCAATCGGCAGTTGCCTGGCGGACTGCAGACGCGTGTAGGTGCGCACTGCGGAAAGATTCGGGAACGCCTCGAATACGGAAGTGACCACCAAGCCTGCATTGGAATCGGCGGAAACCGCCTCGGACGCGGAATTCGCGGCGGAATCGGCTGCGTCACGTTCGCTTGCCGTCGGCTCGAATTCACGACCTTTCGGTTCAAGATCGGCATACGGCGCGAACTGCGTGATCTCCAAACGGAACGGATCGGCGGAACCTGGTTCAGGTTCGGAAGCAAGCGCGGAAACGAATCGCAATTGGCTGCCGGCGACTGTGGCAATCAGCGTCAGTCGGTTGTCTTGCGAACCGGTATTGGCGGCACACACCTCAACAATCGGACGCGGATCCTTTTCAACCACTGGCTTCCATCGTCAGACAAGCGACCATCGATCGGAACCATGTTGCGCCCTACAACGTTGCAGAGGCGAACGGGGGAATCGGCGGCAATGTCAAACAGCATGGAGACCACACCATTGCCCCATTCAAGGCGCCCATCCTGCCGAGGAACAAGGGGAGTCATATTGCCGTTCTCCATTGCCATCTCCTTCGAATTCCGAATGCCGCCTATCCGTTGACGTGCATCGTTTGACGTACCTCACTAGCTTAAGCGGAAAACGGGGCAACCGCGATGTGCGTGTCTACGCACATTCAGCAAATATTCAGCAACTGAAATGACCGTTCGAAGACCAGCAAATACCTACTCGAATTGCAGATATTCCACGAATTGAATCGGCATATCCTTGGATTCCGTGATATTGCTGAATCCGAGAATAACCCCTTCTTTCGGCAGTCCCTTCATGGAAGTCCATGTTTTCGAATGGGACAAGTCGAATCCGACAGCGTCGTTCACATCGGAAACCGGATTGCCTTTGGCGTCGACCAGCGCATCCTTGACCTGCTCAAGATCGGCGGCACTCATCACTTCCGCGGGTTTGGTGATGTCGCCGCGATCATTGACTTCGGCGAATATCGGTTTCGGCAACAATCATGTTGATCTGACCTGCCGAAACGCGAGCCGTCAACGATGCGGAACCATCTTGCGCGGCATTCTCGCTAATCGCAATGGAGGCATCCGTCCGCACGAGACGCTCGTCTTCAATACCTTGCGTCTTCACAAAATCAGCGCCCAACGCATCAATCTGTTCGGAATATTCCGCCATATCGACACCTTCAAGACTCAGCTCGGCCTCGGGACCTTTGGTCACATACGAGATGACGAAAGCAAGTACCAAGCCGACCACTGCGATAATGATCAGCACATCGGTCAGAAAGTTCTGCTTGAAGTACGGCCACTTGTCTTTCGGCGGCAGCTCGCGGAAGGTTTTGAATTTCGATTGCTTCGCATACACGTTGGTGGATGCGAGCGCTGCGACCGCATCTTGCTGCTCCTGGGTGAGCACTGGCTTCTCTACTGCCATACCAAACCTTCCCGCGTTGTTTCATCGACGCATTCACGCGTCATCTTCATGCGCAGCAACATGCGTTGCTTTCTGACTTCCCTATCTTCCGCCTCGTACCTGATAATTTGCGGCTAGCCGCCGGCCGAAAAACGACAAGCGGCTAGCAGGAAGGCTGATTTCAAGCCAATCAGTCCAAGCCCTAATCAACCCATTTAGACCTTGATCATGGCGTATTGGGAGTCGTAGAGGCGATAATAGCACCACGCTTGGCAAGCAGCTCGGCGTGGTTGCCTTGTTCTACGATCTGCCATGGTCGATGTAGCAGATCATGTCCGCGTTCTCGATGGTGGACAGTCGGTGCGCGATGATGAAGCTCGTACGCCCCTTCAGCAGGTGGTTCAATCCGGCCTGAAGCGCCTCTTCGGTACGCGTATCGATGTTCGACGTGGCTTCGTCGAGAATCAGAATACGCGGATCGGCCAGAAGCACGCGGGCAAACGCGATCAACTGGCGCTGACCTGCGGAAAGCGTGGAACCGCGCTCCTCCACCACCGTGTCGTATCCGTTCGGCAAATCCATGATGAACTCGTGCGCATGCACCGCCTTCGCGGCCGCTTCGATCTCAGCATCGGTCGCATCCAACTTGCCGTAACGGATGTTCTCGCGCACATTGCCGGAGAAAATGAACGTATCCTGCAGCATGACGCCCATCTGCCGACGCAACGATTCCAATGTGACCGAACGCACATCATGACCATCAATTGTGACCGAACCTTCTGCAACGTCGTAAAAACGCGACA
>ENA-OQER01001278-OQER01001278.1-human-gut-metagenome-genome-assembly--contig:-NODE-1278-length-12450-cov-2.236712_pt1 | contig 12450 bp, 18 predicted proteins | sample MGYA00242797_ERZ504639 | MGnify/ENA primary metagenome ERZ504639 (study PRJEB26092, sample SAMD00036306) | human gut metagenome | host: Homo sapiens | study: EMG produced TPA metagenomics assembly of...
CCTGCAGTAAATCTAATCTGGTCAAAGGTGTCAGTATTGTTTCCAAAGCAGTTCCTTCTAAAACAACAATGCCAATCCTTGAATGTATCTTAATCGATGCAACAACAGATATTATCAAATTAACAGCTAATGATATGGAACTTGGTATCATGACAGAAATCTCCGGAGACATCATCGATCGTGGTATGATCGCAATCGATGCGAAAATTTTTTCAGAAATCGTTCGAAAACTTCCGGATAATGAAGTAACGATCGAAACGTTAGATAATCTTCAGACCGTGATCACCTGTGAAAAAGCAAAGTTTGATATTGCCGGCAAACCTGGTGATGAATTTGCCTACTTACCGATTATCGAAAAAGAAGATTCTATCGAAATCTCTCAATTCACATTGAAAGAAGTCATTCGTCAGACTATTTTCTCAATCTCTGACAGCGAGAGCAACAAGCTTATGACCGGTGAATTGTTTGATATCAGTGACAATATTCTGAAAGTTGTTTCGCTTGACGGACACAGAATTTCCATCCGTAAGGTTCCGCTGAAGAAAAGTGTTGCGGACAGAAAACTGGTTGTACCGGGAAAAACCCTGATTGAGATCAGTAAGATCCTTTCGGGAGAAGCTGAGAATGTGGTATCGATTTCATATACAAAGAACCATATCGTGTTCGAATTTGATAATACCATCGTGGTATCCCGCCTGATCGAAGGTGAATACTTCAGAATCGATCAGATGTTATCCAGTGATTACGAGACAAAAGTAAGAATTAACAAAAAAGAACTGCTCAGCTGTATCGACCGTGCAACACTTTGGTAAAAGAAGGCGATAAAAAACCGATCATCATCAACATCGGCGATGAACTGATGGAATTAAAAATCAAATCCCAGATCGGATCCATGAATGAAGAGATCATGATCACGAAAGAAGGAAAAGATCTGCTGATCGGATTCAATCCGAAATTCCTGATCGATGCACTCCGTGTTATCGATGATGAGGAAGTGACGATCTATCTGATGAATGCAAAAGCACCTTGCTTTATCAAGGATGATGCGGAAAGTTATGTCTACCTGATCCTTCCGGTCAACTTTAACTCCGCAGCATAGGACTGTCCAGGAAGACCTGAAGAGAGCCTTTTCGGGTACGAAATAAAAAAACAAGATAAAATGCAGGAATGCTTGCAAAAGTATATAGCGATGAGTATAATAAAACAACGGCTAAAAGAAGAAAAATATGCATAAAAATACAAAGAAATGCATATCCGGGAGAGGATACAAGACGTATGGAGACAATTATATTACGAGGTGAATATATCAAGCTTGGACAGGCTTTAAAAGCTGCGGGAATGGTGGAATCCGGAGTAGAAGCAAAAGAAGTGATACAGGAAGGTCTGGTCATGGTAAATGGCGAGACAGATACACGCCGCGGACGTAAGTTATATGGCGGCGATATCGTATTATTTGACGGAGAAGAGATCAGAATTGAAGGTTAATTCCCTGAAATTAAAGAATTTTAGAAATTATGATCTTCTGAATGTGGAGTTTGACGGTTCTACGAATATTTTTTACGGGAACAATGCGCAGGGGAAGACGAATATTCTGGAGGCGGTGTATCTGTCCGGAACGACCAAATCCCACCGCGGGTCGAAAGACAGGGACATGATACGGTTCGGTGAGGATGAATCCCACATTGAGACTGTGGTGGAGAAGAATGGTATCAGTTATCAGATCGACATGCACCTGAAGAAGAACAGCCCGAAAGGGATTGCGATAAACAAGATGCCGATCCGGAAAGCAAGTGAACTTTTCGGGATCGTAAATCTTGTATTCTTCTCGCCGGAAGACCTCAATATCATCAAGAACGGACCTGCAGAGAGACGTAGATTTATCGATCTGGAACTTTCGCAGCTCGATAAGGTGTACCTGAATAACCTGTCGAACTATAACCGTATCGTGAACCAGCGAAACCGTCTGCTGAAAGAGTTAAGTTTCGGCGGTAAGAAAGAACTTTCAGATACACTGGAAATATGGGAGATGCAGATGGTACAATATGGGAGAGCTGATCGCCAGAAGGAAAGAATTTGTCGCACAGATCAATGAGATCATTGCGAAGATCCATCAGAAGCTGACCGGCGGCAAAGAAAGCCTGCAGATCATATATGAGCCAAGTACGGGGGATCTGCCGTTTGAACAGGCACTGAAACGGTATCGTGACAGAGATCTCAGAATGAAGAGCACAACGGTGGGACCACACAGAGATGACATCGGATTTCTGACCGGCGATATGGATATTCGCAGATATGGCTCCCAGGGACAGCAGAGAACGGCTGCCCTGTCTTTGAAGTTATCGGAGATTGAACTGGTCAGGCTGGCAACGCATGACACACCGATACTTTTACTTGACGATGTATTGTCTGAACTTGATAAACACAGGCAAAACTATCTGTTAGACAGCATACATGATATACAGACCCTGATCACCTGTACAGGAGTTGAGGATTTTGTAAATCACCGCTTTTCAATAAACAAGTGTTCCATGTCCAAACGGACAGGTAACGAAGAAAACTAGGAGGACTGAGAATGGGTACAGAAAAGTACAGCATGAATACGGCGCAGATGAAATTCAGATATTGGAAGGTCTTGAGGCAGTCCGCAAACGTCCTGGTATGTACATTGGAAGTACATCTTCCAGAGGTTTGCATCACCTTGTATACGAGATTGTCGATAATGCCGTAGATGAAGCTCTGGCAGGCTTCTGTGATACGATTTATGTAACAATCAATAAAGACAATTCGGTGACCGTTATCGATAATGGACGTGGAATTCCGGTTGGTATCAACCACAAAGCAGGGCTTCCTGCGGTAGAAGTCGTATTTACCGTACTGCATGCGGGAGGAAAGTTCGGCGGTGGAGGATACAAGGTATCCGGAGGACTTCACGGTGTTGGAGCATCTGTTGTAAATGCGCTCTCCAACTGGCTGGAAGTAGAGATCTTCCATGATGGAAAGATCTACCAGCAGCGTTATGAACGTGGAAAAGTTACGGAGAAACTGGCAGTGATCGGAGAATGTGAAGAAGGAAAATCAGGTACAAAAGTCACATTCCTGCCGGACGATACCATTTTCGAGACAACGATCTTTGATTTTAATGTCCTGAAACAGAGATTCCGTGAGATGGCTTCCTGACAAAAGGTCTGAAGATCGTGCTCAGTGATGAACGTGAGGAAGAACCAAAAGAAAGAACATTCCACTACGAGGGCGGGATCAAAGAATTCGTTTCTTACCTGAACCGGAGTGCGACACCACTTTATGAGCAGATCATTTACTGTGAAGGCATGGTTAATAATGTGTCTGTAGAAGTGGCTATGCAGCACAACGATTCTTACAGCGATAATACGTATGGATTTGTCAATAACATTACGACTCCGGAAGGCGGAACACACGTTGTCGGATTCCGTAATGCAATCACAAAGACATTTAATGACTATGCAAGAAAGAATAAGCTTCTGCGTGAAAATGAGCCGAATTTAAGCGGTGAAGATATCCGTGAAGGTCTGACAGCGATCATCAGTGTCAAGATCGAGACCCGCAGTTCGAGGGACAGACCAAGCAGAAACTTGGTAACAGTGAGGCGAGAGGTGCGGTTGATAATGTGGTCAGCAGGCAGCTTGAGATCTTCCTTGAGCAGAATCCGACCGTTGGTAAGATCATTGTGGAGAAATCTGTGATGTCCCAGCGTGCGAGAGAAGCCGCAAGAAAGGCAAGAGACCTGACACGTAGAAAATCAGCACTTGATAACATGGCACTTCCGGGAAAGCTTGCAGACTGTTCTGACAAGAATCCGGAGAATTGTGAGATCTACATCGTAGAGGGAGATTCCGCCGGTGGTTCTGCGAAGACTGCACGTGACCGTGCGACACAGGCAATCCTTCCGCTTCGTGGTAAGATCCTGAATGTAGAGAAGGCAAGACTGGATAAGATCTACGGCAATGCCGAGATCAAGGCGATGATCACAGCATTTGGTACCGGAATCCATGAGGATTTTGATATTTCCAAGCTGCGTTATCACAAGATCATCATCATGACCGATGCCGACGTGGACGGTGCACATATCAGTACACTGCTTCTGACATTCATTTACCGTTTCATGCCGGAACTGATCAAGCAGGGATATGTATATCTGGCACAACCGCCGCTCTACAAGCTTGAGAAGAATAAGAAGGTATGGTATGCATACAGTGACGAAGAATTAAGCAAGATCATCGAAGAAGTCGGACGTGACGGGAATAATAAGATCCAGCGTTACAAAGGTCTGGGAGAGATGGATGCCGAGCAGCTCTGGGATACCACCATGGATCCACAGCACCGTATCCTCTTACGTGTAACGATGGACGATGAGACAACGAGTGAACTGGACCTTACATTCACCACCCTGATGGGTGACAAAGTTGAACCGAGACGTGAGTTCATCGTTGAAAATGCAAAATATGTCAAGAACCTGGATGTATAATAACAGCGTGTAGAAGAAAGGAGGAACAGAGATACTTACATCTCTGAGAGATTGATGGAAGACAATATATTTGACAAAGTCCACGAAGTGGATCTGAAACAGACAATGGAACCTCTTATATCGACTACGCGATGAGTGTTATTGCGTCCCGTGCACTGCCGGATGTAAGAGATGGTTTGAAACCGGTACAGAGAAGAATTCTGTACTCTATGATCGAACTGAATAACGGTCCCGACAAGCCGCACAGAAAGTGTGCACGTATCGTCGGTGATACGATGGGTAAATATCACCCGCACGGTGACAGTTCGATCTATGGCGCATTGGTTAATATGGCACAGGAATGGTCTACCAGATATCCGCTGGTAGACGGACATGGTAACTTTGGTTCTGTGGACGGTGACGGTGCTGCCGCCATGCGATACACAGAGGCAAGACTGAGTAAGATTTCCATGGAATTAACGGCGGATATTAATAAAAATACCGTTGATTTTATTCCTAACTTTGACGAGACGGAGAAAGAACCTACCGTTCTGCCGGCAAGATTCCCGACCTTCTGGTTAACGGTACTTCCGGTATCGCTGTAGGTATGGCGACCAATATCCCGCCGCACAACCTGCGTGAAGTGATCAATGCGGTTGTACAGATCATCGATGACCAGATCGAGGATAAAGAAGAGACAACGATCGAAGAGATCTTAAAGATCATCAAAGGACCGGACTTCCCGACCGGAGGTATGATCCTTGGAACCAGAGGAATTGAAGAGGCATACAGAACCGGACGCGGCAAGATCCGTGTGCGTGCGGTGACAGATATCGAGGCGATGCCGAACGGCAAGAGCCGCATCATCGTAAGTGAGCTTCCTTACATGGTGAATAAAGCAAGACTGATCGAGAAGATCGCAGACTGGTACGTGATAAGAAGATCGACGGCATCACAGACTTAAGTGACCAGTCAAGCCGTGAAGGAATGCGCGTAGTCATTGAACTCAGGAGAGATGCCAATGCAAATGTTATCCTGAACCAGTTATACAAACATACACAGCTTCAGGACACATTCGGTGTGATCATGCTGGCACTGGTCGGCAACGAGCCGAAGGTCATGAACCTGATGGAGATGCTCAACTACTATCTGAGACATCAGGAAGAAGTTGTGACACGCCGTACACAGTATGAGTTAAATAAAGCCGAAGAACGTGCGCATATCTTACAGGGATTACTGATCGCATTAGATAACATCGATGAAGTGATCAAGATCATCAGAGGTTCACAGACTGTCCAGATCGCAAAATCAGAATTGATGGAGCGTTTCGGACTGACAGATGTACAGGCGCAGGCAATCGTAGACATGAGACTGCGTGCCCTGACAGGTCTGGAAAGAGAAAAACTCGAAGCAGAATATAAAGCACTGATGGAGCAGATCGAACATTTACGTGCGATCCTCGCAGACAGAAAGTTATTACTTGGCGTGATCAAAGAAGAGATCCTTGTGATCCGTGATAAATACGGAGATGAGAGAAGAACATCCATCGGATTCGATGAGTTCGATATCTCCATGGAAGACCTGATCCCAAGGGAAGATGTTGTCATCACGATGACAAAGCTTGGATATATCAAGAGAATGTCTCACGATACATTCAAAGCCCAGAACCGTGGAGGCAAGGGAATCAAAGGTATGCAGAAGCTGGACGAGGATTATGTAGAAGAACTCTTCATGACCAATACACATCACTACCTGATGTTCTTTACGAACACCGGACGTGTATACCGCATGAAAGCATACGAGATCCCGGAAGCAAGCAGAACATCCAGAGGAACTGCAATCGTGAATCTGTTACAGTTAATGCCGGGCGAGAAGATCAGTGCGGTCATTCCAATCGAGAAATATAACGATGACGAATATCTGCTGATGGCTACCAAGAAAGGTCTCATCAAGAAGACCCCGATCAAAGAATATGCAAATGTCAGAAAGACAGGACTTGCAGCAATCACACTCCGTGAGGAAGATGAGCTGATCGAGGTAAAATATACAGACAGCGATCATGATGTATTCATGATTACAAAGTATGGACAGTGTATCCGCTTCAATGAAAGTGATGTACGTCCGACAGGAAGAACATCCATGGGTGTCCGTGGTATGAACCTGGTAGACAGTGATGAAGTGATCGGAATGCAGATCGATTCACAGGGAACAGACCTGCTGATCGTGTCAGAATATGGAATGGGCAAACGTACTTCCATCGATGAATTCACAGCCAGAACCGCGGCGGTAAAGGTGTGAAGTGCTACAAGATCACAGAGAAGACCGGTAACGTTGTAGGTGTGAAGCAGTAGATGAGGACAATGAGATCATGATCATCAACACGGAGGGAATCATCATCCGTATGAAGTGTGACGGAATCTCAGAACTCGGAAGAGTGACATCCGGAGTGAAGCTTATCAACCTGCCGGAAGGCGATAAAGTAGCTTGTATCGCAAAAGTACGTAGAGGCGATGAATCCGAAGATGATCTGGTAGAGCCGGAAGAAGTACAGAAGATGCAGAGAACGTAGAGACAGAAGAATAAAGATATAAAACGAGGCGGAAGATTAAAAAATTTCCGCCTCGTTTTTTGAAAAATATTTTTATTTTTCCGCCTCATCTGCAGCAAGTTCACGAAGAATGATCTCCGCAGTCTTCTTCACAGTAGCAGCTACAAAGTCTGTACACTGTGCTTACGTTCCGGAGAATTCTTCTCTTTGCCTTTTGTCAGAACACGGCAGCATGTTGCACCACAGTATTCCTTGAAGAAATCGTGGATTTCGTTCGAAAGCTTGAAACAGCGGTTAATCTTAGGATCACCAGGTGTCTTACGTCCGAAGAAATATCCGATACACATCGTTGCTCCGGCGAGTGCACCACAGATACATCCGCCTCCGCCAAGCCCCCATGGGAATCCGGAACTCATAGCAATCGCATCATCCGACATGTCCAGTTCAAAATTCTCCTTGATTGCATAAATGACAGATTCTGAACAGGCAAAACCCTGATTAAAGATGTCTACGGCATCCTTTTGAAGTTTCTCTAAATCTACATTTGTTGTCATTATAATCCCTCCTGAAAAATGTGTTAAATCCATTATACCACGGCGAAAAAAACTTGTATATCATCTTGGAACAGGGTAAAATAAAAAAGGACAGGTTTTTTTGAGCAGGAACAGAAGGTTCCCAAAAATCCCATGTCCCCAGGAGGATATAGATGAGAACGATCAATGTAAATACAATCACAGAAAATATAAAAGACATGTGCATCCAGGCGAATCATTTCCTTGCCGATGACATGGACAAAGCAATGAAACACGCACTGGAGATAGAAGAAGCACCACTGGGCCGTCAGATTCTGGATCAGCTGCAGGATAATCTGAAGATCGCTGCAGAAGACATGATCCCAATCTGCCAGGATACAGGTATGGCCGTCATCTTCATGAAGATCGGTCAGGACGTACACTTCGAAGGAGGCAGTCTGGAAGATGCCATCAACGAAGGTGTCCGTCAGGGATACGTAGAAGGATTCTTAAGAAAATCCGTCGTAGGAGATCCGATCATCCGCGAGAATACCAAAGACAACACACCGGCAGTGATCCACTACAGTATCGTGCCGGGAGATAAAGTAGAGATAAAGGTTGCGCCAAAAGGATTCGGCAGCGAGAATATGAGCCGCGTATTCATGTTAAAACCAGCCGACGGGATCGAAGGAGTAAAAGAAGCGATCCTTACAGCAGTCAGAGAAGCAGGACCGAATGCCTGTCCGCCGATGGTAGTCGGAGTAGGAATCGGCGGAACATTTGAAAAATGTGCACTGATGCAAAAGAAGCCCTTACAAGAGAAGCCGGATCCCATTCCGGAACTGCCTGGGTAAAAGACCTGGAAGAAGAGATGCTTGAGACGATCAACAAGCTTGGAATCGGACCGGGCGGACTTGGAGGAACGACCACAGCTCTTGCAGTGAATGTCAATACATACCCGACACACATCGCAGGACTGCCGGTTGCAGTCAACATCTGCTGCCATGTGAACCGTCATATCATCAGGGAGGTGTAAGTATGGACAAGCATATCACAGCACCAATTACAAAAGAAACAGCCAGATCTCTTCACGCAGGAGATTATGTATATGTCACAGGAACCATCTACACGGCAAGAGATGCGGCACACAAGCGCATGGATGAAGCACTGGACCGCGGGGAATCACTTCCGATCGATATCAAAGACCAGGCAATCTACTACATGGGACCATCTCCGGCAAGAGAAGGACGCCCGATCGGATCAGCCGGACCGACAACCGCCAGCCGTATGGACAAGTATGCCCCACGTCTGCTGGATCTCGGTCAGACGGTCATGATCGGAAAAGGCAAGAGAAGCCAGGCAGTGATCGATGCGGTGGTACGTAACGGATGCGTATACCTTGCAGCCATCGGAGGAGCCGGTGCACTGTTATCCAAATGCATCAAATCCTCAGAAGTCATTGCGTACGAAGACCTCGGAACCGAAGCCATCCGTAAATTACAGGTCGAGAACCTTCCGCTCATCGTAGTCATCGACAGCGAAGGCAATAACCTGTACGAAACTGCGATCAAGGAGTATGCAAAGATATGAGAAGAATCCTTCTGATGGTACTCCGGAATATTTTCTTCGTGCCGGTCTACTGGTACAAGTTATGCTACCATGCCAGACACGTAGACAAATATACGGAAGAAGAACACTATAAATTATTAAAATACATCGATCACCGGGCAAATACATCCGGGAATATCCATATCGAGGTACACGGGCAGGAGAACATCCCTGAACAGGACGGATTCATGTTCTACCCGAATCACCAGGGACTCTACGACGTGCTCGCCATTATGGAAGCATGCCCGCGCCCGTTCGCGGTAGTCGCCAAAAAAGAAGTGGCCGACGTACCATTTCTCAAGCAGGTATTCACCTGCATGAAGGCATACATGATCGACCGCGAAGATGTGCGTCAGTCACTGCAGGTGATCGTAAATGTCAGCAATGACGTGAAGAACGGAAGAAACTTCTGATCTTCCCGGAAGGAACAAGATCCAGACAGGGCAATCAGGTACAGGACTTCAAAGGCGGCAGCTTCAAAGCAGCGACCAGGGCAAGATGTCCGATCATTCCGGTAGCACTGATCAACTGTTTCGTGCCGTTCGACTCTAAGACAACAGAACATGTCAATGTACAGGTACATTCTTAGAGCCGCTGCTTTACGAAGAATACAAAGACATGAAGACAACAGAGATTGCAGCAATTGTAAGAGAGAGAATCCAGCATACGATCAATGAAAATGTATAAAAGGATTACAGGGAAATGAGAGAAAAAATATTACAGGTTAAGACATTCGGCAGTTTTTCCATGATATATGACGGAAAATCCCTGTTCGGAAGAAAAGTAGGAGAGACACAGTTCGCTTCCATGATGCAGATGCTGATACATGAAAGGAAAAAAAGGTGTCAGCAGGGACCGACTGGAACAGGAACTGTTCGGGGAACGGGAAGTGGAAAATGTACATCATGCCCTTCAGAGCGTCATTTACAACGCAAAGAAGAGACTGGAAAAAGCAGGACTTCCGGATGTAAACTATATAGAGATCAGAAACGGTGTCGTCTATTGGAATGACGAGATTAAAGTACAGGAAGATGCAACCGAATTTGACCAGATATACAACAGAATAAAACATGAGAAAAATCCGGATAAAAAGATAAAAGACCTCGAAAAAATATTCGAGATCTATACCGGAGAATTCCTTGTGAAACGGCAGAGTGTGATCTGGGTTGCCATTGAAGCAAGACGGTATGAGGACATGTTCCGGGAATGTGTAGAAGAAGCAGCCGGACTGTACCGGGAAAAGAAGAACTATACACAGCTCGAACATCTCGGAGTATATGCATCGAATATCGAACCATTCTCCGATTGGGAAGCATTGACCATGGAAGCAATGGTTGCACTGGGAAGATACGAAGAAGCCACCGATCTGTATGCCGATACGGCAGAACGATATTTTGAAGAACGGGGATTAAAACCGTCCAAACGTCTTCTGGATTCCATGAACCAGCTTGGTAACCAGGTGATGCATTCCTACGACGTACTGGACAACATCCAGCATAATCTGGAAGAAAAAGGAATCCCGAAAGGGGCATACCTGTGCAGTTATCCGACATTCCGCGGAATCTATCATCATCTGGTGAGGATGCTGGAACGGAGCGGACAGTCGATCTATCTTATGCTGTGTACCATTGTGGATAGCAAAGGAAGACCGATGAAAGAAGGAGCCATGTTGGAAGGACTGGCAAAGAGACTGGAAGAATCCATCTGCACATCGATCCGCAACAGTGATGTCGTGAACCATTACAGCAAGGGACAATACCTGGTACTGCTGATCAATACAACGAGAGAAGACTGTGCGGTAATTCAGAAGAGAATCAATTACAAATTCCTCACAGACCGGCAGAGGACCGGCGTGAGATATTATGTGAACAGTGTAGTATATGAAAAGGACCTTTAAGATAACACTTGAAGATCTTTCTTTTTTGGGTAAAAAACTATTCAGCATGCGGGACGCAGGCAGGATGGTTCTTTTGCTATAATATAACAACATATTCCGATATATGCGACAGTCTGAAAAAGTCTAAGAAAAATACCTGCTTTTTTAAAAGTTTAGACGATTTCTTTGTCATGTCGTTGGGTAAAATATTCTCAGAGTAGGAATGTCTGCCTGAAAATAAGATGGGAAAGGAGACCGGGAGAAGTGAGTAATACAGGGAATTATATTGGAACACCATGGGGAATTATTCTATGTGTGGACTATTATCGGGATGAAAAATAAATGGACGTATTTATCACAGATATCAGACCGAACCGATCCGCATTGGAGGAATGCTGGAAGCAGTTTTCGAAATCGATGCTTTTTTTGACCGGTTGGGATATTCCGTTTCCCGGAACAGAGAGCCACTATTTTATAAAGCATGAAAAGACACAGCGGATAAAAATGAAAAGAAAGTTGAGTGATGAAGAGATGTTAAAGAATAATGGTGAACAAGGAACATTCATAATCAGAGTAGAACAAAGACAACACAGCAGCTGGCAGGGAAGAGTTACATGGGTGGAAGAAGGAAAGACAGAGAACTTCCGCTCGGCACTGGAACTGCTCAAGATGATCGATGGCGCACTGGATGGCAGGGACATAAAGGAAGACGCAGAAGAAGAGAACCAGGAGAGAGCCGTATGGCGGACAAAGAATTTCGAAGACTGAAGAGAAGTCAGCTGATCGATATCATCTACCATCATACTTAGAATCATTGCAGAGAGAATAGCGAAAAAGCAGTGAAAATACCCGCGGGAAGAAAATGTAAAAAATATGAAAAAAGTAATTGACATTCACATTAAGGCTTGTTATAATTACTTTCGCTGGAGAAATACTCAAGAGGCTGAAGAGGCGCCCCTGCTAAGGGTGTAGGTCGGGTAACCGGCGCGAGGGTTCAAATCCCTCTTTCTCCGTTAGGTCAGTGAGAACTGTCTGAAACGAGCTTTCAGATGGTTTTTTTACGGCCATATATGATACTGAAAAATGTATAAAAAGAAAAGTTGAAAAAGATGAAAAAACATCTTGACACTCCGGAAAATACATGGTATTATATATAAGCTTTCGCAAACAAATTATTTGAAAGATTTGCAAAAAGAAAGCGAAAAATAAGTTAAAAAAGTTCTTGACAAGCAGTTGAATATATGATATACTAAACGAGCTGTTGAACAAAACAACAATGAACCTTGATAATTAAACAATAGACAACAACCCTGAAAATTCTAAAGAGAATTATTCAGAACAGACATTTAATGTCGAACCTTAAAACAGTAAAGGGGATAAGAAAAGCTAGTAGTTTTCTTGAACTGGAACGAACTTGATTTTTGAA
>ENA-OQER01001279-OQER01001279.1-human-gut-metagenome-genome-assembly--contig:-NODE-1279-length-12442-cov-2.889241_pt1 | contig 12442 bp, 15 predicted proteins | sample MGYA00242797_ERZ504639 | MGnify/ENA primary metagenome ERZ504639 (study PRJEB26092, sample SAMD00036306) | human gut metagenome | host: Homo sapiens | study: EMG produced TPA metagenomics assembly of...
GGAATGTTTGCTAGATGATCCTGCATTGCGTCTTAAAATACTTAGTAAAGCAGGATTTCTGTATTTTGGAGCGATTGAAGATAAGGATAGGCAATTAAGCGGTTTTTTGGAAGTGCTTGTTTCCTATTATGGCATATCCAAGCTAACGATAGCAAAAATGGCTGGTGTTGAGGAAAATGATATTGACAGGCTTTTAGTCAATCCACCAGAAAAGATTGAAATCGAAGTAAAGTATAAAATTGCTGTGACTGTTATGGAACTGCGATTTTGGCTAAAAGATTGTGAATCACCGATATAATCGGGATTTGTGAGTAGAGGGCACTTATGAAAAATAAAAGTATCAATCAAGTTTCTATAATAAATGGTGAAGATGGTCCCACAAGTGTTTTTATATTTGGAGAAGCTCAAAAGCAATCTCTAAAGATTAGAATCCGAAATGCTATCTATCAATCCAGACGAAAAAGGATAGAAAAGAGAATAGCGGCCAACCCGCATACCCTTGCGGAAGTGGTGCAATACGCAAAGGATCATTATGATTTAGTGGAAATCAATCCTGCCGCAACAAATTGGATAGAACGACAGAAAAATCTAAAAGCTAGTTTGATTATGCAGTATAAACCAGAACTTTTGGGCCAAAGGAAGGATATTCCAAAACCAGATTTTCATAATGAAGAATCTGTTAAAAATTTTTTGAATGAAATGGAAATTAGAAATAAATTGATTGACCAAATGCCTGATAATGTAATTCCCATGGATTTTCATTTATATGAAATAAAAATTGGTGAGGATTTAATGGAAATAGAGGTAGATTATACCTGGAATATATTTGGAATATCTTACTCTGGAAATAAGTCGGTCATAAAAAGGTTTAAGAAAATAGCCAGAGATTTATATGGTTATTATGGTGTCAGTGAGGGGGATATAAAGAACCGGACAAAAAGATATTCTTCACTGGTAACGGAATTGAGTTCATAAATAAGCAGTTAATTTAGCAACAACTTGTTGCAGATTCTAAAGTTATCTTGCATAATTAAAATATAAAAGATGTATATAAGGTCGGAACAGAGACCTTAAACCTGTTCCAGTGGTCGGGATGGAGGCCGAAAACCCATTCCCATTGCGGAATAAACTGCAAATACAGTGATCGCGTTGCAGAAACCTGTGAGGCCTGCGACCGGGGGAGAACCTGCGGGGACTCCTCTTTTCTATATTATGGAGATGGTGTATATGCAGAAGATGCTTGATTTTATAACATAGAAGAGAGTACGTGTAATGCGGAGTAAATAATGGTCAAAAAACAATCGACATCCGACCTCACACACGTTATAATATAGATAATCTAATAAGAAAACAGTGTTATCATTACCGCATATTCAGTGAGAATGGTAGCCATAAATATGAATTCGCAGGAAAGTCAGTAAAATCAAGTTGTTGCTTGACTTATGTTGACCAAGAAAAACATAGATTTTCTGTAGTGACTTGAACTCCTAAGCGCTAGTTGTGGGTTCAATTCCCGCCGGGAACATCGATTTTTTGCAACAATGATCGTAAAAATTCATTGTTGCATTTTTTATTTTATGGTGCTTGCGAGCACGAAAAAATATAAAAATGAGTAATTGGAGCACCGAAAAGACAAAACGGGCACCGAGAACTAAATCTATCCAAGCACCCAATGGAGATAACTAAAGTGTAGGATAAGATTTAGGTTGTCAATGAATGTAAAAATGGTTTTCTTGCTTGAAGAAAACAGGCCTGACGAAGTATCGCTCAGATTAGATTAAAAATTCTAGTCTGGGCGTTTTTTTTTCGTTCAGGGAAAAGGAGGAAATGTCATTGACAGAAAAGACGGATATCAGAGATTCGGATGAAAAGTAGTTGAAATTGAAATGGAACGGTTGGATAAGAAAAAATGCAGTTCACAATTTACTCTCAGCAGTGATTGTATTCGCCGTTTTTGTGAAAAATATAGAGAAGCTCGTATTATTTTGATTTCCTCTTGGAAGAATGGCTTTATCTCATCTCACAATGAGAAAAATACGCCACAAATAAAAGAATTAGAGGCACAACTGGACCGTTATGGCATTCGCATTGTAGGGAAAGTGTGTGATAATCGATATAGGGATTATGCTGTCAGGGATTATTTGAAAGAACATCCCTCTATAAAGGAATACGTCGTAGTAGATGACGATATTAAGGAATATTCATCGAAAGATATCCCCCATTTAAGATTGGTAGACAGTAAGGTAGGGTTTCGGTAAGGAAAGGAGAAAAAGATGAAAGTAGAAAATAAAGAAAACAATAGAAAAATTCAACAGGTAGCAGCAACTATGGCGATTGAGGATATGTATATGAGTAAAGATTGTTTACAAGGACTTATCGATGTGGCTAATGGAACAAAGCAAGGTGTAACGGAAGAACTGAAAGCAACGGATATGATGAGATGGATAGGATTGATGAATAACATTCGAGCCTGTGCCGATGAGATTGTATTGAATGATATTGTGTATTCCTAACTGCTGTCAAACCGATGGCAGTTTTTCTTTTTCGGCAAGTATTCAAGAAGTCATTAAGTTGCGAGTATAATCGAAGTGGTAGAAAAGTTACCTATTATATCGGTTGTAACTTTTTATGAACTCTATTGACAAGAAAAACTTGGTATGTATATAATTAAAATATGCAAAGAAAACTTGTCATGGAGGTGTTTTTATGAAAAAGGACGAAATCTTAAATGCAAGCAGAAAAGAACATCGCAATAAGGACTTGGCTGAAATGGAAGTGGTATATCAAGCCGGAAGTCACGCAAGCAGATTGGTGCTTTAGTGTGTTGTTTGCTTTCGCTGTTATCTTCTGTGCTTGCTCATACTATGATTTACAGTCCGTGGGTTATATACTTCAGCATTATTGCAACACAATGGTTAGTTCGTTTTATCAAAATGAAGCGAAAGAGTGATTTGGTCTTGACCGTTCTGTTTTTTGTGCTTTCCATTTTGTCATTTGTTGGATTTGTTAGCCACCTTTTAGAGGTGAGAATATGAAAGAACAATTACAACTGAAAAATCACTTAAAGGAAGTTCGCACAGAAGCAAATCTTTCTCAAGCTCAGCTTGCAGAAATGGTAGGGGTATCAAGAAATACCATTAGTTCTATTGAAACAGGACAGTTTAATCCAACTGCAAAATTGGCTCTAATTCTTTGTATTGCATTGGACAAAAAATTTGAGGAACTATTCTATTTTTAGGAGGTCATTATGGAAAATATTATAATGTTGATTTTGGGAGTGTTCATATCTGTTGTGGGAATTGTAAATATCAAAGGCAATATCAGCACAATTCACTCTTATAACAGGCGAAAAGTAAAGGAAGAAGATATACCAAAGTATGGAAAAACAGTCGGCACAGGAACGCTGATTATAGGAATATCTCTTGTATTAGGTTTTATTGTTTCGTTTTGGAGTGAAATAATTATAGATTATATCATTCTTCCAGCAGTTATTGTCGGATTAGGCTTTATATTGTATGGACAGTTCAAATACAATAAAGGAATTTTTTAAGAATCAGGGAGGTATAAAGATGGAATTGAACACAATATCAGGTCTGGCGATAGCGGGAGTTATCTGTTCCGTTGTCCTTTCGATGGGGGTACCGATTGCTTTGTTCATTGCAGGAAGGGTGAAGCTTAAGGCAAGGATTTCCTCGTTCTTTATCGGAGCAGGAACCTATCTGCTGTTTGCCATGCTGTTGGAGCAGCTGCTGCATGTTCTTGTCATTCAGTTCTGCGGACTGAACGCACAGAGCAGGCCATGGCTTTACTATGTGTATGCGGCTTTGGCTGCAGCGGTTTTTGAAGAGACCGGAAGACTGATTGCCATGAAGTTCTGGATGAAGAAATGGCTGGATTCTCCAAATGCACTGATGTATGGAATCGGGCATGGCGGTGTGGAGGCCATTCTGCTCGGAGGACTCTCCGGAATCAGCAATCTTGTGTCCATGCTGATGATCAACAGCGGAGCCATGCAGAATACGCTGGCGGCACTTCCTGCTGAGTCTGCAAACCAGACCGTGTCACAGCTGTCGGCCCTATGGACAACACCGGCACCACTCTTTTTTGTAAGCGGAATCGAAAGAATCAGTGCCATCATTCTGCATATCGGGTTGTCACTGCTGATCTACCGGGCGGTAAAGGCAGGCAAATGCAGGACAGCGGTTTTTACAGCGGTTCTTGCATATGGGATTCATTTTATCGTGGACTTCTTTGCCGTGGTAGGTCCGGCGCTTCTTCCCATCTATGTGATTGAAATTGGTGTCTTTGTGATGGCAGCCGGAACTCTTGTTATGGCGCTGAAGATGGGAAGGATGGAAGAACTGTGAATTCCAGTTTTCTGCTATCATAAAACAGAATATACCTAACAGAACGCACCGTAGAAATACGGTGTTTTTTGTTACCCCAAACCCACAATTTCATACACAACCACAGGTTAGTACAAACACCTTGCGATTTTTTGAAAGGCTTAGAAAGGAAATTTTCCCTGATTTTCGCCCCGAGAAATAACACAAACAAGGCTTAATGTATCTTTCCTATGGTTTTTATTTTCGGCAGGAAGGAGGATTGCTTGCTATGCGAGAATGAGCAAGAAGCGGAAACAAGAGTGGGCGTTGTTTCTGAATGAAAGAAATCGCATTACCTACAACTGACTTTGCAGAAAATACAGTAGTGAATTTTCCACACCAACAATCTGGTGTGTTTTATCATCTACTCCAACAATCAGCTTGCCGCCTTGTGTATTGGCAAAAGCTACGATTGTCTTCATGTACTTTTCACTTTTATCTGGCAAGGTAACTTTATACTCTATATTTTTCGATTCACCGGAAAACAATGTATCCTCTACCATACTTTCACTCCTACTCTTCCAATCTATATTCCAAACTGTATTATAACATATCCTTAACAAATGTATTCCGATATCACTCGGTGATATTTTATATCTTTCCTTGAAAACTCGGTTAAAGGTTCTTTGACTTTCAAAACCACAATCAAAACATATATTAGTTATAGTATCCTGTGTATTTTCCAATGCAGCAACTGCATAATTTAATCGTACTCCATTCACATATTTATTAAAATTACAATGAAAGGTTTTGGCAAACATTCTTGACAATACATATTTACCAACTCCCAAATCGAGTGCCATTTTTTCAAGACTTATTTCATTTCTAAAATTCTTTGCTATATACTCCACGGAATTATAAATAAGATCATCACTTCCTAATGACTTTTTATCAATCATCGGCATGTCAGTAAATACATATGCAATAATTATTTGCGCATAAGCCTGCGCCAATATTGAATTACACTCTGGATTTTTTGTCAAATTGATTGCGTGAACCACATCCGGATGCATATTTTTTTTCTTTAACACTGGATTCTCAGGACTATATGTTTGCAATTCTTTCAGATATCCAGATAGTACTGCCGGATCAATATGTAAAAAAACGACTTTGTTTTCTCTTTCTCCGAAGACTTGATAATGATGTATTACATTTGGAAACACGATTGCGAAGTCGCCTTCATTCATATCATATAGCTCTAACCCCACTCCAAGTGCAATATTACCATTTGTCACATATACAATCTCTATGGCTTCATGTAAATGTGGTGGCATGTGTACTGCTCTTTTCCACTCGACCGATATTCCTTTATCTCTATTTTCATATACTAACAACATTTAGAACCAACTCCTCTTCTTAGCTTTTATTTTGTCATATTGTCCCATTTTTATCTGCCCATTTAGAAAAAGGACACTGCATTGTATGATACAGCATCCTTATCCTTCCTATGTGAAAATAGTTGTTGTAAGAACAAATTATGCAAACACAAACATCATATTAAAAACTATTCACTAATCTTGAGCTGCTCTATATTTTTTACTCCCCTAGTTCAATATTTATCGATACATCCTGTGTATCTTCATTGCAACTAACAATGGTAAATGAATATCTGATGTCTTCTTCCGCACTGATATGATATTCGTCTTCCACATCACTTTGCCAGCTGTCGATACCTCCGACTCCTCTGACTGCTCCGTATACGCATAAAACTGTTCTTCTTCTGAAAACATTCCTTTTTCTGCTCCGGTTGCCTCCATGCTGTAAGCTCCTCTGTGGTACTCTTTCCTTTCCAAACAAATCCCAAAAAAAGATTTTTGGGATTCGTTTCGTTAAAAAATTTCTTGTTCTATTTTAGTATACACCTACAAATGAGATTACAGGAGCAACTCTTGAATCTTCAATACGAATTTCAATTGCATTTGTTGGTGTCCTTATTTATAATCAACTGTGAATAGTAACGGAAAAAAATAAAAAAGGAATCTCAGAAGTTAGATAAATAGCGGGCTAGAGATTCCGAGAAACTATTATAAGCATGGGAGACAGTATCCGATGTCACAACTCCTAAAAAATGGTATCAGTTCAGCCAACAGCTCGGATTCGCAGCTCACTCTGCTTTTCTGCCGGATGCATCTGGAATTTCCATCTGCATCCTGTATTTTGCACTGTTCTTCTTGATATTTGTACACCCTCTTCTTCCAGTTTCTTTACCAGTTTCTGATCACTCAGTGGTTTTTCTTATCTTCATTTTGAATGAATTTCTTCAGCATCTTGCTTTACAGAATCACCGCTGACTTCTTCCATTCCTTTCGGCATAAAATCCGACAGTGCGTAGACACCTCTGCCACACTGTAGATATTTTCCTTTACAGCCCTGCTGACCGTCGATTCATGCACTTCCATGATCTGTGCAACGTCCTTCTGTCCGAGCGGTTTCATATCCTTTCCCGTCTCTAAAAATGTCCTTTGGAAATCTATCAATATATCTGCGATTCTCAGCAGTGTATGACTTCTCTGTTCAATACATGTTTTCAGCCACTTTGCCTGCGCCTGTTTTTGAATAATATATTCTCTTACCTCTGATTCCTCAGAATCCTTCAGCTTCACATAGGATTCATTCAGCCGCAGTTTCCGGTACACATCCTCGTTCAATGCCGCTGTGTATTCTCCATGTTCTTCCGACACAATAATATCTGGTATCACATAGAGCACCGTTGTTCCTTCCCCGAAAATACTTCCCGGTTTTGTTCAAGGTTCTGATTCTGGCAAATGCATCTTTTACCGCAGCCTCGTTCTCTCCCAGTTCCTTTGCAATTGCTGAAATTCTATGCTTCGGCAAGTCTTCCAGATAATTTTTGACCAATGTAACCGCAAGCCGGGAGTCTTTCTGCCGTCTCAACTGCAGAATCAGACATTCCTTCAAATCTGCCGCGCCGATTCCTGCCGGTTCCAATGATTTGAGTATCTCTAATGCACTCCGAAGTTCCTGCACCGAACATGGTATATATTTTGCCAGTTTTTTCACCGGAATCTCCAGATATCCTCTGCTGTCCAACGCTCCCGCCAACTTTTCCACAATTTCCTTTTCTTTTTCCCCAATTGACATCGTCAGCAGCTGTTGATGTATCATATCAACAAGACTTTCCGATTTTCCTCCCTGTGGAGTCCACCAGTCTTCTGGCGACTGATGCCCGCCGGTATATCTCCAGTCGGTATCCTCCGATACCTCTGCTTCATCAGTTTCTCGCACATCCTTCTTCACCAGTTCTTCTATCGGCACATCCATCATTTCTTCCAGTTCAATCAACGGATTCTCCAATGCTGCCTCCTGAATACACACAGCGAGTTCCTGTGCATTCATTTGCAGGATGCGTGCCTGCTCAATCTGCTTCTGATATACCCTTTGTTTCTGCTCAACCTTCAGTTCCAGTCCCATCGAATTTCCTCTTTGCTACTTAATCAGTCTTTTAAACAATTCGTATAGCATCGACAATTCATATTCATCCAGTCTGATTCTGTATTTTTTTTCTGCTTCTGCAAATACAATCCGTGAAATCCGATAGAACTCCTGCTCTTGCTCAGATAATTCCCGTTGTTCTTCCTCATAATCATCCTGTGCGATCATCAGACGTTCAAACATAAATGCAATGTGCATATACAAATTTAGTCTCACATACCCCGACATTTCCAATGTATAATACTGTTCATACCGCATCAAAATCAGTTCTACTTCCTGAACTACAACCGCAGGGTTCAAAAACTGCAGACGGCTTACGATACCTTCCATTGAGAAAAACTTTACAAATTCTCTTTTGAGCACTTCAAACCGCTCCGGATTGATCACTGTCTTTAAAGAATCCCACAGCACCTGTTCTCCACTTCCATCCAACACGTCATACATACTCAGCCATGGAGTTTTTACTCCTTCTGAAAGTGAAGAAGTCGTCAAAATCAACAGTGTCTGCTCAAAGGATTTTTCATCATTTTCATCCAAAACCCGAATCAGTTTCTTATAATCCATCGTAATAAAATCAAGCCCACAGTCTCCGAACACGCTTTTCATCATTTCCTGAATCTTCTCCGCAATTCCCACTCCGGACATACAGGATATGACAATATTTTTTCCTTGTGAAAGGCCTTCAAAAAAATTGTACATCAAAACTACAGAGTTTCTTTGTACTCTGTGTAATTTCCGTAAAGGAACTATGTCCCAGCATTTTAATTCCGATATCGAGTGCAATTGCCGTGGAAACATTATTGATAATCATCAGATCCCCTGACAGACTGTTTTTGATCAATGTATACATTCTGCTGAGAGAACCTGTATCTACCAGCAGAATCAGTCCTCTTCCCCCCGGGATATCTTCCAGATAACTCTTTACTTTCTCGATCGTCGCATCAAAAGAAGAATCCATCGGCATATCAATTGCTTCAAACACAAAGGTTTCACATGCCTGGTTCACCACTTTTGCAATACTGCTTGCCGTGGTATCTCCGTGCGCAGCATCAGACCTGCCAGTTCAACACACTCTGCAACATATTCATGCAAAGCAAGTGTAAACAAAAACAGAACATGCTTTCCACAGCCTTGTTCCAACGATGCCGCTTTCTCAAAAAGGCGTTTTGCAATATAATGTGCCCTTGAAAGAGCCTGTTCAAAATAAACAGACAATTTCCACTCCATCTCTGCATCCAATTCCATTTGCGAGAACATCTTATAACTCAGGTACAGTTCCTTCAGACATTGGTCTGTTACACGGATTCCATAGCGTTTCAGCACCAATCTGCAGCTGCTTTCAAACATCTTCTTTGCCGTATTTTCAAACACCGAAGAACTCACCGTGACGTATTTTTCCCAAGTCTTCATCTGATGTTTATACCGCAGATATAACATATCGGTCTCATCCAGGATGCCTTCACTACCTCTTCCCAAAGTGTTGAAACATTCACAGTATGCTCCGTGACACATGCTTCATACGCAGATTCACATTCCTGACTGCACAAAACTTTCATCGGGCAGACAATTTCTTCCAAGGAATCGTCCTTGTCCGGTGACTCATTCTGCAGCTCTCTTGAAGAGATTTTCAACAGTTCCTTCTCCTGCTGCCAAAAATATGCTTCCGCACAGCTTACCTGCACAAGATTTTCCAGTTTTCCGATATTTCCGGGTAACTTTGAAAAACACAGATACTGCATCGCATCCTTTTCAATCAATATATCCTTGTTGATCTTTACCGCTTCTTTCTGATAAAACCGATAAATCAACTGAAGCCGTTCCATCAGCGGCCTTTCTGCAATACTTCCGATTGAAGTCTGCACGGTAATTCTACGGCGAAATGTTCCAGAAGGACTTTTTCCGGTACCTCCGTCGTCGCAAAAATAAACCTTACCTTCGCTGCTTTCCAGTTTTTGTCACCAAGCGGCCGATATCTTCCTGTGTCCATGAAAACAAAAAGCTTTTCCTGGTTTTCATAAGACAACCGGTGAACCTCGTCCAGAAAGAGATAACCGCCGTCTGCTTCCTGCAAAAGCCCCTCTTTATCTGTATCCGCTCCGGTAAAGCTTCCCTTTTTATACCCTAAAAGTGCTGCCGACAATAGTTCTGGATTGTTCGCATAATCTGCACAATTCAGCACTACCAACGGAGCACTCTCCCTGATAACGGCTCTGGAAATTGCATATTGATGGATCAGTCTTGCCAGAAAGCTTTTTCCGACTCCACTTTCTCCTGTAATCAATATCGGCAGTCCGTCCGGCGGATATGACACCGCCGCTTTGCATCTTTCAATTACATTTTTCTGGCTGCCGTCAGCACCGATCATTGCATCAAAGACATCTTCCCGGCGTACTTCCGGCAGCACTTCTTCTATTTCTTTTCTTTCTTCACTGACGGAACCCTGCACGTTCTCTCTCTGTTGTTTCCTGATATTCCAGCATACCGGCCGGGTAAGTGTCTTTTCCACACAGCCTTCTTCCAAAAGACGGTTCAGATAATGGCTGACTACCTGTCGGCTTAAATTCAGTTCTTCTGCAAGTGCTGCCGCCGTAATCTGACAATCACTCTTCGACATCCTGCACAGCGCCTGATATACCCTGTCTTTTGCTTCCATAAAAAGTACCTCCCGGTTTTTCTGCTTTTTCATACCCCTATTGTAATAAATTTTGAATTTCTCTACAACACTTTTCTTTTCCATCTCATGGCTTTTTGTCCCGGGGATTACTGTTCACATGTTAACCTGTGAGCAGTAACTCCCGGCATTCTTACCTCGGCAGACGTGCTCTTCTGTCCGGAAATGCCCGGTCAAATCCTTCTGCAGAATCCTGATACCAATAAGCCACTGTTGCCACATCGTCCGAACGTTCAAACAATGACAGATCATCATTTCCAATCTGCTGCAAAGTTACTTTGATATCTTCTGAAAATGCGATTGGATCCAGAATATGCCAGCGGTACAGACCATGGCGCGGCAGACTGTCATCGCCAAATGCATGTACTGCATTTAATTTTCCTGTTTCAAACCGTACACGTGTCTTGTCCTTTGTCTCATAAAACGGATAACCTAGAAACAGTGTGGAATAGTTCTTAACGGAAGGTCTTCCCAGCTCATCTTTCTGATGAAATGCCCACGCACCTCCGAAATAGTCTTCAGAACCTGTGGAGGATACGGTCGGGAATTCTTCATCTCCATCCAGATAGAACTTAAATTCACCCTCTCCCCACCAATATCTTTCCAGTGCAGTCAACGCAAGAAATGTTCCTACATAATAGCCTTTTCCTTTAATCTTATCCAGTATCACGTAATCTTTTGCCAGTTCTGTTTGTCTTTCCCGTTTCCAGTATGCGTGGAAATACAGAGTGTTTTCCGGCAGACTGTCTGTCTCCGCATAATTTACTGTATAGAAAAATGAAGTAATGTCTTTCGGATGTTCATTTGTAATGGTAATTCTTGCTCTCTCACGAAACGGCATTTCAAAATAGCTGTTCATACCGCCCGTTGGATTTACTACGATCGGCAGAGACGCAATGTCACATCGTTCGCCGAATCCGTTGCAGAAGAAATCTCCCAGTGGAGCTTCTACCGCCGGAGTGCTGCTATTGTCCCAATAGATTCTGAGTACAACATCACGCATAACAAAACTTCCCTTTTCTGTATTTTCACGAATCGTCATCCAGATATGACGAATGATTCCCGGTCCTTTTATATCTGCAATAACCGTCTCTTCTCCCATTGGAAGACGGATACTTCCTCTTCCTTTTCTCTGCGGTCCGAGTGCACTGTCTTCCATGCATGCTCTTCCCTTTTCTCCCGTCGGATTTTCCGGAGATACTGCTCTTGACCGCTCGCCCTTAAAGGTTGTGATATTATTTAATAAATTCATAATCCTGACTCCATTTCTCTTCGTTGTTTGGGTGAATTAATTTCTTTTGATTTTTTTTCATTTCTACATAAACCGGAAATGTACTTCTATTTTTCATAGAAAACTCTGCCATATGATGCTCATACCGAACCGAAATATCAAATCGGGCATTTCCTATCCGCATATTTTTCCAGTAGAATCCGCCGATAAACCGCTTAGGATGGATTCTGAACACTGCCTTCGGCGCATCGTATTCAATTCCGAGAAATTCCGTGATAAAAAGGATAAAAAAGATTCCTGCACCCCATCCACATTTTCCGCAGCTGTTCATTCTCACAACATCACCGGTCTGTGCTCCGATCTTATACGGCCACCACCACCAGGAACCATCCAGGTCTATCAGTCTTTCTAACTCACGAAATCTACCTTCGTCTCCTGACCAGCTTTCTTTCTCTGCCGCACCGTTTAAAATCGAAATATATCCCGGAAATGTTGCCCCGGACTGATTTCCCCACTTGATTCCTCTGCTCAGTTCACTGTAAGTAGGATTTTCTCTGCTTCCTGTAAACTGACCATACTGCTTCAAAGTATCCTGCTCTTCACTTTGATATTTGTAGTATTTCATCAGGGTTGTATCCGATTCTTCCCATCATGCATTCTGAGACAAATTTCTCCGTTCATGGTTCATCATCTGTTATAAAC
>ENA-OQER01001280-OQER01001280.1-human-gut-metagenome-genome-assembly--contig:-NODE-1280-length-12442-cov-2.352497_pt1 | contig 12442 bp, 13 predicted proteins | sample MGYA00242797_ERZ504639 | MGnify/ENA primary metagenome ERZ504639 (study PRJEB26092, sample SAMD00036306) | human gut metagenome | host: Homo sapiens | study: EMG produced TPA metagenomics assembly of...
GATGGTAATGGGGTGGCATGGCTAAAGCGAGACAACAAACGTTTCCGTAAGAGCATGATGGAAGGATATCGGCTTACACGCAAGATTCTGAAGAATTGGAAGCGATTGTCTGCCCAATACCAGTCTTATGGGATTACCTCCATGGAGACGTGGGCAAGAATCTTTGGAGATGAATAACTCGGAGTATGGATCGGCTGCGTTCATTCGTGGTATGCGAGTATCATGAACGCGAAACGCACATTGGCAGTGTGCATTTGCAATTGAACTGACTGTTTTGGAAGGTTGTTTTTATGACTGGTGCGGTGGAATATCCCGATCTGGTGGTCGTGGGCGCGGGCCTGTTCGGCCTGACCGTGGCCCAGCAGGCCGTGGAGAGGCTCGGCGTGCGCGTGGAGATCATCGACGTGCGCGACCACATCGGCGGCAACGCGTACAGCTACATGGACGAGGAGACCGGCGCGGAGATCCACAAGTACGGCGCCCACCTGTTCCACACGTCCAACAAGCGCGTGTGGGACTACGTGAACAGGTTCACCTCGTTCACGAACTACGTGCACCGCGTGTACGCCACGCCACGACGGCGACGGTCTACCCCCTGCCGATCAACCTGGGCACCATCAACCAGTTCTTCCGCGCGCACTACACGCCCGCCGAAGCCAGCGCTCGTGGCCGAGCAGGCCGGCGAGCTGGCGGGCAAGGATCCCCAGAACCTCAACGACAAGGGCATTTCGCTGATCGGCCGCCCCCTGTACGAGGCGTTCATCAAGAACTACACGGGCAAGCAGTGGCAGACCGATCCGAAGGACCTGCCAGCGGGCATCATCAACCGCCTGCCGGTGCGCTTCAACTACGACAACCGCTATTTCAAGGACACGTGGAGGGCCTGCCGGCCGACGGCTACACCGCGTGGATGGAGCGCATGATCGACGATCCGCGCATCCATGTGACCCTGGAGACCGATTTCTTCGACGGGTCCCAGCCGTACAACAAGGCGGCTTTGGCCGCGGCCGGCGTGCCGGTGGTGTATACGGGTCCGGTGGACCGCTACTTCGACTACTCGCTGGGCGAGCTCAAGTGGCGCACGGTCGACTTCAAGGAGGTGCGTTACGACGAGGGTGACCATTTCGCTGCCCGGTGATGAACTTCTCCGACGCGGACGTGCCGTACACGCGCGCGATCGAGTTCAAGAACTTCAATCCGGAGCGCGCCGCCTCGCAGAATCCCGACAGGACCGTGGTGTGGGAGGAGTACAGCCGTTTCGCCGAGCGTGGCGACGAGCCGTACTATCCGATCAACACGGAGGCCGACAAGGCGCTGTACGCGAGGTACGAGGAGCTCGCGAAGGCCGAGCCGAAGACGGTGTTCGGCGGCCGTCTGGGCACGTACAAGTACTACGACATGCACAACGTGATCGACACCGCGTTGACCGCGTACGAGGAACAGGTCGAACCCCTTCTCAAGAAGTGACGATACGCATAAAATAAGGCTGCGCAGAGGTTTCCTGTGCAGCCTTATTTTTCCCGATTCCTATGGGACCTGTGTAAAATCCAAGTCCTCAAGGTAATTCTTGCCCACGGTCTGGTCATATTGAACTAGTTTGTAATCTTTGAGCAGTCTCTTTGCCTTAGCGCTCAAAGCTGTGGCTTTGATGTTGTTGCCAGCATGGTCCAAGTACGTCGCCTTGCCTTGCCCGATACCGCCGTTGGCACCAATCACACGACTCATTGCAGGAATTTCTTGTTGCAATTCCGTAAGCATTGCAAGATACGGCGATACCTTGGCGTTCATGTGTTCCGCAGCCAGCGGCATGAAATAGTTGGATGACGTGTATGCGGTAGTTACGGGATTCACCTTCGTGTCATGAGAAGGTGAAACGGAATTTGACCAAATGAAATAATCCGTTTCATGTAAAACGGTTTTATTGTTCTTATCCATGTCTGCTGTGTCGTAGATACCGGGCAGATGATCTCCATAGAAAATAACGGTGATTGGCTTGTCTATTTGGTCGAGCTGATTAAGAAAATCCGCAGTTTCCTGGTCGGTCCAGTTAATGCCTTTGGTGTAAGTGTTGATATTCCGACGCTCTCCATCAGATAAATCTTCTGAAATATCGGCATCTGAAAACTCGTTATTGTCATAGTAATCGCCATAGGGCATATGGTTCTGCATGGTGACGAGTTGCAGGAACTGCGAGGAATTCGAATCTTGTTGCTTGTCGAGCAGGTCAAGAATACTCTGATACGCTTCGCTGTCACTCACATAAGGCGAACGATCGATACAACCGGTATGTTCCAGAGGAACCTTGCTATCAAGCGTGTAAAGGTATGAGAAGCCGAACTTCCTGTAATTAATGTTCCTTAAATACATGCTTTGCTGGAACGGATGCACCGCAGTGGAAGCATTCTTCCCGTACTTTTCCATCCAAATCTGGTTGAAGGAGTAGGGATTATTCTGGTTCGGCACCAATTGCTGGTATGGCACAATCAAAGAATCATTGAAATTCGCAAGATTCAATCCGGTCAAAGCCTGATATTCGATATTCGCGGTGCCACCGCCGTAACCAGGAGACAGCATAAGTCCTGAAGTGGTCGTGTTTTTGATATTACGGATGTTCGGTATCGGATCGAGACTGAAAGAAACGCCCGGAACACGAGTGGGGTCAGAAAAAGTTTCAGACAAAATCATGATGACGGTATTGTCCGTAAGTTCACCTGATCGAGTCTGATTGATGGCTTGTGCCTCTTGCGCATATTTCTTAGCGAGAGACTGCATGGTTTTTTGACTGTAGTTGTCGGGTTTATCCATGGCCTTGACCTTTGACAGGCTAAGGAATGTGGTGGCCGGATTATTGGCTTGAGCATCACCTATGGCATTCCATAATTGGGGTTCATATCCATTATCTTTAGCCCATTTGTAGGTGCCTGAGCCGGGCGTGCCTAAACCTATGACATAAGTGCTCAGTAGCACAACGCTGAGTATTGCTGCGAGTATGCGGAAGACATTGCCAATGATGTTTTTGATGTTGGCAATGGGATGTCTCCATGAGCAATAAATGAAACGTCTGCGGCCATCCAGAACAAAAAGAGCGAAGATGATAATTGCGAACCAAATTACGAAAGTAATTGCGCCATTAACGAACGCTTGGCTGGATTTCGGTACGAATGACATGATGCTGCCGGTGTCACCGCCTGAAATGAATGTCAAATCAGCGGGAATGATCGGTTCATTTCGCAGCTGGACTTTGATGCTGTTGGCGACTCCAAAAGCAGTAAGGCAACGCCAAAAACAAAAGTGGCAATCCAGAATCGGTTCGTTACAAAATTAACGCAAGATAGATTAAAGACAGTCCTATAAAACTGACGAGACAGACGCTTTTCTGCTCAAGCCACATTTGACTGATGAATCTGGTGACTTGTCCGCCAACGCTTTGAAGGGCTTTCGTCGTTTCGTCAATTTCAGTGCCCTTTTCATATTCGGGCTCGGATACATTCCCCATTGAAGGAAAATGACTTCCGCTGAAGTGAGCAGGAAGAACACAATGGTGTAGAAGGCGTATGAGAACTTCATACGTTTCTTCCAGAGTGCATATACTTTCTTGAAGAATTTGATGATGAGTTGAACGGCTTTGAAATTAATAAAAGTATGCCATGCGTTTTTTACTGCTGTGGCAGCGGTGTGGATGGCGTGACCGGTAACTTTGGTTGCTTTTACAGCCGTGTGCCCTGCGGTGGAAAGCGTTTTTGCCGTGGTATGTGCGGCTCGTTTGCAAACCGAGACGACCTGATTCAAAGGCTGCTCAGCGGGTTGATGGGGCTGGAGCTCAGAAGAAGCGATTTGTTCGTTATTGTCTATTTCGGCTTTACTGACGGATCCACTGGAAGCCATCTCCGGTAAACAGGGCAGGGTGCCAGCGCCTGAAATAAAGATGCTTGTGTTATCGGAGATGGCGTGAATTGCTGATTTCTGCGTATACAGTTTTGAACCGTGGTGGCCTGAAAGGGCGGATGGGGCGCAAGCGTTGCTGTCTTCGTCATTCGCAAGAGGGCGATATGTTTCACCCGCAATCGGCTGCTTAGTAAGTTTTACGTATGAAGGTGCACAAGCGTGACGGTCAGGCGAAAAAATAGGCATCGTCGCATCCTTCAACAAGATAGCCCCCTTATAATTGGAGGCTCTGTACAATTAAACCGGATACATTTTAGTGTTCAGCTGTGGACGAACGGGTATCTCGTAGATGTCTGAAAGGTAGCTGGAAGGTTAACTGGGTGACGGGCAGCAAACAGATGTGTTCAAGGTGGACAACATATGCGCTCGCAAGTGTTGGGCGTCATTCGCTGGTAGTGCACTAAAAAGCGCTGTCTGCGTGAAGCTTCTATAGCAGTCCTGCCATGTAGATCGGCAGCTTGACCACATCATTTTCCACGACCAGCGGTTTCGGATGCAGCACGTATCTGGTGCCGACCTTCTTGTCGAATTTCGTCTTGAACTTGTCCAGCGAGACCGTGCGGTAGCGTTTCGATGACTTGACCTCGATGGGGCTGACCCTGTACTTCATCGCCGCGTTCTCATACGGTTCGACAATGAGGAAGTCGATTTCCATACGGTTCGACGGGTCGTCGCGGTCGCTGCGCGAGTAGAAGAACAGCCGGTGCCCGTTGGCCCGGAGAAGCTGTGCGACGACGTTCTCCGCGAGCATGCCCTCGTTGATTTCGATGCGTTCCAGGAGGATGTCCCGGTATAGGTTGCTTCTGGTCTGTTCCGAGTCGGTCAGGGCGAGAGTGGTGAGAAGTCCGGTGTCGGCGGCGTAGCATTTGACCGTCGAATGGTCTCGCTAATGCTTAGCCCCACGCTCGGATCAGTGGAATTGAAACAGTCGTTGGTGATGAACGCGTCGGAAAGCCAGAAGAAGGCGTCCTCGTAATCGCGGGTCTTCGCTTCCTTTCCCAGCGATGTGATGTTGAACTTCTTCTCTTTCTTGGAAAGCTGGCCCACCAGGTTGTCGAAGATGCGCGTGATGCGTATCCGGTCGCTGCCGCCATGTTTGGAGATGTCTTGCCTGTACAGTCGGAGGATGTTCCGTTTGACGTTGTCGACTTTGCTGAAATCATGGGTCTCGACGTACTTCGACACAGCCTGGGGCATGCCTCCGACCAGCATGTATTCACGGAATAGCCGCATGGCCTTCCTGTGCAGCGAATCGGGGAGCGGCCTGCGCTTCTTGAACGAGTCCGCGATGAGCGTGGACAGTGGCTTTTCTCCCAAAGCCCAGAGGAATTCATCGAAATCCATGGGATTCAGGCGGATCGACTCCTCCTCTGATGGAATGAGGATGTCCTTGACGTTTTCGCGGATGGAGACGAGCGAGCCCGTCTCAATGTAGTCGTAACGTCCGTCAGCCACCAGCTGCTTGATGGCCTCGCGGGCCTCGGATACAGTTGCACCTCGTCGAAAATGATGAGGCTATCCCTCCTGTGCAGTTCCACTCCGTAGAAGGATGACAGGTACATGAAGAACGCGTCGAGGTCGTTGCGCAGGTCGACGAAGTAGTCCAGCACGTCATCAGGGGCTTTCGAGAAGTCGACGAGCATATACGACGCATAGTTCCGTCGTCCGAATTCCTCCGCGATGGTGCTTTTCCCGACGCGTCGCGCGCCCTCGATGAGCAGGGCCGTGCTTCCTTGGGAGGATTCCTTCCAGGAAGCCAGTTTTTCGTATGCTTTTCGTTCGAAAGTCTCCATGTCTCACCGCCGTAAATACACCAAATCAAGGGTAATAACATGCTCAATTATACACCAAATCAAGGGTAAGCGAAGTGCTATTTATACACCAAATCAAGGGTAACTGAGATACCACCAGTGGGCTGCCGAATCTGCCATATATAAGCCAGTTTGTGGAATCGCTTTATGGCTATGCAACCCTGCCGGTACCCTGAAATGGTGAGTAGTGAGATTTTCAAGCCGCGCAACATCATTGTGACCGGCGGATGTGGGTTTATCGGAGCCAATTTCGTGCGCTACGTGGCACACAACCATCCTGACGTGCACATAACCGTGCTCGACAAGCTGACGTATGCCGGAAATCCGCAGAATATCGCCGGTCTCCCGCAATCGCAAGTCGAACTCGTGCAAGGTGACATTTGCGATGCCGCACTACTGGAACGTATCGTGCCCGGGCATGACGCGATCGTGCATTTCGCGGCCGAATCGCATAACGACAACTCCATCGCCAATCCTGAACCCTTCATCACAACGAATGTGGAGGGTACGTTCCACCTGCTTGAGGCGGCGCGCAAGCATGACGTGCGATTCCATCACATCAGCACCGACGAAGTGTACGGCGACCTTGCGCTCGACGATCCATGCAAATTCACCGAAAGCACGCCATATAAGCCGTCAAGCCCGTACAGCGCGTCAAAAGCGGCATCCGACCAGCTGGTGCGTGCCTGGGTTCGCACGTACGGGCTTCGCGCCACGATTTCCAACTGTTCCAACAATTACGGGCCGTACCAGCATGTGGAAAAATTCATTCCACGCCAGATCACTTCCATCATGGAGGCGTGCGGCCGAAACTATATGGCACAGGCGAGAACGTGCGCGACTGGATCCATACGGAAGACCACTCTTCTGCGGTGTGGAAGATTCTTACACGCGGGCGGATCGGCGAAACATACCTGATCGGCGCGGATGGTGAAATGAGCAATATTGCCGTGATGCGTATGATCCTGCGGCTTATGGGATGTGCCGAAGATGCGTTCGACTGGGTGCGTGACCGCCCCGGGCATGATCGGCGTTACGCGATTGACTCCAGCAAGCTGCGTACCGAACTTGGATGGAAGCCTGTGCGCACCGATTTCGAAGCCGGTTTGCAAGCGACCATCGCTTGGTATGCTGCCAACCGCGCCTGGTGGGAGCCCGCCAAAGCCGCCACCGAAGCCCGCTACCGCGCCCAAGGCCAGTAAGCGCGTCGGACGGGAACGTTTGTGACGGTGCGTCATGGTGGATGCGACGCAGCTTGGTAATTGGGTTCGGCAAGTGGCGATTGGGAAATAACGTGTTGCAAGTAGCTGACTTCGTCAGGAAATGCCTCCGGTCGGACTGTCGAATCTGCCATATATAAGCCAGATACGGTGCGAAAGCGCTTGTGCGGGGGTGAAGTCGTCCAAAACGTAACTTTGACCCCGTTAATAAGCTCTTTCGGGTTTTTGCGGAAGGGGGTATCGATTTGCGGTATGGGCGGTTATCGGGTTGTGAAAACGTTGCGAAAGTCATCTTTAACGAGGTCAAAGTTGTTTGAAAACGCAACTTGGCCCCGTTGAACGCAGGGGTGGCGGAGCTAGGGGCGGCGCCCTGTCGGCTCGTCTGGCTCGGACGGCTTACTTGGCGGACTCGAGTTTGAGTTCCTGGCTGGCGATCACCGACTTGGCGGCCGCGTCGAGTTCGTTGGTGATGTTGCGCAGGTTGTCGGCGTATTTGCGAATGTCGTCCGTCGCTTTGGTGAAGTCGCTGGCATTGCCGCTTGCGGGGCATGCTGGCGCGTTTTCCACGGCTTCGGCCAGCGTGATCGCATCCTTCAGGGTTTCCAGCGTGGTGCCGTCGGCCACGTCGTCCACGGTGAGTTTTGCCGCATCTTCGGCTTCTTTCTGAGCCTCTTCGAAGTTTTGCTGATGCGTGGCGAGCGCCTTCGCGTTCAACGTGCAGGTGTCGCTGGCGGCTTGCGTCATTTCGCGCTTATTGGCGACTGCGATGATGGCAACGGCTGCGAGCGCAATGGCAACCACTGCTATCACGGCGACGATGGCGATGGTTTTGCGCTGTTTCGCATTGTTTTTCTGTGCTGTTGGTTGCATTGGGGTTCCTCTCTTCTCTGTGGCTTTCGTATTAAGCAAAACGTTGCGAGTATACAAAAACATTTCTGAGAAACGATTTACCACTGGAAATAATGTGGATTATTTTGCTATGAAAGGAATTTGTTTGTGGATGGGGGTGCTGGGCGCGTCAGGAGTGCGTGGCATTTATGCTGGAAGGAGAAACGTTTTAAGGGGTTTGAATGGCGTATCGTGCGACGTTGAAGGATGTGGCCGCTGCTGCGGGGGTGTCTGTGACGACGGTTTCGCTGGTGTTGAATAATCGGCCGGCTCGCGTGTCTGAGGAGAAGCGTAAGGCCATTGCCGACGCGGCGAAGAAGCTGAATTATGTGCCGAATCAGAGCGCGCGTAGCTTGGTGACCAAGCAGTCCCAGCTGGTTGCGCTGATCGTGCCTGATATTGAGAACTTGTTTTTCGCGGCGCTTGCCAAGTGTGTGGAGGATGAGTGCGCCGCGCAGGGGTATTCGCTGATTGTGGCCAATTCCGATGATTCGCGTGCTGCGGAGCATGAGTTGTTGCAGCGTCTTCCTGCCCGTGGGGTGGATGGGGTGATGTTGATCCCGGCGCGTGAGTCGTGTGTTGGGAGTGCTGTTGAGCAGCTGTGTGAGGATGTGGCGATCGTGTCGTGCCCGGTGGTGCTGATCGACCGTTTGACGCAGTGCGGCTGGTGCGATGCCGTCGGTTTTGACAACTATCTTGGTGGTCGTTTGGCTGCCCAGTATCTGTTGGAAGGTGGTCATACTCGTATTGGCATTGTCACCGGCGATATTGCGGAGTCGAGTGCCGCGGAGCGTCGTCGTGGTTTTGTGGATGCCATCGAGCAGTCGGGGAAGCATTTTGATTCTTCGCTGTGTGTTGAGGGTGATTACCGTTTCGATAGCGGCTATCGTGCCGCGAATCAGATCATCGATGGCGGGGCGACGGCCGTGTTCTGCTGCAACGATGTGATGGCGCTTGGCTTCCGTCAGCGTATGGCGGAGCGTGGGTTGCATGTTACTGAGGATATGCAGGTGATTGGTTACGACAATATTCTCAAACGATTCGGTCTTGGTTGGCGTATGACCACCGTTGAGCAGAGCGTGACTGATTTGGCCGCCGCTTGTTGGGGTATGTTGCGTAAGCGGATTGATGTTGCGGTTCGTGCCAAGTCCGGTACGGAATCAGGGGATGCCCGTCCGTGGCTTTCCGATCCGCAGGTTGAAGTGCTTACGCCGAAACTGGTGCAGGCGGCCTGCGCGTAAACCGCCATTTTTAGATGCTGCAGACTGGTGCGAAACGGGTGGTGCAGATCAATCTCGGTATGTGGTGACGTAAGCATCTCCAATATGCTGTAATCGTTGGGAATACAGGCAACACGCCGTGTATAGGTGAAGAATTTGCGTTCTTGATAAAACGCTTTATCATAAATCTTGTCAACACAACACAATCGAGAATGCGCTCGATGTATAACTGACGACGCACCCGTATGGTGGCGGACCGTCGTCAGGCCGTCAAAGAGGAAAGGCACACACATGAAAAAGATGATTCTTGATCTTGATACCGGCGTTGATGACGCGCTTGCCATTTCGTATGCTCTGGGAAGCCCGGAGATTGAACTGATCGGCATCACCGGCACCTACGGCAACGTGCTCGTCGAGCAGGGTGTGCGCAACGCACTGGCCGTGACCGACCTGCTCGGCCACCCGGAAGTCAAGGTGTATCAGGGTTTGCCGCACTCCAGCACCACCGACCATTTCGAAGTACTGCCAATCTCCGCGTTCATCCACGGCGACAACGGCATCGGCGATGTGGAAATCCCTGATTCCAACCGCTCCGTCGAAACCGAATCCGCGGTAGACTTCATCATCGACGCAGTGAAGACCTATGCAAGGATCTCGTCTACGTGCCGACCGGCCCGATGACCAACATCGAAGCCGCACTGAAGAAGGCTCCGGAAATCAAAGACGAAATCGGCCAGATCGTGCTCATGGGTGGCGCACTGACCGTGCCCGGTAACTGCAACGCCTGCATGGAAGCCAACATTTCGCAGGATCCGGAAGCCGCCGACTACCTGTTCCGTTCCGGCGCTCCGACCACTATGATCGGCCTCGACGTGACCTGCAGACCTGCTCACCTACAAGGAAACTCAGCAGTGGCGCGACCTCGGCACCAAGGCCGGCAAGTTCCTGGCCGACATGACCGACTTCTACATCAAGGCTTACGAAACCACGTCCCCGCATCTGGCGGCTGCGGCCTGCACGATCCGCTCGCCGTTGGCGTGGCAGTGGACCCGACCCTCGTCACCACCCTCGACATCAATATGAAGGTCGACGTGGAAGGCCCGACCCGCGGACGCACCATCGGCGACGAAACCCGCCTGAATGACCCGGCCAAGACCATGAAGGTTGCCGTCGGCGTCGACGTGCCGCGCTTCCTGAACGAATTCATGACCCGCATCTCCGGCCTCGCAGCAAGGCTGAATAAGCGTAACCGGCCAAGCAATCGCGTATCGCATATTGCGTATCGCATATCGCGCAATTCGAGAGAATCAAGGATTTTTATTATGTCTAACAACACAACCGCTGTGACCGGCACCGCATCCGCCGATCCGTTCGATGATCCGGTGACCAGCAACAAGATGGCCATCCGCGCCCTGATCCCGCTGCTGATCACCTTCGTGCTCGGCACCCTGTGCCTGCAGGGCTTCAACCTGGTGTTCCAGCAGGTCGGCGCCGACGTCGGCGCACCGAACCAGGCGTCCCTGATCACCGCATTTCCGAGCATCGTGCTCGGCATCGTGTGCTTCATCTACGGTTCCCTGGGCGATTTCGTCTCCCTGCGTAAGCTTGTGACCGTCGGTCTCGTGACGCTGTTCGTCGGCTCCATCTTCGGTTTCGTGGCAAACTACTTCTTCGCCGCAAACCTGTGGACCGTGATCATCGCACGCGTGCTGCAGACCGCAGGCGAACAGGTGGCAGGTTCCGCCTTCCTGGTGGTGGCCACCAAGTACCTGCGTAACGATTTGAAGGTCATCTTCTTCGGTCTGTTCACCGCAGCATACCAGCTTTCCGCATCCATCGGCGTGTTCGCAGCCGGCATGCTCAGCTCCATCGCATGGCAGTTCCTGTTCCTGATCCCGTCCGTCACCATCCTGTTCCTGCCGATCCTGCTCAAGACCCTGCCGTCCAAGAGCGGCAACGGCCAGAAGGTCGATGCATTCGGCTTCGTGATCTTCGGCTTCGCCACCGCATTCCTCACCCTGTTCTTCTCGTACATGGCATGGTGGATGCTCGTGGTCTCCCTGCTGCTGTTCGTGGCATTCGCTTCTACATCAACAAGGCCTCCAACCCGTTCATCACCCCGGCGTTCTTCAAGAACACCCGCTGGCTGCGCGCCATCTGCCTGATTCTCGTGTTCTACTTCGTGAACTACGCACTGAGCCCGATCTTCAACGCCATCGGCACCAACATCTACGGCATGACCACCACCCAGGTCTCCCTGCACATTGTGTGGGCTTTCGTGGTCGCCGCCGTGGTGGGCACCTGCTCCGGCATGATCATCCGCAAGATCGGAATCAAGGCCGGCATCGTGACCGCAGGCACTCATGTTCCTCGGCTGGACCGGTGCGGCATTCTGCGTGAACTCCGGTTTCGTGGTGCTGACCTGTGCGCATGTGTGTTCTACGCAGCTGCGGCCTCATGTACTCCCCGGTGGTCTCCACCGTGCTGGGCACCATTGAAAAGGACGAATCCGGCCGTGGCGTCGGCATGAACGATCTGGCCATGAACGTTTCCCCGTCCATCGGCCATCGCCATCATCGGCAGCCTGCTCGGATCCAACGCCCTCGCAGGCGGCTCCATCACCGGCGCAACCGGCCACTGCCGCCAACTATGCCAACCTGTTGCTGATTGCCGCCGGTACCGCGCTGCTTGGCCTGATCGTGTTCTTTGTCTTCAAGAAGAAGATCTACGAAGGCAACCATGCGCTGGAAACCGAGGAATCGGCAAAGTAATCGCACATTACATCCTCAATATAATAAAAATGGGGATTTGCGATAATTGCGATTACTGAACAACACTATTTCGCAAATCTCCATTTTCATAAATCTTCTTTTGATGTAAGGAAGGTAAAGATGAGCGCGACTGAAGTTCTCTCCGCATTGGACCGTATCCACGGCACAGTGTCCGTAATCGGCTCGATGAACGCGGACTACACCGTCACCGCACAGCGTCTGCCAGGGCCGGGGGAGACCATCACCGGCGGTCCGCTGCAGCTGCTGCCGGGCGGAAAATCCGGCAACCAGGCGCCGCCGCAGCGCGCATCGGCGCAACCGTGCAGATGTTCGGCGCGGTCGGCAAGACCTGGCTGGCGCACAACCTCGGCGTCGATGCAGACAAAATTTACAGCATCTCCATCATGCCGTGCATCGCAAAAAAGGCCGAGCGTGAGCTGCCGAGCATGGATTCAGCCGGTCACGGCAGCGATGTCGATCTGGTCATCACCACCCGAGAGCTGGCGCGCATGGCGCGTGCCGAGCACCTCGATGTGGAAAACATCGCGGAATCCGCGTTTGATTCTCCGTTGGGCGACGGCACCGGC
>ENA-OQER01001281-OQER01001281.1-human-gut-metagenome-genome-assembly--contig:-NODE-1281-length-12442-cov-1.508810_pt1 | contig 12442 bp, 25 predicted proteins | sample MGYA00242797_ERZ504639 | MGnify/ENA primary metagenome ERZ504639 (study PRJEB26092, sample SAMD00036306) | human gut metagenome | host: Homo sapiens | study: EMG produced TPA metagenomics assembly of...
CCTTAATTGCTCCAGAAAGCCCACAAGCTTTCTCTAAAAATGAAATAAAAACTAATAACAGCAACGCCCTACCTAAATTAGGCATTAAAGCAAACAACTTTTCAGCATATGGACTGTTAATTTCTCTGTTTGGACTGATTTTAATGAAACTTGGCAGAGGAAAAGTAGCAAATGAATGATAAAGTTTGTAAAAATAGTTTATACACAGCTCTCATATTTGACTTCTTGGAATATGCTTAATGTTGTTTAATTACTTTGTGTACAATAAAGATTTTTGGAATTCAACAACTTATAATTTATTATTTGGCGGGTTGTTTGTGTTGCTTTTATGCAAAAAAATGTTTCAAAAAAGATATATACTTTATGCATGAACAAGCTAAAGCAATTAGCTAAACTTGTTCAAAATAATATTGAAGCATAAAAGAGGCTATTATGTAACTAAAATCGTTGGTGTTGTGTGCTTATTAATAGCAGTATTTCAATTTTATAACACTTATAAGTTACTTACTGACACTAAAGTAGATGGCAATGAAAACACATCGCAGTTTCTGTTGGCTAGTTTATGGAGCGGCGGCCTATCTGGGATTATTCTTTTTGTTCTTGGATTAGGTTTGTTACTCAATGTCTTTTAATCACTTCTCTAATATGGAAAAACAAAAATTATTCACTAGTTGTTAGTGTACTTAATTTTTGTTTTTTTAGTATATCAGAATATTATTTTACTATGTTACAATAAAAAGTGACCGTTCGTGACCTTATTTTGTCTGTTTATGACTTGGAGATTTTTTTATCAATATTTCCTTTATAATGTTATTGAAGGGAATAATGATTTATGAAATATTTTAAATTTACAATTAACAGGAGAGATTATAAATTGGCTATTGACGATATCCTTTTTATTCAAGTCTCTAAAGAAAAAAATTCATATGGTCAAGGTGGTAACCGCCGATAAGGAATATCACATTTATCATCAATTAAAAGATATTGAAAGAGAATATCATCAGTTCCTTAGGTGTCACCGTGATACTTTGGTAAATAGGGATACAATACGGATAATGGATAGAGAGCAGCGACTTTTATATGTTGGAGATGAAAACGACCTGTACATTATGCACGAAGTAAAGGAAGTCAACTAAAAGAAATCATCTCAAATGACTGATTTTAGAGGAGATTTATGTTAGATATTTAAGTACTAGAGGATAATATCATACAGCAATTTCGTATGGAACGCGAGATTGCGACCATTATGGCAAAAAATAATTGGGACTATCAGAGAATAGAGGTGTTTAGTTCCGCAAATGAGATTATAGCTAAGGCAACTGAAAAAGGAGAGCATCAAATTTCTTTCTTGATTTAGAAATCAGAGACGACGAAAAACAAGGAATTGATGTCGCTAAAGCCATTCGTGAACAAGATGCAACGGCTATCATTGTTTTTGTAACAACCCATTCAGAATTTATGCTGCTGACTTACCAAGCGTTAGTAGGGGCGATTGATTTTATTGATAAGAACCTGAATGACCAAGCATTTAGTGAACGCATAGAGTTGTGCCTAAAGGAAGCCATGAAACATCAAAATGATGATTTCGGCGAGAATTCCTTTTTGTTTGAAACTCCTAAAGCACGTGTGCGCGTTCTATATAGTGACATTCTTTATTTCGAAACATCTCCTGCCGTACACCGTGTGATTTTGCATACGAGAATGAAAGAGTGGAATTTTATGCGACGATTGCAGAGATTGCTAAATCAGACAAACGTCTTTTCAAGTGTCACCGTTCTTTTATCATTAATGTGGATAATGTGGTCAGATTTGATAAAGCGACACGAAGTGTTTATTTCGAAACTGGGGACTCTTGCTTAGTTTCGAGGGATAAAATAAAACCTCTATTGAATGAGATGAGGTGAGAAGCTAATGAGTGATTATCTAAGTGAACTAGCTTACTATCCTGTGATTATGTTGATTTACTCTAATGTTAGAGGAGAAAAACTGAAATTGTGGGAAATAGTAACGATAGCTGTTGCTTTCTTCGTCATTGATTTTACATGGTTTTATACTATTATCGGTCGTATTTTAATATTGATGTTTCTATCTTATTTGAGAGATAAACCTTGCCCTTTTCTCTATACGTATTTTATGGGAGTATTCCATGGGTTATAGAGAGTGCTTTTAAAAGAATTATTAGTTTCTTCATTATTCCATTTTTTAATTTTAGTTATACCGATTTAGATAAAAATAATTTATTATTTGTCATTGTAGAATTTTCAATAATTCTGATGTATTTTATGATGGTGCAGTTGTTTAAAATTAACTTTCAAACTTTTATTGCACTAAGTGAGATAAAAAATCTACGAAAGAAACTAATATTTACAGATTTAACAATGATGTTTTACTATGTCATGATTGAATTTTTAACAGGTATGGAAGTTTATGGTGGTGTCCCAAACTTGGTTTATCGCCAATGGTTGGTGGTTCTCTATTTCACTTTCTTCACTTTAATGTTGTTTTATATGAATCGCTCTTATCAAAATTGGCTTGAGAAAGAAGTATCGTTAGCGCGGGAGCAAGAACTGCATTCTTTGTCGGTATATAGCAAGCAAATCGAAGGCTTATATGAGGAACTAAGAGCTTTTCGTCATGATTATGCTAATATCTTAGCGAGTTTAAAAGAGGGAATCGACCAAAATGATATGAGTATGGTGAGGAATATTTATAATGCCGTTTTAGAGGATTCTGGAAGTTTATTCAGCATAGTCGCTTCAATATTGGACGATTGACTAATATTGATAATGATGCGATAAAAAGCCTTTTATCAGCTGAATTTTTAGAAGCGGAATCTCATCATATTGAGGTAGAATTAGAAGTTAAAGATAAAATTGGAACTCCAGATATTCCTTTGTTAGATTATGTGCGGCTCGTCTCCATTTTATGTGACAATGCGATTGAAGCGGCTATTGAAGCTGAAAAGCCTGCCATGATTATTGCTTGTTTCTATCAAGGGGATGACTATTTACTAATTATAGATAACACCACAAAAGAAGAGCGAGTTCCTGTGGAATTGATTTACCAGAAGAATTATTCAAGTAAGGGCTTTGGACGAGGTGTTGGTCTTAAAACGGTTAACCAGATGTTGAAAAAGTATCCAAATATGTCGGTACAAACATCAAGCAAGAATTATCATTCAGACAAACAATACGAATCAAAAATCATTCGACTGAAATAGTCGAATGATTTTGGTTTAAGCGTGTTTAGTAGGCTTATGATTTTTCTTTAACCAATCAAAAGTCCAACAATTAAGAAATCCTTATTCTTTCCACCAATCGTTTTCTCTAATTCAGATTGATCTAACTCTTTAAACATTTTTTCTGTCATCATTTTTATAAACCTCCTTAGTAATTAATTGTAGCAGAAAAGTTCTTAAAAGCTTTTTCTAAGTCATAAAACGTCGTTTTTAGGTCGTAAACGGTATTAAAAAAGTCCAAATCATCATTTTTATGTCATTTTAAAATCACAAGATGTCAAAGTCAGTCGTGAACGGCAAGTATTAAAAAATAACCATTCGCGACTGAAAAACAACGTTTTGCGACTTGAGTGTTCGTTATGAATTGAAAAGGAGTATAATGTAGGCGTATTATAGGAAATATAAGTGAAAGTAGGTGATTGTCATGTCAGTGGCATCAGTAAAATAATGAATTAAAAAGATTATTTTTCCAATCTATACACATGAAAAAATCTAATGTTATCGACCAGACAAATCTGACAGAAGAGTTGCAGTTTTCGACGACGTTGAATTTTGGGGAAATGGTACATCACAACTGGAAATCATTAGCTTTGTCATTCTGAGTTGGCGTTGGATGACTTTCAAAAAAATTCATTCAACAAGCTCAAAGTCTCTACTGACGAAGCTCAAAAGTTAGAATTTACGACGGATTACCTGCCATTTTCTGAAATATTGGGGTTATAGGGAGTATTTATGATAAAAACATTATTTTCACAGTATAAAACAGCGGTTTGGTTATTGGCATCATTTGTTATTAACCGTTTATCCACAGATTTAAAAATGATTTACATGTTTGGACGCGATTTTGGTCGTAGTCTTGTCAATGCTTTATTGCCTTAGAAGGAGACATTATGACAAAATTAGTAAAAGAAGAGTTGCTAAATGAGGTTTATGACCTTGTCTTGTCTGTTGACATCAAAGATGAAGAACGTCAAGCATTACTAACTTTCAAAAATGCGGTAGAAGCAGGTCAGGATTTTGATAGAGCTGTGATGTCTTTGGCATCTGATTTACGTCGAATCGGTGTTGCAAATATTGCCAAGAAAACAAAAATGAGCGCATCGGTGAACACTTTTTATCAAAAAAATCGCGACATATGGAGAATTTGAAAAAAAAAATCTCGGACGTGGTCTTATGGCTATGGGTGTCGTGGGCGGTGGTCATTGATAACTTTAGTATAAAAAAATAATAGAAAACATCATCACGACACTTGGGAAAACTTGTCAATACAGCAATTATCAAACGATGATTGTAAGTATTTTATTTTCAAAATTGTTACTGCTGTGCCAAAAAGTCAGGCAAGTCATAAGAAAACTCTTAATTGATAATTTTGACCTTTCACGACTATTTTTGGTCATTTCATGACATTAAATGAAATTATCACTCAAAAAGGATTATAGTAATTAGTGGTTATTAAATAACTTTCTGATGTGAGGGAATCGTGGAGAGATGTGAAAATTTTCTTGGACAGCTTGCCAAGTGTTCTTGATGATTTAGACTTTCAGGGAGAAAAGATGAAAAAATAGTTAAAAATCCAATATTAAATAGCTTGATAATAGGAATGGGAGCTGGTGTTGTAGCGGCTTTGCTCGGTACTCGCTTTCTGCCATATCATATTACATAGTTGCTTTACTCGTTGTCACCTTTATTTGTAGCGTTTCTTTTGACTAACTAATATTACCTAACAGCGAGCTAATAAGCAGGTATTTGGAGGGAGATTTATGCCGAATTTAAAGTGGTTTTCTGGGGGAAAAGAAAGAAGAGACGAAGCATTAATCATCATTGATGAGTTGCTAGCAACTCTTGATAACAATATGAAAATCAATCCGTTACGACAATTATTGCAATCTTATCATGAAGAATTAAAAAATAGAGGGACGTCAACGCCCTATATTTTAAGTCGTTTAAATGTTGATTTATCAACTGTTTTGGTGGAAAATGCTATTCACCCAACAAGGGAACAATCGGCGAAACTAAAAGAGTTAAGAGCACTTCAAAACATCAGAATACCGTTTGAAGATATTCTTTATTTTGAAACGGTGCAAGCACTATTTCATGTTGGTGACATGGACAGGACAGCGTAATTTTTACGGAACAATCAGAGAAGTTAAAAATGCAAATCATAAGCTATTTCAATGCCAAAAATCCTATCTGATTAATCCTGATAATGGCGTCAGTTTGGATAAAAAAGAAGGGATTGTTTATTGTGTAGGTGGAAAATCTTGTTACGTTTCCAAAAAATCCATGAAAGAATTGAAAATTAAACTAGAAAGTTAGAGTGGAGAAGTTTTGGACTTAAGGAGTTTAATTGCGTTTTTAGAAACCTTTGTCACGTTTTTAGGGTATGCTATCCTGTCTAAGAGCATCACCAAGCACCGACCTTGCGTTTGGGAATGGCTAGTATCTGTTTTGGTGTTGCCAATTCTTGCATTAGGCTTTACGGTTGTCATGCTTTTGTGCTTTTCGGATATGGACAGTTTCAAAATTGTCATGATTAAAAATATTGTGGTGTTGTTGTGGTTTATCACTTTATCTTACCGTCATGATAGGTTCTTGCTACCAAGGTATCATATTTTTATGGTTTTTTTCCAGTTGCAGTAGGGGATATTTTGCTTAGGACGGTGTCTTATTCATTAGTAGCGCTATTTTCCACAAAAATCAATGCTATCGGACAGTTATGGATTGTTTCGAAATTCCACGTATTACCTACATTCATAACCTTGCTATTCTGTTTGATAATAGGATTGAAGCCGCAGTATTATCAGATGTTCCTAAAATATCCGTAGCGAATTTTTATCAAGATGATAACTTTGTTTTTATGATTGAAAATTCAACCAAAGAAGATAGTATTCCGATTGATACCGTTTATCAAAAAGGCTATTCAAGCAAAGGTGATAATCGTAGTATTGGCTTAGCAACAGTTATTGAATTTCATCAAGAATATGGCAAGCTACCCATTGAAACAAGCAGCTCAAATCACCTCTTTAGATAAATTTTGAAAATTTGATGCATTAGAAACACTATGTTTTTTCTGATAATTTAACAAAAAACTTGCATCATCTTTGAAGGTATATACTTTATTTGAATACACGATAAACAAATTCCGAATGAAAAGAGGTATTTTATGTTGGAAGTTTTAGCTGGTATTGCTTGTTTATTGTTAGCTGGTTATCAATTATTTACAGCTTACAATTGTTTGACAACAGAAAAAAACATGGTAACAAAAATACGTCACCATTTCTTTTGGATAGTTTATGGAGTGGAGCTCTTATAAGTATTATCCTATCATCAGTAGCTGCTGATCTTATTGTGAATATTTTTAAAAAACTTGTGTTATTCAATGCTCAATAGGGCATTTTTAAAACCTTAACGTTTAAAAACGTACTCTTTAAAAATGAGAAAGTCAACTTCTGTTGAAGTTGGCTTTATTTGTTATTGTAAGGAAAGGACGGGATTTGAACCCGCGTGTGAATAACATCCACTTGCCAGATTTCGAGTCTGGTGCCGTACCAAGCTGAGCCACCTTTCCAAATGTCGTATTTAAGCGTTGTTTGATGTCAAATGATAATGTTGCTCAAAATACCATGCGGAAAAAGGGAGTTGAATCCTCACGCCCATACTGGGCACATGCGCCTGAAGCATGCGTGTCTGCCGTTCCACCATTTCCGCAAAAGACAAAGTATTATACGACTTTTAATCAAAAAAGACAAACATAAGAAATCTTTTGAGCTAGGTACTGAATAAAAGGGCATTTTTTGCTATAATGAGACTATCAATTATAAAAAGGAAGTACATTTGCAAGGTAGAATTATCAAGTCTCTAGCAGGTTTTTACTATGTTGAATCTGACGGAGTCATTTATCAGACACGTGCGCGTGGCAATTTTAGAAAAAAAGGTCAAACACCTTATGTTGGCGATTTTGTTGAATTTTCAGCAGATGACCATTCAGAGGGCTACATTTTAGCGATTCATGACCGAAAGAATAGTTTGGTTCGACCACCGATTGTCAACATTGACCAAGCGGTTGTCATCATGTCAGCCAAAGAACCAGACTTTAATGCCAATTTGTTGGATCGTTTTTTGGTCTTATTAGAGCATAAGGCGATAGAACCGATTGTTTATATTTCAAAAATGGATTTAGTGACAACTCCTGATGAGATAAGGACAATTCAAAGACAATATCAAGAAATCGGTTATCAATTTTGCACGTCTTTGGAAGAATTGTTTCCGCTATTGACCGACAAAGTGACTGTTTTCATGGGGCAAACAGGTGTTGGTAAATCAACATTGTTAAATAAAATTGCTCCAGAACTCAAGTTAGAAACAGGTGAAATTTCGGATAGTCTTGGACGTGGTCGCCATACCACTCGTGCAGTTAGTTTTTACAATGTTAATGGTGGGAAAATAGCAGATACGCCAGGATTTTCATCGCTTGATTATGAAATTACGAATGCCGAAGATCTCAACGAATCTTTCCAGAGCTAAGGCACTTAGTCATTACTGCAAATTCCGTTCCTGTACGCATACGCATGAGCCATCATGTGCGGTTAAGGAAGCCTTGGAATCAGGCGACCTTTGGCAGTCACGGTATGATAATTATCTCCAATTTCTCAGTGAAATTGAAAACCGTCGTGAAACGTATAAGAAAGTTATAAAAAGAAAGTAGGTACTTATGTCAAACAATAAAATCGCACCATCAATTTTAGCAGCTGATTATGCAAATTTCGCTTCAGAATTAAAACGTATCGAAGAAACAAGTGCAGAATATGTTCATATCGACATTATGGATGGGCAGTTTTGTACCAAATATCAGTTTTGGTGCAGATGTCGTGGCTAGCATGCGTAAACACAGCAAACTCGTTTTTGATTGTCACCTTATGGTGGTTAATCCAGAACGTTATGTTGACGCATTTGCGCAAGCTGGTGCAGATATTATGACAATTCATGCGGAGTCAACTCTTCATATTCATGGTGCTTTGCAAAAATTAAAGCTGCAGCATGAAAGCAGGTGTTGTTATCAACCCAGGAACACCAGTTTCAGCTATTGAATCTGTCTTGAGTTTGGTTGACCAAGTGCTTATCATGACAGTCAACCCAGGATTTGGTGGACAAGCCTTCATTCCTGAAACGCTTGAAAAGTGGCAAAAGTTGCTACAACTCCGCGAATGAAAAGGCTATGATTTGACATCGAAGTTGACGGTGGCGTTGATAATAAGACTATCAAAGCTTGTTATGATGCTGGAGCGAATGTCTTTGTTGCTGGTTCATATCTCTTCAAAGCAAGTGATTTAGCTGCACAAGTAGAAACATTGCGTGTGGCGTTAGATGACTAAGATAGCTGTCTTTACTGGCGGTCGTTTGTCAGGTTTTTCGACTGATTTTGAGCTTTTTGTAGGTGTTGACCGTGGTAGTCTTTTCCTATTAAAAAATCAATTACCTTTAGATTTGGCAGTGGGAGATTTTGATTCTGTCAGCAAAGAAGAATTACAAATGATTCAAGAAAAAGCTGGCGATTTCATCAAGCTGCTCCAGAAAAAAACGACACGGATACAGAGTTAGCCCTAAAGGCGATTTTCTCAAAATACCCACAAGCACAAGTGACGATTTTCGGCGCTTTTGGCGGTCGTATTGACCACATGATGTCTAATCTTTTTCTACCAAGCGACCCAGAATTAGCACCCTTCATGCGTCAGATAACCCTACGCGATGAGCAAAATACCGTGCAGTTTTATCCTGCAGGTTCTAATCAAGTTTTGCCAGAAAAAGAAATGATTTACGTTTCCTTTATGCTGATGGTGACGCTGATTTGACCATTAAAGGTGCCAAATACGAGCTTGACGCCAGTAATTTTCAAGAAAAAAATCTATTCAAGCAATGAATTTCTTGACCAACCAATTACAGTTAACTTAAAATCAGACTATCTTATCGTTATTCAAAGTAAGGATAGGTAAAATGTTAATTATTACATTATTATTAGGACTTCTTAGTGTCGTTTTGTTAATTTATCTTTTGCTGAAAATGGCAAAGCTGACAGAAGATGTTTCACAAAAAATGGACGACAACGCTGATAATTTATCTGACCAAGTCTCATATCAGCTTGATTTAGCGCAAAAAGACCAAGTTTTAGCGTTGAATAATCAGATAAATCGTTTGCAAAATGATTTATACACACAATTAAATGATATTCGCGATGTTCTTCATCAAAGTTTGAATGAAAATCGTGACCGTTCTGACCAGCGTTTAGAAATCATCAACCGCAATTTAACAAATTCTGTCAAAGAAATGCAAGAATCAAACGAAAAACGTTTTGGAAGAAATGCGTCAAACAGTTGAAGAAAAACTCGAACAAACCTTGCAAAATCGTTTGAAAGCCTCATTTGAGACAGTTTCTAAGCAACTAGAGTCTGTCAATCAAGGCTTGGGTGAGATGAAAAATGTCGCACAAGATGTTGGCACCTTAAACAAAGTGCTTTCAAATACTAAGACACGTGGCATTCTTGGTGAGTTACAACTGGGGCAAATTATCGAAGATATTATGACGCCTAACCAATACGAACGAGAATTTCCGACCATTTCAGGCTCTAGTGAGCGTGTTGAATACGCCATAAAGCTTCCAGGAACAGATGATGATGCTATGTTTATTTGCCAATTGATTCGAAATTCCCATTGGAAGATTACTATCGCTTGGAAGATGCTTACGAAAGTGGTGACAAAGAACAAGTTGAGCTTTACCGCAAGTCGCTTCTTAACAGCATCAAACGCTTTGCTAAAGATATTAATAAAAAATACCTCAATCCACCTGAGACAACTAATTTTGGAATTATGTTTTTACCAACAGAAGGTTTGTATTCAGAAGTGGTTCGTAATGCTAGTTTCTTTGATAGCTTGCGACGTGATGAAAATATTGTCGTAGCAGGACCGTCAACCTTATCAGCTCTATTAAATTCGCTTGCTGTCGGCTTTAAAACTCTCAATATTCAGAAAAATGCAAACGATATTAGCAAAGTTTTAGGAAATGTTAAGGTAGAATTTGAAAAATTTGGCAATATGTTGGTTAAAGCTCAAAAACAAATCAATACCGCTAATAATACTTTGGATAGTCTCATTTACACAAGGACAAATGCGATTATCCGAGCTTTAAATACTGTTGAATCTTATCAAGACCAAGCAACGGCAAGTTACTTAACCTCCCACCATTAGAAGATGAGGAAAATCATGAAAATTAATCAAATGAAAAAAGATGAACTCTTTGAAGGGTTCTACTTAATAAAATCCGCAGAGATTCGTAAGACGAGAGCGGGCAAGGATTATATTGCCTTTACTTTCCAAGATGATACTGGTGAAATTTCTGGTAATCTTTGGGATGCTCAACCCTATAATGTTGAAGAATTTGTCGCTGGCAAGTAGTATACATGAAAGGTCGTCGTGAGGTCTATAATGGAACACCTCAAGTCAATCAAATTACCCTTCGTAATCCACGTGAGGGTGAGCCAAACGACCCAAGTGACTTCCGAGAAAAATCACCAGTCGACGTTGTTGATGTCAAAGATTATCTTGAGCAAATGATGTTCAAAATTGAAAATGCTGTTTGGCAACGTGTTGTTCGTGCGCTTTATCGCAAATACGACAAGGAATTTTTCACTTATCCTGCAGCTAAGACAAATCACCATGCTTTTGAATCTGGATTAGCCTATCATACAGCAACCATGGTGCGTTTAGCGGATGCAATTGGTGATATCTATCCACAACTCAACAAAAGTTTGCTTTACGCTGGTATCATGCTTCATGACTTGGCGAAAGTTATTGAGTTAACTGGTCCAGACAATACCGAATACACTGTACGTGGCAATTTAATCGGTCACATTGCTTTGATTGATGAAGAAATCACAAAAGTTCTCACAGAATTAAACATTGATGACACCAAAGAAGATGTTATCATTTTACGCCATGTTATCCTAAGTCATCATGCTTGCTTGAATACGGCAGCCCAGTTCGTCCACGTGTGATGGAAGCAGAGATTATTCATATTATTGATAATATCGACGCCGAAATGATGATGATGACAACGGCATTGAGTCGTATTGACGAGGGCGAAATGACAAATCGTATTTTTGCAATGGATAATCGTTCATTCTATAAACCAAAATTATAAGAGGCAATAAGAAGTAGAATATTTTAACATTACTCACTCGAAGACCTCTTTACATTAGGGAAAAGCACAAAAAAAATGGACATTTTTATTAAAAATGTTCGTTTTTTTCACCTTCTTATGATATAATGACAAAAAACAGATATGAAAATGGAGAAATTATGAAATTACGACGTAGTGAACGCATGGTTGTCATCTCCAACTATTTGATTAACAACCCCTATAAATTGACAAGTTTAAACACATTTGCTGAAAAATATGAAGCAGCAAAATCTTCAATCTCTGAAGATATCGCCATTATCAAAAAAAGCTTTTGAAGAATCAGGAATCGGCGAAATTGAAACAGTTACAGGGGCGAGCGGAGGTGTCATTTTTACACCAGGAATCTCTGATGAAGAAGCTAAAGCAGTCATCGAAGAATTACGTGACCGCCTTTCAGAAAGCAATCGTATTCTTCCTGGAGGTTATATCTACTTATCAGATTTATTAAGTATCCCTAAAATTTTACAAAGTGTTGGACGTATCATTGCTAATGCTTTCAAGGGAAATAAAATTGATGCGGTTATGACAGTAGCAACCAAAGGTGTGCCTTTGGCAAATGCCGTTGCAAATATCTTGAATGTTCCATTTGTCATCGTTCGACGTGACCTTAAAATTACGGAAGGTTCAACCGTTTCTGTCAATTATGCAAGTGGCTCAAGTGACCGTATTGAAAAGATGTTCTTGTCTAAACGCAGCTTGAAACCGAATAGTCGTGTCTTGATTGTTGACGACTTCCTTAAAGGTGGGGGAACGATTTCTGGTATGGTCAGTCTCTTGAAGGAATTCGATAGTACTCTTGTAGGTGTCGCAGTCTTTGCTGAAAATGCCCAAGAAAAACGTGACCGAATGACTTACAAATCACTTCTAAAAGTTTCAGAAATTGATGTTAAAAACAACCATGTCAAAGTAGAAATTGGTAATATTTTCGAATTAAGAGAGGGAGTTCCCCTTTTTCTTTAAAAGTTATATGTTCA
>ENA-OQER01001282-OQER01001282.1-human-gut-metagenome-genome-assembly--contig:-NODE-1282-length-12440-cov-9.261918_pt1 | contig 12440 bp, 13 predicted proteins | sample MGYA00242797_ERZ504639 | MGnify/ENA primary metagenome ERZ504639 (study PRJEB26092, sample SAMD00036306) | human gut metagenome | host: Homo sapiens | study: EMG produced TPA metagenomics assembly of...
TATATCTTGATAATATTATTATATATATTATCATAAGTTTTCCGCGTTGTAAAATATTTTTTTTCTTTAATATACGCAAAAAAGCTCCATGCCGACTTCATTATCAGCCCGGAGCTTTAATCTTTAATTTTAACTATGCAAGCCTCTTCCACTGCTTGCTGCACTTATAATAAGAATAGAACATACATCTTTCTGCCTGCTCGCATCTGCCGGTGCACTCTCGATATTGCACTGGCAATTTACAATAGCATCTGCTTTTCCCTTACATGAACCCTTAATCATTACATCGTCTAAAACTTCGTCTGACATTCTCTTTCTCCTCACATTTGTTTGATAGTATATTTACCTGTTACAATATTGATATATTTTATTATTTTTCTCTGTACGGGCTATGCTTTACGTACTCTTACCATCGGCTTAAATACTAACATCTTGTCCGCAACAGTTGTGATTATACTATATATTGTATTTTAAATCCATATGTCATTTCTAACAAAACAAATGATTTTTTATGTCACATTTTTCACTTGACGAATTTCATTTTCATGTTCAAGCCCAAAAATCAAGGATATCTGAGTAAAACTTTTCCAAGGTATCATCATCCGCATTAAATATCTCATGCTTTGAATCAGGATAGACCTTCTTAATGCCCTGAGGCAGCTTCGCAATAAATTCATCCTCAGCGGTATTTGAAACCAGATAATCCTTTCCCGCCTGGCATAACAGCACCGGTATTTTAATTTCCTGTGCATGCTTCTTTATATATTTGGATGCCTTGCGCCCGGCCCTGCACCATCTGTAGGTGGCGCCATTTGTACGATAGCGTTCCTCCTCCACCTTGCACTTGTATATGTAGTCATAGCGCGCCTTTGACAGACAACAGCTCGATTCAAAATCATACTCATCCGTATACGGTGTCTGGCTCGGCAGATATTTATCGTTCCAGTTAAGCACACTTGCGACAAACAGTATCGCCTCCACGGCAAAATGTGAAAAATTACCATAAAGCATCTCTATCATAGGGCTTGAAAGTACTGCCTTTGTAAATACCTCAGGATGCTTCTCAAGATACAGGGCAGCTATCGCGCTCCCATAGAGTGACCGTACAGGTAAAGCGGTCTGCGCCCCTCACGCTTCATCACAATCTCGCGGATAAACATATCAAGATCACTCACATAATCGTCAAAGCTGTTTACAGTGACCATGCTTATATCGGATACACTTCTGTCCGAAAAGCCATGTCCTCGATGCTCCACCATATATACTGAGTATCCGGCCTTTGCGAAATAGTAAATCATCTCATAATATTTAGGCATACACTCTGTAAATCCATGTGATATGACTATGGCAGCCTTTGCTACAGGTGTCGTCACATAGCCGTAATGTATGCGTGTGCCATCTGCACTCTTCATATAGCCATCTTCAAAATTAAGCCTGATAAAAGGCAAAACATATCTTGTTAATTCCTCATTATATTTTTCTTCTGTAATAATCATAGCATTCCTCACTTTTGGTATTTGATATTTTGTAAGTAACTATATCTCAATCCGGTCAATAAGATTCAGGTCATATTTTCTGACTATATCAAGTGCCTTTTCATAGCTTTCCACATCACATATATTGTCCACTGTATGTGCATCAAGCCCAAGTATCACTTTGTTGCCGATGTCATGCGGTATACACCAGAAGCGCTCTGTCGGATAGTGCTTTCCTGCACTGATACCAAGCATGTTTATCTCAAGCGGTATGTTAAGCTCCTTAAGTGCCTTGCACATCCTCGTCATCTCCCATTCGTAGACAGAATCAAGTCCCTGATAATTTATTAAATCAGGATGTGCTAAATAGCTGTACATGCCTGTTTTCATGCCCTCTATAACAGTATCCACATACTCGCGTATACGACTCTCATCATCTGTCGGTGTGCCTGTATACGGGCCTGTCTGCTCTGATTTCATAAAATGCTGGCCCATTATCATGTAATCACAGCCAAGCCTGTCAAACATAGCCTTCTGCTCCTTGAAAAACTCCGGTATGTACTCCGCCTCAAAGCCAACGTAGAGCTTTATGTCGGATGCATACTCCTTCCCAAGCTCCCTGATGGCATACACATACTCCGGTGCCTGCTCCATCGTCATCCGGATGCCCGACACATAGCCATCCTTAAAGGGGCACGGCACATGGTCTGAAAAGCCAAGCTCTGCGATGCCCATTCTGATAGCCGCCTCTATATATTCGCGCTCGCTGCCATATGCATGCTGGCACCTATAGGTGTGCGTATGGTAGTTTGCCTTTAAAAATCCCGTCATTACTTAAAGCTCCAAAAATCTATCTCTTATTGCTGTTCAAACAGCTATTCAAATACTACAATAAAATCAATTTTATCACTTTTTGTACTTTATTACAATCTCATATTTTTGGGACTTTTTTCTCTATGAAATATATATGCGTTATGTTATAATCCATTGATATATGATAGTCATAATAATTCTATCCACCACACAATCATAAATGAGGGGCAAAATACCTTTTGACCCTCATATCATTATATTTTTATATACGGAGGAAATAATGTTCAAAAAAGGAGTGGTTCCCTCCCAGGGACTGAGAATTATCATCGTCGGATGCGGCAAGGTAGGCCGTACTCTCGTTGAGCAGCTTGGCAAGGAGGGGCACGACATAACAATTGTCGACAAAAACAGAGAGAGGATTTCCCAGGTATCCAATATCTATGATGTAATGGGTATTGCAGGAAACGGTGCCAGCTACAAGATACTGCAGGAAGCCGGTATTGATGATGCCGACTTAATCATCGCAGTCACAGGCTCTGATGAGCTGAATCTGCTATGCTGTACCATTGCCACACAGGTCGGCAACTGTGCTGCTATAGCCAGAGTCAGAACGCCTGAATACAGCCAGGAGGCCAAATATCTGCGCGACAAGCTTGGTCTTGCACTCATTATCAACTGAGCTTGAGGCAGCTATTGAGATGGCTCATATTCTTCATCTGCCGTCCAGCCTTGAGGTGACAAACTTTGCTCACGGTCAGGCACAGCTCATCAAGTATGAGATTCCCGAGGGCAGCATCCTCGACGGAACAAAGCTCATGGATCTGGGCACCAGACACCATGCCAACATACTTATCGGTGCAGTCGAGAGAGATGATGAGGTCACTATCCCATCAGGTGATTTTGTGCTCCGCAAGGGCGACAAGCTGTCATTTGTCGGCGAACGCAGACATACAAAGGAATTTTTCAGCCACATCGGAGTCAATACACACAGCGTAAAAAATACACTGATTATCGGAGGCGGCAAAGCCGCATATTACCTGGCAAAGCAGCTCATATCACGTGGCATAAAGGTCAAAATAATCGAAAATAGCTTCGAGCGCTGTGAAGAACTTTCCATACTGCTTCCGGATGCTGTCATCATAAACGGTGACGGAACAGAACAGGCACTCTTAAAGGAAGAGGGCATAGAGACCTGCCAGTCATTTGTACCTCTTACCGGTATAGACGAGGAAAACATCATGCTTACGCTCTATGCGAAGCAGGTTTCCAATGCAAAGGTCATAACAAAGCTTAATCGTATAACTTTTACCAATGTCATAAACAGCCTGGACCTTGGCAGTGTAATCTCACCAAAATACATCACCTCAGAAGCCATAATTGCCTATGTCCGTGCAAAGAAAAACTCTATGAACTGCAATATAGAGACTCTCTACCACATGTACGACTCAAGAGTTGAAGCAATTGAGTTCTTTGTATCAGAAAACTCAAATGTGACAGACATACCGCTTCGAGACCTAAAGCTCAAAAAGCATCTGCTCATCTGCTTCATCAACCGAAACGGCAAAATTATTATACCTACAGGTAATGACTGCATACAAAAAAATGATACTGTCATGATTATAACAACCCATACCGGCTTTACAAATCTTCAGGATATTATGGAATAGTGGGGGAATGATATGAACACTTCAGTAATTCGATATCTTTTGGGATATATTTTAAAGCTTGAAGGCTTTTTGCTGCTTCTGCCATGTATTGTTGCCGGTATTTATTATGAAAAAAGCGGCATCTACTTTTTGATTGTTGCACTCATAAGCATAGCTATCGGTTTTATTTTTTCGGCTAAAAAACCGAGGGATTTTACCTTTTACCTGAAGGAGGGCTGTGCAACAACCGCACTGGGCTGGGTCGTACTGAGTATATTCGGCTGTCTGCCGTTTTACATATCAGGAGAGATTCCAAGCTTCACAGATGCTCTTTTTGAGACCATCTCCGGCTTCACCACGACAGGAGCGAGCATCCTGCCTGAGGTAGAATCACTCTCATATTGCATGAATTTCTGGCGCTGCTTTACGCACTGGATTGGCGGTATGGGTGTGCTTGTTTTTCTTCTGGCAATCATCCCGCTTTCAGGCGGCAGCAATATCAACCTGATGCGCGCAGAAAGCCCCGGGCCTTCAGTTGGAAAGCTCGTTCCAAAGATGAAGCATACCGCCAGGCTTTTATACATAATATACTTTGGTCTTACGACTATGGAGATTATTTTCCTGCTTTTCGGGAAAATGCCTCTGTACGATGCCATCTGTACCTCTCTTGGCACAGCCGGAACAGGAGGCTTTGGTATCAAAAACGACAGCTTTTGCGGCTACAATGTTTATCTGCAGTGGGTTGTTACCATATTTATGATACTTTTCGGTGTCAATTTCAACGCTTACTACCTGCTTTTCTTCGGTCACATCCGTGACGCACTTAAGGTTGAGGAGGTCAGATACTATTTCGGCATCATAATAGCCTCCGTTGTAGTCATAAGCGTGAATATCGCGCATATGTGTACCGGTGTGTTTGACGCAGTCACAAAGGCAGCGTTTCAGGTTGGCTCAATCATCACGACAACCGGATTTTCCAGCACCGATTTCGACAGATGGCCTGAGCTTTCAAAGACACTGCTTGTGCTTTTGATGTTCATTGGTGCATGTGCCGGAAGCACCGGCGGCGGTATCAAGGTATCTCGTATTGTCATCGCTGTAAAGACAATACTTAAGGAGTTAAATGGCTACATTCACCCAAAGAGTGTGAAAAAGCTCACCTTTGAGCACAAGCCTGTAGACCATGATGTTATCAGGTCAATAAATGTTTATTTCATGACGTATGCCGTCATTTTTGTTGTTTCAATGCTGCTTGTTTCCGTTGAAAACTATGATTTCACTACCAATTTCACGGCTGTCGCAGCTACATTTAACAATATCGGACCGGGTCTTTCTCTGGTCGGTCGACATGCAATTTCGGCTTTTTTAATAATTTCTCCAAATATATACTGATGTTTGACATGCTTGCCGGAAGACTCGAGCTGTTTCCACTGCTCATCCTCTTCCATCCGTCAATCTGGAAGGAATTATTTATTCAAGCAGATAAAAAAGTAAAAGGGAATAGAAAGGAGAAACAAAATGTTCGCATGTAAAAATTGCGGTGGAAATGTGAAGTTTGACATCAAATCAGGCCAGTTAGCCTGTGAATACTGTCATTCACTTTTCGACCCTTACGCGTACGAGGACAAAACCTCTGACGCCGAGGTCCAGAAGGACTTCGACGCAACCATTTTCACATGCCCTCAGTGCGGAGGAGAAATCCTGAGCACAGACGATACCGCAGCAGGCTTCTGCAGCTTCTGCGGTGCATCAACTGTGCTCTACAGCCGCATGCAAAAGGAGCACAAGCCGGCTTATATCATACCATTTGCAAAGAGCAAGGATGACTGTAAGCAGGCCTACATGAGCCTCATGAAAAAGGCTATTTTCGCGCCAAAGGAGCTTAAGGATCCTAAGTTTATCGACGGATTCAGAGGTATCTACATGCCTTACTGGACATATTATGTAACCCAGAAGGCTCCTATTTCACTTCCGGCGAAAAGATCCCACCGTTCAGGAGATTACATCATTACAGACCATTACAGGCTCGAGGGAGATCTCGACGCCTACTACAAGGGACTGTCCTACGATGCATCTTCATCATTTGATGACAGCATCAGCGAAAAACTTGCGCCATATGATGTGAAGAATATGAAGCGCTTTACACCTGCATTCTTAAGTGGTTTTTACGCTGATACAGCTGATTTACCATCAACTATTTACGCAAGTGACGCAATGGATGCTGCCTGCACAAACACAGTAAGCGAAATAAGTAAAGAGCCTGCCTTTACCGGCTTGTCAGTCGACAGTGACTCCGCTGCTCTTTCGCCTTTAAGTCTTGGCACTACTGTAAAAGAAACCGATTACTCGATGTTTCCGGTATGGTTTTTGTCATACCGCAATAAGGATCGTGTGGCATATGCCACAGTAAACGGCCAGACCGGCAAGGTTGTTGCAGATCTGCTATATCTGTCGGTAAATTCCTGCTAGGCTCACTCATTGCAGCAATTCCGGTATACATTTTATTATGTCTGCTGACGGTTCTCACTCCCGGAATGACTCTCACCATAGTCGGTGTGCTTGCTATTATCGCAAATATCTGTTACTCACAGGAGCTGACCATGATTGCTGTAAAGGAAGCCGGTACCGAGGATAAGGGCCGTATCGCAAAGGAACAGCCGGAGGCACTTGGTGCAATCAACAACCGCAGACGCCTTAAGGCTGCAAAAAAGGCCACGAAAACCATAAAGAAAAAACAAACACATCGTTTGTAGCTTACTTTATACTTTTTATATTTGTCATTCAATTTGTTCCTGCTCTGTTTGCAATCATTGCAGGTATCGGAGGCAGCTTTAGCAATGCAGACGGCAGCCTGATTTTATTTGTTATTTTGACCATCATATCATTTATTTTTTCAATCAGAGCCTTCTCAAGCTTTGACAGGATGCCCGGACACAAGGGAGTTGCCGGACTCATCTTTGGCATGGTATCCATGCTTATTGGCGATGCTGTTCTTTTGTTCCAGCCGGTGCTCGATGCATGGTACTATGGCGCAGCTTTTATCATCATCGCCTCAGTGCTTATCACACTGATTAATGTCATCCGCGCATTCAATGTGCTTACAACGCGCAAGCTGCCACAGTTTGCCACACATAAGGGAGGTGATGACCGTGCATAGAAATAATTATAAAAGTCCTTTTTTGCATTGTATAAAATGCAGGTGTTCTGCTTTGCTTACATTATTTTTGCTTGTTACAGTCCTTGTTTTGAGCAGCTCATCAAATGTATATGCCACTGAGACAGCCGCCAATTACAATCTAGCGGCACAAACAAGTCTACCGGCTACGAGTACATCCTTGAGGACTCTGCCAATTTCATTGACGATGCTGTAAAGGGCAAGCTCATCTCACAGATGAAAAAGACAACCGAATACTGCAACATAGCTGTTGTCACCACTACCTCACATCCTTACGGAAGCACTGAAAGCTATGCAGTCAATACCTTTGAAGGCTATTTCGGAACCGGTGCAAACGGTGTCATTTTTGTAATAGACAGAGATTTAAACGAGATTTATCTGGCTTGTGAGGGAAGCACGCAGAGAACCATCCCAAACTCAAAATGTAACTCCATCTGTGACAACACTTATATATATGCCACCTCAAGTCATGATTACGACTATTTCACCTGCTGCATGGAAACAATAGACCAGGTCAACACAGTCCTCGCAGGCGGACATATATCACAGCCTCTCAGATACATTTCGAGCATCTTTATCGCTCTCGCTGCCGGCATGATTTTTTGCTTTGTATATGCATTATCCCTGTCAAAGGGCCGCAAGGCTAAGAGCAACGAGCTCATGGGTGCAGCATTTACAAAGGTAGAGATTCAAAATGCACGCGCACGCTTTATGAACCAGACAAGACACTACAGTCCACAAAGCTCAGGCTCAAGTGGCGGTCACAGCGGTGGTGGAGGTCATAGTGGCGGCAGTCACAGTGGTGGCGGTCACAGTGGTGGCGGTCACAGTGGTGGCGGTCACCACATCTAACCTCTGATTTTGATAAATACAATACCATCATCAGCCCCGGCAAATGCCGGGGTTGTTTTATTACAAAAAAACACTAAAAAAATCTCAATTTGTGATTGTTTTTAGTACAAATATACTATATAATATTCGTAGTATTTTGAATTGTTTTTAGAGTAGACTTATTTAGTTTTGGTGCAAAAATGATTAAACGCAGATATATGAGAACACGACAATTGAAACCCGGCATGATTATTGATCAGGTCATCAAGGATCCTACCGGCCGTAACCTGGTGGTACAGGGCTCAGCTATCGATGATTATATCATCTCTTCGCTGCTTAAGCTCGGTATAATGTCAGTATACATCCGCGAGGGAAATGCTGATCCTGACGATCCGGATGCCATACTGTCTCCAAAGCTGCCGCCATGGTCAAACAGCTGCGTACGGACGACCGTTCCAAAGTCACCTTAAGCGACAGTGTCAGGCAACGTGTATCAACCGGTGTCCAGTACATCTTCAACAACACTAACTCCGAGGAGCTAACACAGGCAACAAACCAGATTGCAGACTCGCTCATGGAGCCATCAATGAAAACGATGCCATAGCTGTCGATATCAGTTCCCTCAAAACAAGCGATGAGTACACCTTCAAGCACAGTGTGGATGTGGCTACTATTTCAATGATTCTTGCCAAGCAGATGAAGCTGCCTGACAACGAAATCCACGACATAGGTGTATCCGGCCTGCTGCACGATATAGGCAAGACAATGATCCCCAATGAAATTCTAAACAAGCCTGGCAGGCTCACGGATGATGAGTTTAATATCATGAAAAAACATTCCGTGTACGGCTACAATATGCTAAAAGACCGAAAGGATTTAAACAACTCTATACTGATGGGAGTGCTGCAGCACCACGAACGCATTGACGGAACCGGATATCCACTCGGCTTTGATGCACCAAAAATCTGTCAGTTTGCAAAGATTTTGTCTGTCGCAGATGTCTATGATGCGCTTGTCACAAAGCGTCCGTACAAGGATGCCTTATCACAGCGTGATGCAGTTGAGATGCTTATGTCCATGACAAACCAGCTTGATATAGGTGTCATGCGTGCTTTCATGAGCAGTATGATTCTATATCCTGTTGATTCAATTGTACAGCTTAGCAATGGTGAAAAGGCAAGAGTTGTAAAAAACAGTGAGACTACATTCTCCGACCAACTGTTGTCGGTGTCGATTCCGGCAGAGTATACAATCTGGGCAATGATTTGAAGTGCGCAAGTATTATTATACTTTAGACATAATGATTTGAGCCACCTTAAGAATAAAAAGCTGATGCGTCATGCTTACATGCAGGCATCAGCTTTTTGTTCTAAGTGGTTTTATAGTTATTAATTGCTTGCAAAAATAAAAAGCCCTCAGCACTGTGTACTGAGAGCTTTTTGTTTTAGCAGTCCGTACGGGAATCGAACCCGTGTTTCCGCCGTGAGAGGGCGGCGTCTTAACCGCTTGACCAACGAACCGTATATTATAATACCATGGTCAATCGGATAATGCAAGTTTTTTTGAAATTTTTTTAAAAATTTTTATTTGTTATTTATCTGCCTTTTTCCTTCTTTACTTTCTTTATACGTTCTCTTTTAAAGCGTTCCTTCAGACTCTCTGTAAATGTCTCGAGATACCTGTTCTCCACCTTTGGATTTCTGAAGCCCTGTGCTCGGTTAAGCGCAGATTTCTTTAAAGCACCCATTGAATCGATGACGCGGTCTGCACTGGCTCTGATACGTTTTCTCTTTCTGCGCTCCTCGACTGCCTCCGCAAGCTCCTGTGACCTCTCCTGCGACCTTTCATCTGCCGCCTTCTTACGCTCTTTAACCTCTTCCACAACCTCATCCATATAGGTGTTGAAATTGTTCTGCAGATTGACTATTGTCCTACTGAAATCTGTAAGCGCTGACACGGTGATTGCAGTGTCTACAGCTAAAAAGCCCATAAGAAGCAGTGAGAAAAACTCATACCATATAGGTGACATCCAGCCTGTGATGAACTTCGTAAATGGTGCAATGAAATATACCACTATAAGTCCTGCCACCCCAAAGCCTACAGAATATGGAAAACACACCCTGCCGTTTATATTAAGCGGCATGCTGCTGTAATCCCACCAGTATGCGTGAAACAGCTTCTCAAGCGCCCACGATGTGCCATATTCTAAGACAATGCTTCCCAAAAATGCCACAAGAAATATCTGCCACCATGTAAATGTCGCATCCGTGTGAGCCGAAATGAAATCTGCTATCGCAGTGATCGCGACACCTCCGGCTCCGTAAATAGGACAAAGCGGACCATAGAGAAAGCCTCTGTTTTCCCATTTTTTTGCTCTGATGGTACAGTAGATGCTCTCATATATCCAGCCCATACAGCTAAATATAATAAAATACACAAAATATCTTGATAACCACATATATAATCCTTTCTCCCCGGATAATTTATGATATACAGCAAATGTCATTGATTCCCTTATGTCTGCAAATTAAAAATCACTCTCCGGATACATCTCATCTAAGTATATATCATACCATTTTGTACACTCATTTGTCCATGAGTCAGCAACTTTTTCATATTGCAGTCGCAGCTTATCGACATTTTCTTCGTTAAGCTCGCTTTCTGCTTCACATAGCTCTTCATAAACCTTTTCTGCTTCTTCAGCCGCCTTCGCCACCGGCTCCGCTGCAAGTGCAAGCTTCCACTCTAAGTACGCCTCTTCTGTTGAAAGCTGTCTGGTCTCATGTCGCTCCCTCTTTGGGACAGCCGCAAGTGCCTCGACCATCGCAGCATCCTTTGCCTGCATGAGTGCCGGCAGATTGCCATCCTTTGATGCCTTAAGCCTTGAAATATAATGGTCATAGCCAAACGGATAGTACATCACCTTGTCATTTTCAAAGACCAGTATGGCATCGGCCACCTGCTTTATGAAATACCTGTCATGCGATACAAAGAGCATGGTGCCGGTATATGCCTTAAATGCCGATTCTAGTGTCTCCTTCGCCGGAATATCCATGTGATTGGTCGGCTCATCGAGTATCATTAAGTTCGGACGGCCTGTCAGAAGCTCTGCGAGCACAAGCCTGGACTTCTCACCGCCTGAGAGCGAGCTGATACGCTTTGAGGCATTTGCCCCTCCAAACAGATACATGCCAAGCGTCTTTCTTAATTCCTTCTCCACAAGTGCCGGAAAAAGCTCGTGAAAATGGTCTCTCACGGTCTTATCGCTGTCTATAAGTGCCGACTGCTGGTCAAAATATCCCACCAGCAGATTGCTGCCGAGCTGGCTTGTGCCCTTTATTGGTGGAATAAGTCCTGCCACAGTCTTTAGAAATGTTGATTTTCCTATGCCGTTGTCACCAATTACGGCAATCTTCTGACCACGCCTTATACGAAGCGACAGCTCAAGAAGTGCCCTGCCGTCATATCCAATTTTTAATTCCTTCGCCTCGTAAACCCATTTACCGCCCGGAAACTGTGGCTCGATATTGCCTGTAAAAATATGAGCTTCGTCTTCAACCGGCTTTTCTATCAGCTTCATGCGCGCCAGCATGGTCTTTCTCGAGCGTGCAAACGCAGCTTTCTTCGGCTTATGCTTGAATTTGTCAATAAGCTCATTATTATGCGCAATCTCCGCCTGCTGGCGCTCGTAGGCTTTGCGCTGTATCTGCAGATTTTTAAGCTTCTGCTGCCTGTACTGTGTGTAGTTGCCGGCATATCTGTGCAATGCTCCGTTTTCAAGCTCATATACACCAGTCGCAACAGCATCAAGAAACGCCCTGTCATGGGACACAATGACAACAGCCTTGGGATAGTTAATCAGATAATCCTCCAGCCACTCCACCGTTTTCATGTCCAAATGATTAGTCGGCTCATCCAAGAGCAAAAGATCAGGCTTCTTTAAAAGCAGCTTTATCAGAGAAATCTTCGTCTGTTCTCCTCCTGAAAAGCTCCTAAAAAGCCTCGTCTTGTCACTCTTTTCAAAGCCAAAGCCTGTAAACAGCCGGTCGTACTCCATCTCGTAGTCAAACCTCTCTTTTGAAAAGGTATCTTTGTCCGGACAGCTCTCAAGAAGTATTTCCTCGATTGTCTTGTCCTGATTGGAGGAATCAACCTGACGGAGCATTCCGATTGTGATATTTCGCGAGGTTACGATTCCAAGACTATTTTTGCAGGCAGTCTCTTTGCCATGTGCTCCTGACGACATACCGCGATGGTCATCGCGGTCAAGCTGCATCTCTCCTGCAAGAAGCCGAAGCAATGTGGTCTTTCCTGCTCCGTTTTTGCCGACAACAGCTATTTTTTCTTTTTCCTTTATATAAAAATCAATATGGGACAGAATCGTCTGACCTCCTGCCGAAACTGTCCCATCCTTAATCTGGTATAACATATCTAATTAATATCCTTCAAGCTGTCCAAAAGTTCGAGATCCGACTGTAAAACCCTGATATTGGACGTAAC
>ENA-OQER01001283-OQER01001283.1-human-gut-metagenome-genome-assembly--contig:-NODE-1283-length-12432-cov-1.977408_pt1 | contig 12432 bp, 16 predicted proteins | sample MGYA00242797_ERZ504639 | MGnify/ENA primary metagenome ERZ504639 (study PRJEB26092, sample SAMD00036306) | human gut metagenome | host: Homo sapiens | study: EMG produced TPA metagenomics assembly of...
CATCCAAAAATATTTAAAGACAATAGCAGCCTGCAATCCGGGCACTGGAAGAGTTTCAGGCGAATATCCGTAAAGAACAAAGGATACGTCATGATAAAAAACTTACAGATTCATGGGACCAGGTGATGAAACTGTATCTGGACTGCCTAAAAACTGGATCGGATGGGTTTCAAAATATGGAATTACGGAACACTATATCTTCTACAAGTATCAGAAAAATGGTGCTACAGAAGGATATTGTACATATTGCAAAAAACATGTTCCAATCCGCTCACCCAAATATAACCAGAAAGGACAGTGCAATGTGTGTGGACAACCAATTACTTTTCGTTCTGTGGGAAAGTCTGGAAGATTTTGTACAAAGTGGTACAGAGTCTATCTTATCCAGAGGAGACGCAAGACTTCTGGTTTTGTGCTCCGGATCTTTTATGCCAGAACGTGGTATAAAAAGGGCGGCTATACAGATTGCGAAACTACCTGCCATGAAGAGCAAAGAAGAATCTTCTCTGCAAATGGAAAGGAAATTTCCAATTTCGTTTATGATCTGTTCAAACAACGGGAAATGCGTTGGATTTCGTGTAGAAGTTCTTGGTATTATACTTGCTGTGACAGTCAATATAAAGGAATGGTTTATCCATATACCCTGTCGGATCTGTCCAGGCATGAATTAAAAGAAACAGGTCTGCGTGAGTACGCCCTTGGTCAGAAAAAGATAGATCCTGGAAAATATCTTTACCTATGGAAGACGTATCCGGTACTGGAACAGATTGTAAAAGCGGGGCTTTTCCAGTTAGTTGATGATGTACTGGACCACAGGGCAGCAGATGCAATAAAAAGGAAAAGGCAGAAAACCAACAGAATTCCTGTCCGTAGATAAGAAAGAGTTTCGAAGACTCCGAGATATGAATGGCGGGGTAAAAGAACTTAAATGGCTGCAACTTGAAAAGAGTACAGGAAAAACAATCGGGGATGAAGAAATATGCTGGATGGTAAAAGAAGGATTTGAACCAAACGACCTGAAGTTTGTTCTGGATCAGATGAGCATCTGCCAGATTCGACATTATCTTGTGAAACAATCAGAAAAATCCGGGGATGATATCAGCCATGTGCTGCAGGTGTGGAACGATTATCTTTCTATGGCAAAAAGACTGGGAATGGATATACATGATTCCATTATTTACCGTACCAGAGATCTTCAACTGCGCCATAAAGAGGCGGTTTTGAAGATAGAAGAAATGAAACGCGGAATCCGACGCAGGGAGCTGGAAGAAAAGTATGTCGGATTTCAGAAACATCTCATTGATTTGAAAGAAAAATATGAGTTCAGTGACGGTGAATATCAGGTTATTGCGCCAAAGAGTATCGATGACATCCTGTATGAAGGTGATACGCTTCATCACTGTGTAAATAAGACGGATACTTATTTTGACCGGATCGTTTCAAAAGAAAGCTATATCCTGTTTTTGCGGGAAAAAGAGAATCCGAAAGTACCGTTTTATACACTGGAAGTTGAACCAGATGGAACCATCCGGCAAAAACGTGCGGAATTCAACCGTCAAAATAAGGACATTGATAAGGTGACTTCTTTTTTAACATTGTGGCAGAAGGAAATTCAGAAACGATTAACCAAAAAGATCGTAAGAGCACAGAAGAAAGCAGGAAGCTCAGGCAGCAGAACTATCAGGAGATACGTGATAAGCATGTAGTTGTCCATGGCGGAACATTTGCTGGGGAACTTCTGGCTGATCTTTTAGAGAAAGACTTAATGGACCTACCAGTGGAATCGGCAGAAAACGAAGAAAGCCCTACTGAAATAGCGGCGTAAATAAAATGGATGCGGCAGGGAGTTCCCCTGCTGCATTTGAGCAGAAAAGATAAAATGACATTATATGCAGCAGAAAATGAAGGAGAGGATGGAAATGAATAAAAAAGAATTGCGTAACATGAAATTGCTGGAAGCTACGGATGAACTGATAAAACTTGCAAAAGAAGATGTGCCAGTAAGAGATAAAGGATACTATACGGAGCAGCTGATTTATCAGAGGGGGCTATATTTACGTGCAGAAGTAGAAAACAATATTTTAAAAGTAGCATTTTATCTGGCAGAATATCTTTCCAGGGACTGTCGGAAACCTGTATATACATTATATATTGATAAAAAGAACGATGTTTTTAAAGGGTATGATTACCGGACAAAGAAATGGTCAGATAGTATGCTGGATAAGACCATTTTCTCAAAATGGTTATATCAGGAAAATTCTTATATGAAAGAGGCGGATACAGCGTTGATCCAAAAGTATCTTGAAAGTGAATATGACGATGCTTTTTATGCACTGTATGTATATCAACGTGAGCAGAGACACCGGAGGCTGGGAATGAAATATGAAAAAATTCTGACAAGCTGGATCAGTGTATGGATAGACTTCCCAAAATTCCGAAAGACTGGCTGAGATGGCAGAAAAAGTTGGAATTACCCAGAATTTTATTTTTATCATTACAGCCGCAGGAAAGATCAGACAGGATATTGTAGTTGGTGTGAAAGCGAAGTTCCAATCAGCCATCCTCACCATAATACAGTGGGGAATTGCCCAAAATGCAGACATCAGATTCAATATAAAGCATTAGGCCGGGCCAAAAATATAGAAACCCAAAAAGAGACTGCATACCTGCTTCAGACCTGTGGAAATAATGTGTTTGTTTTGAGAGAATTCCAGCTTCAGATGCTCATAGTAAGCAGCTCATATAAAAAACCAGTATGTTCTTCTTTGAGCGCCGGAGAATCCTGTATGATGAAGAATTAAATACGAAAGAATATTATTTCGGCCGTCATCATTGGACAAAAGAAAGCCGATGGATCCAGGGTAAATTACAAGTTCCACTGTATCCAGGTTACGGTGGCTATATGACATATGAAAGATATAATATGGGAAATATTTATGGAAAATCACTGCATGGTATTAAGAACAGGACATTCCGTAGGACAGGATTCTACGAATATGCAAAAGCCAAAAAGTACTTAGATCCGGTAAACTTTTTTGAAATGGTTAGAGAAAGACCTTATCTGGAACGGCTCATTAAAGCAGGACTTTATCATCTCGCAGAAGACATTATGGATAATAAAGCACAGATTTATTGTAAAGATTCCGGAAACCTTGGAAAAGCACTGGGAATTGACGGGTTCCGCTTGAAAAGGCTGCGTACAAACAATGGGGAGAGATTTTTCTTCAATGGCTGTTGCTTGAAAAAACTCAAAACAAACTGATCCATGACGATGTGATTTTGTGGATGTGCCGGGAAAAGCTTAAACCAGCGGATCTTATGTTCATTATGGATCGTATGGCCCCTTTACAGATCAAAAATTATCTGGAAAAGCAGGCAGCAGAAAGTGGGGAATCCGTGAAAGACTGATCAAAACATGGAAGGATTATCTTAATATGGCAATTCGGGTCGGAGTGAATGTGCAGGATTCTGTTATCTACCGTGCACGAAGCTCATGCAGAGACATAATGAATGATAAAAGAGATAGAAGCAAAAGATTTGATTTTAAGAGCCGGAGAGCTGGAAAAGAGTATCCGGGTCTGAATCGTATATGCAGGGATTTGAAAAATATGAATATGCGGACAAAGAGTATCAGATCGTTGTGCCGGAAAAAGTGGATGACATTTTGTATGAAGCAAACTGATGCATCACTGCGTAAATAATACAGAAACCTATTATGAACGAATGAGCCAGCAGGAATCCTATATCCTGTTTTTGAGAAAGGCAGAACAACCAACGGAGGCGTACTATACGCTTGAAGTGGAACCGGATGGGACCATAAGGCAGACACGTACTTTTTTATAACCAGCAGAATGAAGATATTGAGCTTGCAAGGGATTTTCTTGTAAAATGGCAGAAACAATTAAAAAGAAACTGGCAAAAGAAGATTATAAACTGGCTGTAAAAAGTCAGAGTCTCAGGAAAAAAGAGATTGACGAGCTCCGCAGCAAAGGCGTTCGTGTAAACGGTGTTGGGTATTGCAACAAATTGCTTGCTGAAATTCTGGAGGAAGATTTAATGGAGGCTGGGAATCGAGAACTGGAAGAACAGGCCGCATAATAGCAGATTGATATATCACAAAAGTAACTTAACAGTAAAATGAAATTCCTGTGAAAATTTGGGGATATTTACAGAAACAGCTCTGAAATTCTCTTTTATTTAAGTATAAGGGATTTTATGGAATTCCTTAAATATACTCGAAACGGAGGATGAGATTTGGAGGAAAAATTAAAGTTGCTTTGGCTGATATTGATCTTTGTTGATTTTGGGCTTATGTTTGTTTCATTTCCAATCTTGATTTATGTGATTTTTGTATGACATGAATACAAAAAGCCTTCTGTAAGTGCCTTGTCCGGTGAAAAGACCGGAGGGGCATTTGCATGTATGCAACAGTTTATGCATGTATTCGCAGGAATACGAGTAAAATACTACCCAGCTGCTACTGTTTAAAGCCTGTAGTGAAATTGACATTAAGTATCTGGAATGATACGATAAAATTGAACATTTTGCAAGGCAGATCGCACAAATTTTATTCTGATACGAGGTCAGAATTTTATACTTTATACCGCGTCTGCGGATCAACCGATAAAGACACAAAAAGAGTAAAATGAACTCTTGGAGTGTCTTTTTTTGTTTGGCAAAATGTTTTGACATGTATCAGATCCAATCACGATAAAAGGAGGAAAGAAGTTTTTATGCCACGTAAAATCAGATCAAATTACATGGAGAAATTCAAATTTGTGTACAATGGCAGAACTTTTGAAAGTAAGCATAAATGCTGTAATTTTTATGGAATATGTTACCGTAGTGTAATGGCATATCAGAATCAATATAAATGTAGAACTGAAGAAGCGATTACACATTTTATTGAATTGAAAAAAAGTAAAGAGATCATATTCCGAAATCGAAAATGGGCCAGCATTAAGACCTGCTGCGAATTTTATGATTTAAACGAAGATTCTGTCAAGACCGATATGTGGAATCGAAAATGCACACCACAGGAAGCGATTGAACGGGCAATAGAATGGAAAAAGGCACATGAAATCACATATCATGGTGTGAAATACCCATCACTGCCTCAATGTTGTGAAGACCTGGAGATAAATCCTATATCAGTACGTTTGTATATGGAAAAAAATGGGGTTTCTTCTACACGTGCGATTACACATTATATCAAATCTAAAGAGAAAAGAGCCTTTGAATTCCGTGGAAAAGAATACAAAAATTTTACGGAATGTTGTCTTGCGTATGGATTAAAGCCAAAGTCAGTAAGTTCAGCAGTATTTAAAGCGAAACGTCCTCACGCGGATGTTATGGAAGAAATTATCTCGCATATGGAAGGTTGTATGCCAAAAGAAGTAACGAAAAAAGAAGAAATTCCTGAAAATCAGGTGATGTCTAAAGAAAGGCATCGTGCGAAAGAGGCTTTTTTTTTATGAGGGAAATAAATATATCTCACTTGGACAATGTTGTGAATTCTATGGAATTAATGAATCTAGTGTACGCAGTAGAGCTTGGCGAAAAAAGTGTACATGGGAAGAAGCTGTGAAATATTATATTCAAAAAAAGGAAACAGAAACACCGAAAATGCAATTCTTTTATAAAGGGAAAAGGTATAAAAGTGTTTCAGCATGTTGTGCTGAATACGGCGTTAATGCTTCCAGTGTGCGTAACCGCGCCAAAACAACAGAATGCAGCATTGAAGAATCTTTGGATCATTTCATAAAGAAAGCCAGAATGGAAACACAGCCGTCGGTATTTATTTTTAGAGACAAAACCTATAGGTCTTTGGAAGAATGCTGTCTGGAATATGGAGTCAACGCTGACAGTGTATCTTCAAGAAAATATAGATTGAATTGTACTATGGAAGAATCATTGGAGCATTTTATTGAAAATAAAGATATGATTGCCGAAAGAATACAAAAATTTACATTTAAAGGAATAGAATATCGAAGTCTCCGGGCATGTTGTCAAAAATATGGTATTGATGATATATGTGTGAGACAAAGAGCACGAGATAAGAATTGTTCTCTTGAAGAATCGTTTACACATTTTATGACGAGAAAAAGGAAAAAAATGTTAAGTAACCCGGAATTTGAATATCATGGAACTGTTTATCCATCGCTTAAAGTATGCTGTGAGGAATTAGGAATAAATAAAAGCAGTGTAATTAACCGGTTATATATGTTGCGAAAAAAAAACACAGCCGGAAGCAAACAACGATAAAATTCTTATATCCGTTAAAGAAGCCTGTGAGCTTACAGGACTTTCTGAGAAAACAATGAGATCATTGATGAATGAAAAATGTTTCATGGTACGGATTGGGCGCAGAACACTGATTGATAAGAAAAAATTTCAAAAATGGATAGATCGGCAGTCTTGAAAGCTTTTTTTGTTGTGCTAAAATATATATCCAGTGCCATGCATTATCATCAGAAAGGATGGTGGTGTTATGGGCAAAAACTTAAAGGGTAAAGAATTAGGAAAAGGATTATATCAAAGAAAAGATGGACGATATGAGGCCAGAATTTTCGTTCGCGGTACAGGAAAAACGTTTTTCAATTTATGGTACAAATTTACAACATCTAAAAAAGAAAGAAATGCCTACCTTGCTAATGTTTCCCCCGGAATTGCAGGATATGATCCTAGAATTTCTGTTTCAAAGTGGTATGAAAAATGGATGCTTATTTATGTGGTGCATTCTGTTAAAGCAACCACTTTAAGTAACTATGTAAATGGTTTTGAGCGAGTAAGAGAATATATTGGTTACATGAGGTTAATAGAGGTCCGTCCAACACATATTCTTGACATGATAAAGGGACTCGAAGAAGAAGGATATGCACGTACAACGGTAATACAATCATTAAGTGTAGTCCGTCAGCTTTTCAAAAAGGCATATGGTGGAAAAATGATACCCATAGATCCCGTAGCCGATATTAAACTGCCTAAAGAAGAACCGGGTGAAATACCTGATGAGAAGATAATGCAGGAACAAGAAGATGAAAAATGTCTTAGTATATATGACACTCATCGTTTCCTTGAGAGCTGCAAGAATACCCGGTATTATGAACTCTTTTTTATTCTTCTTCATACAGGATTACGTATAGGGGAAGCACTTGCCCTAGAATGGTGTGATCTTGACTTTAAGCATGAAAAGCTTCGTGTATATAAAACCTTAAACAGAGTTACAAAATATTATGATTTGAAAGGAAATGAACTTCCTGAAAGGTATTCTACTATTCAGATTACAACACCAAAGAAAAGTGCCAGCAATAGAAAGGTTCCATTAACGGATGCAGTGATTGCTGCTTTTATGAGCTGGAAGGAAAAACAGGATCGTGATAAAGAAAAACTGGGGAAAAACTGGGGAAAAACAAATATACTTTTAAAAAAATATCCCGGTCTGATTTTTACAACATCTTCAGGAAGAAGTTATCTTCCATCATCAGCTCAAACAGAATGCAGGCGGATTGTTGGGATTGTTAATAAACATGAAATTGCTCTGGCAGAAAAAGAGAACAGAGATCCGAATTTAATGGATGTTCATCCTCATATTTTCCGTCATACTTTTGTAACAAGATGCATTCAATCGGGAATGGATGCCGCTACAGTAAAGAAAATAGCTGGACACTCTGATGAAAAAATGACTAATTATTATACACACATTGAAGAAGAACATATAGATGACGAATACGAACTGTATATTCAAAAATACGGAACAGAAACCTGATTTTGCAAATGGAGATAAAATTTTAAAGAGAGGTTTAAATACTTGAGTATAGACAAAAACACTAACGAGGGAAAAAACTATCGTAATAATGTGGTCAAATCAACACCTGGAACTTCTAAAAGCCGCATAAACACTGGGTTTCCGGAGAATATTAGTGTATTATCACCGATGATGAAAGAATACGTAAAGACAAAAGAAGAATACAGTGATTGTATCCTTTTTTACCGTCTGGGTGATTTCTACGAAATGTTTTTCGGAGATGCATTAACGGCATCCAAGGAACTGGAAATTACACTTACAGGAAAAGACTGCGGACTGGAAGAGAGAGCGCCCATGTGTGGCGTTCCTTTTCATGCTGCGGAAACTTATATCAACCGGCTGATTGAAAAGGGCTATAAGGTTGCCATCTGCGAACAGTAGAAGATCCGAAAAAAGCCAAGGGTCTTGTTAAACGAGAGGTTGTCCGCATTGTCACACCGGAACTACTCTGGATACCATGTCACTGGACGAGTCCAAAAACAATTATCTGATGTCCATTGTCTCCATCGGAGATCATTTTGGCTGTGCAATTGCAGATATCACAACCGGTGACTGTTTTCTCACAGAACTGGATAAACCACAGAAGCTTCTGGATGAGATCAATAAATTTACACCTGCAGAGATCATCTGCAACGACGCCTTTCTTTTAAGCGGTGTGGATGTAGCGGATCTGAAGGGGCGTCTTGGGATCTGTGTATTTGCTCTGGATCCCTGGTACTTTGACGACCAGCTGTGTCAGAAAACCCTGAAAGAGCATTTTCACGTAGGAAATCTGGAAGGTCTCGGGATCGGAGATTATGACAGCGGGATCATTGCCTCCGGTGCACTGTTCCTGTATCTGAAGGAAACACAAAAAACAGCACTTTCCCATATGGCAAGCATCCGCCCGTACTCTGCTGAAAAATATATGCTCATCGACAGCTCCAGCCGTCGTAACCTTGAGCTTGTGGAAACCATGCGCGAAAAGCAGAAAAGAGGTTCTCTTCTCTGGGTTCTGGATAAGACCAAAACCGCCATGGGTGCCAGAACCCTTCGTTCTTATGTGGAACAGCCTCTGATCGATGCAGAGGAAATTGAAAAGAGACTTGGTGCCTTGGAAGAACTGAACGCAAAACCTATGGAACGTGATGAGATCCGGGAATACTTAAATCCGATCTACGATCTGGAACGTCTGATAAGCCGTATCAGCTATAAATCTGCCAACCCAAGAGATTTGGTTTCCTTTGCCTCTTCCCTGGAAATGCTGCCGTATATAAGCAGATCCTTGCAGAATTTAAATCTCCGCTGCTTATGCAGATCAACGAAGACATGGATCCACTGTCAGACATTACCGCTCTGATCCGTAATTCCATTGCTGATGATCCGCCCCTTGCCCAGAAGGACGGCGGTATCATTCGGGAAGGTTATAACGAAGATGTGGACAAATTCCGCCGCTCCCGGACAGATGGAAAGAAGTGGTTATCTGAACTGGAAGCAAGAGAGCGAGAACGCACCGGTATCAAGAGCCTGAAGATCAAATATAACCGTGTATTCGGCTATTCCCTGGAAGTTACCAACACTTTCAAGGATCTCGTACCGGAGAACTATATCCGCAAACAGACTCTTACCAACGCAGAGCGTTACATCACCCAGGAGCTGAAGGATCTGGAGGATCTGATCCTTGGAGCGGAAGATAAACTTTATGCATTAGAATTTGAACTGTTTTCAGATATCCGTGATCAGGTTGGAGCTGAGGTTGTCCGTATCCAGCGTACTGCAAAGGCAGTAGCAGCTCTGGATGTTTTTGCTTCCCTTGCACTGGTTGCACAGAGGAATAACTTTGTCCGGCCCAAGATCAATGAAACCGGCCTCATTGATATCCGAAATGGCCGCCACCCGGTTGTGGAACAAATGATCGAAAACGATATGTTCATTCCAAATGATACATATCTTGACAACCACAAAAAACGTATCTCCATTATCACAGGACCGAACATGGCCGGAAAATCCACATACATGCGCCAGACAGCGCTGATCGTACTGATGGCGCAGATCGGAAGCTTTGTTCCTGCGGACAGTGCGAATATCGGTGTGGTTGACCGGATCTTCACCCGTGTGGGAGCATCCGATGACCTTGCAAGCGGACAGAGTACCTTTATGGTGGAGATGACAGAGGTTGCCAACATTCTTCGTAATGCCACTTCCCGAAGTCTTCTGATCCTGGATGAGATTGGACGTGGAACCAGTACCTTTGACGGTCTTTCCATTGCCTGGGCAGTGATCGAACACATCAGCAATACCAAACTCTGCGGCGCCAAGACCTTATTTGCGACCCATTATCATGAGCTTACCGAACTGGAAGGCAAGCTTTCCGGTGTCAACAACTACTGTATCGCTGTCAAGGAAAAAGGCGACGACATCGTATTCCTGCGTAAGATCGTAAAAGGCGGAGCAGATAAAGCTATGGTATCCAGGTAGCCAAGCTTGCCGGAGTTCCGGATTCCGTGATCCAGCGTGCCAAGGAACTGGTAGAGGAGCTCAGTGATGCAGATATCACCGCAGCTGTAAAAGATCTGACCGCTCCAAAGAAAAAGCAGAAAATCACCTACGATCAGGTAGATATGGCACAGATGTCACTGTTTGACACGGTACAGGACAATGATATCATTGAAGAGATCAAAAACCTGGAGATTGGAAATCTGACACCAATGGAAGCTTTGAATATTCTCTATAACCTGCAGAACAAAATTAAGAACCGGTGGTGATACCCTTGAAAAAAATTGCAGTTTTAGACCAGAATACCATTGATAAGATCGCAGCAGGAGAGGTCGTAGAGCGCCCCTCCTCTGTTGTAAAAGAGCTTGTGGAAAATGCCATTGACGCAGGTGCTACCGCTATTACTGTGGAGATCACAGACGGTGGAAAAAAGCTGATCCGTATCACGGATAATGGCTCCGGAATGGATGCAGAGCAGGTTCCGCTTGCTTTTCTCCGCCATGCCACAAGTAAAATTGAAAAAGTAGAAGACCTGACCCACATTGCCTCTCTTGGCTTCCGTGGTGAAGCACTTTCTAGTATTGCCGCTGTCTCCCAGGTGGAGCTGATCACAAAGACGCCTTCCGGGATCAGTGGTACCCGTTATGTGATCGAAGGCGGAAAAGAACAGTCTCTGGAGGAAATGGGGGCACCCGAGGGAACAACCTTTCTAATTCGAAACCTCTTTTACAATACACCTGCAAGAAGCAAATTCCTGAAATCCGATATGACAGAAGCCGGTTACATCAATACTCTGATGGAGCAGCTGGCGCTTTCCCATCCGGAAATCTCCTTTAAATATATCCAGAACCGTCAGGTGAAGCTTTCCAGTTCCGGAAACTACAGTGTAAAAGACGTGATCTACAGTGTTTACGGACGTGAGATCGCCAAGGCGCTTCTGGATGTTTCCTATGAAAATGATTTCATGAAGATCGAGGGCTTTGTGGGGAAACCGGAGATTTCCAGAGGAAACCGTACTTTTGAGAATTATTATATCAATGGCAGGTATGTTAAAAACAAGATCATTACCAAGGCCATTGAGGACGGATATAAGGGACTTGTCATGCAGCATAAATTTCCGTTTGTCTCCCTTCGGATCGAAATGGATGGCAATGACCTGGATGTTAATGTGCATCCCGCAAAGAGAGAGGTGCGTTTTGCCAGAGAAACCGAAGTTTATACGGCCATTTATGAAACTGTCCGCAAGGCATTGACCACAGAGAACTGATCCCTCAGGTATCTGTGGGAAAAGACGAACCGACATCCCGCACAGAACAGATAAAGCAGGAAATATTCCGGACCTTTTGAAGTAAAACGGCGTCAGGAGATGTACGGTCACCCGAACCGGACGGCAAATATAGCTTCCCATACTGCACCGGCAGCTTCTGAAGTACGTACAACGCCGGTTCCATCGATGCCTTATGATAAGTCGACAAATGGTACCGCCTCCTATGGCTCAGCTGAAACAGCTCACAGTTCTTCTGCTTCTTCTGCAGATAAATACAAACATGTGGATTCTCTGCGGGAAAACCCCGTATATGGATCACAGCCTTTTACAAAAGAAGAAGAGGAAATGTTTTCCGGAACATTAAAAGACGGAAGAAATGAAAATTCCGCTGCAGAAAACAGCAGATTCTGGAGTGATTTCTGAAAAGCCTGCTGAATCGGCACCTCCTGAGGTAGACAACGAGCCGATCAAATCTCAGGAACAGGAACCGCCAAAACAGCTGGAACTGTTTGAAGAACGGCTTCTTGCTCCTGAATCCAGAAGCCGCCACAGGCTGATCGGACAGCTGTTTGACACCTACTGGCTGGTGGAATTTGAAAACCAGTTTTACATTATCGACCAGCATGCAGCTCATGAGAGAGTTCTGTATGAACAGACATTGAAGGGCATGAAGACACGGGAGTTACTTCTCAGCTTATTAGTCCGCCAATCGTACTGAATCTGTCTATGCAGGAGGCAGAACTTCTCAGGCTTTATATGGATCAGTTCACGCGGATTGGTTTTGAGATAGAAGAATTCGGACAGGATTCCTATGCAGTCCGCGCTGTACCGGACAATCTGTTCAGTATTGCAAAAAAAGAACTGCTCATGGAGATGATTGACA
>ENA-OQER01001284-OQER01001284.1-human-gut-metagenome-genome-assembly--contig:-NODE-1284-length-12422-cov-1.728914_pt1 | contig 12422 bp, 19 predicted proteins | sample MGYA00242797_ERZ504639 | MGnify/ENA primary metagenome ERZ504639 (study PRJEB26092, sample SAMD00036306) | human gut metagenome | host: Homo sapiens | study: EMG produced TPA metagenomics assembly of...
GATTTTATCATCACCTTCAATCTCCGGATATTCCTTTGCAATCTCTTTGAAAATGGAAAGGAACATGCCATCGGACATTTTCAGGATATTTGCCTTATGAATGCAGGTTACTTTCTTGCGTCCGTTCTTTTTCGCATACTCGAATGCATCGCGGATAATGCGCTCGCTTGCCTGTCTTGTAACAATCTTAATTGCATGAACCGTATCCGGATTTACCTGCTCCTCTACACCAACATAAAGACCTTCTGTATTTTCGCGGAAATCACGATATCCACATTCTCAAATGGAGTTTTTACTGCCGCGTTAGACTTAACCGGGCGGATATTGGCATACAGATCATACTGTCCGCGAAGTGTTACATTCAGGGAGCGGAATCCTTTTCCAACCGGAGTCGTAATCGGGGATTTTAAGAGTACTTTGGTGCGCTCGAAAGAAGCATAAGCTTCCTCTGGAATCAGGGCACCATTGCGTTTCCACTCATCCTCACCAACATTGAAAATTTCATATTCCAGCGGTGCATCTGCCGCTTTTAAAATCTTTAACACATTATCAACTAACTCCGGACCGATACCATCGCCGCGAAATACTGTAATTTTATGACTCATTTCTTTATCCTCCTTCTTGATTTTCCCAATCGTAACTGTTCAGTACCTTCACAGTCACGCGCAGTAAATGCGCAGACCTACTGAACAGTTACTTCCAATCTTCATATTTCATCGAAAGCTGCCAGAACAGGCTGACAGCTTTTCGAACAAACATCTTCTCATTCAAGTCGAACGTCCGTGAGACTTGGCGCGTGATTCTGGTCAGCGTAAGCTGACATATTCTTTACAGAATCACTGCGCATCCTCGCGGAGCTTTATCTCAGTCAGAGATTGGACTCCCACTGAGACAAATTTGCTATTACTCACCCACCTGAAAGAGGTGGGAGTCTTCTCGACTGAGATAATTTACAGGGCCGCAATCACCTGACAGTGACCGCAGCCTGATTCTATTTCTTCTTTATACTTCTGAGGAAATAGCAGATTGCCCACGCAATACTCATTCCCGCTGCAATTCCAAATGCAAAGAGAAAAGTATCCCTTCCATATTCCAGTGCCTGTACCGTGTTCCCTTCCACTATACTATTCATGCAGTAATAAAGTGTACTTCCGGGAATCAACGGAATAACAGAAGTTACAAAAAAGGATGTAGACGTTTCTTTACAGATTCTTGCAAGAATTTCCGCATACACATCTACAATAAAGCCTGCCAGCAATGACGGAAGAAAGACATTTCCCCAAAGTCCTTTTCCGAGAAGAAACACCATCCAGCTTATAAATCCACCAGCTGCTGCCAAAGGCAGGTATTTCTTTTTCATATGGAAGAGAATTCCAAATCCCACGGAACCAAGGGCTCCGGTAATCAGCTGTATTACAATTGTTGTGTTCAAAGCCCCAGCCTCCTAAACAGAAGAATTGCCCCCATAAATCCAAGTGCCAGTGCGGCCGCCAGAAGCAATGCCGCAATCAGACGGATAATTCCGGAAAGTGTATCACCAATCAGCACATCCCGGATAGCATTTGTTGACATAAGACCTGGAATCAAAAGCATAATGTCCCCAATCATAATCTTATCCATATGAAAGGAACGGGCAAAGCAAAACAAGTCCACAAATAACACATCCTGTCAGAAAAGAAGCAGCAAACTGAAACGTCACTTCATTCATACACACTGGTCGAAAATATTGCTGTAATGCCCAGATCAAAACAGCCCCAAGTCCTGCCGCAATCGCATCCGAAATACTTCCACCATAAAAAAGTGCAAAACTACTGGCCGCCAGAAGGCTTCCAAAAAGTTTCCAGAGTGGCTTTGGTCTGTCTGCATTGATCTTATCAAATTCTTTTCGAAGTTCTGTGGCAGAAACAGGCTGCCTGCAAAAACGACGACTCAAGTCATTTAACTGCTCCAGCTTGGTAAAATCATTTCCGCCATCTTCCCGTACCCGGCGAGTCTGTGTACGCGCTCCGTCTCCCGGAAATTCCATCGTAATGACAATACTGGATGTGATCACAAAAACATTCATCTGAGTAGCACCACAGGCATAGCCCATTCGATTCAGTGTATCCTCCACCCGGAAGATCTCTGCACCGCTGTTTAACAGTGCGTCGCCCATATCAAGAAAAACATGCAAATAATCTTTGGCTGTCTGCATGAGAATTACTCCTTTAATCTTCTGAAAATATCTTAAGTATAAATCTTAATCACGGACAATACAACTTCTTTCTATCCATGGAACAGCCAGCATAGTCAATAAAGGCAATATACTTACTGACTGCCTCGGATGCGCCTCCCAGAAAATATAAAAGACAAGCGCACCACACCAGTAGATTGCCAGGATCCAGCTGTATTTGTCTGTTTTTTTCTTACGAAATGTGCAACACACGCCAGACAGGATCAGAACATACAATACTATATTGTAAGCCTGCATATATGTTCTGAACAAACCGGATTTTTTACCAACGAGCCAGTCATAGCAGGTTGTTTTTCCACTACATTTTTTGTGTATTGAGTATATCCATGTGTACCGATTCCCCATACAATTGCTTCTTTCTTTATGGCAAGCTTCAGATTCCCCAGCACTCCATTCTCACGAAGATGTTCAAGATAAACCTTTTATTATTTTCCACTTTTTCTTCATGTGTCGGAAACTGCGTGTAAACCTCATATCTTTTACATTGTACGTTCCATTGCCATGGCTTCCCCATCATCAGAAAAATGCTCAATCGTAATCGCCGAATCATAAGTATCCATGTCTACATGGTAACGATATACTCCACCCCATGCCAACTGAAAAATCAGCAGACCACATACCAGTGGAATCCCAAATGTAAGTAACTTTTTCCAATACTTATTCAGCAAGATCCAGACGCCAGCCGCAAGTACTATAAAAATGCTGGTTACACGAATGCAGGTTGCAAACCCGATCAGAAATCCGGCAACAAGAAGTGTATCATCTTCCAGTGATTTTTTCTTGTAACAGCCGTAAATAATAAAACCTACACCGGCCATAACCAGTCCGGCTGATATCGTATCAGTATAATAATAAGACGCGTATGCGTAAAAAGAAGGATTCGTAAGAAGTAATACCATATATACCGCGGTTGTTCGAATCGTAGTAACTTTTTTTAAAATAAGGAATGCAGATACATACATAACAAGATCAACAGCACATTAAACAATCCACCCGCGATCCGGTAATCCATACCTGTAAATGCTGCCATACGGAATACATAGTAGATTACGATTGCCAGTGGAATATTATTTGTATTATAAGCAAAGTACTTCGATTCGCCAAAACTGATTTTCCCTGTCTCCACCATATCTACACAATATCATAAATATGATTCAGATCACTTCCGGACCAGTCGCATATGAAAAACAATATATGTCTGCACAATAACCGCTGCGAATATCCCCGCTATGGTCAGGTAGTACAGTGTTCTCTCCGATAATCGCCGGAACAGTGTCAGGCTTCCTGCAAATACTGCTGCATAGCATAGCAACACCAGTATTACTTTTGTTATATTTATATCTTTCATAACAAGAGGCTCAACAAATGACACAAATGATACAAACAATGCAGCTATTATTACAAAACAATATGTTATTTTTTCTATGGATTTTTTCATTCTATTATTCCTCGTTTCCGAATAGCTACAATCTTCTGTGCTCATTTTAGCATAGTATAATTTTATTGTCATCTGTATCATTTACAGAAGAAAAAAAGAACGCCAGTTGCCTGACGTTCTTGAATGATCTTTATTATCTTCTTCCGTAGCGTGTTGCCAGTTCCAGCATTTCTTTCTGAAGTTCTGCCGTGAACTGTCCTTCTTTTAATCTCCACTTCCAGTTCTTTTCCAAGTGTGGATGGCTGATTCATTCGTGCGGAATTATCGAGTCCAGATAATCCTGCATCGGCACGATACAGAGATTCGCAACACTCTGCATTACCAGACAGATCAGGTCGTCACACAGTTCCTTACCGGAGTCCTTGAAATTATTCAGATATTTACGCACCTGCCGTCTCTCTGCCGGAGTGATATCCTCCAGCCAGGAAAGCAGTGTTTCATTATCATGTGTTCCCGTATAAACAACGCAGTTTCTTGGATAGTTGTGTGGCAGGTAGTCACTGGCATTTCCGGTATCACGCTCATCAAAGGCAAACTCAATAACCTTCATATTCGGATAGCCACTCTCTTCTACCAGTCTCTTAACACTGTCTGTCATATATCCAAGGTCTTCTGCGATGATCTCCCTGTCACCAAGACTTGCGGAAATTGCACGGAACAGATCGATTCCAGGTCCTTTTTCCCACCATCCGTTTTCTGCTGTCGCATCGCCATAAGGAATTGCATAGTATTCATCAAATCCACGGAAATGATCAATCCTTACAACATCATACAGACGGAAACAATTGGCAATTCGTTTGATCCACCATTCATATCCGGAGTTGCGATGCACTTCCCAGTTATACAGCGGGTTTCCCCAGAGCTGACCAGTCGCGGAAAATCCATCCGGAGGGCATCCGGCCACCTGTGTCGGGCAATTCTTCTCATCGAGTTTGAAGAGCCATGGGTTTGCCCAGGTATCTGCACTGTCCATTGCTACATAGATTGGAATATCACCAATGATCTGGATTCCTTTTTCATTGGCATAAGCTTTCAGTTTCATCCACTGCTGGCGGAATTTAAACTGCATATATTCCTGAAATTCAATTTCGAAATACATTTCTTCTCTGTAATAATCCAGTGCATTCTGCCAGCGAAGGCGGATATCCTCTGCCCATTCACTCCACTGTACACCGCCGAAACGCTTCTTCACTGCCATAAAGAGTGCATAATCTTTCAGCCACCATGCCTCTTCTTCCTGGAACTTACGGAATTCTGGATCCATATAAATATTGCTTCTTTCATATGCTTTTCGAAGAAGAATCATACGCCTTCGTATAATTTTGCATAGTCAACACTTGACTCATTATCTCCAAAATCAACACTGTCACATTCTTTTTTGGTGAGAACCCCTTCTTTTATCAGCTCTTCCAGGCTGATAAAATATGGATTTCCAGCAAAAGTGGAGAAGGACTGGTATGGAGAATCTCCATAGCTGGTCGGCCCCAGCGGCAGGATCTGCCAGTAACTCTGGCCGGCAGCTTCAGTGCATCTACAAATTCATATGCTTTTTTGTCAAAACATCCGATTCCATATTTTGAAGGCAGGCTGCTGATTGGAAGCAGCACGCCGCATTTTCTTTTCTTTGCCATTTTCTTTCCTCCCTCTATTTCTCTTGTAAACACGGAAAACCAGGCGGTGTTTCACGCCCGGCAGTCCTACTTCGTCCGTTATACTTATTTTGACATAAAAAGGTGGGAATCGTCAATGTTCAGAATTGATTGTTTATGTTAAATTTTGAAGATATTTTCTTAATCCAAATGAAAAACCGGGCGCAGATCCACACATACAGGACTATTATCCGGATTTGTTTCCATGATATCCGCCATAAAATCCCACCACTGATATAATTTTGTTGCTCACCACCTGCAGAGGTGGGAGTCATCTCACATCTGATATATATCCAGGGACTTTTTTTTCCAAGAACTAATTGCAACTTATTTTCAAAAATTTTGACAACCCTAAAATACCATAATAAAAAAACAACCTCCTGGATATACTAATCTTCAGAACTTCTATAAACCCTGAATTTGTATACCATGGAGGTTATTTATGTCAAAAAATTCTTCTGAAAAGCCAAAGACTCCTACGAGCCAGGGAATCATTGATTCCTGTGATTTTCCCTCAAATGCAGCATCCACTCAGGACTGCACTGGATTAATTCCATCCGGGCCGGTGAACGAGGATGAACTGGAATCCTATGAAGCGCTATATCATTATCAGCCACCCCAAATCAAAGATACTTACCCAAATGATAAATGAATCCCAGCAGCTCTCCCCGCTTATAAAATAACAGGAGAAAAGGCAATATGCCCTTTCTCCTATGCTTTTCGTATAGGCTGTATTACCAATACATTTTCATATATTTCTCCGCTTCTTCATCGGATAAAGAAAATTCTTCGATAATATTTTTAATTACTTCTTCTGTAAACAATTCTCCATTTTCTTTTCCTGCAGACGTTGCCGATGCAGGTTCCAGACAGCCAAGCAGTGTAGATTTCACCGGACCTATATATTTCACACTCTCAAGAAACACAGAAAAACCAACTGCTGTGCCAATAATAACAATAACTGCAATGATGATCCAGGCTGGAAGCTCCAGATTTGTCGGGAAAATCCACGCCCTGGTCAAGAAAAAAAAGTACACTTCCACCAATCAACATTCCCCATCCTGTAATCGTGAGATTTCCTTTGGAATCTCATTTGAATCTATCAATGTTTCACAGAATTATATTCTCCCGGATTGCATCCAAATCGATTACGAAATGCACTGGCAAAACGGCTTGGATTACTGAATCCCACCATTTCTGTGATCTGTATCATAGAATACTGTCCACTCTGCACCAGCGAAAAGCTTTTGTTGACACGGTATTCTTCCAGATATCCGGTGATAGTTTTGCCTGTCATTTTTTTGAAAAGGCGGCAGCAGACTTCTCTTGACAAATGCACCTGATCTGCCAGGTCCTGAAGAGAAATTACTTCTGTAAAATGAATATTAAGATAATTCAGCATTTTTTTCCAGACGTTCCAGTTCCTGCAGATTTGCCGGGACGAATTTCGTCAATTCCTGTCTGTGCCCATAAAGGATCATAGCAAATGCTTCACACAGAAGTCCCTTGATCTTTAATTCATAGCAGAATCGTTTCCGGTCAAAAGCTTCTTCTACCTGGTTTAGTTTCCACAGAATTTCTTTTCCATTTTCATCAAATCCAGTCAAATGAATACAGGGTATCGCTGAATTTTGCAGAAATGGTTGAAAACATTTTCGCTCAACATCACTTCCAAAATCGCCATACAGAAAGTCTGGTCTTACAAGTATCGTACTGTAACGTACATGTTCATTTCCAGGTGAACTGCAGCTGTGCGGTACATTTCGATTCAGCAGAAATCCCTCTCCCGTTCTGACCCTGTAGCTTTTCTGGTATACCTGAAAGACGGCCTCTCCTTCCCTTATAAGTTGATTTCGAGATCATTATGCCAGTGAATCGGCACATTTTTGCCCTCAAATGACCAGAGATCATCGTGGTTCACTGTCATCGGAAAAGTTTCTGTTCCATGCTTTTCAAGTTCTCTTCTTGCACTGTCTACCAGGATTGTTCTTTTTGCCATTTTACCCTCTCCAGTTTTTATCTGCTTTCATGTCAAAAAATGTTCTTTATTATCATAAATAAATTTGCTGATCTGGTCAATATCTGTATCATAAACAGCAATACCAGAATCGCATTTTACTATCAGTTTCTCTATAATTGGGCGTGCAGTAAAAAACACGCAATAATTCTAAGGAGGATGTTCTTATGTCCAGACCGAAACCAAAAGAAATGGATCTCACTGTCGGAAATCCATTCTGGTCACTGTTAAAATTTGCAATTCCGGTTATTCTCGGAAATCTTTTTCAGCTTTTTTATACACTTGCTGACTCTGTGATCGTCGGCAAAACGCTTGGTGCTGATTCCCTTGCAGCAGTTGGTGCCACCAGTATCATTATCTATTTTGTCTTTTGCTTTATCAATGGCTTTACCGGTGGATTCGGTATCTGCCTTGGCCAACGGTGTGGTGCAAAGGACGAAAAAGGTATGCGCAAAAGTGTTGCTGTATCCACACTGCTCAGTATTATTTTTACCATTGTCCTGACTCTGATCTGCTGCCTGCTGGCTCACCAGATTCTCCGCTGGATGCAGATTCCGGAGGATATTTCCGGCGAAGCTTACGATTACATGTTTGTCGTTCTTCTTGGAACGGGAGCAACTGTTTTTTACAATATGATCTCCAATATGCTTCGTGCGCTGGGCGACAGTAAAACACCGCTTTATTTTCTGGTGTTTTCCTCTGTCCTGAACATTTTTCTGGACATCCTGTTTATTGTACCATTCCATATGGGTGTTGCCGGTGCTGCCTGGGCTACGATTCTTTCCCAGTTTCTTTCTGCACTGTTCAGTCTGCTCGTCGGTCTGAAAAACTTCCCGGTACTGCATTTACGCCGCGAAGATTTTCATGACATCAGCGGAACCATCAGCCTGCATCTGAAAACAGGCTTTCCTATGGGATTTCAGATGTCTGTCATGTGCATCGGGCAGCTTGCCATGCAGACAGTTGTGAATTCTCTTGGTACTGCTGCTGTTGCCGGATATACAGCAGCTTCCAAAGCCGATCAGCTTTCGGTGCTTGTAAATAATGCTATGATGACTGCAATTTCCAATTATGTTGCCCAGAATTTGGTGCAGGCAAAGAGAACGGATCCGTCAGGGTGTACGGGCATGTCTGATCCAGACAGAAACTTTAATCTGATCATGTGTATCGGTATCCTGCTTCTTCGCCACCCGATCGTACAGATGTTCCTGTCCGATCCGACAAAGGAAATTTATCATTATTCCGATATGTATCTGACCATCGTTGCACCGTTTTACTTTATCCTCGGTCTTCTTGCCGTTTATCGTACTTCCATCCAGAGTATGCAGAACGGACGTGCACCTTTTGCAGCCTGCATGATAGAACTTGTTATGCGTATTGCTGCTACCGTAGGACTTTCCGGTATGATCGGATACACTTCCGTCTGCATTGCCAGCCCTCTTGCCTGGATCGGAGCCTGCTCCCTGCTGATCCCGGTTTACTACAAAATGATGCGTAGAATTTAACCTACTATTTTTCAGCTGCCTCCCTGGCATATTTTGTTGTTACAAGATCCTCATAAGATACACGTTCACTCAGTTCACCAGAATCTTCCAGAATGTCTTCCAGAAGTTCGAAGCTTTCTTTTTCAAAGATTAGATTAGATTTCCAGGTGTCCTGGTCATAGTAACGCTTTACAATGGCCGTGACTGTATCCAGGTCAGTTTCTGCAAACTGCGGAGCAATAACTTCTGCAATTTCTTCTGGCGTATGACTCTGGACATATTCCATTCCTTTCTGAAGAGCATTTGTAAATTTCTGGATGATTTCCGGATTTTTTTCCATGTAGCTGGTCTTTGCACTATAGGAAGTATATGGAACATAACCGGAATCTACGCCAAGTGAAGCAACAACATATCCGGCTCCTTCTTTTTCCAGAGCTGTCGCAGACGGTTCAAATTCTACCGTAAAATCTGCGGAAGTATCGCCTGTAAAAGCCGCCGCTGTATAACCAAAATCAATGCTCTGGTCAATCGTCAGATCTTTCTGTGGATCCAGTCCGTTTTTGCGGAGAATATATTCAAACACCATTTCAGGCATGCCACCTTTACGCCCGCCAAGAACTTTCTTATCTTTCAGATCTTCCCATTTAAAATCCGGCATTTCTTCTCTTGCTACAAGAAAATTCCCGGCTCGCTGAGTCAGCTGGGCAAAGTTTACAACAGCATCCGTAGCCCCCTCCTGATAGGCATAGACAGATGCTTCCGCTCCCATAAATCCGATATCTGCCTCACCGGATATTACGGCAGTCATTGTCTTATCCGCTCCAAAACCGGTCACAAGTGTCAGATCCAGCCCTCATCTTTAAAATATCCCTCTTCGATTGCCACATACTGTGGTGCATAAAAGATTGAATGTGCCACTTCATTTAAGGTAACCTTTGTAAGCTTCTCTTCCGTGCTGTCTTTCTTCGCAGCAAATACTCCCATTGGCAGTGCAGTCACCGCCAGAACAACTGCTGCCGCCAGTGAGATCCATTTTTTATTTTTCATGCAGATTCTCCTTTACAGACTTCTTCTGTTAGAGTATGCAGAAAATAGAAGATTGTGAAGACATTCATAATTTGTTATAATTTTCTGAAAGAATCACAGCTCACCATCTATCAGAAGAATTTCGAAAATAATATTACTCAGACAAAGGGGCACTTATATGGAAAAAAATCTTACAGACAATTACGAAAAACAGATATATATCGGAAGAGATTTGTTTTTGAGATATGATCAGGATATGCTGATAAAGAAATATAAATTAAAAAATGACCACGCATACCTGTACCTGAATTACATCGGAACAGAATATCGAATCAGCCGCTCAGATGGTTCCATCGAATATATGGCCAAAGGCATCTGGAAAATCTGCAAAGAATATTCAATTGTTATGACGATCTACGACCTGCTCTGCTACTCAGAAGATAAAACGCTGCCTCCACTTACAGGACAGTGGCAGCCTGTAACCAGATTTATTCCCACCGGCAGCAGTCCGTCCGGAGATGTTTTTACTCCTAAATATGAAGCAGCATTCTCCGGCAAAGTAAATGCCGTCAGCCAGGCCTGCCTCTGTCTGGGAGGGAAATTACAGAAACAACTGGCCGGGGCTGATCTGACTTTTGAAATGCCTGTTATGGGAGATTTCTCTGTCCTGTTCCAGTTCTGGGACGCTGATGAGGAATTCTCTGCAAAAATCTTATTGTTGTGGGATAAGGTATCCTTATCGTATCTTCATTTTGAAACAACCTTTTATCTCCAGGGAGATTTACTGGAAGCGATATTGCAGAAAATCAATGCCTAATCTTCTCGTAATATCCCTGGTAAACCGTTGCCTCTATTGATCTATATCATCCAGTACCTTCTCACAATTGAATACTCCTATATGATGCCGCACATTCTCATAAGTGCCCTGCACCATCGCGCCTCATTCAGGTTAAACATATCTGTCATTCTCCGTCAATCTTGCCATGTTTCGACAAAAGCTTTATAATAGAAACTACCTGTATCAAATCATAATTTTAGGAGGTAACAGCATGAAATTCAATCCATTCTGTATGTGCTGTGCTGTCGGCAAACAGGAACAGAATATCCGTTCCTTTCAGGACATGGACAAAAAGGTAGAATATATGAAGAAGTCATGGACCGTATGGCAAATATTGCAGAAGAAGACTGTGCCCCCAGCGTTTCTGTCGAATTAAAAAAAATGTTCCGTGATTTCTGGGAACAGCCTGTGGAAGACTATACTTCTGTCAAAAAAGAATACAATCGGCTTATGCTGGATATGGAAGCTTCTCTTGAAGAGACCATCCGGAATTCTGAAGATCCGCTGGAAACTGCACTTCTTTATGCCCGTATTGGCAACTATATTGATTTTGCAGCTCTGTCAAATGTAAATTCCGATACAGTTCTGTCTCTTCTCAAAGAAGACAACAAAGAACCTCTTAATGCGCAGGAATACCTGCATTTTCGAAAGGACTTAAGCGCTGCCTCCCGCCTTGTCTATCTGACTGATAACTGCGGAGAAATCGTTCTTGACAAACTGGTTATCATACTTCTTAAAGAACTCTGTCCGGAACTCGATATCACCGTGATCGTCAGAGGTTTTCCTGTAATCAATGATGCGACAATGGAAGATGCACAGGATATAGGGCTTACCGAACTGACCACCGTAATCGGAAATGGAAATGAAGTCGGCGGCACCTGGCTTCCCCATATCAGCAGCGAAGCCCGTGAGGCACTTGAATCTGCTGATCTGATCATTGCCAAAGGACAGGCAACTACGAAACGCTTCATGATTGTGGACTCAATATTTACTACCTGTTCCTGTGTAAATGTAAATGGTTCCAGTATCAGTTTAACGCAAAACCTCTGCAGGGTATGTTCATAAACGAGCGCCGTATTTGACAATTTGACAAAGCTTCCCGGGCTTTTCGTCAATCTGTAAGAAACCTCCGAAATCTTTGTATGGTTCTTCTCTTTATTCCTGACTGCAAATTCAGTATACTGATAACAGTTCAAAACAAGAGCAAAAAACTTACATAATATTTTGGAGGGAAAAATAATGGCAAGTTTATCTTTACAGCACATTAATAAGACATATCCAAACGGTTTTGAAGCCGTTAAAGATTTTAACCTTGAGATTGAAGACAAAGAATTCATCATCTTCGTAGGACCTTCCGGATGTGGTAAATCTACTACACTTCGTATGGTAGCCGGACTGGAAGAAATCACCAGCGGTACCTTAAAGATTGGTGACAAAGTTATGAACGATGTAGAGCCAAAAGACCGTGATATCGCAATGGTATTCCAGAACTACGCTCTGTATCCTCATATGACCGTATATGATAACATGGCATTCGGACTGAAGCTTCGTAAAGTTCCGAAAGATCAGATTGATAAAGCAGTTCGTGAAGCTGCAAGAATCCTTGACCTTGAGAAACTTCTTGATCGTAAACCGAAAGCTCTTTCCGGTGGACAGAGACAGCGTGTTGCTATGGGACGTGCTATCGTTCGTAATCCTAAGGTATTCCTTATGGATGAGCCGCTCTCCAACCTGGAT
>ENA-OQER01001285-OQER01001285.1-human-gut-metagenome-genome-assembly--contig:-NODE-1285-length-12419-cov-3.120566_pt1 | contig 12419 bp, 14 predicted proteins | sample MGYA00242797_ERZ504639 | MGnify/ENA primary metagenome ERZ504639 (study PRJEB26092, sample SAMD00036306) | human gut metagenome | host: Homo sapiens | study: EMG produced TPA metagenomics assembly of...
ACAATTCAGAACAAGAACACCAATGCTCCCGCTGATACTGAAATTCTTGGGTATCAGCCACAGGCACATCCGGCGGTACCAAACAGGCACCCTGCAATAATCCAATATAAAAACCAGTCAAAGCCTTCTGCTTTATTGCATACCGGATAACAGGTCAGCATCCATACCGCAATTATCACTGCCGGAACAATGATCTTATTTATAAACCGTATGATTGGAGTGATTTCATGGAATTAACCAAAAAATCCCTACAACCGATAAAAGCCAGGAAAACAATCATCTTCTCCGCATGTTAGACCGGGGAATTGATGATATGGAAGCTGGTCGTGAATTGCCACTGGAAGATGCTTTTCGCAAAATCACAGAATTAAGGGATGCACGAAGAAATGCAAGAATATAAAATTATTTTAACCTGGGAAGCAATTTACGATGTCACAGACATTGCAGATTATATTGAAGAAGAATTCGGCCAGCAACGTGCTGACCGTTTTCAATCTGATCTGAAAGAACAAATGCAGAATTTAGGCCAGTTCAGTACTGCCTTTCCCCGAACTCAAATTCTGTACAGAGGATATTCCATACATAAAAGATCTTTCCGCCATCTATTATTTTTTATATTATAATGGAAGAAACAAAAGAGATTCATATTCTCCGAGTGTTGCGCCATGAACGAGATTGGGAAAATATCCTGTTGCAAAGATCAACTTATACATATCCAGAATGAATACCTGGGAGCCAATCAGAGATTTTTCTGAAAGGCTTCCTTTTTTATTACTTCCCACTGTCAATTAAATCATAACTCATATCCAGAAAATCCAGCGTCTTAGCTTCACTGACAGAATCATCCAAAAGAATCGTAATCCAGTGTTGCTTATTCATATGATACCCCGGTAAAAATCCATACGTTTGAATAATCATCCCAACCAGATCAGGATCACATTTTACATCCAGGATGTCAATGTTTCCATCTTCTTCTAATCCCAGTATTTTCTTTTCCACTACCATAATTATAGCATACCATTTTCCATTTTTATGTCGAAGCACCGCAGAATCAGGATCTTTTTTCCATAAATATTCCGGTTCAGTTCCATATTGCTCTTTTACATATTGAAAAATTTCTTCACGTTTCAAATTTATCCCTCACTTACGATTTCTTTCTCTGATTATACGCTATCAGGATTGTATTCTCAACCACTTCTCACAGTTCTATTTATGTTTTATAGCTTTTGCATAGCCTGCTTTGCAGGCTACACCCCAAAAGAAGCAAGCACTGCCAGTGTCATGACACCTGGCTCATTTTGTCAAATTCCCTTTCCGGTTCATTCTACCAAAATGTATCAGGGAGTATCCCTGGCCCTCTCATATTTTATAATTTCTTAATTTGACGCTTTCACCCAGTCCTGTTAAAATAACTTACAGATACATCTGTCCAAACCAACAAAAAACCAAGTACCATAACTGTCATAGCCGAACTGGTTAGACAGTTTTTTTGTACTCTTTTTTATAGAAAAAAACGAATTGGAGGATTTCAATGAGCAAACGTACCAGAATTCATCCCGTACAATTTTATTTGAATGATGACGAACAATACATTTTAGAAGAAAAATATCGTCTTTCCAGGATGAAAAGCAAATCTGCCTTTCTACGGAAAATGATCTTATATGGATTTGTATATGAAGTAGACTACTCTCATATCCGAAAAATGAATACCCTGCTGGGCAATATCAGCAGCAATTTGAATCAGATCACCCATCGTATAAACAGTACCAATACAGTTTACCCAAAGGACCTGGACGATATAAAGGAGTTAATGGAAAAAATATGGCAGTTACAAAAATCCATGGTATCAAAACAACCGTTGATAAAGCAATAGAATACATCTGCAATCCAGATAAAACTGACCAGAATCTATATATTTCTTCCTTTGCCTGCTCTCCCGAAACAGCCGTTCTTGACTTTAAATACACTTTGGATCATACACATGACTGCAGAGATCCGCACAATACAAATAAGGCATTTCATCTGATTCAGGCATTTTCCCCTGGTGAAGTTTCCTATGAAGAAGCCCATCAAATTGGCAAAGAACTTGCGGATCGCTTACTGGAGGGAAAATACTCCTATGTTCTGACAACACACACTGATAAAGGTCATGTACATAACCATTTAATTTTCTGTTCTGCAGATAACATCACTTTTTCTCATTACCATGACTGTAAAAAGAATTACTGGAAAATACGAAATCTCAGCGACACTTTATGCCAGGAACATAACCTGTCCACAATTATGCCAGATGGTAAAAAAGGAATGAAATACAATGAATGGGCTGCAAATAAATCTGAATCCAGTAAAAAAGCGCAGCTGCGAAAAGATATCAACCAGACAATCCGAATCGTTTCCACTTATTCAGAATTTCTTGCATTTATGGAAGCTAAAGGATATGAAATAAAAAACGCAGAATTTGGCGAAAACAGCAGAAAATACATTACCTTTCGTTCTCCCGATATGTCCCATCCAGTGCGTGGAAGTGCTAAATCTTTAGGAAAAAATTTTACTAAGGAACGTATCAAAGAACGCATTAATAATAAGCTCCACAGAACTACTGTTCCTTCTGTTCGTAATAAGTTAATAGACACCAACACTCCCAATATAGCAGGAAACATTGGACTTCAGAAATGGGCAAATAAGGAAAATTTAAAAATTGTCTCTGCTGAATATAACAAGATGTTCACACATAATCTACATAATTTTTCAGAACTTGAAGACCGCATAGCCTTGTTACATATGCAGCAAAAAGAGGTAAATACCTCTGTTGTTTCTCTCGAGTCTCAGATACGCCATCTTCGAGAAATGCTAAAATATGCCGAACAATATCAGAAAAATAAAATTTACGACGACCATTATAAAAGCTCCAAAGATCCAGATCGTTATTTCCGTAAATATGAATCTCAAATTATTCTTTTCGCGGGTGCTGAACATATTTTACAGGAAAATGGTATAAACCTGAAACATCTTAATTCCAATAAGTTGCAAGAGCAAATTGCAGATCTTATTTCCAGAAAGGAATCACTAAATACTCAATACGTTTCCTTTAAGCAAGAAATAAAAGAGTTGGAATTGATACATCAAAACCTGTCCAAATATCTCAAACAGGATGCTCCTGAAATACAAAGATCTTCTCATAACCAACTCCCTTCTTTGTAAAACCATAATAATAGGCAGCGATTTCACTCGCTGCCTAAATTCCCGTTAAACCGATATCCTACACCTCGTACTGTTTGTATATATAATGGTTGTCCAGGATCATCTTCTATTTTTTCTCTGATATTGCAGATATGTCGCATAACCACATTATAATCACCGGAATAAGGTTCATTCCATACCAGATCATAAACCATTTCTTTTCCAAATATTCTACCTGGACTTTTCGCTAAAAGAAGTAAAATATCATATTCATATTTTGAAAGATGAACATCACTATCATTCTTTTTAACAATTCGTTCCTGTAGATATATTTTTAATTCTCCAAACCTTATAATTTCCGGTATGAATTGGTTTTTATGTTCCCAGCTAGTCAATATGTTTTCACTTATGCTTCCATTAGCATCTGTGATTCTCTCAATAATTTCTATCTTTTTCACCTTTATTGCCTCTACATTATTAATTTTATATTCTATATATCATCTGCCATTTGACTTTTTTCTTCTACAAGTAATATAATATATTTATTACATATGTAGGATTTAGCAGGAGGATTTTATTATGTCACTACCCCAGATTTCAGAAGCCGAATTTGAAGTTATGAAAATTGTATGGAAATATGCTCCCATCAATACAAATGAAATTACAGAAAAACTTACTCTAACTACCAGCTGGAGTCCAAAAACAATTCAAACTCTTATCAAGAGACTTGTTTCCAAAAAAGCTCTTTCCTACGAAAAACAAAGCCGGGTATTTGTCTATACTCCATTAGTCCAAGAAGATGAATATATACGCCAGGAAAGCAATTCTTTTTTAAAGCGATATTATAATGGAAATCTTTCTTCTATGCTGCTTCTTACCTTGAAGACGATAAGCTCTCTTCAACAGAAATTGATAACTTACGCCATTTATTATCAAAACATCAGAAATAGGAGGTTTTGAATGAGCAACTGGATCATCCACTTTTTAATCAGTAATATCTTCATATGTATTTTTACACTTGTAATAATCGGAACAAAAAAACTTCTGAAAAAATATTTATCTGCGACTACACAGTACCATCTCTGTTTTCTTTTATTTTTATTACTTGCCGTGCCATTTTTTCCTGTACAGATTCATGGCTCACAACTTTTTTCATGGTTACATTTTTTTCAAACTGACTCAGGACTTAACTCTGGTACCGACACGCTATCCGAACTTACCAGTAATACACAAAATATTTTGTTAAACCAGGTGAATGATTTTTCAGTTTCCATCAGTAGTCAATTTTCTGGAGGCTTGAATACCATACTCTTTCTAATATGGATAACGGGTGTTATGATTATGTCAGTCCTCACCTTCATTCATTAAACTATGTACGTTCCATAAAAAGATCTGCTCTCCCGCTTCAAAATCAGCAGGTAAAAACTATTTATTACAATTGTTTAAAGGAACTTAAAATCTCTCACCCAGTATCAGTCTACAGTACTGCATTTTTAAAATCACCAGTTTTAATCGGAATAATACATCCCAGAATTTACATTCCCATCCATTTAATTTCCGAACTGAATCCTGATGATATGCGTTTTATGCTGCTACACGAATTACAGCATTACCGTCACAAAGATACATTTATTGGCTTCCTCATGGTCATAAGTAATATACTCTACTGGTTTAACCCTTTTGTTTGGTACACTTTAAAAGAAATTCTCTGTGACCGTGAAATAGCCTGTGATTCTGCTGTATTGCAGATGATTTCTGCTGATGAATACCAAGCTTATGGAACTACACTGATTAATTTTGCAGAAAAAATATCCTCTTTTTCCTCTCCACTGGCAGTTGGAATGTCCGGAAATTTCAGGCAGATGAAACGACGTATTCTCAACATCGCCGTTTTTAGGAAAGAAACTCTTTATCAAAAATGAGAGCATTGATAATTTATCTGGTCATTAGTGCTGTTTTATTGGATGTACACCCATTTTATCCATTGATGCCTCTACTCAAAGCGTATATCATTTTAGTGATACAGACAAAAATATCTCCCTGTTAGATATATCCGAAACATTTGGAACATATGATGGATCATTTGTTTTGTATGACAATAATTTGGATTCCTGGAAAATATACGATCTTGAAGAAGCCACCAAACGTATTCCGCCAGAGTCTACCTACAAAATATACGATGCATTATTAGGGTTGGAATCCGGAATCATCACACCAGAACACTCTTCCATGACATGGAATGGTGATGCCTTTCCTTTTCCATCCTGGGAAGCTGATCAGGATTTAAACTCTGCTATGCAAAATTCCGTTAACTGGTATTTCCAGGCAATTGATTCGCAGCTCGGAATTAACAGAGTCCAGGAATTTTTGAATAAAATAGAATATGGAAACCAGACAACCAGTTCAAATCTGGATTTATACTGGTCCGATTTTTCATTAAAAATCTCGCCTTTAGAGCAAGTAACATTATTGAAAAAATTTAACACAAATGAATTCCATCTAAATTCCCAAAATGTATTTTCTGTTAAAAATGCTATAAAAATTGCCAGTACACCTAATGGTAATTTCTACGGAAAAACTGGAACCGGTCGTGTCAACGGACAGGATATCAACGGCTGGTTTATCGGATATGTAGAAACTTCCGATAACAGCTATTATTTTGCAACCAATATCCAAAGTGATTCTAATGCAACTGGCAAAAAAGCATTTGAAATCACTTCTGATATCTTAAAAAAATTACATATATGGAATTAACAAATATGAAAGGGCTGATAGTTGTTATCAGTTCTTTCTTTTTATTCTATATTGATATTTGGGAACTTCTTTCGTACCATTATTCAGAATTTTATTCCCCATATATTTAAAACTCTTATCATCGTTGAACTTAACAGTCAGCTCACTTGTAATAACGGCATCATTACATATAAATGTATCACATACAGCATCAACAACCAACACACTGTTTCCCTCTCCGCTATCTCTTATTTCAACGACCTCCGGTAAAGATGTTCCAAAATAAGTAGGGCTATAATTTAAACAGCCTAATCGTTCCCAGTCATAAGTTTGATGTTCCGAATCAAATACTGCCCATTTTTTAATTTGATCTGCTGTTATCGGCAAAAACTCCATTATCAGATTTTCAAACTCTTCTGCCGGAATTCCACTTGAGTTACCTGAAAACTCATATCTCTCCCCGTATTTCATTCGATATAAATATTCATATAAACCATTATAATCTAACCCTTCCATATCAGATCTATCCCAATCAGAACATAAAAGATTATTCCCCTGATATCCAAGCAAATACACACACCTCTTTGAAACTTCCCTGCATTCATCACTTAAAGGTTTAATTCTTATCATAGAACTGCCATCAACCGCTTCTGATACTTCCGGATACTTTGGAACGCATAGCGTATAACCAAACCAGCCTTTTTCTGTATATTTCCATTCTTCTATCCTTGTATACGAAACATATACAATAGATGGATTGTCGTTCATACCCCAAACAGCTTTCACAGCCAGCAAATACATATCTGTCCCATCATAATTGAATTTGAGTCTTTCTATCCCACCATCCCTGTTAATCCTATATAAGACGATATCTCCTGTCAGATCCTGTTCTGCCCTGAAAAGAAATTCTTCCATTTTAGAATAATTAGCCATATTTGAATACGGTGCTGATGTAATAACGGGGACATTTTTTTCCTTTAATACTTCCTGCATTTCTTCCATTACTGTCTCAGAAACTACTACATTCGATGAAGTTCCTTTATCCGCCTTTTGATAAATGGCTTTCATCTGATTCATAACATTCTTACAATCTTCAATAGCTTCTTCTTTCACGACTTCATCTACTGGCAAATCATATCCTCTTTCTTGTACAGCATAATTCGCAGTTTCCTGTGAAATATATTCTAAATCAGCCCCTTTACATTTTGTATTTCCTATGAAAAAGCATCCCGAAATAAATAAAACGCTCATCATCTTTTTCAGTTTTCTTTTTGTAATCATATCAATTATCTCCATAACATTCCTCCCACTTTTCGTCTGATAATCTTTCTGTATACCAGGTAACCTCTATTTCTGACCTTGATACATAATTGGATACATATTGAAATCTATCTTTATCTAACAGCCGAATGGTTACGCTATGACAAAACGCCTGATCTAATTCTTTTTGTGGCCATACCGCATTTACTTCCAGTGTTATTGTTCCATCTTGATTTTCTATGTAGGAAACAACTTCCGGATATGGAATATATGGTGTGGGAGCAAAATCATATACGATTCCTCTGGTTCGATACCGATATGTCTGTATTTCTGTGTGAAATACCGTTCCTGTCTGCAGTATCTCTGCGCTTATATTAAAATATTTTTGAAATATCGTTTCAAATGATTCTTTTGGGATTTCATAAGTCTTTCCTTCCTTAAATTCATCAGTTTTTTCTTCCATTGAAAGTAAACGATCAAAAACATCATAAAAATTTATTCCATCATAATTTTTTTCACTCCAATTAGAAGTAAACAATTTATTAAGTGTATATCCAAAAGGAAGTATATATTTTCGATTCAACTCCCGACATTTTTTATTTAACGGTGCTACCCGAAAGTCCCGATATCCAGACGGTCCATCATATCCTGCCGGATGATATTCTTCTATAAAGAAATGCCCGTTTTCTGTATATTTCCATGAATTAGCTCTAAACTCATGATAATATGTTTCCTGCCAAGTGTCCTCTTTCCATTTAAAAGAGCTTACTTCAACGTCTATTTTCCCCTGTTTGGTTTTCAGATCATACCGGATAAAATGATCCCCTGCTATAACTTGAAATATAGTAGTTTTCCATTCTTCTCTTTTTCTGCTTTTTTCAAAAAATCATCTACTTTAATACTTTGAACCATATCCAGCTGATTGTAGGAATCAATTACTGCATATCCATATTTTCCAAAATAATCCATACTTTTTTGTATTGTACTCAGCTCATATAGTGCATTTTCTTTCACAGCATTCTCATATATGTTCCGATAGCCTTCTGCTAGCATTTCACACTCTCTGTAAATTTTTCTTTCGTATCTTCAATTGTCTTTTTCTGCTCTTTCTTTATGCCACATCCACTACAGACAGCAAGAAAAATAACTCCCACAAATATTTTCCAAATTTTTTTCATATCATTTTCCTCTTACATTTGTAATATTTAAAGGTAAAAATTATTCATTACCAAGATATTCATCCAGTATCGCCTTATCCTTTTCCACCACATAACCGCTTCCTCCAATATCTTTCACATTCTCTACCATACTGATGAGCAAAATAGGATTCTTTGTATCTCTATCTGTAGTAAAAACTGTAAACCAGCCAATTTCTGTTCCAGATGTATCTTCTTTTGTAGCTTTCAGTTCCGCTGTTCCGGTTTTTCCTGCTAATCTAATGTCTTCCCGGCATGCTCCATAACCAGTTCCTTCCGGGTTATTCACTACACCCTCTAACCCCTCCATAACCTCCGAAACAATTTGTGGTGAAAAAGCATCTTTTATCCAGATTTCACTGGAAGTGCTTCCACCATCCGCGTGAAGATATGGCTTTATCATATTTCCATCATTTAGAAAAGCCGTATAAATGCTTGCAAGATGCAAAGGATTTACCAGAATCTGTCCCTGTCCATACCCACTGTCAGCAAGCTGGATTTCTGTTTCTATCTTGTCCATATTAGAATATTTGGACTCTGACATTTTAATATCAAATGGAAGTTCCTGATTAAATCCTATTTGATTTAGAGACTGCATCAGTTGATCCGCACCAATTTTTAATGCTGCTTTTGCAAAATAAATATTATCTGAATAAATAAGCGCATTTTTCAAGATCACAGGTTCATAATCATGAAGTGTAGTCACTGTATAATCTCCCCACGAGGAATCTTTCTGCCACGCCAGACCCTCATTTCCAAAATCGTCATTTGCAGTAAATGCCCCCACTTTAATCCAATTGCAGCAATTATAGGTTTAAAAGTTGAGCCAGGACACCATGTCTGGCGAAAGCGGTTGTATAAAGGCCTGTCTTCATTTTCATTTAATGCACTCCACTGGCTGTTGTCCATTCCACGTACAAAATCATTATTATCATAAGATGGCGTACTTACCAACGCCAATACTTCCCCTGTATAAGGATTCAAAGCTACAGAACATCCTCTGTCTTCTTTAAATTGTTCATAAAGAGTACTTTGAAGATCACCATCAATCGTAGTATGGATATCTTCTCCATCTTTTCTAGGCTCATATGCAATAACACTTTTTTTATTTCCATTTGCATCTACAATACAGATTTCACACCCATCTGTTCCTTTTAGTTCTTTTTCATAAAGCGTTTCCAGTCCAGTCTTTCCAATCACACTGTTTGTACGATACCCTTCCCCTTTATGTTCCTGCAAATCTTCGGCTGTAACCGCCTGTACATACCCTACCAGATGAGAGGCAGCTTCTTTTAGATAATAAGTTCGTACTTTTACATCAGATAACATAATACCTGGAATCTTCAATAATGTGTCCTGCTTTTCTTTTTCTTCCAGAACAGTTTTATCCGGATTCACTGTCAAAAGATCGACCTCTTGTATTTTAGGAATTGTTGCTACTGGTACAAAAGAATCTGCTTTTACCCAACCGGCTTTTAACTTATCCTCAATTTCGTCTGCTCCAATTCCAAGATACTCTGCCAGTTTTTTTATTGTATCTTCTCTGTTCTCCATCCTGCCCGGAACAATTCCTACCGAAGATGCAGTTCCCTCTCCAGCCAACTGACGACCATTTCTGTCTAAAATATCTCCTCTCTTTGCCTCTTCTGACGTTACCTGAACTTTATCCGTTGCAGATAACTCTGGAAAAATCAACTGATCCTGCCAGATTAAATGATATCCTGTCCAATCATGTGAAAATACCGCATCGTTGGTAAATTCTACATTTCCTGCAGCAGTCTGCATATTTGTTGTATAGGAAACTGCCGCATTTCCGTTTTCTTGTCTTTTTACTGTAATATCGGTTATGGACAGATCAGACATCTCAATGCCTTCATATATTTTAGAATTTCGTTCTATAAATTCTTCCTTACTGTTCATGCTGCTTTTTTTCTGATCCAGCATGGCATACATTTGCTCATATTCCCCTTTTTCAATATATTTCATATATTCCATTAGTCTTTTTTCAGGAACATTACGATTCATTATTGTTACAATACCGATTCCACCACCAATCAATATACCGCTAAATAAAACTATTTTTGTGATAGTCTTTCGTGTGTTTTTTTTCTTTTCGTTTTTCTTCATATAGTTTTTATTTTCTCCTTTTTTCGTATTTTCTTAAATATTACACTTGTAATATTTAAACGTCAAGTTTTTTTCTTAGGTTTATATATGTAAACAAGAGGAAAGATTTGGATAAAAAAAAGAAAGGGCATCTCAAAGCCCAATGTCATTAAGTTATCATAGGCAAGCTGATTTGGCGTTTGCCCAGAAACAGGTTGAGGAGTTCTCTTCAGCCTGTTTTCTATTTTTGCCAAACACAAATAGACAGATTTTCATCTGCCTCAAAAAACTATATTCACTTATTCAAATTTATGCTACTCTATATAAGAAACCATGAAATATCTTAGTAGTTGCTTTCCGTTCCCCATGACGATCGGGGCGTATGGGAATCACATTCTTTGCGATAATGGTTTCTAAATCAGGTGATGTCGTTTTCCCACGATAAAATAATCGGCACAAGTGCGGCGCAACTGAGAAGTTGGCTTTATATGTATATTTTCTTTTGCTTTTTTTTCAATGACTACGTGCGAGGTAATCATTTGTGCAAAATTATACATGATTAGATGTGCATAGATTTCCTGTTGGATACACATCACCTTTTTTGAATGAAAATCCAACATTCCCATAGTATATTTTAAATCTCTGAAAGATGTTTCAATTCTCCATCTTAAAGCATAAAGCTGTTTTAATTTTTCAAGAGGGTATTGTTCCATATCCAAATTTGTAAGGACGGTTTCATAAGTATCTTCTGAAATTTGGAATCTTGCAATTCTAAAAGACAATCCATAAAACGAGGCTGGATCTTTATAATTACTTTTTGCAGGTAAATAGTCGAAATTCACATTGGAAGGAAGATACCGATATGGTTCTTATCCTTTAGCAGTTCCTTTACTTTCTTTTGACTGTTTCCTTGTAATGTTAAGATTTATCTTCAGATCAAAAAGCTTTTCTTTTGGAAGTTCCAGGTTGCTTTTTATACTTCCATGTCCATCTTTAATACGTATCAAGAAGTACCAGCCCTTTTCCTGAATATGTGCCATACTATTATAAGATTCATAACCCCGGTCTGCTATAATAAGAGCTTCTGGTATGGTCGATCGATCAACCATTTCCTGAAGAGCCTTATGTTCATTACAATTTTTGCTTTTCTGGATAATTGAATCTGCATAAATATGATAATCAATCTCATACAGTGCATTTAAATGTAAAAGATTATATCCTTTTTGTCCGTTGCTTCCAGGATAATATGATCCAGTATACCCAGGGTTTGTAGCAATTTGAATGTCTGAACCGTCAACAGCAAATATAGGCAATCTTTTCTGAAAAACCTTTCGTAATTGTTTCGTTAAAGCCGTCAAATATGGAACGGAAAGCTTCAGGCTTAATCTTAACTTCTCTGCTGTAAAAAGCAGATGGTGTGGCATTTGAGGGAAGCGTGAAAAAGTCTATTAATTCATTTGTAAGACTGCCGCTTCCCATACCGATAATTCCTGTTAACACTGCTTTCATAGAAATTTTCCGTTTTCGGGTAAAGTCCGTATCAGGATGAAAGCAATAGCCTCGGATTGTTTGCAACTTTATTGATTTCTGACATCAAACTTTTTAATGTGTTTCGGTTTCATATGATACCTCCCTGTAATTAAGTTTTTCTTAATTACAAGGGCCGATTTCGCTGCCTTTATTATCAATCCGTAGCGAAATCGGCCGCACACATTAATATAAATGTCAACTGTTTTCGAAAAATAAAAAGACCCCTATACCATTTCAGATATAGAGATCTTTATGCGTCATACTAACTTAATGACATTGGGAATGGGGAAGCTCTTTTAAGCCCCTCATTCCTGCTCTCTGTCTATTCCTTCGGCATTTATAATATTGCCAGAAATTTCCGATCCTATTCCAGAGGTCGGGGTGTGGGCAGAGCCCACAAAAGGCAATAATCAT
>ENA-OQER01001286-OQER01001286.1-human-gut-metagenome-genome-assembly--contig:-NODE-1286-length-12415-cov-2.670654_pt1 | contig 12415 bp, 12 predicted proteins | sample MGYA00242797_ERZ504639 | MGnify/ENA primary metagenome ERZ504639 (study PRJEB26092, sample SAMD00036306) | human gut metagenome | host: Homo sapiens | study: EMG produced TPA metagenomics assembly of...
TCACAATCCTTCTTATGAATTATTATTCGAAGAAGAAACAAAGGCTTCTAACGAAGGTTACGAAGTAGGAAAGGAAAGCGAACTTGGTGCTGTTGATGTTATGACAGGTATCTATACAGGTCGTTCTCCTAAGGATAAGTACATTGTAGTAGATGAGAATTCTAAGGACACAGTATGGTGGACTTCAGATGAGTACAAGAATGATAACCACCCAATGTCAGAAGATGTATGGGCTAAGGTTAAGGATATTGCTAAGAAAGAACTCTGCAACAAGAGACTTTTCGTAGTAGATGCGTTCTGTGGTGCTAACAAGGATACAAGAATGGCTGTTCGTTTTATCGTAGAAGTAGCATGGCAGGCACATTTCGTAACTAACATGTTCATTAAGCCAACAGCAGAAGAACTTGAAAACTTCGAGCCAGATTTCGTAGTATATAACGCTTCTAAGGCTAAGGTTGAGAATTACGCAGAATTAGGTCTTAACTCAGAGACATGTGTAGCATTCAACATCACAAGCCACGAGCAGGTAATCATCAACACATGGTATGGTGGAGAAATGAAGAAGGGTATGTTCTCTATGATGAACTACTACCTTCACTTAAGGGAATAGCTTCAATGCACTGCTCAGCTAACACAGATAAGAATGGTGAGAACACAGCTATCTTCTTCGGTCTTTCAGGAACAGGTAAGACAACACTTTCTACAGATCCTAAGAGACTTCTTATCGGTGATGATGAACACGGCTGGGATGACAATGGCGTATTCAACTTTGAAGGTGGATGCTACGCTAAGGTTATCAACCTTGATAAGGAATCAGAGCCAGATATCTACAATGCTATTAAGAGAAATGCTCTTCTTGAGAACGTTACTCTTGATGAGAATGGTAAGATTGACTTTGCTGATAAGAGCGTAACAGAGAATACTCGTGTATCTTATCCAATTAACCATATTAAGAATATTGTAAGTCCTATATCTTCAGCTCCAGCTGCTAAGAATGTTATCTTCCTTTCAGCTGATGCATTTGGTGTACTTCCTCCAGTATCTATTCTTACTCCAGAGCAGACACAGTACTACTTCCTTTCAGGATTTACTGCAAAGCTTGCTGGTACAGAAAGAGGTATCACAGAGCCTACACCTACATTCTCAGCTTGCTTCGGACAGGCATTCCTTGAGCTTCATCCTACAAAGTATGCTGCTGAGCTTGTTAAGAAGATGGAAAAGAGCGGAGCTAAGGCTTACTTAGTTAACACAGGCTGGAATGGAACAGGTAAGAGAATTTCTATTAAGGATACTCGTGGTATCATCGATGCTATCCTTTCAGGTGCTATTAAGACAGCTCCTACAAAGACACTTCCTATGTTCAACTTTGAAGTACCTACAGAACTTCCAGGTGTTGATTCAGGTATCCTTGATCCTAGAGACACATACGCTGATGCTTCTGAGTGGGAAACAAAGGCTAAGGATCTTGCAGAAAGATTTAACAAGAACTTTGTTAAGTATACAGGCAACGAAGCTGGTAAGGCTTTAGTAGCTGCTGGCCCTCAGTTATAATTAAGTTACATTAATAAAAACTGATCGCTGGGATATATACCGGATTGTAGTTTAATATTAATAAATAAAACTCCACATACTCTGTTTACATGACAGGGATGTGGAGTTTTTAATATGATTTTATATAGGTATTCATTATAAGTCCTGTTATTTAGCAGGAATTAAGAGAAAATCAAGATAAAAAAATTAGATTAGAGCTGTTTTCAGAGCTAAATCTCTGGTTTAACAATATTAAGTGGCATCATAAGATGGTTTATGAGGATTCGGTATGCTTCATTTCCATCGCCAGCTTTAAGCTTTTCAAAATATTCTTCATGTTCATCAACGGTTCCGATGCTTCGGCCATCTACCTGGAGAGCAGATTGCGTTGTAAGTCTGATAAGATACATAAGACGCTGGAACATATGGTTGATTTCTTCATTCTCTATATAGTTAACGAGTAGAAGGTGGAATTCGTGGTCATAGTTGATGAAGCTTTCATAATCATCATCAAGATTAATAGCTTCCTTTTGCTTATCAAGAATTTCGCCAAGCTTTTCTATAGTCCGCTGACCTTTTGGCGTATTGTATTCGTCAGCCAGACATTGTGTGCAGAAGCTTCTATGGCACATCTTATCTGTATAGTTTCCTTCATATCCTTCTGGCTTAACTGTCTTATTCTGAAGCCCTTGCTTGGAATAACTGTTATATAACCATCCTGGCTGAGACACTGGAGAGCCTCACGCATGGGAGTTCTTGATATTCCTAGTTCTTTGGATAACTTAGTTTCTTGAGTAAAGAGTATTAGCATCCAGCTTGTGGCTGAGAATAAGATTCTTGATATAGTTGTAAGCCTCAAGCTGTAATGACGACATAAGCTGCATATATTCCTCCGTTGTATAAATTCCTGATAATAGTTATGTCCATAATATGTTATAAAATCTTAATGAACAGTAACTAAAAATGAAAAAGTAACAAAAATGAAAAAGTAATAAAAAAACATAAAAAATACAATTTACCTAACATATAATAGTCGATAATTGACTATAGGTCAATGAAATTAATATAAAATCGGTACACCGGTATGCAATATTTGTGATAAAATTATTAAAAACTTGGATATGTTAAGTGATTGTATTAATATAATTATTGGAAATATCGTGATTATTATGTGATTTAATAGTAAAATATTTTTTGATTACTAATTTAGTAAGTTATCTTTACAAATATGAGAAATCTACGAGTGACGGATAAAATGTTTTTGTGAATATTTATAAATATCCTGCTGAATGTATTGCTTTTGCAGCAAGAAAGATATTATATGAAAATAGAAAGGAAAAACAGATAAAACAAATGTTATTGTTATATTAACATCATAATATTTAATAAGCAATTCACAATTATTATATCACTTATAAGTATATAAAGCTGCACAAATAATCATGAATAAAAAATGTATTTTTGGTTAATCTGTTTTTGAATACAGTACTATAATACAAACCGTAAAAAGAAATAGATAAACTTAACACCACCTCTTTGTTGAAGGCCTGCTAAGCTAATCAGATTTTTGGAGGAAAAGATAAATGAATACTTTAAAAGCTGAAAAAGAAGCATGAGTGACAAAGCAAAGAAATTAAGGAGAGAAGGTTATGTAACAGGTAATGTGTTTGGCAGAAGCATTGCTGAATCGATTCCGGTACAGATTGAGAAAAAGGAAGCAGAAAAGTTCCTTTCTGTCTGTGGCAAAGGTAGTGAAGCACAGCTTTCCCTTGAAGGACAGCAGTATGATGTCCTTGTAAAGGAAGTAGATTATGATCCTATCAAGAGACAGACATTAGAGATTGATTTTCAGGTTCTTACAGAAGGCGAAAAGGTTCGTTCTGTAGCAGAGATTGTACTTGTTAATCATGAACTTGTACAGGGAGTACTTGAACAGCATATGGAAGAGATTCCTTATAAGGCAGGCAAGTCTGCACTTGTTGAAAAAGTCAGTGTAGATGTTGGTAATCTTAAGCCTGGCGACAGTATTAAGGTAGAAGATCTTGATATCGCTAAGGATAAGGATGTTTCAATCTCACCAGATGTATTAGAGAAGGTTGTTGTCAGTGTAACAGAACAGACATATGCTGAAGCAGATGCAGATGACACAGAAGCAGCTGAAACAACAGAAGCTAGGTAGTGCATGGAAGTATTTGCAGTATAAGGACTTCTGATTCTGAAAGTTAAAATATAGCATTTATAAATCCGGTATGTATCAAGTCATGCATACCGGATTTTTGTGCGATTTTTGTGCGATTTTTGTACAATTTTTTATGCTATTAATATGATTTTATGTGATAAAAAAGTGCATTTCAAAAACACTGCCTTTATAAAATATTCACTAAAATATCTGAAATGTCTGAAATACTGCTTTTATGTTGAATTTTGTTGATTATAGATATATACTATATTTATGTGTCATTAAGACTGTAAGAATGTGACTAAAGTGTAGAAGGTAGGTATTGCGTATGAGTAAAGCGTATGATGCGGAAGAGTTCAAAGCAAGGGCTAATATTAAGACAAGGAATGTATGGTTTTTGTTGAATCTGTTATTGACAGCACAGTATTGTTCCAATGTTACAAAAGGAACTTATGATTCCAAATATATAGTCCCATTTTACTGCTATGCTGGGTGCCATATGTATCAGGATCTATATATCTTAAGATTAAGGGAAAGAATGCACCGTTTTATAAGTTTGCAATAACTATTGGGTATGGAATATTTTATGGCTTTATAGTATGTACAAGCCAGACTATGCTTTCTTTTGCATATATATTTCCTGTTGCAAGTATGTTTATTCTTTTTAAGGATAGGAAGTTTATGATACGATGCGGTGTGTTTAATTGCATTATGTTAATACTGGCATCAATATACCGCTTTGCTATATTAGGCATGAATACCACTGCTGATGTAGATAACTATATGTTACAGATATCATGTATAATATTAAGCTATGTTTGTTATGTTATGTCTATTAATCACCTGAATCTTTCAGATGGTGCACTTACAGATTCAATCAAGGATGATCTTGAAAGAGTTGTTAAGACAGTTGAACAGGTTAAGGATTCAAGTAATATGATTGTTGATGGAATCACAGTTGTACGTGAACTTGAAGAAGAAAACAAACAGGGTGCTAACTTCGTAGTATCAAGTATGAAAGAACTGTCACAGAATAACGCTATACTCCGTGACAGAACAGACTCATCAACTGACATGACGACTAAGATTAATGACCAGGTAGAGAATGTAGCTTCACTTATTAATGATGTAGTAAAGCTTGTAAGTGAATCGGTTGAACATACAGATATGAGTACAAAGGAGCTTTCTGATGTAGTTGAAAGTACTAATACCATGGCAAGATTATCTGGTGATGTAGATAATATATTACATGAATTCCAGCAGGAGTTTGAAAAAGTTAAGACAGAAACAGGAACTATTGAAGAAATCAATTCACAGACGAATCTTCTTGCACTTAATGCATCCATAGAAGCAGCAAGAGCCGGGGAAGCTGGTAAGGGCTTTGCAGTTGTAGCTGATGAGATAAGAAACTTAAGTGATGAAACACAGGAATCATCAGATAGAATTATGACTGCACTTAATCATCTTGGCAACACATCAGGTAAAATGCTTGATTCAGTAAAGGGTATGTTATCAATCATACAGGAGACACAGGCAAGGTTATAAAGGTTAACGAAAGTGTTTCCGGAATAGCAGCTGACTCTAACCAGATAGGACAGCATATAGGAGTTGTCGATTCTGCCATGCAGGAGGTTGAGAGTTCTAACCGCAATATGGTCGATAATATGAAGCAGATAGAAAGTGTTATGCAGGTTATCAATGACTGTATAACTAATGCAGATGAAAGTACTAAGATTATGCTTAGTAAGTATGAGGAATGTGCACGTAATGTCAATAAGATTGAAAGCGTAGTCGGAGCTATGATGGAAAAGCTTGGAGTTGGTGGTTTCATGGGAATCCAGGATATAAAGCATGGTATGAGATGTACAGTCAGACAGCTTATATCAGGAAAGCCTTCTGATAAAGATTATAGTGGCGAGATAATTTCACAGAAGGATGGAGCTTTATATGTAAGATTCGATAAGGAAGATGTTGATGTTGATAATACAGCTTTAAGATATGAAATAGAGATTGTGGCAGGCAATGTTCTTTATCGCTGGAGTGATGTATCAGCTAAAAGGGCATCTGAATATAAAGAAGATGTATGCAAGCTTGTTGTATCAACACTTCCAAGCATTGTTAACAGAAGAAGTATACAAGAATGCCGATACATAACAAATGTACTATAATTTTTTCGGATGATACCGGAACAACATTCGCAGGCGAGATGGTTAATATAAGCGCTAATGGTTTTGCGTTTATGTCTAAGGCAGCAGAATTTGCCGAATGTAATGGCAAAAATATGATAGTAAACATTCCTGATTTCCCAATAGAACAGGGAAGATATCTTGAGGGTGTTGCAATAAGAAGTACAGATAGTGATGGCAGCTACATAGTAGGATGCCGTATGCCAGAGGATAGCATAGAGATAGGTAACTATGTTAACAGAAATTATTCGGAATAATGTCTGTTAATATAAAAATGTAAGCCGGTGGTAACATTCTTTTTGTATTATGGTGGTAGAACAATAGTATGGTATAGAGGGTTCTGGATATTATAATTACAGTAAGATACGAATTGATGCCTACAGAATAAGATCTTTAGATCATGGCATCATCATAATATGGAAAGCAGATGGTTGAATGAAATCGGTTAAAGATTATAATAGCTATGTAAAGCTTATAAGAGCTGTTGTTATGGTTGTTGTATGTTTTACAGTTATATATGTAGTAACGCTTGCTGGGAAAAGCAGGATAAATAATTATAAAAGCAGTGAAAAATCAAAGCAGGATGACAGTAGTGTTATTCCTGAAGAAGATGAGGAGGCATATGAGCTTCCACCAAGAACACTAAACACAGCAGTTATTCCTTATGATGGAAAAGAAAGGGCTGTATCATGCTGGGGGGATTCCATGATGTTTGGTATAGGAGCTGGGGAAGCATATGTTTTCGGTGAAGATAACGTACTTGATATATCAGACTGGACTACACCATATACGTTAGAATATCTGACTGGCATTAAAGTGTATAATCTTGGTGTTTCGGGGGAAACATCGAACGAGATAGCACTTCGACAAGGTGGAATAAAAATGTATGCTGATAACACATTTGAAGTTGGTTATGACGACAGTGTTGAAATCAGTATAATAGATGAATATGGCAATCCTGTATATATGGCTGATTTTAGTGCATATGGATATGTGGAACCACATGAATCAGATGTAGTATATATCAATGATGATATGTTTAAGATAACAGGAACAGAAGAAACCGGACTGTATATATGTCGGTATTCAGAAGAAGAAGATGTCTATGATGCATTTACAACTGTATATGAGGGTACGCAGATTGTAACCAAAGCCTCCCATGAACGTAAGAATGATATTCTTATACTTGAAATAGGAAGTAATGGAGGCTGGGATAATTATAGGCAGCTTATAAGCCAGTATGATGCCATGATTCAGAATGCTGGCTGTGATTATTTTATCATAGTGGGTGATACAGATGATCCTGGAACGTCAATAGCGGATACTGCGCAGGGGTTCAGGAATGATGATGGAACATATGTAGGAGTTGGTGATACTGCATGGGAAGCAACACTAAGGGAAGCATATGGAGAGCATTTCATTAATATGAGAACATATCTTATAGAAAATGGTCTGTCAGATGTCGGTTTAAGAGCGACTAAAGCTGATTACAGAGGATTCAGGCGGGGGCGTATATCCAAACAGCTAAGGTCTGACTGGACACATTTTAATTCGTATGGGTATTATGCGAAGGGGCTGGCAATCTATGCGAAGGGGGTGGAACTAGGATATTGGAAATGATGTATAGGGGAATCAGTTAAGGAGTAGAAATATAAATGAACAGAAAATGGTAAAAAAAATAAAAATTATGCAGGGCTTATAAAAGAGTTTATAAAAACAATAAGAAGGCTTCCATATGTACAATGGCAATAATTCTTGTAGTTTTAGCAACAGTGGTAACAACAGTAACAGCAGGTGCTGTTAAAAAGAAAAAGCTTAGCAAAAGGCAGGAAGATACAAGTGTTGTAGTGGACATAACAACTGGTACAACGAATGAAGAAACAGAAGCTACAGAAGAAGAAACAGAGGAAGAAACAGAAGCAGAGGTTGTAGAAGACTATGTTGTTGAAGAATTCTTTGATAATGAGATATCAACAGAAGACCAGGAAGCATTAGAACTTCCATCAAGAAGGCTGAATGTAGAGAATCGTCCATATGATGGTGCCAGAAGATATATTTCATATTTTGGAGATAGTATGGTAGCTGGTGTAGGCTGCGGTTCGGTCAACGCATCGGTTAATGGAATGAATATAACAGGATGGACGTCTCCACGTACTATATCATATCTTACAGGCATTGAAACTTATAATTTCGGTGTTCCGGGTGAGACTCTTACGAGATAGCTTACAGGGCAGGTGGAGTAAAGCTTTATACAGACAGAAGTGTGACAATAAGTGAAGATGTTTCAGCGATAGTCAGACTTATAGATGAAGATGGAGATGTATTCACATGTGATGATTATAGTGGTTATGGAGTTGAGAGTAACTCATATCCAGATACGATGTATATTAATGGATATCTGTGTAAGGTTATGAATACAGGTTATAACGAAGTCAGTATACAGCTTGTAAAAGGTTATGCAGCATATAGTATGGATACGGCTGATACAGGTGTAAGACATATACAGGCCCAGCAGTATGCTGACAGCAATATAAAACCAGTAAATAACGACATGACGGATGAACCAGCAGGTGTAAAAATAACAGAGAATGCAACAACAGGAAAGAAACCATCAGAAAATATAACAGAAACATCAACGGAAAAATCAACACAGGCACCAACAGAAGTGACAACAGAAAAATCAACAGAAAAACCAACAGAACCACCAACGAATCCGTCTATAGGTCTTGTAGATATTCCAGAAGGCTCATTGGCTGAACCAAAGGCAGCAAAAGACCATAGCCAGAAGGATATTCTCATACTAGAGATAGGAAGTAATGGAGGCTGGGGAAGCGATTATCAGACACTCATACTTCAGTATGACAACATTATTATCAATTCAGGCTGTGACTATTATATAATAGTTGGTGATACAGATGATCCAGGAACATCCATAGGTGATGATAACCAGGGTGAATATAATGAAGATGGTTCTTATGTTGGTATAGGTGATACATCATGGGAGGCAGCATTAAGAGAAGCATATGGAGCTCATTTCTTTAACACCAGAACATATATAATACAGTATGGACTGGATGTATGTGGATTGAAGACGACAACAGAGGATCTTGAAAACTTCAAGCGTGGTAATATATCAAAGCAGTTAAGATATGACTGGACGCATTTTAATGCCTATGGATATTATGCAAAAGGCATGGGAATATATGAAAAAGGAAAAGAACTCGGATATTGGAGTTGATAAGTAGTAAAATCTGACATATAATCTGAAATAATGTATATGATATTATCATTATGACAGTTTATATGTCATTTTTAATATAATACAGGCAGGAGAAATGTTATGACAAAAAAACAACTGGCAATAGAGGTTATAGAACGGCTTAAAAAGCAATATCCTGATGCAGGATGTACACTGGATTATGATGAGGCATGGAAGCTGCTGGTAAGCGTAAGACTTGCAGCACAGTGTACAGATGAAAGAGTGAATATAGTTGTACAGGGCTTGTTTTCCCAATATCCATCAGTTAGTGCACTGGCACATGCAGATGTGGATGATATAGAGAAAATAGTACGTCCATGTGGTCTTGGTAAAAGTAAGTCACGTGATATAAGTGCATGCATGAAGCTGCTTCATGAAAAGTATAATGATAAGGTTCCAGATACAATGGAAGAGCTTTTAAAGCTTCCAGGTGTAGGAAGGAAAAGTGCGAATCTTATTATGGGAGACGTATACGGAAAGCCAGCTATAGTCACAGATACACATTGTATAAGGCTGTGTAACAGGATAGGACTGGTAAAGGATGAAAAAGAGCCTAAGAAGGTAGAGATGGCATTGTGGAAGATAGTGCCTAAAGAAGAAGGAAGTGACTTATGCCACAGATTTGTTATACATGGAAGAGAGGTCTGTACAGCAAGAACAAAGCCTCATTGTGATAAGTGCTGTCTTTGTGATATATGTAAAAAAATGCTGTAGCCGCATCGTTTTGCAGGAGTTTAACATACTGTGAAAAGCATGTGCAGAAATGGAGATTAATATGGGAAATACCAAAAACTATAAAATGATAATATCCTATGATGGTACAAGATATTATGGATGGGAGCATCAGCCTAATACTGATATGACGATTCAGGGAAAGCTTGAGAATGTGCTTTCACAGATGATAGGTGCAGATGTTGAAGTTATAGGTGCAGGAAGAACGGATGCAGGAGTACATGCTAAGGGAATGGCTGCTAATGTACATATGGATACTGATATGTCAGAAAACCAGATATGTGATTATATGAATAAGTATCTGCCAGAAGATATATGTGTGCAGGAGGTCAGGATTGCTTCTGGAACGTTTCCACAGCAGATACAATGCTATGGGGAAAACTTATTGTTATACATGCTATGTTGGGGATAAAAACCCGTGTTTAACAGAAAATACGTACATATACTGGTGCGATGCCTGATGTTGAGGCTATGAAAAAAGCAGCGGAATATCTTGTTGGAGTACATGACTTTGCAAGCTTCTGTGGTAATCCTAAGATGAAGAAGTCAACAGTCAGGGAGATATTATTCGATAGATATATCCCTAAAGGTGCATATCTTAATATGACATATCATGGCACAGGATTTTTACAGTATATGGTAAGGATTTTGTCGGGAACACTTCTGGAGGTAGGATTCCATAAGAGGACACCAGAAAGTATGATAGAGTTAATAGAAGCAAAAAACAGAGCCCTTGCTGGTGCAACAGCACCGGCAAAGGGACTTAGTCTGTTAAAGGTACATTATGCCAGATAATAAGAAGCTTTAATATCATAAATATGATGAATTGTACCGGTTATAACTATTATCGTTACATGAATTTAGAACGCCATTTCAGTGCTTCCTCTCTGTATTGGGAGGCTACATTCATAAGTTCATCGTATTGAAGTCTGATACTGTTAATAACAGCTGCCTGTTCGTTAATTTTTGCCTGACAGGCAGCTAATTTATTCTTATTATTATCGTTTTCTTTTATTTCAGAGACAAGTCTCATTTCTTTAATATGTCCGATTTCTTCAATAAAAAACATCCGGTTATTTACATATAGAAAAAGAGTATTACCAGCCTTGAAGATATGATAATCAGATATATCTGTTACACAGGATGGCAGTGGAACAGGAAAAGCTTCTGTGCAGTTATGTATATCGCCAAAAGAAAGACAGTGAAGGCAGAGGTGTTTTAAAAGAGGGTTGTTCTTAAGATAAAAAAGAAGTAGAGAATGATTACATACACAGATAGATGGATTATATAACTCAGGAATATTATTGCCGCTTACTGTATATATACTCTGGCTTTCCATTATGTTTTTAATGTGAAGTGAATTGTCGGTTGAGATATATGTATAGTATAAAGTGTCGTTATAAACACATTCATTAAGTCCATGGTTATAGTCAGTGGCAAGTACTATGGGACGCTCAAGTCCTCCAAAATGAGCGATTCTTAAGAATATATTAGAACCTGCGGCATATATAATAAGCTGACGGTTGTTTCCAACGGAATATACATTAGACATAATAACCTTCATCTATAATACTTATTAAAATGTATGGTAGCATAAAGTGCTTTAGAACATATAATGTAGTAAGAATTATAAAAAGAAAGGAATATGATATGGCGAGATGTAAATGCAAAAAGAGTGGGTGCTGTACAAAGATTGTAAGTGATATTGTATCTAATATGCCTAATGGCTGCTTTGATGTTTGTACGAATCCGATATGTGGATCACCTTCCGAGCTTAGTTTATTTGCACCGCTTATATATGATCAGATTGGTATTAACCTTTGTGCTGTAGCTGCTGCGGGTGTGGATATATCGGCTAATTATCCAACTGTTACCAACGCAGCAGCAAGTGTTGTTGAAATATCATACGAGTATGGCGCAGGCAACGTTGTGATAAACCAGATACCGGGCAGACCAAACTGCTATTCAGTCAAGCTTTCTAATCTTCAAGTAACATTTGCACTTAATCTGTATGATGAAAATTGCAGACTTGTGGCGACTATATATCCAACAGTTGAATATCTGCCATCAGATACAACGGCAGCAACATATGATGAAGATGTTAATCCTTCATCAGTTGAGCTTGAAATATTTGCACCGTATGGCGTATCATACAACAGGGAAGGGGAAAGCTTCCAGCCAGCTTTGAATTATACAGGTTTCTTATCAGGTGATAATGGAATTACACAGGGGCTTAATCTTTATGCCATACCTAAGGTATTAGATATCGACATAGCGACAGATGAGGTAACTATAGGTCTTTCAGTTATATTGCAGAGCCTTTATTATGCGGGCTACAGAGTTGCAAGTGCTGGAAAGATAGTTACTCCAAAGGGCAGCATAGTGTCACAGGAGAATTCAGATGAGATGAAGTTCGTATGTGGTAATCTGTTAAATCTTGCTATTAAACCACTTGATCTTAGTCCACCACATTGTGAGAGCAGTCTTAAAAATGACTGTGATAAGGGATGCCAGCCAGTATGTGAAGAA
>ENA-OQER01001287-OQER01001287.1-human-gut-metagenome-genome-assembly--contig:-NODE-1287-length-12410-cov-7.822030_pt1 | contig 12410 bp, 13 predicted proteins | sample MGYA00242797_ERZ504639 | MGnify/ENA primary metagenome ERZ504639 (study PRJEB26092, sample SAMD00036306) | human gut metagenome | host: Homo sapiens | study: EMG produced TPA metagenomics assembly of...
TGATCCGTACACTTCCTCCGGTTCGGTCGCCACGATGACGGCCAACGTGTCCGGTAACGATAACCTCACGACCTGGGCGACGGTCCGCGCCAGCCCGCGACCCCGAGCGCTATCCCGTGGGTGCGGTGACTCGCCGTCTGATGGGCTACGTTCGTCCGCATCGCATTTCGTTTGTTGCGTCGTTTGTGAGTGCCGCCATCTCCGTGATTCTGCAGCTCTACACGCCCATTCTCATCGGCGAGGGCATCGACCTGATCGTTGCCGTCGGGCAGGTGGACTTCGACGCGCTGCTGCCGCTTGTCACCAAACTCGCGCTCGTCGTGGTGGGAGCCGCGGCCTTCCAGTGGCTGCAGGGCTACTGCGTCAACCGCCTGTCCTACGAAACGGTGCGCGACATGCGCGTGGAGGCGAGCGACAAGCTCAGCCGCATGCCGCTCAGCTTTATCGACAGCCATGCTCACGGCGACCTCATGAGCCGCGTGGTCAACGATGTCGACCAGGTGGGTGACGGCCTGCTGCAGGGCTTCACGCAACTCTTTACCGGTGTTATTACCATCGTGGGCACGCTCGCGTTTATGCTTTCCATCAACCTGACCATGACGCTCGTGGTGGTGCTCGTCACGCCGCTTTCCATTTTTGCAGCCGGTGCTATTGCCAAGCTCTCCAACAAAAGCTTTACGGCACAGCAGCGTATTCAAGGGCAGCTCGGTGGTCATATCGAGGAGTACGTAGGCGAGCAAAAGCTTGTCGACGCCTTTGCCTACGGTCCCAACGCCCAGCAGCGCTTCGATGCCCTCAATGCCGAGCTTTACACCGCGGGCGAGCGCGCACAGTTTATGGGTTCGCTCTCCAACCCCGGCACGCGCTTTATCAATAACATCATCTATGCCGTGGTCGCTGTGATCGGCTGCGTGGGCGTGATCACGGGCGTGCCCGCGGCGCTTACGGTGGGCGGCGTGCAGATCTTCCTGTCCTATGCCAACCAGTACACCAAGCCGTTCAACGAGGTCACCAACGTCATTACGCAGATCCAGACGGCGTATGCCTCGGCGCGCCGCATGTTTGCGCTGCTCGATGCCCGCGAGCAGGAGCCCGATGCGGCGGATGCCGTGGAACTTGCTGCCCCGCAGGGCGAGGTCGCCTTTGAGCATGTGGACTTTAGCTACGTGTCCGACCGCAAGCTGCTGCAGGACATCTGCATCGAGCCAAGCCCGGCATGCGCTTTGCCCTTGTTGGCCCCACGGGCTGCGGAAAGACGACGCTCATCAACCTGCTGCTGCGCTTTTACGATATCGATGCCGGCCACATCACGGTTGATGGCAGGTCTTCGCGTGACTACACGCGCGCAAGCCTGCGCCATGCCTTTGGCATGGTGTTGCAGGATACGTGGCTGTTCGAGGGCACGGTGGCGGAAAACATCGCCTACGGCTGTCCCGACGCCACGCGCGAGCAGGTTATCGAAGCTGCCAAGCGCGCGCATGCGCACAAGTTTATCGTGCAGCTGCCAGGCGGCTACGATACGGTCATCGGCGAGGACGGCGGCACGTTTAGTCAGGGCCAAAAGCAGCTGCTGTGCATCGCGCGCGTTATGCTCACCGACCCGGCGATTCTGCTGCTGGACGAGGCGACCTCGAGCATCGATACCCGCACCGAGCTGCAGGTTCAGGAGGCATTCGACGAGCTTATGGCCGGTCGCACGAGCTTTGTCGTGGCGCACCGCCTGTCGACGATTCGCAACGCCGACTGCATTCTGGTCATGCGCGACGGCCAGATTATCGAGCGCGGCACGCACGACGAGCTGCTAGCGGCAGGCGGCTTCTACGCCGAACTCTACCGCAGCCAATTCGCCCAGTGAGCAAGCCCGTGGGGCAAATTAATCAATCGACAGACGGTGGTTTACATCTGTCACGTTAGTACTAAGATATTCATCTAATAAATTGCATTAGTGGCTTTAGTTTTGGGGGAAACGAGGCAACGTGACTATGACGTGCTCAATGGTGGTTAACAGCAAGAGCGGTAATACCAGGATGGTATCGGGCGCGATCAAGCGCGCTCTGCAGGCTGCGGGTGTTGAGTTTGTCCATGCCGCGGCGTTGAGCGACGATGCGGATGCAGATCAGGTTGCGCTCGAGGCGCAGGGCGCCTGCGCGGCCGACACGGTGCTCGTCGGTTTTTGGTGCGACAAGGGCGCGTGCACGCCTTCGGTCGCGGCGTTGCTTTCCGCCTTGCACGGCAAGCGCGTGTTCCTGTTTGGCACCTGCGGCTTTGGGGCCGACCAGAGCTATTACCAGCAGATTATCGACCGCGTAACTTCCAATCTGGCCGTGGATGCCGAGCTTGCGGGCTGGGCGATGTGTCAGGGTAAGATGGGCCCCGCGGTTAAGCAGCGCTACGAGGCCATGCTCGAGCAAGATCCCGAAAACGCCCGATTTAAGATGCTGCTCGACAACTGGGTTGCCGCGAAGGACCATCCCACCAAGGAAGATATGGATAACATGGCTGCAGTCGCAAAAAAGGCCGTGCTGGGCGAGTAGGCGTGTCGCCTCGCGCTCGAGATAACACAAACGTGAAAGCCTCGAAATTCTCGAGCTTTTTTCGTGACACGAGGGCGCCCCTTTATTGATGGAAGGCCTAATAAGCTGATTGTTCTATGCCGGATGTGTGCGGAGTGGGATGGGATTTCCGGATGGGTGGGGTTGCGGAAGCTGCGTCCCGGAATTTGCCTTTGGAATGGGATGCGGTTTCCCGTTGAGGGGCTCTGTGGAAACCGCATCCCAGTTTTCGGCCGAGAAATGGGATGCCGTTTCCGGTTGAGGGCCTTGGCGGAAAGTGCGACCCGGAATTTGTGATCGGAGTGGGATGTGGTTTCCAACGGGGGCACAAGCGGAAGCCGTATCCCACTCCGGACGGGAATTCTGGGACACGGTTTTCAGAGGGTTATGGGCTGCGAACTAGATGGGGCTGTCATAAAACTCCAGTAAAAGGGGTCGGAAATAAAGGGCACTTCCAGCAATTTGTTTTAATGTGGGGGGGGGGTACCATTATTTTAGTTCCGCAAAAAGTCGATCCCTCTATGGGGAAGTTGCGTAGGGGGTTAGTCACAGATATTGGATAAAGCAGACCAATTTGGGGATAAATGACCACTTACGCCAAAATTAGTAGCATTTAGCGACAAAACATTGAAAAATGTGTAGCACATCGCTATGTTTTTATTACGAAAAGATTCCAAATTGGCTTATTTCGGACTCACTTTTCAAGCGCCTTGCGGTTCCTGTTGAAACTTGCTGACCTTTGGATGGGTCGAATAGGTCCTCAAGGGGGATGAATTATCACTTTGACGGCGCGTAGACTCAAACGATTTATTGCACTTTTGAGTAGCTTGGCGTTCGCGCTTGTCATAGCCCTTGCCGTTGTTTCTTTTGTTCCTCGCGCATTTGGTTACATGCCCTTTGCCGTGCTCTCGGGCTCTATGGAACCCGAGCTTCCCGTTGGCTCCATGGTGTTTGTCCGCCAGGTTGAGCCAACGGATATTGCCGTGGGCGACAATGCAACCTTTTACCGATCGGATGGCGCCGTGGTGACGCACCAGGTGTATCAGATCGACCCTGTGGCGCAGATGATCGGCACGCAGGGAATTGCGAACAAAAATGCAGACGGAAGCATCATGCACGATGCCGAGCAGACGCCTTTTTCGAGTGTTATCGGCACTGTTTCTTTTTGTGTCCCTTACCTGGCTTCGTCAACGCATATTGCACGACGATGCCGGTTTGCTTGTTGTGGTGGCCGTTCTGGCGCTGCTGATCGCGGCGTCGATAGTGCTCGATCGGATGGTTCCCGACGAGCCTGCGGGCAAGCATACCCGCGTGCATGCGAGGGAGCGGCGTTCATAGCGGCAGGGAAAAGCGTCGGCGGCGGTAGGGGCCGTTGCCGGGGAAAACGATTCTCGAAAGGAAGAGAACGATGGAAAACAAGAAGAAAAAGCGCTACGGCATCATTGCCGCCCTGCTGCTGTTGGTGCTGGCCGCCGGCGTTGGCACCTATGCATGGCTGACGGCTACGCAGAGCCTGGAGAACGTGTTTACGGTCGGCAGCTTTGGCCCTACGGACAAAAAACCTGATCCGACTGATCCCGAGAAGCCCGGCGACCAAACGAATGACGCAAAGCCTACCTGTTCGAGACCAAGTGGGTTGAAAACTCCAAGATCGTTCCTGGCACCACCACCGACAAGAACCCCAACGTTGGCATCAAGAAGGGTTCCGACGACGCCTACGTGTTCATCTATGTGAAGAACGCCATGGTCAAGGAAGGCACCGCTCACGCGAACACCCCGTACTTCGCACTCAACAACAACTGGAAGCCGGTTGACGGTCAAGTGACCACCTCTGCCGACGGAAAGTATCTGAGCGGTCTGTTCATGTACGCTAAAGGTTCTACGAACGGCCCTGCTGTCCTGAGCGCTAAGGATGCTGCCGCGGATGTCTACACCGGCGAGCTGTTTAGCAAGGTCGTGTTCCCCAGCACCCTGGATGGCTCCATGGTTGCTGAGAACCCCAAGATGACGGTCTCTGCTTACATCTTCGGCGCCGATCAGAAGGGCGAGGAGACCACTCCGGCCGCCAACGCCGTTGCTCAGGCTAAGACTTGGGCAGCATCCAAGAAGTAACCCCCTCCACCGAGATCCCGGCCCGCCCCCACCCCTATATTCGGCTGGGATCTCAGTCCCCCTTTTTATCGACGACTGGCGAACGTAATGCTCAATAATCTTTCCGACAATCAGAAACGCACCTTGGCGCTTGCCGCGATGGCGCTGTTGGCCCTGGCGTGCCTGTGCGGCACGCTGGCTTTTACCGTTGATATGGTTCCGGCGAACAACGTCCTATCGTTTGGCAGCGTGAAGGTACGAGTCTGCGAATACACCCTCAACGAGCAAGGCGAAGAGATTCCGTTTGAGGCCAACGAGTACGGGGACTATCCCGACACCAAGGCCAGCGGCTCTGACATCAGCCGCATTGTGCGCGTGGAGAACGCTGGCGCGCAGCCTGAGTACGTTCGCGCGCGCCTGCGCATGACGTCGGTGGCACCAGACGGCTCGTGCGCGGATGCCTCGGGCAACGTTGCGTTTCATGTGAATGTGGGCGAGGGGTCCCCGTGGATCGACGGCGGCGATGGGTGGTACTACTACCGCGGATTGGCCGGGCGTGGCGGCACGCTCGACCCCGGCGTCATGACGGAAAGCCTCATGGACTCGCTGCGCTTTGTGGGCGACTACCACGATGCCGCGCGCGGCGGCTCATTCAGGCTCGATATCGATGTTCAGGCCGTGCAGGCCAAAAACCAGCAGGCAAGCGATACCGCCCTCGACGTACTTGACGTTGTGGGTTGGCCGGAGGCGAACTAGCCTATGAAGATCAAGAACATGAACCGGGGTATGCTTAGCAGGCTGGTTGCCGTCGCAGCGATTGTCCTTTGCTGCGTTATGGCGCTGCCAACGGTGGTGCATGCCGAGGACGTGCCCGAGAACAAAAACGAATTCCACATCAAAAACGAGGCTGACTTTTTGTTGTATGTGGCGCTGTCGCGCGAGCGCGATACGTCCGGCTGGCACGTTTATCTCGATAACGACATTGAGCTCGACAGCGACGACATGAAAGCCATCGTTGCAAACACTGTTAAGCATCTGTCGTTTGGCAACAAGGAGCATCCGTTTAAGGGCGTGTTCGATGGTCAAAACCACACCGTTGAGGGCCTGAACTACGATAAAGACGCTTTTGACCCCGAGCGCGATACGGGATTTTTTGCCGAGACCAACGGTGCCACCATCAAAAACTTCCTGGTTAAGGACGCCAACGTGTGGGCGGACTTCCGCGGCGGCATTATCGTGGGCAAGGCCGTCAATACGCGCTTCGAAAACGTTATGGTCATGGAAAGCACGCTGCACGTGACCTGCGCCAACAACGCCCTCAACCTCATTACCAACGCAGGCTTTGAGGGCGGTCTCATCGCCGGCGAGCTCGACGACTGCACCCTCTACAACTGCGAGGTCCGTGGCGGCCGTGCCGTCAACAATGCGACCTCGGGCGTGCAGGCGCTCGGCGGTGAGGGTCTGTATATGGCGGCGTTTGCCGGCTACGTTACGAACTCGACTATCGAGTACTGCCGCGTGACGCCGACGCGTAAGGACGACGGCTCGATTGCCGAGAAGGGCATGACCGACGTCACCAATAAGTACGACGTGGCCATTGGCGCATTGGGCGGCAACAACGTGTATGCCTCGGGTTTTGTGGGCTGCATGGCGGGTAACGCCAAGATTATCGACTGCTTCTCGACGGCGCAGTGCTACAGCTATGCCGCGTCGTACGTGGGCGTCGTTGCCGTGACGCGTGCGTGGACGGGTGGCTTGGCGGGTCGTATTCTAACCGAAAAGGGCAACGAGCTCGTTCGAAGCCATTTTGCGGGTGACTTGAGCTCGCGTCAGTACAATCCTATCGCCGTGATCCCCATCATTCAAAACGATGTGAACCTGGGCGGCATTGCCGCGCGTGCCAACAAGGATGATGCCACGGTCACCGAGTGCTACTTTAAGCCGAGCGTGAGCCTAAAAGGCAGCAGCCAGGGTACCGCGGCTAAGAAAAAGATCCCTTCGTTTGGCGGCGATGGTACCACCAAGGGCGACAGCTATGGTCCATGGGACGACGAGCGCTACACCACGCGTGAGCTGTGGGAGGAGCACGACTACGATTTTTGTGCCGGCACCATGCGCTCGACCGCCAACGACGATGCCCTGGGTGGCCAGCACACCAATGAGTGGGCGATGGATTACAAGCTGAAGATTCCCGTGCATGGCCAGAGCGTTAAGGCGACGATCGATTTTCCCGGTGCGGGTACCGCGACCATCGAGGCAACCAAACTTGGTATTGATCAGGCGACCTCGGACCGTATGCCTTTGCCGTGAGCGCCGTGCTGGCGGGAACGGCTCAGGGCTTGGCCCAGGGCGATACATCGGTGACGTTTAGGCAGGATACCTCCGCAAAGCCCAAGGGCTTGACCGATGCCAACGGCGGTTATCGCTTCATGGGCTGGTTCCGCGAGACCGGAGTCAATGTGAACCGTATCGATGCCGATAACGCCTGGTTTAACGGCAAGACCGATGCTGATGCCGTTAAGGCTGGCAAGCAGGTCCAGAAGAACGAAGCGCACGAGAAAACGTCGACCTATACCGCCGATAACGCGAAGGGGGCCAAGCCTTTAAGGGCAACGACTTGTTTATTGCTTCGTACGAGGCGCAGGTGCTGTTCTATAACGTCAAGGGCGAGACGCTCGCGTGGCAGAGCGGCGCTGCGCATGACAAGTCGACGGACTGGTATCGCTATGGTGTTGGTTTAACGCCGGTTGCCCTGCGGACCGCGGCGCTCTGTCTGCCAGCGCCACCTTTATCGGTTGGACGACGCAGCCGAGCGGCGATGCCGGGATGCATGGCGGTTACGCGGCCATCACCTCGCCTGAGCTTGCCGCGCTTAAAAACGCCGGTGCGTTCTATCCTGCCGGCACCGAGATCACCGTGCTTGGCCCGACCGATTTCTATCCGGTGTACAGCGACTACGTCTCGAACATCATGACGGTGTTCGAGGGTAATGAGCAGGATGGGCTTGAAGATGCGACCCAGCGTGTCGACGTGGGCAACACTCATGTCGATGTCCAGACTGCCGAGGATGGGGCCAGCGTTTACACGGTGCAGGTGCGCGGCGTGGACAACAAGCCCTTGTCCGAAGGCGGCTCGCTGCCCGATGGCTACCGCTTCCTGGGTTGGTATGAAAACAAGGGGACCGAGGATGCCCCGCTCGAGGTGCGCGTAAGCCGCGACCCCAGCTACACACTCCCTGCCGATGTCGATCTAACTGTGCCACATACCTACATCGCCCGCTTTGAGTACCGCGTGGACTATTACGTTCGGGCTTATACCAACCATGAGTTTACGGACAGCAAGCTACTCTGTTCCGTTTGGAATCGCTATCAAACGCCCTTTGAGGAAAACGTCGGTAGTACCTTCGTGCGTGAAAACGTCGTCCACTGGGGCCCGGAGCATGTTGACCACGGTATAAAGGATAGTTATGAAACGTGTGGCACGCGCTTCACGAAGGAAACCCTTGTCGTGAGTCCCCTTAACGCGTACTCGCACAACGTTAAAAACGATACGGGAGCCGATACTCTAAAAAACCTCTATGCCGATACCGATTTTCCAGGCGCTGCAACGCTAAGCGATACTTGGACTTCGGCTTCGCTGAACGTAACGGTCAAACCGGTGAATGATGCTATCGCCTGAATTTCTGGACGCTTGAGCGCGATGGTGAATATTGGACATATGTGAAAAATCCCATCGAGAGCATGGTGCGTACAGATAAGAAGTACTACGTTCGCGCGATGATTACCACGGACGTTAATTTCTACAACAAGGACGATAATGTCGTGAGGACTGCCACGCGGCGCTATGAGAGTAACTTGCTGCAGACCAAGGTGAACGGGGCGGATCCGACGTTCACGTATTACTACCCGCATGTTAATAAGTCGGTTAAAGTGGCCGAAAAGCCAGAAGATGGTGAGAAGGGATCGTATGAGAGCCCCCTGACCCTCGAAGCTTCCCCGACCGATGCCGACATGGCCGTGCCGGGCTATAAGTTCCTGGGCTGGATTTCGACCGCCGAGGTCAAGAAGGATTCTGCCGTCTGGGACTATATCTACGATGTCAAGGGTGATTCCTTCACCACTTCTGACCCGGATAAGGCCGAACCGTATCTGGTGAAACCAGATTTCAAGGTCACCCAGTACCAGGATGCCTATCCGGTGTACGCGAAGTACGACGTTAACTACACCACCAACCTGCACCGCGCCGGTTTTAAGGGCACGGGACAAGGTCAATGTGCTAGGTACGACATCGATCCCGTTATCAACGCGGGCCCCGACCCTGCTACGGCAACGGTGACCCCTGACGTCACGACTCCGGTTTATAAAGCAGGCGGTGAGCTGTATAAGTTGCAGAAGGTTGAGATCGAGCTTCCGAATGGCGAAGTTGAAGAGATCGAACCTAACGGCGATAACTCGTATTCCCATCAGGTGGAACCCGGCGGGGCCTATACATTTGTGGCGTACTATTCGCCGTTGGCGGTCGTGTATCATCTCAATGCCAAAGATGTGGATGGCAAAGTTGCTCAGCAGGGCGATAGACTCGGCAACCTTACGGGTGGCATGCCGCTGCCGACGTATAACGTCGGCGACATCGATGCTGCAACGAACGCATACAATGCCTTCGTAGGCTGGACGGAAACTAAACCGGCATCCGGCAACGGTTATGTCGTTTGGTCGGACGGCCTTCCCATGGTGAATACAAACACTGTGGTTAACGCCCCCATGGAGCTGTACCCGGTCTACCGTGCCAGCGCGGTAATTGTCCAATCGAATATCGATGCCAATCTGGATAACCCCGATTCCGTGCGTTCTCTTTCGCGCACCGACTCTGGCGATCAAATTTCGCTGGAAGTAAGAGCTACAGCTGAGGTTGTCGGCAAGGATGGCACCAAGTACGACTTTGTCGGCTGGTCGCGTGACTATGAATCCGATAGTAAATACACTCTGATGACCGAAGACGATAAGTATCCCCTCGAGGGTAGTGAACCCTTTAAGGGCGCGACGTATACCGCGGTGTACAAGGTCACGCCGTATAAGGTGCGCTATCACAGCATCGACGGGGCGATCATCTTTGCGGCGACGGTCGACTCGGGCGACGAGCGCGCGCAGGACGGTAAGCCTGGCTTTGTCTACACGGTCGATGTTCCCAAAATGGACGAGAGCGGCAACCCTGTCTACGACAACGACGGCAATCCTGTGATGGAGCAAAAATCCGTGGCGTACGACCCGGACGCCCACTCCAAGATCGTCGCGCTGCTCGATGAACAGGCTGCTGCCAATGGCGATAAGCGCGAGCTCTTCTTGGAGTGGCGATATGTGGGTGCCGATGGCACTGCAAAGTCTTGGGATGAGTTCAAGGGCGAGCCAGTCAAGGGTGACATGGACCTGTATCCTGTGACGTATCGCGTGGTTGCCAACGATACGTCTGATCCCGCGAGCCCCGTAACTATGACCGCGCAGCTTAAGTGGCTGCTCGATCCCGCCGCGGCCAACACCGTCGGTGACAGTGCCGACAATGCGCCGTTTAAGGTCTGCTTTGCCAAGCCGTTTATGGGGACGCAACTGACTGTTACGGTAACGCAGGCAAGCTACGGCCCTGGTGCAGAGGGCGTTTCTGCGGCGGAAAAGCCTGTGAACGGCAAGTTTGTCTCGCTCTACAGTCTGGGTTCGGGTGGCGGCTCGTTCGACCTGGTCAACCGCCTGGAGTCCAAGAAGACAGGCGAAGGCGAGCAAGGTCCCGGTAATGCCGTGTTCAAATTTACCCAGAATCATGCGCTGACGATCGTTAAAAAGACTACCGACGCCAGCGCAATGGGGCAAACGTTCCGCTTTAAGGTAACGCGAGAGGCGTCGGAGGGTTCTCCTGCCGAGACGCGCATGGTCGAGGTGAAAGTTAGCGAGCAGCGCGACGAAAACGGTGAGGTCTGGTATGTCGGCAGCGTGCAATTTGCTGCTCCGGCGGGCACCTATACCGTCGAGGAAGACACGGCTTGGGCATGGCGCTACGAGGGTGAACTGAGTACGCCGGGCAAGGCGCCCGGCAAATCTGCCGAGCTCATCATCTCGTCTGCCTCGAGTGCGGGCGACACCGTGGTGACGTGCGTCAACACGCGCGCGAATGACAATGGTCGATGGTGGCTCGCGTGCCAAGAATGTTTGGAAAAACGGCACGCTGAAGAAGGAGGACTAGGATGACTAAGCGCAAGCAAATCGTCGCCCTCCTTGTTGGCGTTCTCCTGTTGGCTGGCGCTGCCGGTACCTTTGCGTGGCTTTCGGTTACGGGCGTGCTGGTCAACGAGTTTGGTTTTGGTTCGGTGGCGCCCTCGGTAGATGAGAAGCTCGATGGCAATGTGAAGAGCAACGTCATGATTACAAACAACGGCTCGGCCCCGGCATACCTGCGTGTTGCGGTGGATATCTACTGGCAGGACCAGAATGGCGCGCGCCTGTGGGATGAACCAGTTGCCGGCACCGACTACGTCATTGCGTGGGGCAGTGTGTCCAAGGCATCTGCTTCTAACACCGCCTCGTCTTGGGTTGTCGCGTCCGACGGGTACTACTACTGGACGTCTCCCGTTGTTCCGATGGGCAAAACCGATGTGCTCATCAAGAGCGTGACTGAGCAGAAGGCAGATGGGAAGAACCTGGTCGTTGACATTTCGACCCAGGCAATTCAATCCACGCCCGGCGATGCAGCTGCAGAGGCATGGGGCTGTGCAGTCAAGGATGGCGTGCTGGTGCCGCCGCATGGAGGTGCGTAAGTATGGCGTTCCCGATTCGTAAAGGTGTTGCGCGCTCCTTGCGTTGCATGGTCGCGGCCATTTTCTGCGTGGTCGCGCTCGCTGTTCCCGCCCGTGCGTTTGCCGATACTCCCGCGATTGCCTATGACGGAAATGCGCGTCAGCTGACGGTCTCGGGGGCGACGGGCTCCTCAGGGGAACCCGATCTGTTTCCAGCCTTTAAAGATCTAATGCCCGGCGATGTGCGCGAGCAGCAGATTGAGGTTTGTGCCACGGGCGTAAGTCCCAGGTGCGCGTGTTTGTGCGGGCCGTTGTCGATCACGAGACGGCACGCCTGCTGTCGCCCATCACCTTAACGGCGACTGTGGGCGATGTCTCTGCAGGTTGGCTCCAGACAGGAACACCGGGCAGCGTGTTCGCTATCCCACGCAAATCGCCACGTTTACGAGCGATGACAGCACGGTACTTAATCTGCAGCTAAGCGTTCCGACGTCGGTGGGCAACGAGCTTGCCGACGCAAACAAGACCATTCGCTGGGAGATTACCGCCGAGGACGATGGCGAGAAGATTCCCGTGCAGTCTGCTGACAGCAAGAAGCCCGGCTTGCTTGGTCTGGCGGCAACGGGCGACAACACGCTCACGTTGCTTTTGGTTTTGCTAACTCTTGCCAGCATCGCTTTTATAGCCGCGCTACTTTTGTCCCGGAGGGATAAGCGCTAGGTCCATCTTCTAAACGCAACGCCCTCCCGGGCGGCGGGCACGAAGTTCCCTGCTCTACAGTCCTGCGCAAGACGAAGGCCACATTAAGTGGCCTTCTTTGCGTGCGGAACTCGCGATGAACTTCGAGCCGCCGCTCGGGAGGCGCCCCTTTATTGATGGAGGGCCTAATAAGCGGATATTCCATGCCCGGATGTATTCAGAGCGGGACGGGCTTTCCGGATGGGCGGGGTTTCGGAAAGTGTGTCCCAGAATCGGCGCTCAGGGTGGTC
>ENA-OQER01001288-OQER01001288.1-human-gut-metagenome-genome-assembly--contig:-NODE-1288-length-12404-cov-6.529445_pt1 | contig 12404 bp, 26 predicted proteins | sample MGYA00242797_ERZ504639 | MGnify/ENA primary metagenome ERZ504639 (study PRJEB26092, sample SAMD00036306) | human gut metagenome | host: Homo sapiens | study: EMG produced TPA metagenomics assembly of...
GCCCACGCCCGCGACCGCCACGATAGCCGCAAGATGCGCGTTGGCGCCAGCGGCAAGCCGTCTCAGACGCGCGTCAAGTACTCAAGCGTCTTAAGAGCCGCCGTGGCCTGCCACGCGCTCGTATATCGATGTCGAGTTGCTCACCGGCCGCAAGCACCAAATCCGTGTGCATCTGGCGAGCGAGCGCCATCCCCTGGTTGGCGACGACCTGTACGGAACGCCGCGCCCCTGTGGCTGATGCTCCACGCCCACAGCGTGTCCTTCACGCATCCCGTAACCGGCGAGCACATCCACATCGAAGCCCCCTGCCCCTGGGAGCCCTAAAACCTGCCAATAAGGGACAGGCACCTTTGTGGTGGCTTTGTCGCAATGGCTCAGCCGCGGTCCCAAAACGTCTCGATCTGTAACAGTTAGAGCTCATTTTCCGGCCTATCTGTTACAGATCGAGACATTCGAATCCCCCTTAAGGGAAAATCTCAATCTGTAACAACAACTCGGCAAAATCGCCAAGATGTTACAGATTGAGACAAAGGGACGGTGCGGTTCGGAAGTATCTCACTCTGTAACATCTAACCCACTTTTAACGGTCCAGTTGTTACAGACGTAGACAAACCGGTAGACAAACCGGTAGACAACGAAAGCGCAACGCCCGTGATGGACGTTGCCGCTTTTCTATTGAGAAAACTACTCGGTTTCCGTTGCTAACCACCACAATGGGGACAGGCCCCTTTGTGGTGGTTTTGGCCTTAGCCCGTCCCCTGCTGCTAGACCGTGATGACGTTGTCCATTGCCCGGTACTTGGCGGGGACCTCGCCTGCGGTAATAATCGTTGCGTCGCGGAAGTCCGCGAACTTGACGGGCGCCACCATGCCAAATTTACTGGCGTCCGAGATTACGAAGCGTTTGGCGGTATGGCGCATCGAGATACGCTTGACCTGTGCTTCCTCGATATCCGGTGTGGTGAGACCTTGCTCGGCCGCGATGCCGTTGGATCCCCAAAAGCCGCAGTTGAAGTTATAGCGGTCCAGGGTTGCCAAGCATCGGGGCCAACGAGCGCCTCGGTCTCGGGTTTGAGCTCGCCGCCCAGCACCACGGTACGCATGCCGCGCAAAGCAAGGTGCTGAGCATGGAGCACAGAATCGGTCACATAGGTGACGCCGTCGAGACGCGGAAGATGCTCGATGAGCTTGAGGGTCGTTGAGCCCGAATCGATATACACAAAGCTATCGGGCTCTACCAGGGCCGCGGCACGAGCACAGATGCGCTCCTTGTCATCGTTATGGAGATCACTGCGTTCGCTGATCGTCAAGTCGCGCGTCACGTGCGCGCGCTCCAGACTCGTCGCACCTCCGTGCACCTTGGCGATACGGTGCGCGCGGTCGAGCGTTTGCAAGTCACGGCGAATGGTGGACGGTGTCACGCCCAGGGCCTCGGCAAGTTCCGGCACGGTAACCGAGCCGGCCTGCTGCACCATCGACACGATCGCATTGAGCCTATCTTCCGCAAGCATCGCTTACTCCTCCTCGGGGTACACGACTCCCCAATCGGCGCGGAGCTTGGTCATAAGCTCCATAACATCAGAAGCATAATCCAGCAGCTCGCGCTGGAGTCGTCGCCGGCAACGGCCTTCTCAAGATCGGCCATCTCATAGCAAAGGGCGTAAGCTTCGGTGCCGGCGTGGACCTCCTCGTGGTGGCCGTCCACAGTCCACACGATGGTCGCGTGATCGGCGCGCGGATACTCGTTGACCTCGATATAGCACTTGTCGAAGCTGATGACCGAGCGCTTGGGCTGCTTGGAGTGGAGCGTGAGGCTCACAACACCCAGCTGCTGCTCGGCGTTACGGCAGACAATGCCGCCCGCAACGTCGACACCGGTCTCACAGGTGTTGCCCAGCGAGACAACCTCAGCGGCTGGCTCGCCATAAAGAGGCGCATAACGGAGAGCGCATACACGCCAATGTCGAGCATGGCGCCACCGGCAAGGCTACGGTTGTAGAAGCGGTTGGTCAGGTCGCCGTACTCCTTATAGCTGCCAAAGTTGAGCTGAGCGAGATTCATGCGGCCGAACTCGCCGACATCCATGCGACGACGCAGCTCCTGATACAAGGGCATGTGAAGCACCGTGGTGGCGTCCATAAGGACCACGTTGTGCTCGTCGGCAATGCGCGGGCCTCGTCAAGCTCGGCGGAATTGAGGGTAATGGCCTTCTCGCAGAGCACGTGCTTGCCAGCTGCCAGAGCGGCTCGCAGATAGGTGATATGCGTGTTGTGCGGCGTGGTGATATAGACTGCGTCAATGTCCGGATCGGCGTAGAGATCCTCGACCGTGCCATAGACCTTCTCAACGCCATACTGCTCTGCAAAAGCCTGAGCCTTGGACAGCGTGCGGTTGGCAACGCCCGCGAGCTTTCGGCCGGCAAGGGCGAGAGACTGAGCCATCTGGTTGGCGATAACGCCACACCCAATTACAGCCCAACGAAGCTCGGGAGCCGTAAAGATGTCGTTTGGGAACGGCTGATTCTGGACCGAGGCAAACGCCGCCTTTGCGGCTGCCTCGGCGTCGAGCGGAGCCTGTTTGGAATCTGCATGATGTGCCTCCTGAGTCATCGGAAGTCCTTCATTTCTAACAAACCTATAGTCGCACAATTGCGCGCGTATCTGCTCGTATTTGCGTATTTATTTGCTTATCGGTCATTATTTAGCCATAGTTGGCAGATGTTTGCGCGGCTATGCGCATTGTCGCGCAAGGCTATGCGCGTAAATGCGCATGCGACGATCCTTGTGAAACATAAAGGGGCGGAACACCAAAGCCCTAAAAGACAGACCCAGCTGTATTACTTCACCCCTCTGGGGGCATCAGACATCAAAGGATCGTCCCAAACTGCCGGCACATAGAGACTGTCCCCCCAACGACTGGTCATTTAAGTCTGTCCCCAATGAATGGTCGTCCCCAGCTGCCGACAGAAAATGAACGCCCCCAGGTGCCGGCATTTCAACGGCCACTCATTTAAGTCTGTCCCCAATGAGTAGGGATAGAAAAAGGCCCGGGTGCCGTGGGGCATCCGGGCCTTTGCTAGCAACTTGATGTTGCGGGCAGCTTAGAACTTGTGGCCGCACTTCTTGCAGACGCGCAGCTTGTTCTTGCCGTCCTTCTCGTGACCGACGCGGGTAACCTTACCGCACTCGGGGCAAACGAGATTGACGTTGGAGGCGTCGATGGGAGCTCCTGCGAAACGATGCCGCCCTGCTGGTTGGCAGCGTTGGGCTTGACGGCCTTCTTGACGACCGAAACGCCCTCGACAACGACCTTGTTCTCGGCGGGGAGAGCACGCAGGATAACGCCCTGCTTGCCGCGATCCTTACCAGAGAGAACCTGGACCTTATCGCCCTTCTTGATATACATATATCTCCCTAACTACAGGGTCTCGGGAGCGAGCGAGACGATCTTCATGTACTTCTTGTCACGAAGCTCGCGAGCGACAGGCCCGAAGATACGGGTGCCGACGGGCGAACCATCGTTGTTGATGACAACGCAGGCGTTCTCATCAAAGCGAATGTAGGAGCCATCCTTGCGGCGGATCTCCTTAACGGTGCGAACGACGACGCAACGGACAACGTCCTTCTTCTTGACGTTGGCGCCAGGGGTAGCCTCCTGGACAGCACCGATGAACACATCGCCGATGCCTGCATAACGACGCTTGGAACCGCCAAGCACCTTGATGCAGCGAATCTTGCGAGCGCCGGAGTTGTCGGCGACGTTCAGCATGGTTTGCATCTGAATCATGGTAGATGTTCCTCCGAACTAAGAACCGAAGAGAGGTGCGCAGCCTTTAGGCGGCCTGTGGTATGCAAACCAGGCATACGCACATCTTCGGAAACGTACAAGTCGTAAGAGCGACTGCTTATTTAGCGCGCTCGACGACCTCGATGAGGCGCCAACGCTTCATCTTGGACATAGGACGGGTCTCCATAACGCGGACGGTATCGCCCACGCCAGCCGTGCACTCCTCGTCGTGAGCGTGCAGCTTCTTGGAGCTGGTCATCATCTTGCCGTACTTGGGGTGACGCTTGCGCTCGGTGATGGTGACAACAATGGTCTTGGCACCGGAGACGGAGGTAACGACACCCGTACGGACCTTACGCGAGTTACGCGAATCAGTCATGTTCTCTCCTTAGGTCCTACTCGGCGACAGCGGACTTCTCCGCTGCGATCTCGCGGGCGCGCTGCTCCGTGAGGACGCGAGCGATGTCCTTCTTCACGGTGTTGACGCGAGCGGTGTTGTCCAGCTGGCTGGTGGCCATCTGGAAACGAAGGTTAAAGAGCTCGGCGCGCATTTCCTTCAGCTTCTCAACGAGCTGAGCGTCCGAGAGCTCACGAATCTCTGCGGGCTTCATTAGTTCTCCTCCTTGGCGGCGGCGGCGTCCTCAGCAGCCACTTGGCTCGAGAGCGGCCTCCTCAGCCATCTCCTTCTCGATGCGCTGCTCAGCGTTCTTAGCAGCAACAATCTTGGTCTTGATGGGAAGCTTGTGCTGTGCAAGACGCAGAGCCTCGCGAGCGACCTCCTCGGGCACGCCCTTGACCTCGAACATGATGCGGCCGGGCTTGACGACGGCCACCCACTCCTCGGGGTTACCCTTACCAGAACCATGCGAGTCTCGGCAGGCTTCTTGGTGATGGGCTTATCGGGGAAGATCGTGATGTAGACACGACCGCCACGCTTCATGTAGCGGGTCATGGCAATACGAGCGGCCTCGATCTGACGGTTGGTGATCCAATGGGCCTCGAGAGCCTGGATACCAAACTCGCCGAAATGCAGCTCGGTATTACCCTTGGCCTGGCCCTTCATGGAGCCACGCTGCACCTTGCGGTGAAGAATACGCTTAGGGGCAAGCACTACTGACCCCTCCTCTCGGAGTTACGACGACGAGACGGGAAGAGCCCTCGAGTGCAGGGTTGGGAACAGGCTGGCCCGGGAGCTTCTCGCCAGGTAGATCCAGACCTTCACGCCGCAAGCGCCCATGGTGGTGCTGGCGACAGCGTGCCGTAGTCAATCTTGGCACGGAGGGTGTGCAGAGGTACGCGACCCTCACGGTACCACTCACGACGGCCCATCTCGGCACCGCCGAGACGACCGGAGCACTGGATACGGATGCCCTTAGCGCCGGCCTTGCGGGCGGACTGGACAGCCTTGCGCATAGCGCGACGGAAGGCAACGCGGCCCTCGAGCTGCTCGGCGATAGACTGAGCAACGAGGTTGGCGTCGAGCTCGGGGCGCTTGATCTCGACAACGTCGACGGAGAGCTGGCCCTTGGAGACGCCAGCGACCTTCTCGAGCTCGGTGCGGAGGGTATCGATCTCGGCACCTTCTTACCGATGACAACGCCGGGGCGAGCGGTGAGGATGATGACCTTCACCTTGTCGCCAGCGCGCTCGATCTCGACGCGGGAGACAGCTGCGCGGGAAAGACGCTTCTCGAGGTACTTGCGGATCTCGAGATCGTTACCGAGGGTCTTAGCGTAATCCTTCTCTGCGAACCAGCGGGAGCGCCAGTTCTCGGTGATGCCAAGACGGAAGCCGGTGGGGTAGACTTTCTGACCCATACAGCTTTACGCCTCCTTTCGAGGAGCAACGACGACGGTGATGTGGGAAGTACGCTTCAGAATGCGAGAAGCGGAACCCTTGGCGCGGGGACGGATGCGCTTAAGCGTCGGACCCTCGTCAACATAGGCAGCGGCGACAACCAGGTTGTCGGCACGCAGACCGTTGTTGTTCTCGGCGTTCGCAACGGCGGAACGGAGAACCTTCTCGACATCCACGGCGACGGCGCGGTCGCAGAAGTGGAGGATGTCGAAGGCCTGAGCGACAGGCTTGCGGCGGATCAGATCGACCACCAGGCGGGCCTTGCTGGGGGAAACACGCACGTACTTAGCGACGGCGCGAACCTCGGTGGCCTCAGTTTCAATAGACTTAGTTGCCATTTACGGTTAACCCCCTATTTGGCCTTGTGGCCACGGAACGTACGAGTCGGCGCGAACTCGCCGAGCTTGTGACCAACCATGGACTCGGTAACATACACGGCACATGCTTGCGGCCGTCGTGGACGGCGATGGTGTGACCAACCATCTCGGGGAAGATGGTGGACGCGCGGGACCAGGTCTTCACGACGTCCTTCTTGCCAGCCTCGTTCATCGCGGTGATACGCGAGAGAAGGCGAGTCTCCACGAACGGGCCCTTTTTGAGACTTCTGCTCATAAGTGCTTTCTCCTAAAACTCGGTATCCGAAATTACTTCTTACGGCGACGAATGATGTGCTGGTTCGAGACCTTCTTCTTCTTGCGCGTACGAAGGCCCTTCGTCGGCTTACCCCAGGGTGTAACAGAGGGACGACCAGAGGTGTGGTTCTTGCCCTCGCCACCGCCGTGCGGGTGGTCGACAGGGTTCATGACGGTACCGCGGACGGTCGGGCGCACGTTCATGTGACGCTTACGGCCGGCCTTGCCGATGACGATGTTGGAGTGATCGGCGTTGCCGACCTCACCGACGGTGGCGCGGCAGGTAACGAGGATGCGGCGCATCTCGGAGGAAGGCATACGGACGATGGCGTACTTGCCTCCTTACCCATCAGCTGGCAGGAGTTACCGGCGGAACGGGCGATAGCGGCGCCCTTGCCCGGCTGGAACTCGACGGCGTGGATGAGCGTACCGACGGGGATGTCGGCGAGGGGCAGAGCGTTGCCCGGCTTGATGTCGGCGTCAGAACCGGACATGATGGTCTGACCGACCTCGAGGCCCTTGGGGGCCAGGATGTAGCGCTTCTCACCGTCAGCGTAGTGCAGCAGAGCGATGCGAGCGGAACGGTTCGGATCGTACTCGATCGTGGCAACCTTGGCGGGCACGCCGTCCTTGTTGCGCTTGAAGTCGATCACGCGGTAACGACGCTTCACGCCGCCGCCCTGGTGGCGGGTGGTGATGCGGCCGTTGTTGTTACGACCGGCCTTCTTGGGCAGGGGCTCGAGAAGAGACTTCTCGGGCTTGGTGCAGGTGATCTCGGAGAAATCGGAGATCGTCTGCCAACGCCTACCAGCGGAGGTCGGCTTAAGGTGCTTTACAGCCATTACAATCCCTTTCAATAGGAATCCGTTAGCCATCGCAGACAGGGATTCGAGGTTCTGCCTCGGGTGCGATGACACCGGACGTATACACGGTTCCGGGCGTGTCCATTTTATACGCCCAAAACCTTGAGCTCTCGCCTCCCCTATTTGGGAGGCATGAGCTCACTCAACAGCAGCGAGTCTTAGGCCTGGTTGCCAAAGACCTCGATGGTGTCGCCCTCGGCCAGCGTGACGATGGCCTTCTTCCAAGAACGGGTCTTGCCGGCGACATAGCGCACGCGCTTGGTCTTGGGCTTGACCGTCAGGGTGTTCACGCGAACGACCTTGACGCCGAAGATCTCCTCGACAGCGTCCTTGATCTGATACTTGTTAGCATCCTTGGCGACCTCGAACGTGTACTTGTTCTGCTCCATGCCGGAGAAGGAACGCTCGGACACGATCGGACGGATGATGATCTCGTGGGCGGTCATTTAAGCAAGCACCTCCCCGAAGTGAGCGGCGATGTCGGCGGGCATCAGCACAGCGTTGTTGTTGACGAGATCGTAGGTGTTGGCCTCGTCGGCGGTGATGATGAACGTCTTGGGAATGTTGCGGAACGACAGGTAGGCGTTGACGTCCTCATCGCGAACGATGATGGTCAGACGCTTGCCCTCAAGGCCGAGAGCCTTGAGCATGGCAACGGCAGCCTTGGTGGAAGCTTCTCGAAGCCGTAGTCGTCGACGAGCACGAGCTCGCCATCGGCCAGCTTGGCGGACAGCGCGGAGCGCATAGCCAGCTTGACCTCCTTGTTGTTCATACGCTTAGCGTAGGAACGGGGCTTGGGGGCGAAGACAACGCCACCGTGACGCCACTGGGCAGCACGAATGGAACCTGGCGGGCACGGCCGGTGCCCTTCTGACGCCAAGGCTTCTTGCCGCCACCGGAAACCTCAGAGCGGCCCTTAGCGGACTGGGTGCCCTGACGCCAAGAGGCCATCTGGCACTTGACGATGTGGTGCATAACGTGGATGTTCGGCTCGATGCCGTACACCTCAGCGGCGAGCTCGGCCTCGGCGACCTTCTTGCCCTCGCTGTTCTTTACTTCAAACTTTGCCATTTAAGTGTTCTCCTTGGTATGACGCTGGGCTAAATGGGCTGGGCCCTTAGGCCATACGGATGGCGACGAGACCATTCTTGCACCCGGGACAGCGCCCTTGACCAAGATGAGGTTCTGCTCGGCATCGATGCGGACAACGGAAAGGTTCTTGACGGTAACGCGCTCGTTACCCATGTGACCGGCCATCTTGACGCCCTTGAGGACGCGTGCAGGATAGCGCACTGACCGATAGAACCGGGGTGACGCTGGAAGTGAGAACCATGCGTCATAGGACCGCGGCGCTGACCCCAGCGCTTGATGCGACCCTGGAAGCCCTTACCCTTGGAGGTACCGATGACGTCGACCTTCTCGACATCAGCGAAATCAGCGACGGTGACGACCTCGCCGACCTTGTGCTCCTCGCCGTTCTCGACGCGGACCTCACGAAGGAAGCGGACAGGCTCGACGCCAGCCTTGGCAAAGTGACCAGCCATGGGCTTGTTCACGTTCTTGGCCTTGATGTCGCCGAAACCGATCTGGACGGCATCATAGCGTCGGTTGCCTGAGTTTTAACCTGCGAGACAGCGCAGGGGCCAGCCTGGATGACCGTGACGGGAACGACGTTGTCGTCCTCGTCCCAAACCTGGGTCATGCCAATCTTGCGGCCGAGAATCATGCTGATCAAGATATGATCCCAACTCTCGCGTGGTCTTGGGACAATGCGTACACCACCGAGCGTACGCCCCTAGAGGACCACTACTTACACGACGTGCTCCCCAGCCTTGTATTTCGCCCGGACTACCTGACAACCCTATTAAGCAGGCATTTTGTCCAGCCAGAATACTCCCCTGGTTTCACACAGCTGTTTAGTATACACGGCTGCGGGCGTATCCATCGAGATTCATATTTCACTCACATTGTTTACGCAGGTAAAGTGCGTGGCACGTTCCCAGTGTGCGGCGGAGGGGGCGGGCCTGAGACATATTAAGGTTGCTGCTCTACAGTCCTGCTCACGACGGAGAGCACATTAAGTGCTCTCCTGTTCGTGCGGAACTCGCGACAACCTTAATATGTCTCAGGCCCGCCCCCTCCGCCGCACACTGGGAACGCCACGTTGATGTCTGCTAAACCTTGCTCGCTCAGGCTAATGACTTTGTTGGGGGTCCACTATTTGCTGGAGGGTGAACTTGCATTGGGACGGTTCGCCTTCTGCTTGTGGCTTTGCCTCATCGAAATCGAAGATCATGATGGCGCAGTTGGGGAGTTTTGCTGGGAGCTCGAAGCCCTCTGGGGCTGCAGCCTTGATGAATTGGCGGCTGGCGCTGCCGTGGCTTACTGCTAGGAGGGTTTCGATGCCCTCGGAGCCCATGAGATTGGTGAGGGTGCCTAACATGCGTTCTTGCAGCGCTTGGCTTCCTTCTCCTCCGAAGGGGACCAGGTCCTCGCCCGATCCCAGACGTCGGTGGGTAGCGCGTCGTGCGGGCCTTCTTCGAAGGTGCCGTAGCAGCGCTCGATGATGCCTTCGCAGGGCTCGACTGCTGCGTCCGGACCGAGGAGTTCGCATGCGACAAGACTTGCCGTGTCCATGGCTCGGCCTAAGGGTGATGAGACCACTTTGTCGGGGACGACGCTGTGGGCTTTGAGCCATGCGGCCGCTGCCCGTGCCTGCTGACGGCCAGATCGGTGAGCGGTGAATCACAGCGACCCTGGACCAGCTTTTTGACGTTGAACTCCGTCTGACCGTGGCGGAGTAGATACAGCTTCTTCATGCTCTCCCCTTCTGCATAACCTGCTTTGCCGGCACAGCCTTACTCGTGGGTATGTCCTACGTAGTCTTCGTCGATCGTAATCTTGGCAATCGACCTGGGGTATTCCGATTCGACGTTGTGCCAGCGCGTGCTTTAAGTCTTCGGCACTCATCTGCAGATCCGAGGGACGCACGCAGTCGAAGATCACGTTGGTGTGCGTAGGGCCCGGCACGCAACGCAAATCGTGAATCGAAAGGCGGCTATCGATTTGTTGAGCCATGGCGTTAATGCGCAAACGCATGCTTGCCACCTTGGGATCGTCGGTCACGATGGGGTCGTAGTGAAGTGTGACAATCATGCCGTCTTCGTTCCTAAACGACTGCTCGATGTTATCGAGCGTGTCGTGACTTTCCAGCGGGCTGGCCTCGGCCGCCATCTCGGCATGCGCACTTGCAAACTTCCTGCCCGGACCGTAGTCGTGAACCATCAAATCGTGAACGCCCAAAACGCCGGGATAGCTCATGATCTTGTCTCGAATGTGCTTGACCAGCTTAGGATCGGGCGACTGACCCAAAAGCGGGCTCACCGTATCTTGAATAAGTTCAAGCCGCTCCAGCCAATATAGGCGCCAACGGCAAGGCCAACCCATGCGTCAAGATTGATGTGCGTCACCTGCGAAACAATCGCACATGCCAGCACGGCGCTGTGGCAAGGACATCGTTCTTGGAATCCTGCGCGGTCGCATGCAGCGTCTCGGACTCAATGCGATCGCCGAGCTTTTGGTTGAGGCCGCCATCCAGAGCTTTACGACCATCGAAAGCACTAGAACTGCCACCAGGGCAAGCGAGAACTCGACAGGTTCGGGGTGGATGATGCGCTCAACCGAGGACCTCACCAGCTCAACGCCGATCAGCAGCACGAGCGCCGCCACGACCAGACCCGAGAGATACTCGTAGCGGCCATGTCCGTAAGGATGCTCGGGGTCCGCCGGCTTGCTCGCCAGCTTAAAGCCCAGCACGCTCACGATATTCGAGCTGGCATCGGACAGGTTGTTCATGGCATCCGCCACAATCGAAACCGATCCCGACAGCACACCAATTGCGCCCTTCGCAGCACAAAGCGCAACATTAGCGAGAATACACACCATGCCCGTCAACGTGCCCACGCGCGCACGGTCGCCCTGCGCACGACGAACGATCCACTCGACCATCTTCATCAGCCCCACGGTACTGCCTATATATATCTATTGCTCAAACGGATTGTAGTGTAGCCACTTTGTCCTTCAGATACAAAAAGGCCGCGACCCACACGGGCCACGGCCTTGGAGCATGGCAAAGGAATCGTCCTTGTGTCGCACAGGTTTACGCGCTTACTTCGGCCACGCTCTTCGAGGTTTCGGGTGAATCGGCTCCGTCCCCCATCGTCTGTCCCTTCGCCGGCACCACGCCAAAGCAGTAGCTCAGCGCCGCAGACACCGCAAATGCCACACCGCCGGCAGCGCAGCACCACAGCAGGTTCGAGATGCCGCCCGTGGCAAAGCCAATGACCATGAGGACATTCGTCATGCCGATGGTATAGGCCGTAACGTGGCCCACGGCTGCAACAAGGCTCCGACGGCGCCGCCAATGGCCATGCACGTCAGGCACCTGCCATATTTAAAGCCGCAACCGTACAGCGCCGGCTCGCTTACGCCGCCAAGAACACCCGAGATTGAGTAGCCCAGCATGAGCGCCTTCTCGTCCTTATCCGCAACGCGGAGCGACGCGCCAAAAGGCATGCCCCAAACGGCGAACGTCGCCATCGTCGCGGCAATCAGGATGCACGAATCCGTTCCCACACTCATAAACTGCGCGTACGCAAGCGATAGAACGACGTTGCTGACGCCCGCTATCTTTAGGAACTCCCAGCCCGCGGCAAGCCCCATGAGCGTGAGCAGCGACACGATGCCACCGGAATTGCCAAGCATAAACATAAGCTGGCCCAACAGCATGCCCAGATAGCTGCCCGCCGGCGCCGTAATACACAGCGAAACCGGAACCATGACAAGCATGGTCGCAAACGGAACGAACGAAAACGCCACGGCCTTAGGGATAACGCGCTGAAAGAAACACTCCACCCGCCATAGCACGGGTACCGAGATAAGAACCGGAATAACAGTCGTCGTGTAATCGTTGACCGGCGCGGGAAGCAGACCATATACGGAAGTCATCGATGCCCCCGTCGTCGATGCGGCATCGACAAGCTTGAGTAGATCGGGCGCAATCAATACGCCGCCCAGCATCATGCCCAGCTGCTCCGAGCAACCGAGCTGGCGGCGGCCGCCCAACCAAGATAGATGGGCAAAAGTAGTAGCCGGCGTATAGAGCCAACTGTAGAACAGGCGATAGATTCAGAATCGGCAGACCACAGCCAAGCATGCCCTCGCCCATTAATGACGGCGACGGTGACGGAACAACGCCGCGCAAGACA
>ENA-OQER01001289-OQER01001289.1-human-gut-metagenome-genome-assembly--contig:-NODE-1289-length-12398-cov-2.142613_pt1 | contig 12398 bp, 18 predicted proteins | sample MGYA00242797_ERZ504639 | MGnify/ENA primary metagenome ERZ504639 (study PRJEB26092, sample SAMD00036306) | human gut metagenome | host: Homo sapiens | study: EMG produced TPA metagenomics assembly of...
AGTATTCGCTGCCGGCAGCAATCGTATCCGGACTGTTTGTAAAAATCTTCATGATCGTAGTCGGCATGGAAAAGGAGATAATGAAAAATACAAGAGAAACGATCAGTGAGATCCGCTCCGCCAGGCCGAGAATCTTTTCTACTGTCTTTTTATCACCCTTTCCCCAATACTGCACATAAAACTGAAGTACCTGTAGCCATGCCATAATACAAACAGAAAAGAATAAATGTATACTGGTTGGCAAGAGATGAAGCCGACATGGCAGTCTGGCTTACATATCCCAGCATTACAGTATCCGCAACATTTACTAATGTTCCGATCAGATTTTGGATCATGATCGGAAATGCTAATTTTGATGCATATTTCAAGAAATCTTTTTTATTTAACATACAACAGTTCTTCCTTAGTTCTTAGAATTTATAAACCTGTGGCATATCTGGCAAAATGCCTGTCTTTCTCATATTTTGCAAGCAATCTGTCTATATAGAAATCCTCAAAATACAGCTCCATCCTGTCATTAAGTGGAAGGGAATTCTCATCTGCTCAGGACCGATTTTGCAGCACCGATCCGGTCTTCAGTGAATTCCGATAAGATATTTACTTATAAAGGACAGTATATCATATACCCTGCAAAACCGCGAGTCTTTTTTCAGTATTCTTTCCAATATATTCCTTAATTGTATACTATATTTCGCCCTCTGGTCATATTTCCATTGTACATAAAAAAAACAATATCACTTAACGCAAAAAATCATTCTATTTTTTTACTTCTATGATATAATGTTTTATTGTGAAACTAATAAAACGAGGTGAACCAGGTGAAGAAAAAAACAATTGTACCACTTATCGTTTTTTACTGGGCATATGCCTTGTTGGTTTAATTGTATACAAAACAGGCTCACATGAAACTGACCAACAACACATAACAGCACAATTAAATGCAACAACCTACGGCGAACGTATAAAAAATGAGATTACAAATGGAATTGCGATCACAGATGCGCTAAAGCAGATCCTGATCAGTGAAAACGGAAAGATCAATCAGTTTGACACAATTGCGGAAAATATTATGTCTGACGTTATTGAAAGCATACAGCTTGCTCCGGATGGTATTGTGACAGATATTTATCCTTCTGAGGGGACGGAATCGGGTAAGGTCGATCTGTTCCAGGATAAAGATCGCAGCAAATTTCCTGTTACGCAAGAAACAATCACGTGATCATTACACAAGGTCCTTTCGATTTAAAACAGGGTGGTTGTGGAATTGCTGTCCGCAATCCAGTCTACCTGAAAGATGAAAACAACCAGGAATATTTCTGGGGATTTACTATTGTTATCCTGCGTGTTCCCGACATTTTTTCAGATGCGATCAGTGCACTTTCGGATTTCGGATATGAATACAGGCTTTCAAAAACAGATACTCCCTGGATCGACACTTATAAAGTTGTTTATCAGTCAGATGACCAATTTACTCATGCTGTTTCTTATGATTTTACGATAGGGGAAGAAAACTGGAAATTAGAAGTAGCTCCTGAAAGCGGGTGGGGAAACCTTAGATTACTGGTAACCGTCGGCGGAATGTTTACTGCTGTCGTTTTACTTCTCTCAGGTCTTACCCGGGTGTGGTTAGTATCGAAAGAAAATAAAAACAAATTTCAAATACTGGCGCACACAGATTCTCTCACCGATATTTACAACCGCTATGGATTTGATGAATCAGCCGAAAGGATGATCACTAAAAATCCAAAAGCGCATTTTGTGGCCGCACTCCTTGATATTGATGACTTTAAGTTTATTAATGATATTTACGGACATGTCTATGGAGACAAGGCATTAAAGAGTCTTACAGATAGCATGAAGGCTTTTTCCCAAAAAACACATTACTGGGAAGAAACGGTGGTGATGAGTTCTGCATTCTTCTGCCGGATCATACCTATAAAGAAGCGGAAGAACTGCTGCTGCAATTTACCAAGCTTCCAAAGACATTTTCATGTAAGGGAAAAGAATATCCGTTTTTTATTTCTCTCGGATATGCAGAATATCCAACCTTTGCCTCCAACCGTTCACGCTTATGCGCTGTGCAGATGCAGCACTTTATGAAATAAAGCTTCACGGAAAAAATGGATGTATGGCTTACAGGGATGGGCTCCGGTCAGGAATCCGCAAACAGCTCGGATTTGCATTCAAGGATATCTCTGAACACCTTCCGGGTGCATTTATCATATACAGAGCGGACAAAGATGATGATGAACTCCTGTATGCAAACCACGAGTTCCTTCAAATGACCGGATATAAAAATATAGATGAACTCTTCAGCCTCACAAATAAAAGCTTCCACAACCTGATCCGTGAGAATGAACAGCAGCAGATAGAAGCAAGCATCTGGAAACAGATCGATGCCGGCAATAAAAATGATTATTACATCCACTTTCATCTTCGAAAAACGGACGGCTCTTACCTTTCTGTTCTTGATCACGGAAGGATCGTGGACAGCCAGCAATACGGAAGAGTATTTTATGTAGTGTTTATGGACTGGGAAGCCATGCATGTTCATTACAGTGATAAATTTTCCGGCTAAGATACAGACATCTCAGTCTGTGTCTTAGCGACTGCTTTTTCTCTGGGCGGTTCAACCATCTTATAATATGTATTCCATCTGTCTTTCTTTTGTCCGCATTCCCATTTTTTCATAAAAATTTTTCTGCTGAAGTATTTCCTTCCCACACATTCAATGTCACTTCATAGCATCCCAGCTGCTTTGCTTTATTTTTTATATATTCAAACAGACTTTCCCCAATATGCCAGCCTCGTGCCTCCTGATCGACACACAGGTCATCTATAAAAAGAGATTTAAACGGTACCATATTGTTTGAAAAAGGCTGCTCCTTTAATTGACAAAATGCATACCCCACACAAACATCAGCCTCATCCGCTGCAACATATATTGGCTTTTCTTCATTTTTCAAAAGCTCTGTCAATTCGTCTGTCGTATATTTTGTTGTGCCCGGAATAAAAATATCAGGCCTTATATCTGCATGGATCTGCAGCACCTGTCCTAACAATTCCAGGATCCTCGGAATATCTTTTTCTTCTGCTTTTCTGATGAGCATTTTTTTCCTCCTGTTTTTCAATAACTGGTTTCATAGATTCTTTATACATACACCATAATACCATCGTGTGGATTCCAGGTAAATAAATGTTGACGATTTCAAGGGCGATTCACCCAAGTGCCACATCAAGAACCATCATCAGCTTCGCATCTCTTCTTTCATTAGTACGAACTAACTGCTATATATAAAAGAAACCGTGCGAAAACAAAACTGTAATTTCACATGGTTTCTTTTCCTGTATATATTCAGCATATCACTTAAGAAAGCTTATAAAATAGCATCATTTTAAACGGTCAGGTTTTTTCCGGTCAACCTTCTTTTGCAAAATTCCTTATATTGGAATTATCTTATTTATAATTATCTGTAATGTATTCCGCTCCAGTAAATATTATCTTTCACTATCGTTTCCTGCGGAAGTACTACACCATCCAACGCCCACCTTTTATATTCTGCAAACCCTACACGGTCAATAATATATCCCACATGTTCCTTACCGCCAGGCGCATTTGGATCAATATATTTTTTTACAAATTTATAGGTGTTCAGGATAACCTTGACGATAGTGTCTTCATCTGCCCAGATCAAAAAATCTTCTCCCAGACGTGGATTTTTCTTTCCAGTTCGTCCCATAAGTGTCAGACGATAATATTTTTTTTCACTTCTGGTCCATGCTCTGGTAGGACATTTTGTCACACATACTCCACAGCCTACGCATTTTTCTTCATTGCGCACGATTCTGTAATTATCCATCTTTAACGCATCCACCGAAAGCTTATCACAGCCTTTTACACAGGCGCCACAGGATACACAACGATCAGGGTCATATTGTGGCTCTGTCATACCGATAATTCCAAAATCGTGCATTCTTGCTTTGATACAGTCATTGGCACAACCTGTAAGTGCAATTTTAAAATGAAGATCATTAGGAAATATAGCCTTTTCGATTCTCTTCGCAAAAGCTGCTGTATTATAATTTCCAAAAGGACAGACTCTGTTTCCGATACATGCACAGACATTTCTGGTTCCTGATGCTGAATACCCGGTACCTGCCTCATTTTGATTGATCTGAAGATTATCAATGATGGGTTGAAGCATCTCATTAACTTTATCCATATCTTCCATATGGATTCCTTCAATTTCGAATCCCTGACGAGTGGTAACATGGATCTGTCCGTTTCCATATTTTCTGGCAATATCCACCACCTGCTGCATAACGTCTGCATTACAGCACCCTCCCGGAACACGAACTCTGGAAGCCGTAAGCCCACGGACCTTTGATACACGGAAGGCATTTTTCTTTAGTTTCTTTGTATTGATATCCATTACGATTTCCTCCCCTAATCAAACAGTTTTTTGCCTTCTGAATAACAGAATACCGGACCATCCAGACAAATATAGGTATCATTCATTCGACAATGCCCGCATTTACCAAGTCCACAGCACATTTTTCTCTCCTGAGATATCCAGATTTGTTCTTCCTTCATTCCCAGCTTTAAAAGCTCTGCTACTGCAAATTTCATCATGACCGGTGGTCCGACAACAATAGCTGCAGTCTCATGGATATTATCAAGCTCAAGTTCCGGAATATATTTTGTAACAAGTCCTGTCCTATAAGAATCGTCATCAGCGGAATCCACTGTCAGGATCAGCTCCATCTGCTGTTCCCAGATCTTCAGATCCTCACGGAACAAAATATCTGACGGCGATTTAAACCCAAGGATCGTGTGTAATTTTTTCACTTCATCCGGATGCTCACCGAAGTAACTGATCACTCCTCTCACAGGAGATACTCCTGTTCCACCAGCTACCACAATCAGTTCTTTTCCCTGATAATTCTCCTTCTCAAAACCGTTTCCATACGGGCCACGCATAAAAAACAGCTTCCCTCATTCAGTTCAAAAATCTCTCCGGTCACCTTGCCAACCTTGCGTATGGTCAGATCAACATAATCTTCTCCTATACCACTGACAGAAATCGGTGCCTCACCATATTTAGGAATAGAAACTTCAAAAAACTGTCCCGGTCTTACTTCACCCACATATGTCATACGGAATGTATATTCTGTCTCTGTATGCTTCACGATTTCTTTTATCTTAGATAAGAAAGGAATATATTCATTCGTCATCTTACTTTCCCTCCTTTTCTTTCAGTTTCTGAGACATTCGATATAGGAAATATACTCCGGACAGACATTTTCACACGCCCGCAGCCGACGCACATATGATATCCGAATCTTTTCTTATGATCTGAAATTTTATGTAATACCTTAAAGCGCATTCTTTCACCCTGACTTTGGCGGAAGCTGTGTCCTCCGGCAATATCAGAATATCCATCTACCTGGCAGGAAGCCATACACGGCGACGCTCTCCGGCCTTTGGATTATCTTTATAAAAAATATCCTGCATAGTAAAACAGGTACACGTAGGACAGACAAAATTACAGCGGCCACAGCCAATACATCGACTGCCATATTCCTGCCACATGGAATCCTGGTGGATTGTATTTGAAAGAAAACAAAGTTTAAAACGGTCATGTCACAATCCCTACGCTCGTACTAACGAGATCAGGTTATCAGGATTTCGCAAATGCGATCTCAGCCAGAGGCACTCCTTTGTGAATCTAATCACCTATAGTCTAGCATGGAAGATAGTTTCTTGTCAAGATTAGTTTTCATGTTTTTTAAAAGTTATCACACATTTTCAAAATTAGTTCAGACTAGAGACCATAATTGTAATCGTCATCTTGCATGGCTTCAACAGAACCAAGGAGATAACCATTTCCGACCTGACTAAAGAAGTCGTGATTAGACGTTCCTGTTGAAATACCGTTCATAACAATAGGGTTAACGTCATTAGCAGTATCTGGGAAAAGAGGATCTTGCCCTAGATTCATCAGAGCTTTATTGGCATTGTAGCGTAAGAATGTCAATACTTCATCAGTCCAACCAACACCGTCATACAGCGATTTGGTATAATTTTCCTCATTTTCGTAAAGTTGATAAAGTAAATCATACATCCACTCACGAAATGTCTTGTTCTTCTTCAGATAATTCATTGAAACCAAGTTGGAATTTATAGCCAATGTAAGTGCCATGAACAGATTCATCGCGGATAATCAATTTGATAATTTCAGCAACGTTTGCCAATTTATTATTGCCAAGATAATAAAGTGGTGTGAAAAACCTGAATAGAATAGGAAAGTTTCTAAGAAGGTAGAGGCAACTTTTTTTTGTAGTGCGTTTCCATTTTCATAAATATCATTGATGATTTTTGCCTTTTTTTGCAGGTAGTCATTGCTATTTGTCCATTCAAAAATGCTTCAATTTCAGATTTTGTGTTAAGTGTTGAAAAAATCGATGAATAAGATTTGGCATGAACTGATCCATGAATTGAATGTTATTCAGAACAGCTTCCTCATGGGGGGTTCTGACGTCCGCACGAATCGCTTCGACGCCAGATTCAGATTGCATGGTATCTAGCAAAGTTAATCCGCCAAAGACTTTTCCGACAAGGTCTTTTTCCTCTGCTGACAATTTACGCCAATCATCAAGGTCATTTGATAACGGAATACGCGTATCAAGCCAAAATTGCTCCGTCAACTTTTCCCAAGTTGATTTATCAATGATGTCTTCAATCTCGTTCCAATTAATGGCTTCATAATAAGTTTGTGACATTTATATTCTCCTAAAAGTGATTAAGAAAGCCAGCCAAACGACTGGGATTTCAGAAATAGTATTTAAATTTTTAAGATTGTTTTTTTCATGGAGTAAGCTAACCTAGCAAGAGCAAGGTATTTTGCCAAGAGTGAAAGTTACCCCAATGCTAACACCTTTTTGAATTCCTAAGCGAAAGTAGTTACTGTTTGATTTTAGCTTTTGTAGAACAAATATAAGTTTTTAAAAGATTACGCCATGTCATTATGACTTGCTAATAGTTGTTCGATAAAGTCACACCACATAATTAATCGATTTGATACTAGTTGATTAATGGAGTTGGTAAAGGAGTTAACCATTTCGCTATAACGTTTTACGTCTTGCTATTAGGTCCTTTAGGACCAATACGAGTATTGGAAAAGGTTACGACACGTAATTAATCGACTCGATACTAGTCGATTAATGGAGTTAGTAAGTGAGTTAGCCATTCGCCATAGCGAATAGCGTAGTCTGACAGACGTTTTAACGTCTAGTCAGACTTACTCAGTTAAATTACACAGCTTTCGCATTGGTTTGAGCCGACTTCATCACCGTCATCGGTAAAGGTACGGATGTAGTAGATTGATTTAATGCCTTTATTAAAGGCGTAATGGCGCAGGATAGAAAGGTCACGAGTGGTTTGTTTGCTTTGCGTTTTCCATTCATAGAGGCCTTGCGGAATATCGCTGCGCAGAAAGAGCGTTAGTGACAATCCTTGGTCAACGTGTTCAGTCGCCGCAGCATAAACATCAATGACTTTTCGCATATCCATATCATAAGCAGAAGTGTAATAAGGAATAGTATCTGTAGATAAACCAGCAGCTGGGTAATAAATCTTACCAATTTCTTTTCCTGACGTTCCTCAATACGTTGCGTAATCGGGTGAAGTGACGCAGAAACATCATTAATGTAAGAAATAGAACCATTTGGAGCAACTGCTAGACGATTTTGGTGGTAAAGTCCGTCTGTCATCACAGCATCGCGGAGCTTAGCCCAATCTTCACCACTAGGAATAAAATGTTCTGCAAAGAGTTCTTTCACACGGTCAGATTTTGGGACAAATTCACCTGTAATGTATTTATCAAAATAGCTTCCGTCAGCGTATTTTGAGTTTTCAAACCCTACAAATGTTTGCTTGCGTTCACGAGCGATATGATTTGATTCCACCAAAGTACCAATAATTCATTAACATAAAGTAAATATTGGTAAATTCAATGGATTCTGGGCTACCATAATGAATGTGATGTTGAGCTAGGAAAGTATGAAGCCCCATAGCACCAAGTCCAAAGGTATGCGCTTGTTCGTTGCCATGCTTGATTGTTGGCACAGCTTCAATAGATGAGGTGTCCGAAACAAAGGTCAAGGCGCGTGTCATAGCTTTGATAGAACGTCCAAAATCAGGTGAAGTCATCATATTAACCACATTTGTTGAGCCCAAATTACATGAAATATCAGTTCCCATTTTGACAAATTCTTGAGCGTCGTTAATCACGCTAGGGGTTTGAACCTGAAGCACTTCTGAACAAAGATTTGACATGATAATTTTACCGTCAATTGGATTGGTACGATTAGCTGTATCAATATTGACCACGTAAGGGTAACCAGATTCTTGTTGTAATTTTGAAATTTCAGTTTCCAAATCACGTGCTCTAATTTTGGTTTTGACGATATTTGGATTAGCAACCATTTTGTCATATTCAGCCGTAATATCAACATAGCTATAAGGTACGCCGTATTCACGCTCAACACTATATGGCTAAAGAGATACATCTCTTCGTTATTGCGAGCTAATTCGTAAAATTTATCAGGCACAGTGATACCAAGTGAGAGAGTTTTGACACGGATTTTTTCGTCAGCATTCTCTTTTTTTTGTTGATAGAAACGCCATGATATCTGGGTGGAAAACATCAAGGTAAACAGCACCAGCCCTTGACGTTGCCCCAGTTGGTTAGAATATGAAAAACTATCTTCAAAGAGCTTCATGACAGGAACAACACCAGAAGCTGCCCCTTCATAACCCTTGATAGGAGCACCAGCCTCACGCAGATTTGAAAGACTGATACCAACACCCCCACCGATACGGGACAATTGTAGCGCTGAATTAATAGAACGCCCAATCGAATTCATGTCGTCAGTTACTGAAATGAGAAAACAAGAGACAAATTCACCACGGCGACTACGACCAGCATTTAAAAAGGAAGGTGTAGCAGGCTGATAGCGTTGATGAATCATTTCAGTTGCCAAATCACGTGCCAATTCTTCATTACCGTCAGCAAAATAAAGGGCATTAAAAAGAATACGGTCTTCAATGCTTTCCAGATAATGTTTACCGTCATTTGTCTTTAAAGCATATTGCTGATAAAACTTATAGGCGGCCATGAAAGATTTAAAACGAAAGCCTTGTGCTTGCAAATCCTTAGCCACAGTCTCAATAAAATCTGGCGTATACTTGTTGATAAATCTGACTCGATATAATCATTATCAATCAAATAGTTGATTTTATCGATAATCGTGTCAAAGTCATTGAATATGGAATGACATTTTCACGAAAGAAAGCTTTAAGGGCTTCTTTATCTTTATTCAGGGGAATTTGTCCATTCACAGGACGGTTAATTTCATTATTAAGGCGAAAATAAGAAACATCGCGAGATTTTTAAGACTCATAAAGTAAGATACCAACGCTCATTAATTGAAGTGTGGTAACTCCTTTCTAATTTTAATTTAATTATAGAAGGTTTAGATAATTTCTTTTAATTTTGCAGGTTGAAAGCCAGAAAAAATAATGTCACCTGCTTTAATGACTGGCGCAGCAGAGAAGCCAAGGTCTTTTACATAATCAATCATCTCAGGACGTTCGTCGATGTTGATTTCTTGGTAATCAGCTCCCTCTTTATCCAAGAGTTTTTTTGTCATTTTACACTGCATACAGTTATTTTTTGAAAAATTGTGATTTTATTAGCCATTAGGGCATCCTCCTAAAAATATTCCTTATGGGAAACTCAATGCTAATTTAGAATAACCAAAATTAGTCAAAAAAGCAAGAAAAATCTCTCGAAAAAACACAATATGTAGTATTTAAAAATGATATAACACACAAAATATTGTAAAATCAAGTTTTTTAGAAATGCTAAAGTTTTATATTATATGATATGTCATAAAACCTAACACGATATTATAGGTTGTACTTGACTAAATATTCTGAAAGCTGTATAATTAAAAAAATTTATTATATTTCGGGGGTTGTACATGACAGAATTTTTATCAAAGTTTTCCTTAAAAGATAGTGAGTATTCGTATTTTAATCTTGAAGAAGCGGTTTCACATTATGGAGGAGATATCAAGAAAATCCCTTACACTATTCGTATATTACTTGAAAGTTTACTCAGAAAGTATGACGGTGTAGATGTTACAAAAAATCACATTAAAAATTTAGCAACTTACAATCCTAAAAAAACAGGCGGAGAAGTTCCGTTCAAACCAAGTCGTGTCATCTTACAAGATTTTACAGGCGTTCCTGTTGTTGTTGACCTTGCGTCAATGCGTGATGCCATTGTTGCCAATGGTGGAGATGCTGAACTTATTAATCCAGAAATTCCAGTTGATTTGGTTATTGATCACAGTGTCCAAGTCGATTTCTTTGGCTGTGACACAGCTTTAGAAGATAATATTAACCTTGAATTTAAACGTAACAATGAACGCTATGAATTTTTGAAATGGGCAGAAAAATCGTTTGATAACTACCGTGCGGTGCCACCTGCAACTGGTATCATTCACCAAGTTAACATTGAATTCCTTAGTGATGTTGTCATTGAAAAAGAAGGCATGCTTTATCCAGACTCAATGTTTTGGTACTGATAGTCACACAACAATGATTAACGGTATTGGTGTCCTTGGTTGGGGTGTCGGAGGTATCGAAGCAGAAGCAGCAATGCTTGGTGAAGCATCGTTCTTTCCAGTTCCAGAAGTTATCGGTGTTCGTTTGACAGGTAAACTTCCTAAAATTGCCACCGCTACCGATTTAGCTCTTAAAGTGACACAAGTTCTTCGTCAAGAAAAAGTTGTTGGTAAATTCGTTGAATATTTTGGTGATGGTTTATCAAATCTTAGCCTTGCCGAACGTGCCACCATTGCCAATATGGCACCAGAATACGGTGCAACTTGCGGCTATTTCCCAATTGATGATGAAACGCTCAATTATATGCGTTTAACAAACCGTAAAGAAGACCATATTGCTTTAACAAAAGAATATGTCAAACACAATAATCTTTTTTACGACCCAGAGCATCAAGCGGAATACACTAAAGTCGTTGAAATTGATTTATCAACAATTTCACCAAGTATTTCTGGACCAAAACGTCCACAAGATTTGATTGATTTGACACAAGCCAAACAAACTTTCCAAGAAAGCTTAGTTCGTGAAGCTGGTGTTCAAGGCTTTGGTTTGACAGCTGATGAAATCAATAAAAAAGCAACCGTTCATTTTGATGACCAAGATATTAAGATTCAAACAGGACATGTGGCTATCGCAGCTATCACATCATGTACAAATACCTCAAACCCTTACGTCTTGATGTCAGCTGGTTTGCTTGCGAAAAATGCTGTTGAACGTGGCTTGCGCGTAGCTCCAACAGTTAAAACATCACTTGCTCCAGGGTCTAAGGTGGTTACAGGTTACCTACGTAATTCTGGTTTGCAAACTTACTTAGATACACTTGGCTTTAATATTGTCGGTTATGGTTGTACGACATGTATCGGTAACTCAGGTAGCCTTCGTCCAGAAGTGGCAGAAGCTATTACAGAGACAGACTTGTTAGTATCTGCTGTTTTATCAGGTAATCGTAACTTTGAAGGACGTGTCAATCCGCTTGTCAAAGCAAACTTTCTTGCTAGCCCACCACTTGTTGTGGCATATGCACTTGCTGGAAATACAAATATTGATTTAACAACAGAACCACTTGGTTTGATCAAAATAATGCACCTGTTTATCTTAAAGACATCATGCCAACCAATGATGAAGTGGCAGAATATGTCAATAAATACGTGACACGTGAATTGTTCGAACAAGAATATGAACACGTCTTTACAGATAGTGAAAAATGGAATCAAATTCCAACAGAAGAAAGTAAGATTTACCGTTGGAATGAATCGTCAACTTATATTCAAAATCCACCATATTTTGACAAGCTAGGTGATGATTTAGCAATTAAGCCATTGAGAAATCTTAAGCCATTAGCCAAATTTGGTGATAGTGTGACAACTGACCACATTTCACCTGCTGGTAATATTGCTAAAAATAGCCCAGCTGCTAAGTATTTAGATAATCATGGTGTTGATTACGTTGACTTCAACTCATATGGTAGCCGTCGTGGTAATCACGAAGTCATGATGCGTGGAACATTTGCCAATATTCGTATCCAAAACCAATTAGCGGACGGTAAAATCGGCGGTTACACAAAATACAACGGCGAAATCATGCCAATTTATGACGCTGCTATGCATTATAAAGAAGATAATGTCGATACTTTAGTCATTGCAGGTAAAGATTATGGTATGGGATCTAGTCGCGACTGGGCTGCCAAAGGTTCTAACCTTCTTGG
>ENA-OQER01001290-OQER01001290.1-human-gut-metagenome-genome-assembly--contig:-NODE-1290-length-12394-cov-5.296079_pt1 | contig 12394 bp, 16 predicted proteins | sample MGYA00242797_ERZ504639 | MGnify/ENA primary metagenome ERZ504639 (study PRJEB26092, sample SAMD00036306) | human gut metagenome | host: Homo sapiens | study: EMG produced TPA metagenomics assembly of...
ACACGAAATGAAGGATACAGCAAGACTTCCATGGGAGAATGTATCGCCGGATCCCGCTCCTGAATCACCTGAAATTCCTCTTTAAAATACGCGAAAAACTCATCTTTCCTCTCCTTGCCTCCTGCCAGGACTTTTTCAGATTTTTATTTCTTACCACCTTTTTTGCCCGAAGGCAATATTCAAAAACGGAGCTGTTTCATCTCCGATAAGACGAAATAGCTCCGTGGTTCCACTTTACTTTAAGGGCATGCATGCCCTCTTCTTTTCTTCTGCATAACGTGCAGGACCCGTGCCGGACTACCCACTTTTTCCGCTTCACCCGGCCAGCTTCCGGACGCACTTCAAAAACCCTCGTTTCAGGCAGCTTCCAGCCCCATTTGTCTGCCATTCTCTGTGAAACAATTCTGATTTTCTACTTTTTCCGTTCCAAGCCTTTTTCTGTTTCCGTTTGTTCTAGTTTATGCAAATTTTTCTCGTTTGTCAAGCAAATTTCCGCCGGATCCACTTGCTGATTTCGACCGCCGGAATGACAAGCAGTCCAAGGCCGATCGCCACATCATATTCCAACGCGCTGATCCGCTCAAAACCGAACGCACTCGACAGTGCCGGGATGTAAATGACGGCGGATGTGAGGACAAATGAGAGTGCCATCGCGCCCCACAGATACTTGTTCTGATGCTTCATATGGAAAATAGAACCTTTCCGTGATCTCATATTGAAGGAATGGAAAATTTCCACCATAGAGAGTGTCAGAAACGCCATCGACATGCCGTCCGGGCTGTTGACGATTTCCCAGCGGCCGGCTTCCAGATAGTGGCCGATGAAGTAGGACGCCAGCGTCAGCACCGTAATCACGATGCCCTGAAACGCAACATCAAAGCCGAGGCCGTCCGCAAAAATACCGTCATCCGCATTTCTCGGCGGGCGTTTCATGATGTCTGCCTCACCGTCCTCCATACCGAGCGCCAGCGCCGGGAAGCAGTCCGTAATCAGGTTGATCCAGAGCAGATGCACCGGATTTAAAATCGTAAAGCCCATCAGCGTCGCGCAGAAAATCGACAGCACCTCGCAAGGTTCGATGCCAGAAGGAACTGAATTGCCTTACGGATATTATCGTAGATTCGTCTTCCTTCCTCAACCGCTACGATGATCGTCGCAAAGTTGTCGTCCGCGAGCACCATATCTGCCACGTTTTTCGTCACATCCGTTCCCGTGATGCCCATTCCGATGCCGATATCCGCACGCTTGATCGACGGCGCATCGTTGACTCCGTCTCCTGTCATCGCGGTGATTCTGCCTTTCCGCTTCCACGCATCGACGATCCGCACTTTATGCTCCGGCTGGACGCGTGCGTAAACAGCATATTCCTCGATTCTCCGGTCAAGCTCCTCATCGCTTAACTGGTCAATCTCGGCTCCCGTTACCGCTTTCCAGCCCGCCTCCAGAATACCCAGCTCTTTTGCAATAGCAACCGCTGTGTCTTTGTGGTCACCCGTAATCATCACCGGACGGATGCCTGCCCCGCGGCATTCCCGGATCGCATCGACTACTTCCGGCCGCACCGGATCAATCATACCGCAAAGTCCTAAAAAGCAGAGATCCTGCTCCAGAAAGTCCGGCTCCTGGGAGGACGGCATCTGGTTCCACGCTCTTCCTGCTGCCGCCAGCACGCGGAGTGCCTGGTCTGCCATCGCCTTGTTCTGCGACAGGATTTCCTGCCGGAATGCTTCTGTCATCGGTTGTTTTCTGCCGTCACGCCAAACGGAGGTGCACCGCTTCAGAATCTCATCCGGTGCGCCTTTTGTGCAGGAAAAATACGTTCCGTCGTTTGCGCGGTGGATCGTTGTCATGCGTTTCCGCATCGAATCAAACGGCGCTTCCCCGATACGCGGATACTGGACGGACAGGCTCTTCTTCGGGCATCCCTCTTTCTGCGCATCGTTGACCAACGCACATTCCGTCGGTTCTCCGACTGCCTCGCCGTTTTCGTCCGGCTCCGCATCGGAGCAGAGTGCCATGACGGATACGAGACGTTTTATATCGCTTCCCTCATGTTTTACCACGGTCATCTTATTCTGGGTCAGCGTTCCTGTCTTATCCGAGCAGATCACCTGCGTACAGCCGAGCGTCTCGACAGCCGTCAGTTTCCGGATCACCGCATTCCTCTTTGACATTTTGGTCACACCGATGGAAAGCACGATTGTGACAACTGCCGCAAGTCCTTCCGGGATTGCCGCTACGGCAAGGCTGACGGCTACCATAAAGGTATTTAAGATGTTCTGCGGCGTCACGCCCTCTTTTAAAATGCCGACAACGAAAATCACGGCACAGATAGCGAGCACCATCACGCTTAAGATTTTGCTGAGCTGGTTCAGCCGCTTCTGCAGCGGTGTGCTCTCATCCGCCGACTGTGTCAGAACATGGGCGATTTTTCCCATCTCGGTTTTCATACCCGTTCCGGTGATAACAGCGCGGCCGCGGCCATAGACAACGGTGCTTCCCATATAGACCATGTTTTTCCGGTCCCCGAGCGGAACCTCGCTGGCTGCGCCGGCGTTCAGAACATCCGCTGTTTTATTGACCGGGACAGATTCTCCGGTCAGCGCTGCTTCCTCGATTTTCATGCTGGCGCTCTCTAAAATACGGCCATCCGCCGGAACAGCATCGCCCGCTTCGAGAATTACAATATCACCGGGTACGAGCTCCCCGCTCTTTTTCACTTCCATTTTCCCGCCGCGCATCACCTTCGACGTGGCTGCCGCGATCTCCTGCAGAGCTTCAATCGCTTTCTCTGCCTTGCTCTCCTGCAGAACACCGAGCACCGCATTAATGATGACAACGGTGAGAATAATGACCACATCAGCGTACGATTCGCCTTCATACGCCGATGTGATGCCGGAAATCAGCGCTGCGGCGAGCAGGATCAGGATCATCGGGTCTTTCAGTTCTTCGAAAAACCGCTGCAGATTACTCTTCTTTTTTCCCGCCGCCAGCCGATTCGGTCCGTGTTCGGAAAGCCGCCGCGCAGCTTCCGCCTCGGAAAGTCCCTGCTCCGTTGTCTGTAACTCATCAAGAATCTTCGAACTTTTTTTCAGATACTCTTTCATTTCCATCCGTCCTTTCTTCTGAAAACGCTTTTTGCGTTCCTGTGATAAGTTCCCACTGGTACACCGGTCTCTTTCTATATAGAAAAAGACCTATCCGCACCATATTTGTTGATACAGATAAGTCTTGTCATTTCATACAAAGCCAGAAGAAATGCTTTTTCTTCGGTTGTTGGCCTTATAGCGTCACGTATGCCGCCGACTACTCCCTTATTCTTCTTCCAGTCTACACATCTTCCGCCTTGTGCAATCGCATTTCTCTTTTATTCTTCTGCGTTCTTTGCGCATCCCGGGCAGCCGCTGCATCCGCCTGCGATCCGGTCGTCCGGCATCAGGTCGAGTGCCTTGGAAATGCAGCAGATCGCCTGTGCGGAAATTCCCTCTTTCTTTCCGGTAAAGCCAAGTCCTTCCTCGGTCGTTGCCTTGATATTGACCTGATCCTCTTCGAGATGAAGCGCCTCCGCCACATTTTTCACCATCGTGTCGATGTATGGCAGGAGCTTCGGCTTCTGTGCAATAACGGTTGCATCGATATTTTCAATCAGATACATCCGCTCCTCGAGCATCTCACCCACTTTTTTCAGCAGTTCGATGCTGTCTGCGCCCTCATACGCCGGATCATTGTCCGGAAAATGGCGTCCGATGTCCCGCAGTGCTGCAGCGCCGAGAAGCGCATCCATAATGGCATGGACCAGCACATCTGCATCGGAATGTCCAGAAGGCCATATTCATACGGGATTTCCACACCGCCCAGAATCAGTTTCCGGTTTTCCACCAGTTTATGCACATCGTAACCCATTCCTACTCGCATTGTTCGTTCCTCCGCTTCGTTACTTTCTAGTTAAATCCATACAGTTTCTGCGCTACCTTGTAGGCATAGACTGCAATTTTCTGTCCCGGTTTTGATTTGCTGCTCATAACAGTTCCGAAAATGCCGTGGCGGATGCGGAAGTAATCGGCTGCATCCTCCTGTTTCAGGTATCTCCACAGATCGTTCTTTTTCTCGAGATTTTCTTCCGTTCCGGAGCGCATCATCATCACGGAAGAAACCGTCATAATAATGGTCAGATAGCTGATCATATATTTCCGCAGGTGCTTCGACAGCCCTTTCTGTTCACCAAGGTAATCGATCATCAGCTTGTTGACACGGATCTGCTGGTCAATTCTGCCGATCATGACTTTCTCGTTAACCGACTGGTCGGCTCTCCCGATAAAGTAGCGGTAGAAATTGACATCGAGATAATACATCGTTTTGACGTACGGAAGCGGAATAAACGCAACCAGATTATCCACATAGAAGGTGTGCTCCGGCAGCTTCATGCCGCACTCTCTTAAAAGAGAAGTCCGGTAAATCAGCGAATGCATCAGCAGATAATGTGTTTTGCCGAGAGCTTTCGCCTCATCCCATCCGAAAAAGCGGCCTTCCGGCAGCGATTTCGCATAGCGCATCACACGTTTTCTCTTGGCGCCCTCTTTTTCATACACATAGTTACTGATCAGAAGGTCGAGTGTTTTCGGTCCGCGTACGACTTCTGCCAGAACATTTAAAATCTTCTGGTATGCCTCTGGGTTTACCCAGTCATCACTGTCCACAACCTTAAAGTACAGACCCGTCGCATTTTCCACACCCGTGTTGACTGCTCCGCCGTGGCCCTTGTTTTCCTGATGAATCGCTTTTACAATCGTCGGATATTTTTCCTGATAGCGGTCTGCAATCTCTGTGGTTCCGTCCTTGGAACCATCGTCCACGATCAGAATTTCTACTTCTTCTCCGCCGACCAGCAGCGAATCGATACATTTCTCCATATATGCTTCTGAATTATAGCATGGTACTGCAATTGATAAAATCTTCATCTTTTTTCTCCCTGCTCTTTTTTGCTCTTCTGCCGTTTCAGGCACGTTCCAGATCTGTGTATTTTGCGTATTCCGCAAATGCAGACGGAATGGCATATCTTTCAGCCGCGGTTTTCGCATCCGCAAAAATCAATCCGGCTTTTTCTTCCCCTTCCTGCTCCACATCGTTTCCTGCAATTTTAATAGCGTATCCTGTGATATGCCACTCGACATGGGAAAAAATGTGCTTGTACGGCGGCAATGCCTGAATATGAAGCGGCGTCACGCCGAATTTTTCTGCCTCTTCAAGTGCTTCCTGTTCGGAGAGCACGCCATCGAAGTTCGGGAACTCGTAAGTCCCGCCAGAAGTCCTTTTTTCGGCCGTTTCCGCACTGCTGTGTGCGCACCGTCCAGAAATAACAGAACGGTTCTGTCTTCGATTCTGCGCGGCTTTGCGCTCTTTTTAAACGGATATTCCGTCCAGGTCTGATGCTGTCCCGCCAGACACTGGTCAAAAAGCGGACAGACTTCACATTTTGGTGCGCCGTTCGGCAGACAGACCATTGCGCCGAGATCCATCATCGCCTGATTGAAGGCTCCCGGATCTTCTGCCGGCATGATTTCGGTCAATTCCGCTTCCACGCGGTTTTTCACGGACTGCTTTAAAATGTCCTCACCGTCCTCCCGGAGGCGTGCCATCACACGAAGCACATTTCCGTCCACCGCCGGCACCGGAATGCAAAACGCGATCGATGCAACGGCTCCCGCTGTGTAATTTCCAATTCCCGGAAGTCCTTTTAAGGCTTCGTAATCTGCCGGAAATACACCGTCATACACTTCCATAATTTTCTGTGCGGCCTTCTGCATATTCCGCACACGGTTATAGTAACCAAGGCCTTCCCAGAGCTTCAAAAGCTTTTCCTCGGGACAGACCGCAAGTGCTGCGACATTGGGCAGTTCACGCATAAACCGCTCATAAAACGGCTTGACCGCCTCCACCCTCGTCTGCTGGAGCATAATCTCGGAAACCCAGATTTCATACGGGTTCTTTTTTTCTCTCCACGGCAGCACTCTTTTATTTTCGCCATACCATTTCAATAATGCTTTGTGATTGTGTCCTGCATAGTAATCTCCTGTTAATACATCATTCTTATTTTGCCACATTTTCCTCCAAAATGCAAAATAAACATTGCGCTCTCACGTGTTTTTGATTAAAATTAATAAATACTTTAAAAGAATAACCAAAACCCTTAAGATATGGAGGAAAAACTCTTGATCGACAGTATTATTTTTGATGTGGACGGCACCCTGTGGGACTCCACAGACGTTGTTGCCGACGCATGGAATCAGATTATGGAAAAAGAAACTGATATGACACCAAACCTCACCGGAGCCGTGTTAAAAGGCCTGTTCGGCCGCCTGCTCCCGGATATCGCCGCCGTCATTTTCCACGAATATCCAAAGGAGCGCCAGTTAGAACTGATCGAGGCATGCTGTGCCAAAGAGCATGAGGCACTTCTTGCGACACCGGCTCCTGTTTATCCGGGACTTGTCGATGCACTTTCTATTCTTTCCAGACATTACCCGCTTTATATCGTAAGCAACTGCCAGGCGGCTATATCGAAGTTTTTCTGGAAGCCACAGGCCTCGGTCACTATTTCAAAGGCCATCTCTGTCCTGGCGATACCGGAAGGCAAAGGCAGACAACATCCGTACAATCATCGAACAGAACCATCTGCAGCACGCGGTCTATGTCGGCGATACCGACGGCGACTACAAGGCGACACACGAGGCCGGAATCCCGTTTGTCCATGCCGCATACGGTTTTGGTCAGACCGAAACCCGGACTACACCATCACTTCCCCGATGGATCTTGTCACACTGTTCGTACCGGAAAATTAATTTTTAACAGTTTCTTTCTCATAAAAAATACGCATTCCTGTTTTGATAACGGAATCGTATTTTATGTTCTATTTCTTCTTTTCTCAGCTCTCGCCCTTACCTGGGTAATCATCGTCACCCGTATGGTCTCCCTGATCCGGTGCGCTCGGCTCCTGGGTCGGTTCCGGTGTGGACGGGGTCTCGGTCGGTGCTACGGTCGGCTCCGGCGTAGACGGGATCTCGGTCGGTGCTGCGGTCGGTTCCGGCGTAGACGGGGTCGATGGAGTTGATGGGGTTGATGGAGTTGATGGGGTTGATGGAGTTGACGGCGTGTAATCATCGTACGTGTAGGATGGCGTTCTCGTCGGCGTTACTGTCGTGGTATTCGTCGTATCATCGACATTTTCGTCATCTGCTTCCGGTGCCTGTGTCACAGTAAGCGTATCTTCACTTACCTCATAAGCTTCGGAATAATAAACGATAACCGGTGTTCCGTCATCGACATTGTCATATAATGCCTGTGCCACTGCAGTCGGAAGTGCAACAGATCCTGTCGTCGATCCTGCAGTCAGATACAGGTTTCCGCCGAAACTGCTTCTCCAGGAAGCATCGTAGAAACCGATCTCTCCGTTGAACGGAATCCAGGAATCCACATCTCTTTCCCAGGAATAGCTGCCGTCTGCCTGAAGCTCTCCGTGCAGTTTTTTCTGGTTTTCTTTTGCTGCGGTTGTGTAGATACCCGGCTTCGTGTAGCTGCTCTGCTCCATCAGACCGGTTACACAGTCACCGTCGACAACCAGATTTCCATCTTTGTAGAGCCAGATATGCTGACGGCTGGCATCAACCTCAACATACGTCTTGCCGAATCCGTTGTTCTCTGTGGAAGCAGCAAACTCTCTCTGCGCATACTGCGGCTCTCTTGCATCTGCTGCGTGAGCATCTACTTCTTCTGCGATCTTTGCAATCTCCTGCTCCTGATCCACTTTCCATCCGTAGCCTTCCTGGCTGATGGTCACGCGCCTTCGATACCGGTTGCCGGGAAGGTGTGATCCTTGCCATCGGTATCAATCGCTGCCGCAAGATTTGCCACATATTCTTTTACTCTTTCATTCCACTGGTTTTCATCTTTGGAATAATTTCCATCCGCATCGACTGCCAGCCAGTCTTTCATGGTATTTCCGTCAAGAATCTGTGTTGTTCCATCCGGCATACTGTATGTGATGCTTGCGCGTACCAGTTCATTTAACTGATCCTTCTGTGCATTCAGTGTTTCGTCATCTGCTGTTACCAAGGTTCCGTCGTAAACGCCTGCTTTTTCAAGATCCACTTCGGTATCCGCATTGATCAGCGCGTTTTCGATGCACTGTTTTGCAAGGGTAAGATCCATTCCCTCACCCATAACAGCATCCACAATCTCAAACTCATTGTTCTGGAAGGTGATGTAGCGCTGGCCGGTGCATTCTCACCGTCTGCGGACTGGAATTCGTCAAATCCATCAATCACCGCATCCAGTTTTTCCTGACTGTACTGCATGGTGACCTGGGAATCTTTCTCTTTTCCGCCATTTCCCAGGAACCAGAGGAAACTGTTCTGTTTCTTTAACACGCTCTCCACGCTGCCGTCTCCGGCGTAGGTGTAGTCGATGTCTTTTCCGCTGACACTCTTCGTATCATTGTCTTTGAATTTTACATTTAAGGTATAGTTTGCAGCCTGCTCTTTGATTTTCGTTTCTGCCTCTTTGGCCGTCATATCCGAGCAGTCTACTCCGTTGATGGTTGTTCCGTTGAAAAAATAATTCTGGTAATGGAACATTTTGCTTCCATAGAAAAAGCCTCCCACAGCAATAACAGCAACGGCTGCAACGGCGATAACCGCACCGCCTTTTCCCTTTTTCTTCTGCGGTTTTGCGCCATGCGGAATGTACTCTTCGTCGTCATCCTCATAATCGTCGTAGTCATCATCCTCATCGTCTATTTCCGGCATTGGGATATGGCCTACCGTGTCGCTGACGAGGCGCTCCATTGCGGCTTCCACCTGATCACCAAGCACTTCTTTCTCCGAACCCTTGGTCTCTGTCTTCTCTTCTCCCAGCAGATCATCCTCATCTGCGAATGGATCGTTGATGATCAGATCATCATCCACCATCACTTCTTCCGGTTCCGATTCTGTTTTTGTCTCCGCCGGCGTCTCTTCGATTTCTTCTTCCTCTTCTGTAATTCCGGATCTCGATGTCCTGCGTCACAGGCTCCACTTTGGTCTGCTTCATTTTCTGCTTCGCTTCTTCGTCTTTTGCACGCTCAGTTGCCTCAAGGACACTTCGCAGATTACTTAAATTTGCAGTCTCATCCGGGATGTGATCTTCGCTTTTTGTTTCTTTGCTTTCAAATTCAATGGAGTCTTCGATGTCTGCCAGTTCTTCCTGGAATGTTTCACCGCTCTCCTTTTCCGCCAGGTCACGGTCAATCTCTTTTTGCAGGGCAGCCCAAAGTTTACCGTCCTTTAAATCATCATCTTCAAACTTCATATTTTTTGCTCCTCATAGTTCTGTGTCTGCACTTTACTTACTTCTCTTCTTTTTTCCTTAAAAATGCCCCTATAGATTTCTTCTTTCGTCCAAGGCATATACACTGTTAAGTATATCATAAAATCCGACAAAAAAAAGCAAAAAATTTGGTTTTGGCAAATTTCTCACTTTTTTCGTAAATCACCTATGGAATTCGTAAAAAAATACCTTCTGCAGCGCTTCTCCGAGGAAAATTCCAAGGGCAATTGCGCCTGCCGCGGTCGCTGTCTCTAAAAGATACGTTCCAACCATGTTTTCCGGCCCCATAACGATCAAGTAGACGATGCGGTACATACCGGCTCCCGGCACCATCGGAAGAATGCCCGGGATCACGAAAAGGATCACCGGCGCTTTGAAATGACGCGCCATTGCCTGGGAAACCAGGGCGACGGCAACGGCGGCAAGAAAGTTCTTCATCAGAATGCCGTCGTTGAATACTTCCACGATCAGATAGACCGCCCAGCCGATCATACCGACACCGGCCGTGTAGCATTCCAGCTTTTTTGGTGCGTTCAACAGTCTTGAAAATCCCCAGATTGCAACCCAGGCTCCAAGGGATTTCAGGATGATTTCACCTGCTATTCTCATATTTTTGCTTTAACCTCATCTTTTTTCTGTATCGGTTTTCTCTACCGCACCAGTGGACGGAGCAGCAGCATGCCAAGTCCCACGCCGATTGCGATGGCAGCAGCGGTTACAAACGCCTCAAGCATCCGTGCCGCACCGGAAATGTAGTCGCCGTGCAGGGTATCATACACCGCATTCGTGATCGCCACACCCGGTACGAGGGGCATGATCGATGCAATGATAATGACGTTCAGATCCATGGTCCCCGGCAGGTAATGAACACAGAGAATAGATGTGACCGCCAGCAAAAATGACCCGATACAGTTCACAAGAAACGACTGCATCCCGGCTTTTTTTCCTCCGTAAACACCGATTCCTGATATAAAACCTGCAAGTGCAGATGCCAACACTTCGTAGAACCCGGCTCCGAACATGATTGCAAAGCCTGCGGTCGTCGCCATCATCGCGAGCAGATTTTTTTTAATTTCCGACTTAGCACGATAGATATCCCGCACCCGGTGGAACAGCGCATCCAGGTCGATATTTCCTTCGCAGAAATCGCGGGAAAGCTGATTGACCGCATGGATCCGGTTCAGATCCGTTGCACGGCTCTCTACGCTGCGCATAACAGTCATGGAATCCATCGCCGGGTCGTCGAGCGTTACCACAAAGCCGGTCGTCAGCGCCAGTACATCCGCAGTTTTCAGGCCGGACATGCGCAGCATCCGCAGCATGGTATCCTCCACCCGCCACGTCTCCGCCCCGCTTTCCAGCAGAATTTCTCCCGCCATGACCGCGGTGTCCAGCAGCAGTTTATAGTCCATAGTTTTTGTCCTCTCAAATGTAACTCATATTTCACACATGCCAAACGATTGTACCATGAAGCAGTGTTCACTTTCAAGTTAATTCTATGCAAATTCGGCGATATCCGGGCGTTGGAATGTTCCGATGTTCACCCGCGCCATTCACAAATCTTTTCAAAGTTTCTTCAAACTCCATTCACACTTTCCTCACATATGACAACTATACTAAACGTATCAAAACAAAGGGACAACAAATCATCTTCCTCTATCTTTCAACCGTTGTCCAACCTAATATTCTTTCCAATTTATATAGATTTTTCTTTTTCATAATGCCGGTGTTTCTGCCAGAAGAATACGGCCCTCCTTTTTTTTATCCCCCCAAAAAAGAAGTGCCGACATCCCGTCTATGTACTATTCTTCAAATTTTACAACCAATGTCTTGTCCCCGACCGTCTCGGACAGCATTCCGGTAATCAGTGTTTTCGCCTGTTCCTGTGCCATCGTTTCCAGGTCATCCATTTCTTTCGTCTGCTGCTCTATATCCTCCTTCGCACTCGCGATTGCATCCATCGCATCTTCCTTCCGCTCCCAGTTCAGAAGCGCTGCCTTCTCATCGTAATACTGGATGGAATCATTGTCGATGGAAATATCAAAAATCTCCACTGCCGGAAGTGTAACTGTTACTTCTGAATCCGTCACCTCCGTATTCGCCTTCGCGAGATTCACGCCCGCACGTACCTCTGCACGGTATGTCATATTAAACGCCTTCTGCGTCAGAAACGGAATCGACCCGTCCGAGTAATGAATCAGCCCGTTATAAATCATCTTCGCCGACGTCAGCTCCCCCGCCGCCTCCAGCTTACTGTCAATAAACGTCCCCGTAATCTCCGGCTCCCGGTCCCGCCGCAGCGACTGCGTCAGATAAACAACCATTCCAGCAAGGATTACTACGATCAGAAGATAAATGACAGCTTTTACCGTGCCGCGGCTTCCATTCTTTTCTCTGCTCACGTTACACCCACTCCCTTCTCATGTTTCATTTTTCATTATTTTTGAATATGTTCTGTGGCTCTATTGTACCTTATTTACACCATAAAAAACAGTCCTGCTTTACAAAAATATCTTAAAATTCTGTAAATCCTGTTCTGTTAGACTTTTCTTTTAAACAATACGAAAAAAGAGTGAAGATTTTGTATCTTCACTCTTTCCTAATACAGGGGATGAGAGAATCGAACTCCCACCAAAGGTTTTGGAGACCCCTATCATACCATTTGACCAATCCCCCTACGCTAGATATACCTTCAAAACCGCATACACTTAACATCTATATATCATACCATACTTTCTTTCCGAACACAACCATTTTCTGCAAAACTTTTGTTTTACATTTCAGGTCAAGCCCTCGACCGATTAGTAACAGTCAGCTCCATGCCTTACGGCACTTCCACCTCTGCCCTATCTACCTCGTCGTCTTCAAGGGGTCTTACTTCTTTCGAATGGGATATCTCATCTTGAGGGGGGCTTCACGCTTAGATGCCTTCAGCGTTTATCCCTTCCCGACTTGGCTACCCGGCCGTGAACCTGGCGGTTCAACCGGTACACCAGAGGTCAGTCCATCCCGGTCCTCTCGTACTAAGGACAGC
>ENA-OQER01001291-OQER01001291.1-human-gut-metagenome-genome-assembly--contig:-NODE-1291-length-12392-cov-1.529230_pt1 | contig 12392 bp, 21 predicted proteins | sample MGYA00242797_ERZ504639 | MGnify/ENA primary metagenome ERZ504639 (study PRJEB26092, sample SAMD00036306) | human gut metagenome | host: Homo sapiens | study: EMG produced TPA metagenomics assembly of...
ACTCTGAATATTATGCAGCGTCTCTATGAAAATCATAAAGTACTTACTTATCCAAGAACAGACTCCCGATATCTGACTTCGGATGTCGTCGGAACCTTATCCGAGCGTCTGGATGCCTGTGCGGTCGGTCCGTACCGGAAGATGGCACTGACAGTAAAAGCACAGCACCCGGAGACGAAAAAATGGTCTTTTGTGGACAATAAAAAAGTATCCGATCATCATGCTATCATCCCGACAGAACAGTTTGTGGATCTGACACATATGACAAATGAGGAACGAAAAATCTATGATCTTGTGGTGCGCCGCTTTTTAAGTGCGTTCTGTCCGCCGTGCAGATACGAAGAGACAGTTATTTATGCAGAGAGTGGAAGAGAACAGTTCGTTGCCAGAGGAAAAGTCATGATAGACGAAGGATTCCGTCAGGTACAGGAGATGAACTGTGAGGATGAGGATGAGTCCTCCCGTGATATGAAAGATCAGACCCTTCCGAAAATCAGTCAGGGTATGGAGTTTAAACAGGTGCAGGTGGATATCCGGGAAGGAAAAACCACGCCGCCGCCACGATTTACTGAGGCAACACTGCTTTCGGCAATGGAAAATCCGGTAAAATACATGGAGAACAAAGACCGTGAGATGGTAAAACCATAGGAGAAACCGGAGGGCTGGGAACGGTTGCCACGAGAGCGGATATTATTGAGAAATTGTTTCACACCTTTTTGCTGGAAAAGAAAGGAAATGAGATTCATATTACATCTAAGGCAAAACAGCTTCTGGAGTTAGTGCCGGAGGATCTGAAAAAGCCGGAACTGACTGCAGAGTGGGAGATGAAGCTTTCAAAAATCGCAAAAGGAGAGCTGGATGACCGTGCATTTATGAGTGAGATCCGCGGCTATACAAAAGAGCTGCTGCAGGAGATCCGCAGGGAAGAGGGAACCTTCCGCCATGAAAACATGACAAATAAAAAATGTCCGAACTGCGGGAAACGATTACTTGCCGTCAATGGAAAGAATGCGAAACTTCTGGTGTGCCAGGATCGTGCCTGCGGATACCGGGAAACTGTATCCCGGACAACGAACGCCAGATGCCCGATCTGCCACAAACGGATGGAAATGATCGGAAAAGGGGACGACAGTATGTTTGTCTGCTCCTGCGGACACAAAGAACGCCTTTCCAAATTCCAGGAGCGACGGAAAAAAGAGGGCGGAGGTGTATCCAAAACGGGGATGTGCATGCGTATATGAAGAAACAGCAGAAAGAGGCAAAAGAACCGGTGAATTCCGCATTTGCCGATGCGCTGAAGAATATCCGGCTGAACTAGGAGGGAAAGATGCAAAAAGAAGATATTCGGTTACGACAGGTGATCATACATATTATGGATTCTACGATGGGGATGCCGGTTCTGTCTGATCAGGTGATTGATTTCGGATCAGATTTCGGGGATTTTCTGCGGGCGCATATTTTCCGGCTGTTAGAGAGCGATGATATGAAAAAATGTTCTTTTGATGAAGATTCTAAGGTGCAGGCAGAACTGGAAGCGTACAACGAAGAAAACTTATCCCGGTCAGTCAGAAACTGGGGGAACTGCTTTACGGTGTTATGAATAAAAATATTGACATTCCGCCGGCGGATCTTCTGGTGGTAGAATATGAGGTGGAACAGCAGCATTTTCTGGCCCTGTTAAAGATGAACTATAAAACGTATTATACCCACATGACGGACTCTGATCCATGGGGAAACAGCAATTCTGTCATCAAACAGAAGGCGATCCTGCCGGGAGAAAATCAGAAACTGGCAGAGGCGGCACTGATTGATATGACAGATAAAAATCTGAAGATCATCGAGAAAAAATATGATGTCAACGGAGTAAAAACAAATTATTTTTCTCAGCTGTTTTACAGTGTCCACGGTTCTTGTCACCAAAATCCAAACTGGCGATCGTGGCAAAAGCAGTGGACGATGTGCAGAAAAAGTTTTATCATGAGTCCGAGCAGTTTGAGGTGCAGATGGAGACAAAAGTATCATCAATCAGGCACTGGAAGAAGATGGGGGCTTTGCCGTGCCGGTACTGATCGATAAGATTTTCAAAGAACAGGAAGAGATGAAGGAACAGGTGATTGAAAAGCTGGAAAAATACCATCTGACGGAGACGGAAGTGGAACCGCAGAATCCGGCGACAACCAGAAAATACGGAAAACAGAACCTGATCACCGATACCGGTATTGAGATCCGGATCCCGATGGAACAGTATCAGAACAAAGATAAAGTTGATTTTATCACGAATCCGGACGGAACAATCTCGGTATTAATAAAAAAATGTAGGAAGTATTATCAGTAAATAAAAGAATAAATAAGAGACAAAGAGGGTTATGAGTGTGAAGAAAAAAACAGTGTTGCTGGCGCTTATGCTGGCGGGAGTCATGGGACTGTCCGGCTGCAAAACCTGGGATGTGGTCTGTGATATACTGGCTGTCGGAACGACAAAAGTGGAGAAGGATGACGGACCGAAGTAGATCTTGAGGGAGAGACACCGGAGGTAAAAGATGATGACAGTACGGATCTGGAAACGGCAGACAGTAAAATAACTTCCGGAAATGACGAAAAAGAGAAAGACACAAAAAAGAATACTACAAAAGGCAGTGATAGGACGGATAAAAAGAGAGTGACGATGCCTTCCGGGACACCGGAACCAAGTCATACAACGACGCCGACACCAACACCGACACCGTCCGGAATAGAAAAGAAAGAGAAAAGCGGTCATATGATCACCTGCACCTCTCCGGTCACGTCCGTGATGCGGCAAGCAGTCAGAGCCGTGTGATCGGTGAACTTGCCAAGGGAGATCAGGTAGAAAAACTTGGTGAAGACGGCGGCTGGGTAAAGATCCGCTATCAGGGTCAGGAAGCCTGGGTATACGAAGAGTATATGTCAGAGAAGAACAGCAGGAAAGAAGAAACAAAGACAGAAAAATCGAAACAGACAGATCATTCTGCCGATAAAAAATCAGAAACCTACAGTTTTGAAAGTGATGAGAAGGTGCAGACGGATTGACAGGTTTATCATAAGAATTTACGGAGGGCATGCTTTTGGCATGGAAAAGACTATGGCGAAAAAGAGAATGACAAAAAAGGAAAGAATGCGTCAGAGAAGACGGAGACAGAGAATGATGTTTGGCGGTGGATTACTGCTTGTGGCGGTTGTGTTTACTGTGATCCTGCTTCTGCTCGGTTCTAAAGGATGCGGAATATCAAAAGCAGAGGGAGATGAGGTTGAAGCCGTACCGTCTGCGGAGGCCACTGAGGCGCCGACGGTCGAACCGACACCGACGCCAGAGCGGTACCATCGGTCGACATAGCGATATCAACAGTCGGTCCGGGATTCTGGTAAGACTTTCTGACGGCAAAGTGGTGGCAGAAAAAGATGCAGATGCAAAGATTTATCCGGCATCCATGACGAAGATCATGACAGCAGTTGTCGGTCTGGAAAATCTGTCGGATCAGAATGAGACGATCACGATCGACAGGGATACTTATGACCGGTTGTATACCGAAGGAGCTTCTCTGGCAGGCTTCGGAGCTGGAGATGAGGTAAAGGCAATCGATATCCTTTATGGTGTGATGCTTCCCTCCGGCGCGGAGTGCTGTGTGGGGCTGGCTCAGCATCTGTTTGGATCTGAGGAAAACTTTGTGGCAAAGATGAATGAAAAAGCGGCAGAACTTGGCATGGACAGTACACATTTTGTAACCTGTACCGGACTGCATGATGAAAATCATTATACAACAGTGCGTGATCTGACCAAGCTGTTAAGCTACGCACTGCAGAATGATACATTCCGACAGATCTACTGCACCTCAGAATATACGACAAGTGCTACAGCATCCGCACCGGAAGGTTTGCATTTTCTGAGTACGATGTTCAAGAAGATGGATTCTCCGGAGGTAAATGGCGGAGAGATCGAAGGCGGTAAGACCGGATATACCGGCGAAGCAGGACAGTGTCTGGCAAGTCTTGCCAAAGTAGATGATGTAGAATACATCCTGGTGACTGCAGGAGCCCCGGGAGGACCTTCCACCGAGCCATACCATATCGAGGATGCAAAAGCTGTCTATAATCGTATACAGGCAGGAAAACAGGGATCTGCAGCAGATACGGCCGCTGATTCACAGGATGACCAGGCAACGACAGAGACGGACGGAGCTGCCTGAGAGATTTTAAGGAAAAGTTAAGAAAAAAGAAGAAAGATTCGTCAGAAATGTATGGTATGATAAGATCATCAAAAGAGATCTTACTATACTAACAGGTTTGAATAGACAGAAGCGTTTTCCACGCGGCCGCATGGAAAAACGCTTCTTTTGTGTATACTTTTTGTGTACAGCAAAAAAAAAAGACCCGAAAGCGTCAACTTCCAGGTCTTTTTTCTCAAGTTAAGGGATGCAAATATTATGCTCTTTCAACTTTGCCGGATCTCAGGCAAGAAGTACAAACGTACATTTTCTTAGCTCCACCGTCTACCTTAACCTTTACAGATTTTACATTGGATTTCCACATTTTGCTAGATCTTCTATGGGAATGGCTCACGTTGTTTCCGAAATGAGCACCTTTTTCACAGATCGCACACTTTGCCATGACTGCACCTCCTTAACACTATTTATCGTAATCGTTCGTAATCATAGATTCGCAACACTAGATATTCTAACAGAAGAATTATCATTTTGCAAGCAAAAATATAAATTTTTCAAAAATTATATTTCTTTTTCTACAAAAACAGGTTATAATACATACAGTATAATTCATCAGCGAGGGAATTTTCACCCCAAAATGAGTTATAAAGTTGTTGAGAACGGAGTGAACAGCAGCGCTATAAAATGAGAAAAGAGCAGGTTATTGTAAACAAATAAAATATGTCAGCACAGCAATACCGGGAGGAACCGGGGAATGAAGAAGACGGACAGAACAATAACCGGGAATGGAGGTTGACCTATGAAAGGGCGTATGAACACGGGAATGGGAGAAATTACCATCAACACAGATGTGATCGCCACTTATGCAGGCAGTGTGGCTGTGGAGTGTTTTGGTATTGTAGGTATGGCTGCAGTAAATATGAAAGACGGTCTGGTAAAACTCTTGAAGAAAGACAGTCTGAAACATGGAATCAATGTTACATTAAATGAAAATAAGATTTCCCTGGATTTCCATGTCATTGTAGCTTACGGAGTAAGTATCCGTGCGGTTTCTGACAACCTGATTGCCAATGTAAAATATAAAGTGGAAGCGTTTACCGGTATTGAAGTGGAAAACATCAATATTCTGGTAGAAGGCGTTCGCGTAATTGATTAATGAAGGAGGAGCTTTAGAAAGCGATGAATACAATAGATGCCAAACTGCTTGCCAGGATGTTTCTGGCAGGAGCTAAGAATCTGGAAGTGAAAAAAGAGTGGATCAATGAGTTAAACGTGTTTCCGGTACCGGATGGTGATACTGGAACCAACATGACTCTGACGATCATGTCAGCGGTAAAAGAAGTCAATAATCTGGAAGATGTACAGATGACATCCCTGGCAAAGGCTATTTCCTCAGGATCTTTACGTGGTGCAAGAGGAAACTCCGGTGTTATTCTTTCTCAGCTTCTTCGTGGATTTACCAAAGGAATCCGTGATCTGGAGGAACTGGATGCTGTGGCACTGGCACGTGCCGTAGATAAAGGCGTGGAGACTGCATACAAGGCAGTTATGAAACCAAAAGAAGGAACAATCCTTACTGTAGCAAGAGGTGTTGCAGACAAGGCACTGGAACTGGCTGAGGATGCGGAAGATCTGCAGACATTCCTGGAAGATGTACTGGAAGAAGGACGCAGAGTTCTTGCGAAAACTCCGGATATGCTGCCGGTACTGAAAGAAGCAGGTGTTGTGGATTCCGGCGGACAGGGTCTGATGGTTGTCCTGGAAGGTGCCTTTGACGCGTTTATGGGAAAAGAAGTGGATCTGACTTTTGACGGAGGAGAAAGCGCAAAAGTTGTAAAAATTACTCCGCAGGCAGAAGCAGATATCAAGTTTGGATACTGTACGGAATTTATCATTGTATTAAATAAAGAATTTACTGCAGAAGATGAGGTGGACTTTAAGGCATATCTCAGCTCTCTGGGTGATTCTATCGTGTGCGTGGCTGACGATGAAGTGGTTAAGATTCACGTACATACCAATGATCCGGGACTGGCGATCCAGCGTGCTCTTACCTATGGTTCTCTGTCCAGAATCAAGATCGATAACATGCGTGAAGAACATCAGGAAAAACTGATTAAAGATGCGGAAAAAATTGCTGCACAGCAGGCAGAAGAGGCAGCAAAAGCACCGAAGAAAGAAGTAGGATTTATTTCTGTGTCCATTGGCGAAGGTTTCGGACAGATTTTCCGTGATCTTGGTGTGGATTACCTGATCGAGGGTGGACAGACGATGAATCCGAGTACGGAAGACATGCTGAATGCGATCAGTAAAGTGAATGCAGAGCATATCTTTATCCTGCCAAATAATAAAAATATTATTCTGGCAGCAAATCAGGCAAAAGCACTGACGAAAGACAAAGATATCATTGTTATTCCTACCAAGACTGTACCACAGGTATTACAGCAGTGATCAATTATGTACCGGAAAAATCTGTGGAAGACAATGAAAAAGATATGACAGAAGAAATTACCCGCGTAAAGACCGGTCAGATCACATATGCGGTAAGAGATACTCATATTGATGATAAAGAGATCCATGAAGGTGATATCATGGGTATCGGAGATCATGGTATGCTGGCTGTCGGAAAAGAAGTGGCAGCAGTAGCAAAAGAGACTGTAGAACAGATGGTGGATGATGAGACGGAACTGATCAGCATCTATTACGGAGAAGGTTTTACAGAAGAAGAGGCAGAGAAACTGGCAGGAGAACTGGAAGAACAGTATGATTACTGTGATGTGGAAGTGAATTGCGGAGGTCAGCCAATCTACTACTGTATTATTTCTGTAGAATAAAAATTGTCCGGTTTTATGGGACGTTGAAAAGGATGTCTGTTCAAAGTTCTGACGGTGAGACAGGGTGAAAATAGAAAAAGATGCTGGACAGTATTAAGAGTTCAGCATCTTTTTCTGTCAGCAAAGAAAGAAAAATCTGATCAGGAAGAAAACAGGAATATTGGATCTGTGGAGAGGTGAGAAGGAAGGATGAAAGAAAAGGAATCTATCCGAACACTGAAAGGTGTGGGAGAGAAGACAGAGAAATTATTTCAGAAAGTGGGGATTTCTACGGTGGGGCAACTTCTTCGGTATTATCCAAGAGATTATGATATTTACCGGGAGCCGGTGACCGTGGAGAGCCTGAATGATCAGGAGACTGGTGCAGTGCTAGCAACACTGACATCATCGCTGGATATGAAAAAAGTGCGGAATCTGACTGTAATCTCCGAACCATTGCCGATGCAACCGGGCGATGCAGGGTGACCTGGTTTAATCAGCCTTATCTTCGGAATCAGCTGCGGCGTGGCATGACTTTTGTTTTTCGCGGAAAAATCAGTAAAAAGGGAAACCTGTCTGTGATGGAACAACCTGAGGTCTGCACACCGGCGGTGTATGAAGAAAAACTGAACAGTATGCAGCCCAAATATGCACTTACCGCAGGTCTTAGCAACAATATGGTAACAAAAATGGTAAGGGCTGCTCTGGAACAGCTGGATCTGTCACAGGATTATCTGCCGGAGGAGATTCGTCTGGAGTATGAACTGGCAGAATATAATTTTGCGGCGGTACAGATTCATTTCCATCCGGTCAGGAACAGTATCTGGAAGCGAGAAAACGACTGGCATTTGATGAGTTTTTACTTTTTATTATGGGTCTGAAACAGCTAAAGGAACAGAACGCAGCGGATAAAAACCATTACCGGATGAAAGAAGTCTGGAAGACGGAGGAAGTGATGGAAAATCTGCCATATCAGCTGACCGGGGCGCAGAAGAATGTCTGGTATGAGATTGAACAGGATCTGCGGGGGGAAAAACTGATGACCCGTCTGGTACAGGGAGACGTGGGCAGCGGTAAGACTATCGTGGCATTCCTTGCGATGATCATGACAGCAGAAAACGGCTATCAGAGCGCCATCATGGTTCCCACAGAAGTGCTCGCCAGGCAGCATTATGAAGCTCTGACAAAGCTTCTGGAAGAAAATGAGCTGCTGGAACAATATCGGCCGGTGCTTCTGACAGGATCCAATACAGCAAAAGAAAAACGTCAGATCTATGAAGCAATCGCATCCGGAGCGACAAGGATGATTGTAGGAACACATGCGTTGATTCAGGAAAAGGTCACATATGAAAGTCTGGGTCTGGTTATCACGGATGAACAGCATCGATTTGGTGTGCGTCAGAGAGAAGAATTTCATCCAAAGGACAAAAACCGAATATTCTGGTTATGAGTGCGACTCCGATTCCACGAACTCTCGGAATTATTCTTTATGGAGATCTGGATATCTCAATCATCGATGAACTGCCTGCGCAGAGACTGCCAATAAAAATTGTGGTTGTGGACACGAATTACCGGAACAAGGCTTACCGCTTTATCGAAAAACAGGTGCAGGAAGGTCATCAGGTTTATGTGATCTGTCCGATGGTGGAAGAGAGTGAGGGAATGGACGGAGAAAACGTCATCGATTATGCCGAACGCTGCGCCATGAACTTTCATCTTTTTGTTACTGTTGGGATTCTTCACGGAAAGATGAAACCGAAAGAAAAAAATGAGATCATGGAAGCGTTCAGTGAGAACAGGATCCAGGTGCTGGTTTCCACGACCGTTGTGGAAGTTGGTGTCAATGTGCCCAATGCCACGGTGATGATGGTAGAAAATGCCGAACGGTTGGTCTTGCCCAGTTGCATCAGCTGCGCGGCCGTGTAGGGCGTGGACAGTGGCAGTCGTATTGTATTTTTATTCATGGCAAAAATCAGGCGGAAAAATCAAAGAGGCTTCAGATCCTGAATAAGTCAAATGATGGTTTCTATATTGCGCAGGAAGATCTGAAACTGCGGGGGCCGGGTGATCTGTTTGGTGTACGTCAGAGCGGAGATTTGAACTTGAGATCGCTGATATCTTCCGGGATGCATCGATCCTGAAAAAAGCCAGTGATGCAGCCGGATATATCCTGTCACTGGATGGTACACTGGAACTTCCGCAGCATCGTCTGCTGAAAGAAAAACTGGAAGAATATGCCGGAAGACAGATAGAAGATCCGGGCCTGTAAGTTGTGTTTTTTGAAGAAAAACTTGCAAAATGTGGAAAGATGGGGTAAACTAACTGCTGTAGTTGGCTATTACTTACAGAAGATATTCTGTGAAGCAGATGGCCGGTAACGAAGGAAACGGTAACGTTAACTTGAGTGTGATTTGAGGAGGATTATGAATATGGCAGTTAAGAAAACAGTTACGAAAGCAGCAAAGCCGGCAGTTGAAACAAAGGAAGTAAAGGCTGAAGAGACAAAAACAGTGAAAGCTGAAGAAGCAAAAGCAGCTAAAACTACCGCGAAAGCAGCAGAAGCAAAGACAACTGAAACTGCAAAGAAAGCACCTGCGAAGAAGACAACCGCAAGAAAAACACCGGCAAAGAGAACGACAACAAAGAAAGCGGCTGTAGTGACAGAAGAAGTATATCTGCAGTATGCGGGAAAAGAATTCTCATCCGCAGATCTGACCGCAAAAGTAAAAGAGATCTGGAAAGAGATGGGTAAAAAAGCAGCAGACTTAAAGGACATCAAAGTATATGTAAAACCGGAAGAGAATGCAGCTTATTATGTGATCAACAATGAAGAGACTGGAAGTTTTGGCTTATAATAGAGACTGAAAAACAATGCAACGAAAATCTCCCGGGGAGAGCATTTTCCCGGGAGATTTTGTGCGTTCAGGAAGTCAGCAATCGATTACTGCATGCTTCCGCCTGTATAACCGGATCCCTGGCTCATCTGTTTTTCCTGAGCTTCGATCATTTTCTTGACCATATAGCCACCGACAGATCCGTTCTGCTTTGAGGTCAGGTTTCCGTTATACCCGTCAGAAAGGGGTACACCCAGTTCGTTTGCTACTTCAAATTTGAAACGGTCTAACGCACCTTTTGCTTCCGGTACTGCTGCTGTGTTAGTAGAAGTTTTGGACATGATTGGTTTCCTCCTTGACTTGTTTTTGGGTAACTGTGATAGTATGAAACAGTTACGTGTGTGTAACTTGTTGTTACGCTGTTAGTATGTGACAGGAGAAAAAAATAACACTAGAAGTTTTTGCAAATACTGGATAACCTTAGATTTTTTGGTACAAACTTACAAAAACAATTGCAGATAACCAGGTGATTTGATATAATAAAACTAAATTTGGATGAGAGGGCGGGTTAGAGCATGAACATTGGCATTATTGCGCATAACAGCAAAAAACATTGATTGAAGATTTTGTATTGCGTATAAAGGGATTTTGGGGAAACATGAAATATAGCAACGGGCACTACCGGCCGGCGAATTGAGGAAGTTACTAATCTGAGAGTGCATAAGTTCCTGGCAGGGTCTGTGGGCGGAGATAAGCAGTTTATGGCGATGATCGAGAGAAACGCCATGGATCTGGTGATTTTATTTCACAATCCGAACATGACAAGTCCGAAGGAACCGAACGTGTACCAGATTGCAAGCTGTTGTGATCAGTACAATATCCCGGTAGCAACCAATATTGCAACGGCAGAGTCACTGATTCTGGGACTTGACAGAGGCGACCTTGACTGGAGAAACCAGATATAAGGTAACGATTCGGCAGGCAGTATCCCGCGAGCGCTGAACAGTTACAAGATAAGAAGATGTAAGAAAGAAAATAAAACGATATGAGAGTAATTGCGGGAAAAGCACGTAGTCTGCGTCTTAAAACCATAGAGGGTATGGACACCAGACCGACTACCGATCGAATTAAAGAGACATTATTTAATATGATTCAGCCATCCATAGCAGACAGCAGATTTCTGGATTTGTTTGCGGGAAGCGGTGGCATTGGTATCGAGGCGTTAAGCGCGGTGCTCCTGGTGTGTGTTTGTGGAGCAGCAGAGGAAAGCAGCAGAGTGTATCCGGGAGAATCTGGCATTTACCAGATTGAAAGAGGATGCCACTCTGTTGGTGACGGATGCGGTGTCTGCGGTGAACAAGCTGGATGGAGAGGATGCCTTTTCCTGGATCTTTATGGATCCGCCATATGGAAAAGGGCTGGAATTTCAGGTTTTGGAAGCGTTACAGGGAACTACTCTGGTTGATGAAGATACACAGATCATCATCGAGGAGTCACTGGATGTTACCTGGGAGCGGGCGGAAGAACTTGGTTATGAAATCATAAAAGTGAAGAAATACAAGACAAATCAGCACGTATTTCTGAAAAAAAGAGGAGAATTATGACAACTGCTGTTTATCCCGGTTCGTTTGATCCGGTTACAAATGGACATTTAGATGTAATATCACGGGGCGCAGAGCTTTTTGATAAAGTGATTGTGGGCGTTTTACACAATTCTACAAAAAGTCCGTTGTTTTCTGTGGAAGAACGTGTTAGAATATTAAACGAGGCGACCAAAGATCTGACAAATGTGGAGATCGTCGCATTTAGTGGACTGTCTGTGGATTTTGCCAGACAGTGTAAAGCGAAAGTGATTATCCGTGGCCTCGGGCAATCACAGATTTTGAATATGAACTGCAGATGGCGCAGACCAACCGCGTGCTGGCACCGGATGTGGATACAATGTTTCTGACAACCAGTCTGGAGTATGCTTATCTCAGTTCAACAACAGTAAAGGAAGTGGCAGCGTTCGGCGGTGATATTTCCAAATTTGTACCTGGATTTGTGATGGATGAGGTACATAAAAATTAAAAAATAGTAAAGCAGGAACTTATCGATAAGGAGAGAAGAAAGATGAGCAGCAGAATTGAACAGATTATTGAAGAAATCGAAGAATTTGTAGAAAGCTGTAAATATCAGCCATTATCTACAACAAAGATTGTTGTCAATAAAAGAAGAACTGGAAGAACTGTTAAGAGAACTTCGTCTGAAAACACCAGATGAGATCAAAAGATATCAGAAGATCATCAGCAATAAAGATGCGATACTGGCTGATGCACAGGCAAAAGCAGACAGCCTGATCGCAGAAGCACAGGCTAAGACCAAAGAGATGGTCAGCCAGCATGAAGTAATGCAGCAGGCATATGCACAGGCAAATGAGACTATTGCCAATGCAAACAAACAGGCACAGCAGATTCTGGATGAAGCAACAATGGATGCAAATAATATTCGTCTGAGTGCTATTTCATATACCGATGATATGATGGCAAACATGGAACAGATTCTTGCTACTGCAATCAATGAATCAGGAG
>ENA-OQER01001292-OQER01001292.1-human-gut-metagenome-genome-assembly--contig:-NODE-1292-length-12387-cov-2.438662_pt1 | contig 12387 bp, 16 predicted proteins | sample MGYA00242797_ERZ504639 | MGnify/ENA primary metagenome ERZ504639 (study PRJEB26092, sample SAMD00036306) | human gut metagenome | host: Homo sapiens | study: EMG produced TPA metagenomics assembly of...
CAATGTTGATCCAGCATTTCTTACCGCGGATCGGCACTGCTCCGGCACCGTTTTTGGACTCGGTCAGGGTATGATAAATACGTTTGCTGATGATCTTCTCCTCATCGATGACAGCGTGTGTGATATCTTCGATTGCTCATCTTTTTCTTCTTTCTTCAGCCTGTGCTGTATTGCAATCTCCACGCCAGGTTTCGCAAACCAACTTCCGAGGCGTTTTGGACGAACAAAACGTGAACTCTCGTCTTCACAAAGTGAACACTTATCTCAAATCCTCTTTCCGTCAACCATCATTCCAATACCCCCTAAATACTGAATTATGACTCATGCTTTTGCCGCATGAAGGGCAAACGGTCAGGAAGAGGCGCGGGCGGAACGAGTGCCTTGACGGCTACGAAGAGGCTGCGAATCAGGAGCACGCACAGGTAGCAGGCGAACAGAATCGATCCGACGCGGGGCGAGACCGCGCCCGCCATCCACGTACCGAATGGCGCGGTAACGGCAGCCACCAAGCCAATAATCAGCGCGGCCTTCACATGTACCAGCCTTCGTTTCAGGTTTGCCACGCTCGTCGTGATCGAGTTCGGAAACATGGCCAGCAGCGACGTGCCTCGCGCAATCAGATCGGAAGCGCCGAACAGCATCGATAGCGCGGGCACGGCGAGCGCCCCGCCACCAATCCCCAGCAGTCCCGCCAATATGCCAATCACCACGCCCAGCAGCGCCAGGCAAACTCCGGTCAGCGCACTCATCGCAATGTTCTGGTCGCGCGACGGCACAAAACTTATCTGGTTCACCACCACAAACACGAGAAACACTACGAAAATCCATCGCAGCACAAGTTCCGGCAAACGCGAAAGCAGCCAGCTGCCAATCTGCCCGCCCACAAACATGCCGCAAAACAGCAGCAGCGCGGCGAGCCAGTCCACGTTCCGCAAGTCGCGTAAGAAATGACGCCGGAAATCGAGGTCGGTACGATCGCAAGCATTGACGTCGCCGCCGCATTGCGTTGTGTCAGTCCGAGCCATACCAGCGCGGGCACGATCACGGTGCCGCCGCCGATGCCGAACATGCCTGACAGCAGTCCTACTGCCACGCCGACGATCACCAGCACCGCAATGCCTCGCGCGGATTCGTCGAGTCCCGCAGGATCCGCGCCAAACAGTCGATCCGCTTTCCCGCCGAATTTCCCGCTCGGCCGCACACTCGATCGCACACTTTCTTCAGCGCGTTCGGCACTTTCAGCATTCGAAATATTGGAAATGTCCGATTTCTTCATCTCTCCCCTACCATCGCACTTTCTTCATCTTGCGATAATTGCGATAGTACATTCCCCGCACATCGCAGCGTCGCAAGACCGGCAGAATACGAGAAGGAAGAAGAGAAACTACGGCCCGCCTGCCGGACGAAGTGCGTCCGGCAGCCACGCGATCGGCTTTCACGATGCGCCCGCGCCGCCACAGCCGTGCCAGCCATACGCACGCGAATCCAATGATCGACACGAGCAGCCCAATCACAAGAGCCGCCACGGCCGTCATATACCCCGGCTCGTCGTACGTGGTCGCGTCCGGCACCTTCGGGTTCGGTATGCGATGCCCGCGCACGAGCAGCCTGTGCGAGTTCACCCCGTATGGCGTGCATGTGATCAGCGTCGCATAGTCTTTGCCGGATTCGATGTTGAGTTTGCTGATGTCGCTCGGCAGCACTACGGAAATTTGGTCAACCTGATACGTGTAGGTTTCGTCGAGCACGTGGAATGCGAACGTGTCGCCTTTTTGCAGTTCGTCGAGACCGGTGAGCAGTTTCGCTGGGCAGTCCGGTATGCCCGGAAATCACCGCATGCGTGGTTTCGCCGCCTACGGGCAGTGACGTTCCCGCCAAATGCCCTGCCGCGATTTGCAGCACGCCTTCGCTGGCGCCATGGTAGACGGGCAGTTTCACTTTGATGCGCGGTATGGTCACGTATCCCATGATGCCGGTACCGGTTATGTCGAGCGTGTTTTCGTATGTTTGCCGCTGTTCGTCGGTAAGGTGCCAGCGGTCGCCGTTCGCCGCGAGCGCCTCGTTGTAGGCGTGCGCCGCGTCGAGCATGTGCTGTTTTTCTTCGCCGGAGAGATCTTCGGTTTGTTCCACGTAGCTTGCCACGGCGTACGACTGGTGCATGCGGTTCCACCAGTCGCTGAATGTTGGGTATGCGATGAGGCAGATCGCGCCGATCATGAATATTGCGGATATTGCGATTAATACGTCGAGCAGCGCGTTCGACTTCTTCTTCGGTTTCTTCGATTGTTCTGCAGTTTGAAGATTTGAAGTTTTCAAAGATTCAGATGATTCTGAAGATTCAGCAGTTCCCGCAGATTCAGAAACTTCCGAAATTTCAAAAGATTCAAAAAACTCTGCAGAGGCATCACCGGCATTTCGGCGCGCTTCAGCGTTCGGTTCTCCCGATTCGCTTCCGTTATGCCGCCGTTTCACGCTACTGCTTGCCTTCCCGCTTTCTCGCGATCCTCACTACGCCTAAGAGTACCAATGCTGCGGCGCAGATGGTGGCTGCCATCCAGGCACGTAATCCGTTCTGCCAACTGGAGTTTGAAATCGTTCGCAAAAACGCCGAGGTTACCCCTGCGATCAGTCTTTGTTAATCTAACCGATACCCTCCACGGCGTGTCGCGAAACAAATGATTACAAACCGTTTCATTCATTTGCAGAAATTTTCATGAAAATACCCCTTAGTACACCTGTGTACCACACCCCAATTTTCCCCGAACCCCGCCGCCCATCCACACTCGTTACAATCAACAATCACAAATCAACCATGGAAATCTCATAACCTCGCAACAGGCGGCAAAACCTCCGACCACAGGGATAAATTTTCAGGGCTCGCACACTCTCCAACAGCTACATATGAGACAAGGGCGCGTAAGGGAGCGAGCCGTGACAACCAAGGTTGCGAAATGAACTATGATGATGGTTGCAAGCCCCGCATCCTACGAAGACGGCAAGTACCCGAGCGAAACCGGAAAATCCACTCCGGATCGCACCTCGACGCGGTCGGCAAAAAGCGAGTCACCGTCGTCTACGACGCCCAAGACACGCAACGGAACTTGTGCAGACACCGCCAGCAGCGTTGCGCAGACGGCGGCAGCTGGCAGTATATGCAAAATACCCCCGTATTGTCGGTGTGAATTAAAACGGCAAGTACGGAGACATGAAGAAGAGTGGCAGAAAAATCAGCGATCTCCGCCGTAGACGGAGTCAGTGCCGCGGAGCACAAGCTGGGCACGCACCACCTCATACGGATTTTCGAGAGTCTCCCCCGCAATCAGCTTCACGGCCTTCCGCGCTGCGGCACGACCCATGGCGAACGGATCCTGACGCATGGTCGTCAGGTTCACGGTGTCGGCATATGCGGAATCGTCGAAGCCGATGATCGAATAGTCGCGCGGCGTGCGATACTCATACCGGTCAAGGCGCAGCACGAGCGGAATCGCCATCATATCGGTCTGGCAGCAAATGCCGTCGGGGAACTCATCCAACGCAAGCAGCGCGGTCAACGCCGAATCGGCGAACGTTTTGCCGCGCGGCACGGAAAGCACGCGCCATTTGAAATCGTGCGTGCCCTCCATGGTCTTGCATGCGCGAATGAAGCCCTGTCCGCGCGCGTCGATCGACGAATTGATCGAATCGACTGCATCGGAGCACACGTACACAATGTTTTTGTGCCCAAGATTGATCAGATGCTGTGCGGACGAGAACATGCCGTCTTCATCGTCGATGGAGATCGTTGCGTCGAAGCCTTCCTGCGATGGCGTGTTGATGCCGATGATCGGCACATGAATACGCTGCAGCTGCTGGATTTCCTCCGGCTCGACGCCGAACGACGTTACGAACACGGCGTCGACGTTGCGTCGCACCGGAAGATTCGTAAAGAAGTCACGCCTGTTCTCACCGGTATCGACATGCTGGAACAGAGAGATGTCGTATCCGGCATCATGCATGACGGAATTGATTCCAGCGAATACTTCCATATTGAACCAGCTGGTGATTTCCTCATTCATCAGCATGGCGACACGGTACGTTTGCCCTGACTTCAGTGACGTCGCGGAACGGGAGATATTAAAATCCAACCGGTCCGCGAGTCGAGCACCTTGCGCCTGGTACGCTCGGAAACGAGCTCCGGACGCGTGAACGCGCGCGAAACCGTCGAAATCGACACTCCTGCGGCCTTGGCCACCTCACGAATGCCAGCCTTGTCCATGTCAGCCCCTTTGCAGCTCACAGCATCATCGCACTCCTGCCAACAGTGGAACGGGGGGTATTTGGAGCGACGACGCTCTCTCAATCTGTTTTCATTATAGTGCGAACGTTGTCAAAACTCTCGCAATATGATCAAATTTCATGCGACAGCCGCGCAAATCAGCAAAATTACCGGATAGAAGGCATAGAACATCCACTTAGTCCATGAATGTTTGTATCCGAGTTTGCCATTGTAGTAGTGCACGAATGCAACACCGACGCCAGGCGCAATCATCATCACCGCACCGAACAGACCGGCCGTGAACATCATGGTGTTTTCACGCGAGCGCATCAGCCAGAAAATCAGCACGAAACCAAGCGTCACCGCACCCAGCTCATCAGATGCTGGCGCAGTCCGACACGCAACAGCAGATCCCACAATACGGCAACCACTACCAGCACAATGTCGGAGATCACGAGCATGGCACCTTGGTAGCGCTGCGCCACCCATTTCATTGCTGCGAGCATGGCGAAGGCGATGAACAGGCCGAACACCGGATTCTGCGAGCGAAATCGAACGGCTTGCCCGAAGTGGCGAGATCGTACGGCACTTCGGCGATTAGTGCCAACAACAGCAGCTGCACGCCGTATGCCACGCGATTGCGCGTCTGCTGGAAGCCTTGCACCAGCAGCCACGCGTAGATCGGCGCGGCGAACCACGACACCACTTCGCATAGCACCATGGCCGTAAGCGACGTCATGTTGCTCGTGTCGGATCCGAAAATCAGTGGCACCAGCGTGTACTGCCGGCGGAAAGCACCAGCGCCACCGCGCCGATTACCTTGAGCTGGAATACGCTCAATCCGCGGCGCTGCTTTTTCTTGCGGCGCATGCCCGCAAAGCCAATCTGGTCGGCGACGTCGGTTCCGGCGCCCGTTTTCGGTGTAGCTTCCATAAGTCCTCCTCGAGTTTTCCTCGATTCCATCGCGCAAGCATCATGCGCGCACGTAATCGTCTGCGCGCACTGTGCCACGTCACGACATTACGCCGCGGTATCGCGTTGCGGCATCGCTGCCATATGCGGAACTTCGCGTCTCACGCGCTTGCACAGCATTCCGCGCAATATGTTTTTCACGTAACCCCTGTGCGACATGTTTCACGCGATTGTTTCACACTATGTCTTTCGTGCTTTCACGTAGCTTTACTCGCATCATCTTGCCATTGTTGCAAAAATCCTGCGAACGTATGCTGCAAATGTATGCAACATACCTTACACGCTTTACGAAAGGTGACCCCCGTAAACGTGGCGCACGCCGCGCAATACGCGCAACGCAACGCACGCCCCGCAATACACGAGCAGTACGCACGCAATGCGAAAGATCAGGCGTTCAGCACGTAATCCAGCAATCCTTCATAATCGGCACCCTTAAACGAACGCACCGCATAACTCGACGCATCCGGATCGTGGCCGGCGAAATCTCCGTGCGGAAATACACGCCGTCGATGCCCGCCGAACGCGCACCGATAATATCGTTCTTCTCGTCATTGCCCACCATCAGCGCATGCTTGGCGGTAACGAATTCACGGTCGAGCGCCAGCATATACAAATCGCGCGCGGGCTTGCGAATCTTTTCCTCGCTGGAGATGATCACGTCGTCAAGCACGCTGGCGAGTCCCGTCATTTCCAACTCGGCACGGGTATAGCAGGATTGCGCGTTGCTGAGCAGCGCCACGACAATGCCGGCTTCCTGCAGTTTTTCAATCATTTCCAGCGCACCCGGATACAGGCGGATCATGCTGGTGCTACCCTGACGGAACGCCCACGCGGCCTTTTGAGCGGCCTGCGGCAACGCCAGCAACCGTTCCGCCTCGTCGTTGCGATTCATGAGCAGCGAGCGGTACACCGGCAGCACGTCGAACTCGTCCCACCCATTGCGAACGATGGCATGATTCGACTGATGCAGCATTTCGCGCGCCTCAAGTTTTTCGAAACGTTCACGCAGTGCCTCAACCGAATCGTATTGCGCTCCAAGCTCGCAAGCGGTGTCATACAAGGCCTGCCAGGCCGCGTCGCACTGTTCGTCGGTACGTATGTCAATAAGCGTTCCATACAGATCGAAGAACACAACCTCATATTTAGGGGTATGCGTCACGTTTTCCATAGCAGGTCCTTTCATCGGCATCGTCGCCGCTTTACCGGCGGCGGCGATTGCCACTTTGCAGCCGCCGCCCTTGCAAACCAATGCGTTACATGCGTTATACACGAGGTTACCGCAACCGCCAGATTGCAAACGTATGCGGTGGCACGATCAAATAATCGCCATCTCCCGCACTGATGCACGCCGCGGATGCGTTTGTGGACGAACCCATGCCGCACCACACGCGAGACGACTCCGAAACCGGCGCAACCGCAGTCGAGGCAACGTCAATCGCGCCAATATGACGTCCCGGATTCACCGCCACCAAGTAGTCGCCGACCCGGAACACCAGTTCGTCGCCTTCCACGCTGACGATCACACGATCGCCGTCAAACCATTCCGCCGAGCTCTTACGCAAGGCGATCAGTTTCGTGTAATACTCCACCAGATCGTGCATGCGCCAGGCACGAGTCCAATCAAGCCAATTCAGCTCGCGCGCCGAATCGTACGAATCGGAATTGCCGTATTTCGTACGCGCGAACTCCTCGCCAGACAGCATGAACGGAATGCCCGCGGAAGTGAGCACAATGCCCGCCGCCATACGATTCGCATCCATCACCGTGGCCATGGCCCCGGCAATCGCGGAACCGGCCGAGGCGAGCCCAGCTTCCGAAAGATCGGCGTCATACAACGCCTTCGGCACGTCCACGGAATTCTCGTTGTCGCCTTCACTAACGGCGCTGCCCAGCGATTTCGCGGCAAGACTTGCGCAAAGCTTGTCCCACAAGGTCAGATCGTCATGCGCGGAAACATACTGGATCACTTGACCCGCAACACCTTCCGGCTGTTTGCTGGCACGCCAGGCGTTCACCGCGTCGCGCACGGAGGCCGCATTCTCATGCATACCCCCGTTAACGTATCCGGGACGGTCCGAGAAGAACACATGCCCCTTGATGGCGTCTCGCGTGGTGTCGCAAAAATGCCCGATGCGATTATCAAGCTGCGGCAATCCGGCCTTGTCGGCAAGCACGGTGCCCGGCAAAGCCGCGGTAGCGCTGGCCGACCACGGTTCGCCATACATAAGAATGCTCGGCCCACGGTCGGGGATTTCGTCCAAGCGGCGCGCACGGCGTTCATGGTGTCGACGTCGATCAGGCCCATCAGGTCGAATCGGAAGCGTCAAGATGGTATTCCCTCGCCCAATACGCCACGGATTCCACCACAAAACGGCGGAACATCGCACGTTCCGTGGCCATATCGCATCCGCATCCGGAGCCGTTCGACAACGCCCCGTTCGGCTTGCGGCGCAGGAAGTATTCGGGCACGATGCGCTCGAACCAGTTGTCGGGCGAGAACATGTGATTGTAGACCACGTCCATAATCACTTTGATGCCGGCATTATGCAACGCCTGCACCATCTGCTTGACCTCGCGGATGCGCACGGACCCGTCATACGGATTCGTGGAGTACGATCCTTCAGGAACGTTGTAATTGACGGGATCGTAACCCCAGTTGTATCGGCTGCAGATCGTTTCGTCGACGGAACCGAAATCGTAGATCGGCATCAGCTGCACCGCGGTAATGCCAAGCTTTTTGAGATACGACAATCCCGTCGGAAAATCAGGATGACCGCCCAACGTCGTTCCCAGGTTGGTGAACGCAAGATATTTTCCACGATGGGATTCGGGGAATCCTCCCGCGGGATCGTTGCTGAAATCGCCGACATGCGTTTCCCAAACAACCGTTTGCGCAATTGGCACTTCCGGCATGCGATCGGCATCCCAACCTTCGGGACCGGTGCGAGGCAAGTCGACGACCATGCTTCGACGGCCGTTCACGCCAGCCGCGTGCGCCCATGGATCGGCAACGCATCGCACTTCGGAAACAGCGGTGGCAACGACGGTAGGACGGCAGTCATATCCACTTTCAAACACCTTGCAAACGATAGGCAAACAGAAAAAGCATTATCACTATCTAACGTCTATAAAGTAGTTAAGAAATCGCAATACTTCAACGTTTACACCCAATAACACGCCTATTGAAAACGATGTCATCATATGCTACAGTACATAGCAGAACGGTTGGTATACGCACCGAAGCGCGCCAATCGCGTGGCAATGCAGCATCATCGGCCAGCAACGACCCCGGAAAGAAGGAACCTATGACGGCAACCCAGCAAACCGAAAGCGCGGAACGCATCGCACGACCGCTTATTCAGCTCGCCAAACTCAACGGCATCTCACGTCGTATATCGACCAGCTCGGCACCTACGTGGAAATCCGCGACGAAGTGCTTGTCTCCGTACTTGCGGCGCTCGGCGTGGACGCATCCAGCATGAAGCGATCGCGGCATCGTACGAACTCACCAAGCAGCGCATCGCAGACACCCTTGTGGAACCGACCATCGTGAAGTTCATCGGCAAGGAAGCGACCACGCCGATCCGCGCGAAGGGCCACGACGTGACGCTACGCCTGTTGCTTGAGGACGGCACGCGGTATGAGGGCAACCTGTGCATGTATTTGGCCCCGCAGACCGACGGCTCGCTCACGCTCACCCTGCCGGACGACATTCCCGCCGGCTACCACACGCTGCGCGTCAACGCGGGCCCGCTGCACGGGCGAGGCGCGACTGATCTGCGCCCCGGCACGCGTACCGCTGCGCCTGCGGTTGCCGAAAAACAGCGTTGGGGTTGGATGGCGCAAATGTATTCCATCCGCTCCGCCGAATCGTGGGGCGTGGGCGACTACGGCGATCTGAAGCTGCTGCTCACCGACGCCGCCGAAAAGTCGCATGCCGATTTCATGCTCATCAACCCGATCCACGCAACCGCGCCGGTCGAGCCGCTCGAACCGTCGCCGTACCTGCCGGAATCGCGCCGATTCATGAACGTCACCTACATTCGCCCGCAGGATATCGAGGAATATGCGGAGCTTGACGAGGCCGCGTTGGCCGAAGTGAGCGCTTGCACGCCGAAGTCGCTCCCGCCAACGACAATGCCGACGAACTCGACATCAACTCCGCGTGGTGGCACAAGCGCCAGGCGCTGCAGCTCGTGTTCAAGGTGCCGCGTTCCGCCGAGCGTCAGGCCGCATTCGAAGCGTTCAAGGAGGCGGCGGCCCGGATCTGCGCGCATTCGCCGCGTGGTCGGTGGCATTCCAGATGTGGGGCGCCATGGGAGGGCACATGGTTCGCGGAGACGAACGTGATTCGCCGGAAGTGGCCGAACTCATGCGCGATCATGCGACATGGTCGAATTCGAATGCTGGCTGCAGTGGATCGCCGACGAACAGGTGACCGCCGCGCAGACCGCCGCACGCGAAAGCGGCCATGGCATTGGGCCTCATGCAAGACATGGCTGTGGGCGTGCACTCGCTGGGCGCCGACGTGTGGTGGAATCCGGAACGCTTCGCCGTCGCAGCGTCACCGTTGGCTGCCCGCCGGACTTCTACAACCAGCAGGGCCAGGACTGGGGCCAGCCGCCGTTCAATCCGAACTATCTCGCAAACCGGTTATGGCGTGTACCGCGAAATGGTGCACAACATGTTCTCGCACGCGGGCGCGGTGCGCAGTCGACCATGTGCTCGGCCTGTTCCGCCTGTGGTGGATTCCGCAGGGCGAAGGCGCACGCGGCGGCGCATACGTCACCTACGACTATGAGGCGATGATCGCGATCCTCACGATCGAGGCTTCCCGCGTGAACGGCCTAGTGGTCGGCGAAGACCTCGGCACCGTGCCGGATTACGTGCGCACCGTGCTTGCCGAGCACGGTCTGCTCGGCTGCACGGTGGAATGGTTCGCCCGTGTGGACGACTCCCCCAACGCCGGCGATCCGTATGCCGATCCGGCCGATTACCGCGAGTATGCGTTGGCATCCGTCACCACGCACGATCTGCCGCCGACCGCAGGCTACCTGCAGTTCGAGCATGTCAAGCTGCGCGAAGAACTGAACCTGCTCACCGGTCCGGTCGAGGAATTCCAGGCGTCCGCAACCGCGGAACGTCAGGCCATGCTTGACCGACTGGTCGAAAGCGAACTGATCACGCCGGAAATCGCCGCGGACGTCGACGACCATATTCAAGAGATCGTCGAGGCGATGCACAAGATGCTGCTCCGCTCGCCATCCGTGCTTCTGCAGGCGGCGCTGGTGGACGCGTCGGCGAAACCCGTTCGCAGAACCAGCCGGGCACGTCCAGCGAATACTGCAACTGGCGCGTGCCACTGGCAGGCCCCGACCACAAGGTGGTGCACACCGACGAAGTGTTCGACCTGCCGCGCGTGAAGTCGTTTCCGCCATCATGAACGGCGAAAAGTAAGCGTCCTCATATAACTCCATAAAGTCCCGTCACGCACCATAGCTGGGTGTACGTAAGACAGTATTGCGCTAAGATTGACGAAGCGGCACGAAACCGCATGGAGCTGATCATGCCAGAGCTGGCAAAGCAGTACGACGTGGCCGAACAGCTGAAAGCTGAAAACCAAATGGAATGGGTACGGCAGATGAACGCTTGCAAGGCACAGGCAGAGGAAGTTGTGAAAGCGGAATTGATTTATGATTGAGCGAGAAAGTCCGGGCAGAAAACTGTTCGGACTTTTCTCATATATTCCAAAGTTGCGGTAGAATTGTTCACAAGTTTTATGGTATAATTTGAACACGAAATTGAGCAATAAATCAGAAGTCATAAAGGAAAATTTAGATGAAACTGTTTTTATGTTCGCACTTTTCAAGCGTAGGAAGTTTGATAAAAGAAGAAATTGATAACAAGAAAGTCGCATTTATTCCAACAGCTTCGCTGCATGAAGTTACACCGGTTATGTTGGTTCGGCTCGAAAACTATTCAAAAAACTGGGAGCATCTGTAACCGAAATTGATATCTCAACGGAGGCTTATTCAACGATACAGGCTGTTTTTGAAGATGCGGATGTGATATATTTTACCGGCGGAAATTCTTTCTTCCTTATGGACCAGCTACGTAAAACGGAAACGGACGAGCTGTTGAAGAAAGAATTGGCAAACGGAAAACTGATGATCGGTGAGTCGGCAGGCGCAATTATATGCGCTCCGACCATTCAATATATTGAACAAATGGATGAAAAGCCAGAGGATTACTCTCAAGAAGATAATGAGGGGCTGGATTTGATTGATTTCTATGTTCTTCCCCATTATCTCACTGCACCCTTTAAGAAAATTACCGAGAGAATCATGGCTGAGTTTTCGGATTTGAATATCTGTGCTATTAACAACCACCAGGCAATTATAGTCAATGATGAAGGTTCAAAGGTGATTTGTAAAGACTAATTAAACATTAAAATTGAATTCAAGTTTGTCGACTGATAAAAACCCTTTAGGAACTAAAGGGCGCACTTCTATACTCTCTATCGAGAGTAGTGCGTCCTGCGGAGCTTCATTCCCGGTCAGCAGAAGAAAACTGCACGACCGAGAATGTTTCGTCACTTCGTTCCGTCAAGGTGGCTACACCCTTGCGCCGCTAAAGCGGCTATCCCCTGTGGACTTGCCGTCCGCAAACGGTTTTGACAAACCGTTTGCCGCCAGCAAGTTTGAAGATTAGACATAAACAAATCCTCCGCATGGTCTAAGCCATACGGAGGATTAACTGTTTTACGGACACCCGTCTATATGTGACGGGACTTTTTTATGCACATTCAATGACAACGATACTAAGAAAGCTACGCAAGGAACAGCAGACCGCTACTCGATGTACGCATGCAAACGATTGCCGCACCGCCGAGTAGACTGGTACGCATGAAGTTCCTATCACCCGACTCCGGCTTTATGCGCGGCCTCAGCGACGCCGTCGACGCGATTTGGATCAACATCCTCATGTTGGTCACCAGCATTCCGATCGTCACCATCGGCGCGGCCTTGACCGCCGGTCACGATGCGGCACGACGCTCGCTCGCAGGCGAAGGCACCGTCACCCGCAATTATTTCGCCGCATTCCGGTCAAACTTCGTAAAGGCAACCGGCTATTGGCTGATTTTCGGCATTGCAGGGGCG
>ENA-OQER01001293-OQER01001293.1-human-gut-metagenome-genome-assembly--contig:-NODE-1293-length-12379-cov-1.991756_pt1 | contig 12379 bp, 17 predicted proteins | sample MGYA00242797_ERZ504639 | MGnify/ENA primary metagenome ERZ504639 (study PRJEB26092, sample SAMD00036306) | human gut metagenome | host: Homo sapiens | study: EMG produced TPA metagenomics assembly of...
CTTTTGGGATGACGATATGTTACAAAAAGGAGAAAGACAGTGAATACAGAATTGAAAAATGAAGTGAAAGCGATTATTGCAGGAAAAGAAACCTGCACTTGCATAAAGTTATGTAAGAAAAAAGAGCCTTTGAGTTAAAATGACTTGGAGGCTCCTGTTATTTTCAGTAAGGAGTTAGGAGTAGTAAATGGATATTAATAGACAGCAGAAAGCTCCAATTTATGAGGCACTTGAGGAATTTAAAAAAAGAAGAGTGGTTCCATTTGATGTGCCTGGGCACAAAAGAGGCAGGGGAAACCCGGAACTGGTACAGCTGCTTGGACAAAAGTGCGTGGAACTGGACGTAAATTCCATGAAACCACTGGATAATTTGTGCCATCCGGTTTCTGTTATCCGCGAAGCAGAAGAACTGACGGCAGATGCATTTGGCGCAGAAAATGCATTCCTCATGGTTGGGGGAACGACATCGGCAGTGCAGGCAATGATATTGTCAACCTGTAAGGCGGGAGATAAAATTATATTACCGAGAAATGTCCATAAAAGTGCACTTAATGCACTGGTGCTCTGTGGGGCAGTTCCGGTTTATGTGAATCCGGAGATGAATGCGAAACTTGGGATTTCTCTCGGAATGGAAATAGACCAGGTTGCCAGGGCGATTGAGGACAACCCGGATGCAAAAGCGGTTCTGGTAAACAATCCGACGTATTACGGGATATGTTCAGACCTCCGGGCAATCGTAAAACTTGCTCATTCCAGAGGAATCAAGGTGCTTACAGATGAAGCACATGGGACGCATCTGTATTTTGGGGAAAACCTTCCGGTATGTGGTATGGCAGCAGGCGCAGACATGTCTGCCATCTCCATGCACAAATCCGGGGGAAGCCTTACACAAAGCTCCATCCTTCTTACCGGGAAAGCGGTAAAAGCAGATCATGTCAGGCAGATTATCAATCTGACACAGACAACCAGTGCATCGTATCTCCTTTTATCGAGTCTTGATATTTCAAGAAGAAATCTTGCGTTGCGGGGAAGAGAATCTTTTGCCAGAGTTGCAAAAATGGCAGAATATGCCAGAAATGAAATCAATTCTATTGGCGGTTACTATGCTATGGGCGTGATCTGGTAAATGAAACCAGCATTTACGATTACGATGTCACCAAGCTGTCCGTTTATACACTGGATATCGGGCTTGCCGGAATAGAAGTATATGACCTGCTCCGGGATGAATATGACATACAGATCGAATTCGTGATATCTGTAATATCCTTGCGTATATTTCCATTGGTGACAGAATTCAGGATATTGAGAGACTCGTAGGGGCATTGCAGGATATCAAGAGGTTATACAGCAGGGACAGGACAGGGCTTTTGTCCGGGGAATATATCAATCCGGAGGTGGCGGTATCTCCGCAGAAAGCTTTTTATGCAGAAAAAAAATCGCTAAACATAAAAGATTCCGTGGGATGCATCAGTGGAGAGTTTGTCATGTGCTACCCACCGGGGATTCCGATTCTTGCCCCGGGGGAACGGATTACAAAAGAGATTGCGGAATATATTCTGTATGCAAAAGAAAAAGGATGCTCCATGCAGGGAACCGAAGATCCGGCAGTGGAATATCTTCAGGTACTGGCATGAGTGGCAACAGGAGGTAAAGATATGCAAATGTGGTTTTCGGAATATCATACAGTTAATGTAAAACTGGATGTCCGGATAGAGGAGCAGCTTTTTTCGGGGAAAAGTGAATATCAGAAGATAGATGTATTTAAATCCTATGAATTTGGAAAAATGGCAGCATTGGATGGTGAAATTGTTTTTTCCGATGCAGATGAATTTATATATGATGAAATGGTGACCATGTGCGATGCAGTCCATCCCAATGCAAAAAAATTCTGATTATCGGTGGCGGGGATGGGGGTGTGGCGAAAGAACTCATAAAATACCCGTTTGTTGAAAAGATTGACGTGGTAGAAACCGATAAAATGTTTGTTGATGTATGCAGAAAATTTTTCCCGGAGGTGGCATGTGGATTAGAGGATCCCAGAATTTCAATGTATTATGATGATGGGCTTAGATTTCTGCGTGGGAAAAATGATGAATACGATCTGATCATCAACGATTCAACAGATCCATTGGGGCATACGGAAGGACTTTTTACAAAAGAATTTTACGGAAGCTGTTATAAAGCTCTCCGGGAGGACGGAATCATGGTGTATCAGCATGGAAGCCCGTTTTATGACGAGGATGAGGCTGAATGCCGGAAAATGCACAGAAAAGTCTACAAGTCATTCCCGATCAGCCGGGTATACCAGGCACATATCCCGACCTGTCCTTCCGGGTACTGGTTATTCGGATTCGCTTCTAAAAAGTATCATCCGCTGAATGATCTTGATGCAGAAAGATGGGATGCACTTGGAATGAAAACATGGTACTATACTACAAATTTACACCGGGGGGCATTTATGCTTCCAAAATATGTAGAGGACTTACTCGAAGAGGAAGAAACCCGGTAAAACAAATGATACAGGAGGAATAAAAATGAGCAGATTACTTATTATTGGATGTGGCGGTGTTGCACAGGTGGCAATCAGAAAATGCTGTCAGAACAGTGAAGTTTTCACGGACATCATGATTGCAAGCCGTACCCTGTCAAAATGTGACGATTTAAAGGCAAAACTTGAAGGGAAAACAGCTTCCAGAATTGAGACGGCAAGGGTTGACGCGGACAACGTGGAAGAATTAAAAACACTGATCCGTTCGTACCGGCCGGATGCAGTGCTCAATGTGGCACTCCCTTATCAGGATCTTACGATTATGGATGCATGTCTTGCCTGTGGAGTTGACTATATTGATACCGCAAACTACGAGTGCGAGGATACGCAAGATCCACAGTGGAGGGAAATTTATGAGAAGCGGTGCAAAAAACTGGGATTTACCGCTTACTTTGATTATTCCTGGCAGTGGGCTTATCAGGAAAAATTCAAGGAGGCAGGACTTACCGCAATTCTTGGAAGCGGGTTTGACCCTGGTGTCACATCGGTATTTACGGCATATGCGCAGAAACATTATTTTGATGAAATCCACACCATTGATATACTTGACTGTAATGGCGGAGATCATGGTTATCCGTTTGCCACAAACTTTAATCCGGAGATAAATCTTCGGGAGGTATCCGCTAACGGTTCCTACTGGACGGATGGGCACTGGGTAGAAACCGAGCCGATGGAGTGGCGGGCACAGTATAATTTTGACCAGGTCGGAGAAAAAGATATGTATCTTCTCCACCATGAGGAAATAGAATCCCTTGCCAAAAATATTCCGGGTGTGAAAAGAATCCGGTTTTTCATGACGTTTGGACAGAGTTATCTTACACACATGAAATGCCTTGAGGATGTGGGAATGCTCCGGACAGACCCGATTATGGTAGACGGAAAAGAAGTGGTGCCGTTACAGGTGTTAAAAGAACTGCTTCCGGATCCGGCATCACTTGGACCACGGACAGTAGGGAAGACAAATATCGGATGTATTTTTAATGGGATAAAGGACGGAAAAAAGAAATCTATTTATATTTATAATGTATGTGACCATCAGGAATGCTACAAAGAAGTGGAATCACAGGCAGTTTCCTATACAACAGGAGTACCGGCAATGATAGGTTCCATGATGGTTGTGACAGGACTCTGGAAAAAGCCCGGGGTATTCAATCTTGAGGAGATGGATCCGGATCGTATATGGAAGCACTGAATAAATTTGGTCTTCCATGGAAGGTAGTTGAAAATCCGGTATCCGTGGATTGTTACAAGACAGCAGACCCTTCTGTTCATATGGATTGAGCCGGAGGGAAGGATGAAGATTAATGAACTGAAAACTCCCTGCTATGTGATAGATGAGGGAAAACTGACAGAAAACCTGAAGATTTTGCATCATGTAATGCAGAGAACGGGCGCAAAGATCCTTCTTGCACAGAAAGCATTCAGCGCATTTTGTGAATATCCCCTGATTGGAAAATATTTAAGTGGGACGACGGCAAGCGGGCTGTATGAAGCACGTCTGGCACAGGAAGAGATGGGGAAAGAAAACCATGTCTTCTGTCCGGCATATCTGCCGGAAGAAATGGACGAACTGGTAAAAATATGTGACCATATTGTTTTTAATTCCGTTTCCCAGTTTCTGGTTCATAAGGAAAAAATCAAAGAAGCAGCCGCAGGGGTAAGTACAGGACTTAGAATTAACCCGGAGTGTTCTACACAGGAAGGGCATGAGATTTATGATCCGTGCGGTACAGGTTCAAGGCTTGGTCTAACGAGGGCAGAGCTTGACAAAGCCATACAAAACGGTTTTGACCTGTCGCAGATAGATGGGTTTCACTTCCATACGCTCTGTGAACAGAATTCGGATGCCCTGGAAACGACACTTGTTGCTGTGGAAAAAAGTTTGGAGATCTGCTGTACGGACGGAAATGGCTTAATATGGGTGGCGGACATCATATCACAAAAGCCGGTTACGACATGGAAAAACTGGAGAACTGTATCCGGCGCATGCAGGAAACATATGACCTTGAAATTTATCTTGAGCCGGGGGAGGCAGTAGCCCTGAATGCAGGCTATCTTGAGACAACCGTGCTCGATATTGTCGAAAACAATGGGATAAAGATACTGGTTCTGGACACTTCAGCGGCATGCCATATGCCGGATGTACTCGAAATGCCGTATCGTCCGCCGCTTAAGGACAGTGGAAAAGCAGGGGAGAAAGCATATACGTACCGGCTTTCTTCCTGTACCTGTCTGGCAGGTGATGTGATCGGTGATTACTCATTTGATAAAGAGATAAAAGTGGGCAACAGGCTTACATTCTGTGACATGGCAATTTATTCCATGGTCAAAAATAATACGTTTAACGGTATGCCGCTTCCGGACATCGCAGTTATGGGGGCGGATAAAGAATGCAGGGTAATCAGGAGATTTGGATATGAAGATTTTAAAGGAAGGCTGTCCTAGCAGGATGGATTTCATATGCCAGCGGAGTATGAACCGCATAAAGGGACAATACTTATATGGCCGAAACGGCCGGGTTCCTGGATATATGGTGCAAAAAAGGCAAGAGAGGCTTTTGCGGATGTCATATGTGCCACTGCGGAATCCGAGACGGTATATCTGCTGGTGGAAGCAGGGGAGCTGGATCATGCACAAATGATCATTGAAGCTGTCCGGAAAGAAAAAAACTATCAGAAAAATTATCCGGTCCATTATATGGAAATTGCATCGGATGATGCATGGGCGAGGGATGTCGGACCGACCTTTGTTGTCAATGGGCAGGGCAGGTACGGGGAATTGACTGGTGTTTTAATGCATGGGGTGGAATCTGTGACGGATTGTATGCAGACTGGGAAAAGGATGATAAAGTAGCGTCCTCTTTTTGCCGGAAGACAGGATATGATCTGTATGATGCGCATCCGTTTGTGTTAGAAGGCGGGGCAATCCATACCGATGGAGAGGGAACCATCCTTGTGACAGAAAGCTGTCTGCTCAGCAAAGGCAGGAATCCGGAACTTTCAAAAGAAAAGATCGGACAGAAGTTAAAGGATTATCTTGGGGCAGAAAAAATCATCTGGATTCCATATGGAATCTACAACGATGAGACAAACGGACACATAGACAATGTCTGTGCATTTACCGCTCCCGGACATGTGGTGCTTGCGTGGACGGAGGATCCCAAAGATCCGCAGTATCCCTTGTCATCTGCAGATCTTGCAATATTGGAAAAAGAGACAGATGCCAGGGGGCGGAAGCTCATAGTCCACAAGTCCCGGTTCCGGGGAAGCCGGTTTGTATAACGGAATATGAACTTGCCGGTTTTTCCTTTGAAGAGGGGGAGGAGCAGCGAAAAGCAGGGGAGCGGCTTGCCGCAAGCTATGTTAATTTTTATATTACAAATGGAGGAGTCCTGATTCCCCAGTTTGAGGATGAAATGGATGCAGAGGCTGTGAACATCATAGGGGGGCTTTTTCCCGGAAGGAAAGTATACCCGGTTTACGCACGTGATATTATTGTCGGTGGTGGGAACATTCATTGTATTACACAGCAGATACCGGCTGATTCCGGAGGATGGGAGGAGCATGATATGAGAAAAACCACAGTGGCTGCCATACAGATGGGCTGCGGCAGCGATGTAAAAGAAAATATAGAAAAAGCATCGGAACTGATCAGGGAGGCCGCTGCACAGGGGGCGCAGGTCATTCTTCCTCCTGAACTTTTCGAAAGACCGTATTTCTGTCAGGAGAGAAGGTATGAATATTATGGATATGCAAGAACGCCAGAGGAAGATGATGCTGTCATCCATATGAAAAAACTGGCCAAAGAGCTGGAAACGGTGATTCCGGTGAGCTTTTATGAAGCCGGGGATCACAGACAGATGTTCAATTCCGTGGCAGTCATTGATGCCGATGGAAGTGTGCGCGGCATTTACAGGAAAACACATATTCCGGACGACCATTATTATCAGGAAAAATTTTATTTTACGCCCGGTGATACAGGGTTTCGGGCATTTAAAACCAGATATGGGACGATTGGGGTTGGAATCTGCTGGGATCAGTGGTTTCCGGAGACGGCAAGAGGCATGGCACTAAAAGGGGCGGAACTCCTTTTTTATCCAACTGCAATCGGAAGCGAGCCGATACTTGGCTGCGACAGTATGCCGCACTGGAGACGGTGCATGATGGGGCATGCGGCATGTAATCTTATGCCGGTCATTGCTGCAAACAGGATCGGGACAGAAACCGTGGAACCGTGCGCGGAAAATGGACAGCAGAGCTCAGCCCTCACGTTTTACGGTTCCTCTTTTATCACAGACGCAACAGGGGAAGTGAAAGAAGAGATGGACAGGGTATCAGAAGGCTTTATCCTGCATACGTTTGATCTGGATGAAATAGAAGAAGAAAGAAGAAGCTGGGGGCTGTTCCGGGACAGAAGACCGGAAATATATTTGAAAGAATAATGACGGCGCGGCTGCACATATGGAAAATTTTTGTCATATGATAAAGCATACCTGAATAAAATGAAAGGATGCAAAAAAATGGCAATATTTACCAATCAGGCACAGCTCCGCTATGGAAACGCTGTAGCCAATTCCAACGTTGCAGTGGGAGAAATCCTTGAGGTACTTGCCGCAACCAAAACTGCGGTACGCAAAACATACGGGCAGAATGACCGTGTCACCTATGTTGTGAGCATAGTGAATTCCGGAAATACAGCCATGACAGGACTGATGGTTGCAGATGATCTGGGGGCATATGCATTTGGCACAGACACACTGGTGCCACTGACGTATGTGGCAGATACCGTGCGTTATTACAGCAATGGAATCTTACAGACAACACCGGCAGTCACGGCAGGACACCCCTTTCCGTTTCCGGGATCAGTGTACCGGCGGGGGGAAACGTGACCATTGTATATGAGGCAGAAACCAATGCGTTTGCACCTCTTTTGGCGGAATCGGAGATTACCAACACGGTGACCGTTTCCGGAGGGGGAATTACACCGGTTACCGCAAAGGAAACCGTCATCGCGGAAAGTGGTCCGAAGCTGACAATCACCAAATCCGTCAGTCCGGTTCCGGTTACGGAAAATGGAACACTGACCTATACGTTCCTTATCCAGAATACCGGAAATACTGCGGCACTGGCGGCAACCGGCGCAGTGGTGACAGACATATTCGATCCGGTACTTTCGAATCTTGCGGTATCGTATAATGGAACGGCATGGTCGGATCCGGCAAATTATTCCTACAATGCCACGACCGGTACTTTTGCGACGCAGGAAGGGCAGATTACCGTACCGGCAGCAACCTTTACGCAGGATGCCACAACCGGCGAGTGGACAGTGACACCGGGCGCAGGCACACTTACCGTAACCGGAACAATCTGAGTTTTCTTTCCAGGGGATTACCACGAAATGGGTGGTAATCCCTTTTTTTGCGTGACATGGCGCAGTGCTGAGTGAACAGGAACGTGGTGCTTGCATTTCCGGTATAGTTATGGAATAATTAAAAGAAAACATATGAATGCAAAATATAAAGTATAAAGGACAGGGTGAGAAACTGAAAGATGAAAAAGTATATGGGGAATAAAAAGGAAGTACTTTTATTTTATCTTCTGATGATTGCGGTGATTGGCTGGTTTGTGGTAGCGGAGACAGTGTATCCGTCAGAACGTATCAAAGATTCCGGATCGGAGAATCTTGCATACAGGGGGACATTTACCTGGCAAAGAGATCAATGATGACCATTATGGACAGAAGCGTATTATATCAGATTAACAGTCTGGAGAAACCACAGAAAATCAGTGGATTTTTAAAAGAAAAAGGGTATTCCCGGCAGAATCTTGTAGATCTGCGTAAAAACGAACAGGCAATCTGCCTGAACGGGACGTATGTACATATGAACCACATGCTTGCAGAAGGGGATGTTCTGACCGTATGGATTCGGGAAACGGATAATTCCGGACAGATCCGTCCGGTAAAACTGCCATTTGCCATCGTTTATGAGGATGAGGATCTGCTTGTGATCAACAAACCGGCAGGAATGCCGGTTCATCCATCCCGTGGGAATCCGGACAATTCTCTCGGCAATGCACTGGCATGGTATTTCAAAGAGCAGGGGGTTCCCTTTGTGTTCCGCTGTATCAACGGCTGGACCGGGATACCTCCGGGCTTACTATTGTGGCAAAACATGCGGTTTCTGCAGCGATCCTCGGGCAGATGGTGCGGGCAAAAGCCGAGCAGGGACTAAAAGCACCCGGGATTCACCGGACGTATCTTGCGCTTGTGGAGGGAAAGGTTGTGCCGGTTTCCAGCGTCATTGATGCACCGATTGCCAGACAGGAGGACCGCTGCCTGCGCCGCGTTGTTGATTTTAAGCGGGGAGACCGGGCGGTGACGCATTACCGGGTTCTGACCGGATGGCAGACCGGAAATGCACAGAAGTTCCGCAGTCTGGTAAAACTTCAGCTTGAGACCGGGAGAACCCACCAGATCCGCGTGCATATGGCATATCTGGGACATCCGCTGGTGGGAGATTTCTTTATAATCCGGCATATGGGGAAAATCAGATTGACCGTCGGGACGATGAAATTCCTGGGAGAGACAGATTTTTCAGGGAAAGACTTTTTCCTGTGGAAAAGAGCAATATGATATTGGCCGTCAGGCACTGCATGCATGGAAACTTTCATTTTTCCATCCCATGACAGGGGAGCCGATGGAGTTTACGGCTCCGCTGCCACCGGATATGCAAAGGCTGATACCAGAAGAAACATTGCCTTCTGTGTAATCATAACAGGGAAACATGCACAGATGTGGATTATATCCGCTGTGCACAGATATCCTGCAGGCAGCAGTGCTCACAGTGCGGAGTCGTGCGTGCACTGCAGATGTCACGTCCGTGCAGCACAAAGCGGTGACATAAATCATTCCCTTCTTCCGGCGGAATGATTTTCCACAATTCCATTTCCACCTTTTTTGGCTCTTTGATATGGTCGACCAGACCAATCCGGTTACACAGACGGATGCAGTGCGTGTCCGTCACGATGGCCGGTTTTCCAAAGACATCTCCCATAATCAGGTTGGCACTTTTACGCCCGACACCCGGCAGCTTTAACAGGGCATTAAAATCGTTTGGAACATTTCCACCATACACATCCCGCAGCATCCGCATGCAGGCACTGATATCCCTTGCCTTGCTTTTTCCCAGTCCACAGGGACGCACAATTTCTTCGATTTCTTCCACAGGAGCATCTGCTAAAGCATTGACATCCGGGAATTTTTCGTACAGTTTGGGTACGATCATATTCACGCGGGCGTCCGTACACTGTGCCGCCAGCCGCACACTGACGAGCAGCTTCCAGGCCTCATTGTAATCTAAGCTGCAGGCGCATCCGGGTATGCCTGCTTCAGTCGCGCAATCACTTCCAGTGCCAGTTTCTTTTTTTCATCTATATTCATCATCCTATATTCTCCGTAACTTTCTGTTATGTGTAAGCAAATTTATTATACCACGTGCCAAAACAGAAGCAAATGGATTTGTGATCCTTATCCTGGTACTTATCTTTTTCCAACACACAGGAAGAAGGGAATCATTTCTTTTGAAAGAACAAATTTGCAACTGCTCCGGAGTTCCATCAAATAACGCAAATAGCGTAATCCTGCAAACCCGCAAATACGTACGTGAAATCAGAACCGGAGCTGACTTGCAGATTTTTCTGGAAAAAGAGAATGACTCCCTTCTTCCGTCGTTTTGAAAAAAACTTATGTTTAAACCAATTCCCCTCCCGAAAAAATATGTTATATTGAAGTAAATTTCTGGAAAACACAATGGAGGAAAACATGGAGAGAATCAATGCAGTCACCTTTGCACCATTTTGTGCAAGAGGTACATTTGAAAAAGAAGAAACCAGACAGAGCTTAAAGCTCATGAAAGAAAAGACGGGGGCAAATTATGTCATTTTGTCGCCGAACGGTATGCAAAAGACCGCATTTTCCGAGGAGATTGATTATCGGACAGACCGGAATGTGACCGATGAAGAACTGATCGCCATGATCGGCTATGCCAAAGAACTGGGCTTAACGTTGCCTTGAAACCGACCGCAAACTGCGCGGATGGAACCTGGCGGGCACATATCAATTTTTTTGATGAAGATGTGGTGTGTGAACCGAAGTGGGGCAATTGGTTTGCCTCTTACCGGGCATTTCAGGAACACTATGCCGGACTTGCGCAGCAGTGCGGAGTGGATCTGTTTATTGCAGGCTGCGAGATGGTGCAGACAGAGCGCCGCGAAGCGGAATGGCGGGAAGTGATTGCGGCAATCCGCCGGAAGTATGATGGACTGGTTTCCTACAATACGGATAAGTACCAGGAACACAATGTGAAATGGTGGGATGCGGTAGATGTGATTTCATCCAGCGGGTATTATCCGATTGACGATTGGGACAATCAGCTGGATCGTATTGAACAGGTGGTAAAGAAGTTTGATAAGCCGTTTTTCTTTGCGGAAGCCGGCTGTATGTCTGTGAAAGGTTCCAATCAGGTGCCGAATGACTGGGGCGTGCGTGGGGACTATGATGAAAAAGGACAGGCAGACTGGTTTCAGGCGATGTTTGATGCCTGCGAAAAGAGAGACTGGGTAGGCGGATTTGGCATCTGGGAATGGGCTGCATGGCATGGAGACGGCAGAAATCCTGTCAAAAGAGGGGATTATGAAGTTTACGGGAAAGCGGCAGCAGACATCATCTATCGGAAATTTTCACAAGTTTCAGAATGAAATTTAGCTTAAATTCAGACTAAAAACATATTTACACAAACTTAAAATATGGTATACTTAAATAAAAAGCTGAATAGAAGGGGGACCTGAAATGAGTTATATGGATACATACAAGAAATGGTGCACAGACAATTATTTTGATGAGGATACCAAAAAAGAACTGCTGGCACTACAAGGAAATGATGCAGAGATCGAGGATCGTTTTTACCGTCAGCTGGAGTTTGGTACTGGTGGTCTGCGCGGGGTAATCGGCGCAGGAACAAACCGTATGAATATTTATACGGTTCGTCAGGCAACCCAGGGACTGGCAAACTATATCATTTCGCAGAACGGACAGGACAAGGGAGTTGCGATCGCTTATGATTCCCGTATCATGTCCCCGGAGTTTTCCGATGAGGCAGCGCTCTGCCTGAATGCAAATGGTATTAAAACCTACCGTTTTGAATCCCTGCGTCCGACACCGGAGCTGTCCTTTTCTGTTCGGGAACTTGGATGTATTGCAGGTATTGTAATTACGGCAAGCCATAATCCACGCGAGTATAACGGATACAAAGTATACTGGGAGGATGGCGCACAGATCACACCTCCACACGATAAAAATATTCTTGCAGAAGTGGCAAAAGGTCACTGATTTTTCACAGGTAAAGACTATGATGAAATCTGAGGCCGAAGTTGCAGGACTTTATCATACCATCGGAAAAGAAATGGATGACCGCTATATGGAAGAATTGAAAAACAGTCGATCCACCCGGAAATCATCAAAGCGATGGCAAAAGATATCAAGATCGTTTACACTCCGTTACATGGAACAGGAAATCTCCCGGTACGCCGTGTGTTAAAAGAACTGGGATTTGAAAATGTCTATGTTGTAAAAGAGCAGGAACTTCCGGATGGAAATTTCCCGACCGTTTCTGGAAATCCTGAACCATTCGAACGACGGGTTTTATATTGCTTCGGAAGATTTGAAACTGCGCGGCAGCGGCGATCTGCTGGGAACGCGCCAGAGCGGGGGATATGGAATTCCGGATGGCAGATATTTTCCGGGATGCCCGATATCCTGCAGAAAGCGAGTGAG
>ENA-OQER01001294-OQER01001294.1-human-gut-metagenome-genome-assembly--contig:-NODE-1294-length-12376-cov-5.381174_pt1 | contig 12376 bp, 14 predicted proteins | sample MGYA00242797_ERZ504639 | MGnify/ENA primary metagenome ERZ504639 (study PRJEB26092, sample SAMD00036306) | human gut metagenome | host: Homo sapiens | study: EMG produced TPA metagenomics assembly of...
CCATCTGCAAAGAGAAGCTGTGTTTGGCATGTTTAGAATTTTAGCTACATGAGAAATAGAATCTCCTTTTAAAACCATTTTAATTGCTTTAACTTTAAATTCATTTGAGTATTTAGTCATAAAAAAAACTGCACCTCAAAAGTTGTTTTTTGTCCAACTTTTGGGGTGCAGTTCAAGTAATATGAGAGTCTTCTTTTATATATTTTCATTAAATTTATATCCTATTCCCCAAATTGTAATAATGTATTCTGGTGAATCGGGTTGAGGTTCAATTTTTTTACGTAGTTTACGGATAAATGCCATTATATTATTATCTGAAAGCAGAAAATCTTCTTCCCAAACAGCTTGATATATTTGTTCTTTAGTAAAAACTTCGCCTTTATTTTTAGCTAAGAAATAAAGGATATCAAATTCTTTAGGTGTCAAAATTATTTCTATATTATTACGTAAAACTTTACGATTTTTAGGATAGATAGTTAATTCACCAAAAGTGAGTTTTTCATCTACAAATAATGGAGATGTGGTATTGGATATTTCTAAAATGAGATTATTAATATTACCATTAATTAAATCTTTAAAGGATTGTTGTAAATCTTCAAGTTCATAATTTAAATCAGTTGGGATATTTTGGAGTTGTTCATATACCATTAGCTAAGGTAGGGTTTATAGTAATGAAAGTAGCATTTTTTTTCATAATATCCTCCTTTTTTAAATGAGTTTTTATATTTAGCGATATAAGAGTATTTGGCAAATGAAATTAATAGCATATACAGGATAACAATCACAAATAAATAAATGAAATATAATGCAGGTAGTTGAGTTAATCCTAAATTAGTAGCAAATGGTGTAAAAGTTAATCCTGTAAATAAGATTATGCCTATAATTGTTGTTATTAATACAGGTTTAGAGGCATTACTTTGAAGAAATGGTATTTTTGATGTACGTAACATTTGCAAAATTAAAATTTGCGACCACATGGATTCTAAAAACCAACCTGTTTGAAATAGTGATATATATATCGTTTGTAAATGAATGTCTGTTAATTCACTGTATAGTAATCCATTTGTAAATAATGGGCAAAAAATAAAGTAAAGAAATAAAAAGGTAATAATATCAAAAATTGAGCTTAATGGACCAAAAAAACACATAAATGAGCCTAGATGATGATTAGACCAATTCAAAGGTAAACGATAATTTTCATTATCAATTTTATCCCAAGGTAAAATTAAACATAAAATATCATATAGAATATTTAATAATAATAATTGGATTGCTGTCATAGGCAAAAATGGTAAAAAAGCGCTAGCACAAATGATTGAAAATATATTACCAAAATTTGATGAAGCTGTAATTTTAATATATTTGGTGATATTTGTAAAGGTTTTGCGACCTTCAATAATAGCTTTGTGCAAAATAGTTAAATCTTTTTGACATAAGATAACATTGGCTACATCTTTTGTAGAATCAGTAGCTTCATTTATAGAGATACCTATATCCGCTTCAACAATAGCAGGAATATCATTTAAGCCATCACCTAAAAATCCTACAGTATGCCCATTTTGTTGTAAAGAAGTTACAATCATTCTTTTTTGATCAGGTGTAAGTTCAGCAAAAATAGTAGTTTTTTCTATTAATTTATCTAATTGAGCTGGATTTAAATTACTTAGTTCATTACCAGTGATAATATCTGTAGTTGAAATGTCCACTCGTTTACAAATAGATGTAGCAACACTAAGATTATCTCCTGTTAATAATTTTATATTTACATTTAATGATTGAAGTTTTTTTATTGCTTCAATAGAAGATTTTTTAGGAGCATCAAAAAAAATGCCAAATATCCTATTAAAATTAAATTATTTTCGCTCTCTAAATCAATAGATGTAGTGTCTGTTAAAGGTTTATAAGCTACAGCCATAACTTTCATACCATCTTCAAGCATTTCATCAATTACAGCATGTATACTTTGAGTATTTTTATTGTCTATGGGAAGAATTTTATTTTGGTATTCAATATATTGACAGCGTTTAAATAATTCTTTAACATCACCTTTAGTAATTAAAAGTTTTTGATGTTCATTTTGAATAATAACACTACTACATTTTCGTTCAAAATCAAAAGGTATTTCTGAAATTCGTTTGTTTTCGTTAATTAATTGTTGAAATAATCTTTTTTTTGAGGTATTGTAGCATATTTTAAAATAGCATTATCTATATGATTAGGATAACTTGATAAATGATAACTATTTAAGTAAGCAAAATCTAATGTTTTTTGATGTTCATTACCTAGAATATCAAGATAATATTCTAAAATAATATTATTAGAAGTTAGTGTACCTGTTTTATCTACGCAAAGAATATCCATACTACCAAAACATTGCATAGCATAAATATCTTTTAAAATGATTTTTTGTTTAGACAAATAATTACTGCCTTTAACTAAACAAGTAGTAATTATCATAGGTAATAATTCAGGCGTTAATCCAATAGCTATGGAGAGAGCAAAAACAAAGGAATATAGTAAGCTTCCATGCACTAATATAGAGATGATAGAAACTATGAGGATTAAAATAGCCATAAATTTTATCAGTGTTAAAGAGATAGAATTGGCATCTTTAAAAAAGCTTGTAGAAGTTATCTTAGATGTTTTATTTTGTGCAAATGAACCATATAAAGTATTAGTACCTACATTTAAAACGATACCTTCACCACTACCGCTAATAATACTAGTACCCATAAAAGCTAAATTAGAATAATTAGTAATGGTCATATTATCGAGATTTTTAATATCAGAATGTTTTTCAATAATATCACTTTCACCTGTTAAAATAGCTTGAGAAACAAATAAACTATTTGTTTTTATTAGGCGAATGTCAGCGGGAACTTTAGTATTAGCTGTTAAATATACATAATCGCCAACAACTAGATTTTTAATAGGTATATCAATCCATTTATTATTGCGCTTCACAGCAATATAATTGTTTAAAAAGGTATCCATTTTAGATAGTCTATAAAAAGAACGTTGTTCATAACTAAAGCGAATGATTACGCTTAAAATAATCATTATAATAATGATAGTAATAGTACTGTAATTTTGATGCAGTTGTATAGGATAGATAATGTCCGTAATTATAGAAATTATGCTGATAATATATAAAATTATAGTAAATGGATTAAAAAATGCCCTATAAAGATGTTGTTTAGTAAATGAATGATCTAAATTATTAAAATTATTATCGCCAAAATTTTTTCTTTGCAATAGAATTTGATTGGATTTTAATCCTTTAGATGAAGTATTTAATAAAATATAGAGTTTATCTAAATCAATTGTTAAGTATTGTTTTAATTTATTATTTAACGAAAATATTTTATACATAGTACCCTCCTTTTTATTTATTTGTATTGTATCATATAAGATATATATTTTTAATAAAAGCTAGGACATATATAAATCCTAGCTTTTAATTTATTTATTGATTATTTTGTGGTTTAAGGCTCCAAAAAATGATATTCATAATAATCATAACAAAGAAACATATTCCTAAAGATAAATAAAAGTCATTATCTATATTGTGAAGATAAGAATTTGAAAATAAATTAGAGATAAAATTCATAATAAATACCTCCTAAAATATATTAAAGTAGTTTTCCATAATGGCGAATATATGCTTTTTTTATGCTGGTAGCTAATAACATGTACAAGATTATACAAGGGATTAAATAGATAAAATAGCTAAATGGTAAAGCAATAAATCCTAATATTGTTCCTAGTGGAGAAAATGGAATAATTGTTAAGACTATAATGCCAATAAAGGTCAATAATGTTACAGGTAAAGAAGCAAAACTTTGGATAAATGGTATTTTTGATGTACGTATCATGTGAATTACAAAAGTTTGACTCCACATAGATTCTACGAACCAACCTGTTTGGAATAGTGCAATATATTCAGCTTGTATTTTTAATAATTCACTGCCTTGATAGACTGTTGGTAAATCATTAAATAAGATACCATTAGATATAAATAACGGGCAAAAAATGAAATACATAAAGATATAAGTTATCCAATCGAAAATGGAACTTGTAGGACCAAGCCAAATCATAAAACTTCCTATAGAAGAAGCGTCCCAATTTCTAGGTTTAATAAGAAATTCTTTATCCACATTATCCCAAGGAATAGCTGTACAAGATAAATCATAGATTAAATTTAAAACAATAAGATGTAAACTCATCATTGGCAAAAATGGTAATAATGCTGAAGCAATAAGAACAGAGAACATATTTCCAAAATTTGAAGATGCTGTTATTTTGATATATTTAATCATATTGGCGTATGTTTTACGACCTTCAATTATACCTTGTTCTAAAACCATTAAATCTTTTTCCAAAAGAATTATATCAGTAGATTCTTTGGCAATATCTACGGCACTGTCTACAGAAATAGCTATATCAGAAGATTTCATTGCAGTGGCATCATTGATACCATCTCCCATGAAACCAACCGTATGACCATTTTGGCGGAGCAATTTTACAATTTTTGCTTTTTGTTCTGGTGATAATTTAGCGAAAACATCAGTTTTTTCTACAGCTATAGCTAAGTCTTGTTCTGGTAGTTGTTCAATATCTGAACCAAGTAAAAGATTATTAACTTTTAAACCAACTTGTTTACATATAGAACGAGCAACTTTATCATTATCTCCTGTTAAAACTTTTACTTTAACACCATATTCTTTTAATGCTTTTAAAGCTTTTACAGTTGATTCTTTTGGCGGGTCTAAGAATGCTAGATAGCCAATAAGCACCATATCACATTCATCTGCTATGCTGAATTTATCTATTGGTGATGGATTATTTTTTTGAGCAACAGCTATTACACGCATACCTTTGTCATTTAATTTATCGACAGTTTTTAAGATTTCTTTTTTGATGAATTCGTCTAACGGTTTAATTTTTCCTTGATATTCAACATGAGAACAGATAGATAACATTTCTTCGACTGCACCTTTAGTTATCATTTGGCATTTTTGATTTTTGTCCTTTACTACTATAGAAAGGCGACGACGTGAAAAATCGAAAGGTATTTCATCTACTTTTGTATAGGCACTAGATAAATTTATTAAGTTAGGATTATCTTGTTCAATTTCTTCTGTTTTATTGATGATAGCTATATCCATTAAATTTTTATAGCCTGTTTGAAAATAACTATTTAGGTAGGCATGACGTAAGACACGACTATCTTCATTTCCCAGTACATCTAAATGGTATTCTAAAACAACTTTATTCATGGTTAATGTACCAGTTTTATCAGTACAAAGAATATCCATAGCACCAAAATTTTGAATGGAATTTAAGTTTTTTACGATAGTTTTTTTCTTAGACATAGAAACAGCGCCTTTAGCTAAGCAAGTAGTAACTATCATAGGTAACATTTCAGGTGTTAAACCTACAGCAATGGAGATAGCAAATAAGAAAGCTTCTACCCAATCATTTTTAGTTATACCATTAACAAAAAAAATACTATGGGTACCATAAATAACATAAAACGAATTAAAACCCAAGAGACAGAATTGACGCCTTTAGTAAAATTTGTTTCCACAGGTGTAGTAGAAACAGATGAAGCGATTGAACCAAATAAAGTATTATTACCAACACCGATTACTACAGCAGTAGCACTGCCACTTATTACATTACTTCCCATGAATAAAATATTATTATAATCAGTAATAGAAAGATTTTTTTCTTGATAAGTTTTAGCAAATTTTTCTACTGGTTCACTTTCACCTGTCAATGATGCTTGGCTAATGAATAAATCTTTAGCTTCTAAAATTCTAGCATCAGCAGGAATCATATCACCAGCACTTAGATGAATAATATCACCAATTACTACATCTTCTAAAGGAATTTCTGCTTTAGGGCGATATTGTCTAGTAACGGTGCAAGTAGTTGTTATTAAAGATAGAAGTTTTTCGGCTGCATTACCGGAACGGCTTTCTTGAACAAAACGCAAAGAGCCAGATATAAAGAACATTGTAAGAATTATAATAACGGTTACAGAATTTACATCATCAGGGCTGTTTTGCATGATAGGAATAATAATATCAGTAAAAATAGAAACTATAGCCAGACAAAATAAAATTGCTGTAAATGGGTTTATAAAAGCATTGGCAATACGTTTAGTTAAAGATAATTTTTTTCCATGCACAATTTTATTATTGCCATATAAATTACGATGTTCTTTAATGGCTTGTTCACTTAATCCCGTAAAAGAAGTGTTAAGAGCTTGTAATATTAGCTTGGTTGAATTGGTGGCACAAAAAATAATTTGTTCATTCATTTTTTTTAGTGTTTTTGGATTAGTTGTCACAATGCTCCCTCCATAAAAATAAAATTAATAAATCACGTAACAAAGTATAAATTATTTATTTATCTAATCATATGGCAGAATTCTTGCGATTTTATTACTTTTTTATAAAGATTTGAAAGAGCGTATTATTTAATGAGATTTTAATAAAAGTTTTAAAGGGTTTTAATTTGTATTTTTAGAATATATACAGTATAAATAAAACAATCGAAATCCTTAATGAAGGAGGGGTTTTTATGAATTTACAATTTTTAGGTGCGGCTCATACAGTTACAGGTTCTTGTTATTTATTAGAAGCAAATGACCATAAAGTTTTGATTGATTGTGGTATGTTTCAAGGTGCGAGGAATTTACGTGATTTAAACTACAATGATTTTCGTTTTGTACCATCAGATATAGATTGCGTACTTTTAACTCATGCTCATGTTGACCATTGCGGTCTTATTCCTAAGTTATGTAAACAAGGATTTAAGGGCGATATATATGCGACAAAAGCGACTTGCGATTTAGTAAATATCATGCTCCCAGATAGTGCACATATCCAAGAGTCTGATGCGCAAATAACAAATCGCAAAGGGCAACGTATGGGAAAAACACCAATAGCTCCTTTATATACTATTGATGATGCTATGGCTTCATTAAAACAATTTGTGCCAATTGATTATGATCAAGAAATCAATCCAGTAAATGGTATACGAGCTATTTATAAAGATGCTGGTCATATCATGGGGTCAGCAATTATTGAAGTTTATGTAACGGAAAATGGCGAAGAAACTAAAATTGTATTTACAGGCGATTTGGGGCAACCTGACCAGCCTATTATAAAAGACCCTACACATATAAAAGAAGCAGATTATTTAGTAATTGAGTCTACTTATGGTGATCGTAAACATCAAATTTATGATAAAGAAACTCCATTAGCAGAAATTATAAATGATACTATGGATAGAGGCGGAAATTTAATTATTCCATCATTTGCAGTTGGTCGTACACAAACAATGTTATATTATCTATTCAAATTATGGAAAGCCAATCGCATAGAGGATTATTCAGTTGTAGTGGATAGCCCACTTGCTGTTGAAGCTACAAGAATTTTTGCCAAGAATACAAAATATTTTGATGATGAAGCAACTGAATATATTAGAAAACATGGTAAATTGCCTCAAATGCCACAGTTGCGTCTTTGTGAAAGTGCAAATGAATCTAAGGCCTTAAATACAGAAGAAAGTTCACATATTATTTTATCGGCTAGTGGTATGGCGGACGCTGGACGTGTACTTCATCATTTAAAACATAATCTTTGGCGTCCAGAATCTACAATTTTATTTGTAGGTTATCAAGCAGAAGGAAGTTTAGGTAGAAGATTATTAGAAGGCGCTAAAAAAGTAAAAGTCTTAGGTGAAGAAATCAGTGTAAAAGCTAGAATTGTAAATATGGACGGATTTTCTGCTCATGCTGATTATTCACAGATGGAAGAATGGTTACAACATTTAACTATGTATAATGCTAAACAGGTATTTGTAGTGCATGGTGAAGCTACTGCTAGTAAAGCTGTAAAAGAAATGATTGAAGAAGAATTCGGCTGGAATGCGTATATTCCATTTTATGCAGATAGAGCTATTATGACAAAGAATACTTGTGAAATTAAAGCTGCTAATATACCTCAAGTATCTGTGGAAAAAGATATGGAAGACTTCTTTGTTGATGTTGAATGCAGATTATAGAACAATTACGTCGCAGAATTATTAATCTTGTGGTTAAAAATCCAGAACTTATGCCAGCAGCTATGAATACAATTCAAAAAGGTTGGCGATATGTTAAACGCTTATTCAAGGATTTTGGCATTAGCTAAGATTTTTAATGAAAATTTTATCTGCTTTTTACGATAAATATTTTGGCAAGAAGAAAGAAATATGTTATGATTAGAGTAAAGTTAAATCTTAGGAGGATTATATAATGGAAGAATTAAAAAACAATTCCGTTGTTGAAGAAGATACTGAAGGTACTGTAGTTGTTATTACTGATGAAGAAGGTAATGAATACAATTATGTAGAAGAAATGGTTTTCGATGCAGGTAGCGATAAATATGCTATTTTAGTTAGCATTGATGGCGATGAAGAATGCGAATGCCATGAACATGATGAAGAATGCGGTTGCGAAGAAGAAGTAGATGTAATCTTAGCAAAAATCGTTAAAGATGAAAATGGTGAAGTTGAATATATTGAACCAACAGATGAAGAATTTGAAATTGCTCAACAAGCTTATGAAGAATTAATGGATAAACTTGAAGCAGAAGAATAATTATCTGAATTTGTTTAAAGTTTAATACGTATCAAAGAAGGTACCATAGAAAAATGGTATCTTCTTTTTTGTGAATATAAATTTTTATTTGAGGTAGATTTATGGAAAATTTAGTAGAAAATATTAGTAAATCAGTAGCTATTGAATTGCTTTTTGAAGAAATGCCAACAAGACCTACTGCAAATGCTATTTTTCGTGAAGCTAGAAAAATATTTTGGTGATATAAATATCATCAATAGAGATGAAAATGATATTGAATTTAGCGTAGATAAATTTGTAGCATATAATGAAGATAATACAACTTCTCCAGTAGTACTAGCTATGGGAAATATAACAGATTTTGATGATAAAGTAGCTGTAAGTGAATTTGAACGCACACAGATTTGGAATGTAGCTAACAGTGAAGAATTATTGAGTAAATATAAATATGCTGTAAAAATATGGGATGTAAATGCTCAAAGACAAATTCCTAAAGAACGTGCTATTATGTTAGTTGATTGGCTTAATGTAGCTTTAAAATTATATCCTAAATGTCAAGCTATTTGGATAAAATCAGCAGGTAAATTACAATTAGCACAATCCATTAAGAATTTAAAAGAAACTGGTATAGTTAAATATTTATATAGTATGGTCAATATTCGTTTCTTTAATGTGCCTAATACAAATGAATTCATTGTAGATAGTGTAGGATTGGCTAATATTGGTTTAAGTGATGTACAATTCCATTTCAAAGGTATGAACCCTAATAAAGTAGCTAACCTTGCATATAGTTTAGCTCGTTATATTTTGAATAATGATGATATCATGATTAAAGATGGCGATACCATTGATGGCATGAATGATGAGGGCAAAATGACACCAGAAGTTCAATGGATTTGCAGATATGAAGATTCTTTAATCGAACCACTTCGTCCTGTTTTAGATATTGATACTGGTAAATATGCCTCTGGCGATAGAAATTAAAAAAACACTTTCTAATTTTAGATATTGTCTAAGTTAGAAAGTGTTTTTTAGTTAAGTATAAAATTATTTGATTAAGTTAAATTTACGCATTGCTGTTTTTAATTGTTCAAGATGAGCATCTTCCATTTCGCAAAGTGGCATGCGTAAAGGACCCATGTCAAAGCCCATTAAACGAAGTGCAACTTTTACAGGAATTGGATTTACTTCACAGAATAATGCTTTGATTAATGGGAAGTATTCAATTTGTTTTTTCGCTGCTTCTTCAACTTTGCCATCAAAGAATAATTGACACATATCATGTGTTTCTTGTGGCATAACGTTAGAAAGTACGGAGATAACACCTTTTGCACCTAAAGATAATAATGGAACGATTTGGTCATCATTACCAGAATAGAAAGTGAGTTTATCACCGCAAAGAGACATTGTTTCAGCAACTTGACTAATATTGCCACTAGCTTCTTTAACTGCTGCAATGCGTGGATGTTCTGCTAAAATAGCGTAAGTTTCTGGTGTAATACCTACACCTGTACGAGATGGTACATCATAAAGAATGATAGGTACATTTACATTATCAGCGATAGATGTGAAATGTTTGATAAGTCCTTTTTGTGTACATTTATTATAATATGGAGTAACTACTAATAAAGCATCAGCACCTGCTTTATCTGCATGTTGAGATAAATTAATAGCATATCTAGTATCATTAGAACCAGTACCTGCAATAACAGGAACACGTTTATTTACATAGTCAACAGTAAATTTAATGATTTCTTCATGTTCTTCATCTGTCATTGTAGCAGATTCGCCACTTGTACCAGCAATTATGATAGCGTCTGTACCATTGTTTAAGTTGAAATCAATTAAATGAGCTAATTCATCATAATTGATACCGTTTCCGTTTTCATAAAATGGAGTAGCAATAGCTACGCCTGCACCTTTAAATATTACATCTTTCTCCATAAAGAAAGCCTCCTTAATGCCAGCTTTTGATGTGTTATCATAAATTATACAGGTAAATATTTATATTGTCTATAATATTTTTAATTTTTATGCATTGATTTTAAAAACATTTTTTCTTGATATTTTTATCACAATTCGAATCACAATTTGACGCTAGACTAAAGTCATAAAGATAAAGGCAGCAGATAATAAGAAGCTGCACAGAAAGGGGCAAATTGTTATGGATAACAATTATTACAACAATAGTAACAATAACAACACTAACAGCAATAGCAACTATAATAACAATAATAGCAATAATAGCAATAATAATAGCAGTAATCAGTATTCTGATTCTTTCTACTCATATAATAATCAGCAGAATCATGGAAATCAGAACAATACACAGAACGACAGTACAGCATCCCAGGCAGGCGGATATGGCTCCACACAGAGTTCTATTTATGGAGGTCAGAACAACAGTCATGGCTCTGGTTATGGAACGACACAGAATAACAGCCAGAGTGCTAATTACGGAAGTGCCCAGAATTATAATCAGAGTGCCGGTTATGGAAGTACCTGGAATAACAGCCAGAGTTATGGCTATGGAAACCAGAACGGTAACTATGGAACATATGGCAGCAATCCAAAACCAGAGAAGAAAAAGAAAGAAGGAAAACCGGGTGGATTTGGAAAACAGCTTGCAAAATGTGCAGCGCTTGCACTTGTATTCGGACTGGTTGCAGGCGGTGTCATGACAGGCGTTAATTATGCATCCGGAAAGTTCTTGGAACAACCAATGCAGGAAATGTACAGGCTTCATTGACTACCGGAGATGATTCTACCGTACAGCGACAGCAATCTCATCTTCCTATGTAGCAACAGATGTTTCAGATATCGTCGATGAAGTAATGCCTTCTATCGTAGCAATTACAAATGTAAGCCAGACAGAGTATCAGAGTTTCTGGGGACAATCCAAGACTTATGAGAGCACAAGCTGTGGATCAGGTATTATTGTAAGTCAGGATAAGGAGTATCTTTATGTGGCAACCAATAATCATGTTGTCGAGGGAGCAAACAGCCTTACTGTAACTTTTGCAAATGATGATACGGTCAGTGCAGAGATTAAAGGTACAGATCCTTCTACAGATCTTGCCGTTGTAAAAGTTGCCCTGAGCAGTATTAAAGATGATACTATGAGTGCAATCAAGGTTGCAACACTTGGTTCTTCTGATACATTAAAAGTGGGTGAATCCTGTATCGCAAATCGGTAATGCCCTTGGTTACGGACAGTCTGTAACTACCGGTGTGATCAGTGCATTAAACCGTGAAGTTTCTGTTTCAGATTCTTCCAGCAGCACCAATTATACGGCAGAACTGATCCAGACAGATGCAGCAATTAACCCTGGTAACAGTGGTGGTGCATTATTAAACACAGCAGGGGAAGTGATCGGAATTAACTCTGTAAAATATTCAGACACTTCTGTTGAAGGTATTGGATATGCAATCCCGGTGGATACAGCAAAACCAATTATTGAAGAACTTATCACAAAAGAAAAAGTAGACGAATCCAACAGTGCATATCTCGGTATCACAGGTGTAGATGTCACAAGCGATGTTGCAAAAACATATAATATGCCAACTGGTGTTTATGTCGCACAGGTCATGGAAGGAGCTGCCGCAGAGCAGGCTGGTATCCAGAAAGGTGATATTATCACAAAATTTGATGGTAAAGATGTCACTTCTATGGAGGAACTTCTTCCAATATGCAGTATTATGCAGCAGGCACTACGGTGGATGTTGTAATTGAAAGATCAT
>ENA-OQER01001295-OQER01001295.1-human-gut-metagenome-genome-assembly--contig:-NODE-1295-length-12353-cov-2.132832_pt1 | contig 12353 bp, 13 predicted proteins | sample MGYA00242797_ERZ504639 | MGnify/ENA primary metagenome ERZ504639 (study PRJEB26092, sample SAMD00036306) | human gut metagenome | host: Homo sapiens | study: EMG produced TPA metagenomics assembly of...
TTGAGACCGCGATAAAATTCCTCTTTGTATTTTTCCGCCGGATGCCCGGAAATAAATAAAATAAGTACCAGTCCGGTCAGATAATCATCGGCTGATGGCGTAAGGCCAATCCCTAACCCCATCATACTGGCGACCGCTGCGGCGATATTTTGTTTTTCGTTTACTGCCTGAATAACTGCCCGTCGTTTAATATGTAGTTCTTTATTTAACGCCTGATAAAACGGATTATCGCCGCGATAATTAAACAGGGTTTCATTTTCCCCCAGGTGCTGATGAATAATGTCGTGCCACTGTTGCCAGGCGATAAGGTGAAAATTCACAGCGGTCATTTGCAAGGTTGGGGACAGCCAACGCCGACAACGACTCATCTCTATATGAAGATGTTGACCAACCGTAATACCTTGATCGTCAAACTGAACCTTATCACCATGCCGGAACAGATCATCAAAGTGAGTGAGTGCCAACCGACAACTGTTTGGCGCATTGTCGTACTCTTCACAAAGCAGCGTCAGCAACTGCTGGCGAGCCGGGAGTGCGATATTTACCGCTCTGGCAAAGACCTGTTCAACCTGTCCTTGCCCCCGCTGCGCCAGAAAATCCGCATCCGCAGTTAGCGCCCACACACACCGTCTTTCTGGTGTGTTGATAGCAAGCCTCCCGGTTTATGCACCTGCGGCAATCAGTAACTGCGCAATCTCTTCAAAGCCCCGTTCCCGCGCCAGTTCCAGTGGCGTTTTTGCCATATTTATCGGTCAGATGCGGGCTGGCACCGTGTTCCAGCAATAACTGCACAATCGCCTGCTGTTTAATACCACCATCATTAAGCACAATCGCTTCCAGTAGCGGCGTCCAGCCTACATGGTTGGTCTGGTTAACGTTAATCTCCGTATGCGCCAAAAGCTCTTTTACAATACTTATATGGCCTTTTTCACAGGCAGGCGTCAGGCCGACACCGCCAAAACGGGTTACGCAATTAAGATCGGGTTTAGCCGGTAAAATAATTCGTAGTAGCGTTAAATCATCGTTCAGACAGCTAATTAAAAAAGGATTTAAACAGGTATGATCTTGCTTATTAATATCCGCTCCGGCATCAATTAATGCCTGAACGCAAGCATATTGCTGATATAAACTTGCCAGCGTAATTGCCGTTTTCCCCTGACGATCGCAGGTATTAATATCGACACCCAGCGCAAGGCAGGTTTTTACTTTATCGATATCACCCTGTTGTGCAGCCAATAAATAGTCGGCAGGTAGATTTTTTATACTCATTCACATTCCCCTGGTTTTTGTGGCTGTTTTCGATGAATTGAGAATAGCAACGATAATCTGATAAAAGAACCCGCTTAAATTTAATTCGCTGTATTTCGCCTTTTGTTGAATGATGTTCAACAATCTTTTCGCAGTGTGCGGTAGTGCAATATTTGTTTCTTTGACCCGATACCCTTTCACTCAATCAGGTTTTATTTCTCTATAGTCTGCACATGTAAGAGTAGCTTTCGTCCATGTCTAACCAGAGGGGAACAAGATGAACGGACTCACGGCAACGGGTGTCACCGTCGGTATTTGTGCAGGGCTTTGGCAGTTAGTGTCTTCACATGTCGGGCTCTCTCAGGGATGGGAATTATTAGGAACCATTGGCTTCGTCGCCTTTTGCAGTTTTTATGCCGCAGGCGGCGGTAAATCGGGGTTTATCAGAAGTCTGGCGGTTAATTATTCCGGGATGGTGTGGGCATTTTTCGCCGCGCTGGCTGCCGGTTGGCTGGCCTCTGTAAGTGGACTGTCGCGTTCTGGGCGAGCGTAATTACTACCGTACCCTTCTCGGCGGTAGTGGTCTGGCAAGGGCGTTTCTGGTTACTGTCCTTTATTCCGGTGGCTTTCTCGGCATGACGCTGTTTTTTGCCAGCGGGATGAACTGGACGGTGACGTTACTGGGTTTTCTGGCGGGTAACTGCGTGGGGATAATTTCAGAATATGGTGGACAAAAATTAAGCGAAGCGACGACTAAACGCGACGGGTATTAAAAGTTATTCAAAAATGATTATCTATCTTTAACCGATACCTCTACAGTCATAGCTGGAGAAATTCATAGTAGATAATGGCGAGAATGGTTTAATGAACTCAATTTTTACCGAAGAGAATCTGTTGGCATTTACTACCGCTGCGCGTTTTGGCAGCTTCAGTAAAGCCGCAGACGAGTTGGGTTTAACCACTTCCGCCATTAGCTACACCATCAAGCGTATGGAGACGGGGCTGGATGTGGTGCTGTTCACTCGCAACACCCGCAGCATTGAGTTAACCGAGTCCGGGCGTATTTTTTCCGCAAAGCTACCGACCTGCTGAATGATTTTCACGCCATCAAACGCAGTATCGATACTATTTCGCAGGGCATAGAAGCACGGGTGCGCATTTGTATTAATCAGCTGCTTTATACGCCCAAACACACCGCGCGCTTATTACAGGTGCTGAAAAAGCAGTTTCCTACCTGCCAGATTACCGTGACGACCGAAGTGTATAACGCGTCTGGGATGCGATTATTAATAATCAGGCCAATATCGCCATCGGCGCACCCGATACACTACTGGACGGCGGCGGTATTGATTACACTGAAATTGGCGCGATTCGCTGGGCTTTTGCTATCGCCCCGGATCACCCGTTAGCTTTATGCCGGAACCCATCGCCGAAAGCCAACTGCGTCTCTACCCTAATATTATGGTGGAGGACACCGCGCATACGATTAATAAAAAAGTGGGCTGGTTGCTGCACGGGCAGGAGTCAATTCTGGTGCCAGATTTCAACACCAAATGTCAGTGCCAGATTTTAGGTGAAGGAATTGGTTTTTTGCCGGATTACATGGTCCGTGAGGCGATGACGCAATCCCTGCTGGTTACCCGACAAATCCATAATCCGCGCCAGGATTCGCGCATGTTACTGGCGACTCAGCATTCTGCTACGGGTCAGGTGACGCAGTGGATTAAAAAACAATTTGCGCCAAATGGCATATTAACGGGGATCTATCAGGATTTACTGCATCGGGAGAATTAATCGCTGCCAACCTCCCGATGCGCTGTGAATAGCGGTTTACATCAACCACCTGCTTTCATTACCCATTCAGAGATAAATTTATTACCCGGTACTGGCGGAGAGTACAAATAGCCCTGCAAAAAGTGAACGCCTTTACCGATCATTAAATCCGCCTGCTCCTGGGTTTCTACCCCTTCCGCCACGATACTCAGACCAGGCTTACGCGCTAGTTCGACAATATTGTCCACAATATGACCGGAGATTTCGTCGACACTCGCCATTTGCACAAATGACTTATCGATCTTAATAAAATCGACCGGGAACGCCTGCAAGTAACGATAGGTCGCATAACCCGTACCAAAGTCATCCCAGCGCAAAGGTAATGTTGTGCTGATGAAGCTGTCAAATATCGCTCTGGCTTCTGGCGTTACCGGAATAGGATTACGTTCCGTTAGCTCGAGAACCAGCTTGATTTTATCGTTACCTAATTTCTTAACCAGGTTCAGACACTCTTTTTCAATCCCGCTGCCAAAAAACAACCCGCCGAGACGTTGATGCCAATATGGAAATTGTCCGGCAGCAAATGTTTTACCGGCATCAGAATATCCGCAGTCTGTTTCATCAGTTGGCGGGTCATTATGACAATAAGACCGGATGACTCCGCCAGAGGAATAAACTGATCCGGTGGGATAATTCCCGTTTGTGGATGTTCCCAGCGGACAAGTACCTCACAGCCCGTCAGTACCCCAGTCTGCGCGCAGAAAACCGGTTGGATCCACGGTTTGAATTCGTGGTTTTCCAACGCCAGACTGATGGCTTCAGGCGTGACGATATGGTGACAACGGTTATCAGGGATATAAAAATTATTTTTATTTCCCGTGCCACTGATGACTTGCGGATGATATTGAAAAAAGATATCCCGCCAGAAGGTAATATCACTCTGGATGCCTAGTTTTTCATACAGCTGCTTCTTTTGATGTGAAATTGTCTTTGCACTGCGATTTCTGTACTGTGAGATTTCTGTAACCGACATTCCCTCCATTAGCAGCTTGAGTAAAAGCCGTTCTTTTCGGACACGATACCAGCAACGTCAAATTCACCGTTGCCCCGAACTCTTCCAAAAAAACACTCAAATCATGCGAAGCCATTGAACACACCTTGATTAAATCTTGTGCGCCAGCTAAATCTGCGAGTCTTCACTCTGACTGATAAAGCTGGCTGCAAGAAAATGACACAGAGAGCCGAATTATCTCCCGTTCGGCTCTCTCTCCTTTTACTCATTATTCAGATCAGAATTGCCACTTAATGCCAACCATTGCAGAGGTGTCATTATATCCCCTATCGGCAACCTGAACGCCACATTCCCCCAGACATTCAGGTTGGCATTTAGCTGTCCTTCCACCCCGGTTTTTATCTCAGCAATATTTCGGGCTCCATCCTGAGTGACGGACACGCCATCCATACTGGTGCTGAAATCCTTACTGTTATGCAGCCAGTTCACTTCTACAAACGGCTGGAACTCGCGGGATTTACCGTCATCCATTTTATGGTGGCTCTTCAGCCAGGTTTTTACGCCAAGTCGGGTTTGAACATTGCCATCACCGTTGCTATGAACGAGGGTTCCGTTGCTTTCGCGGTGCTTATCGGCTTTGACTCCCATCCAGGTAACCTGTGCTTGCGGCTGAACATACCATTCATTACGCGTTCCCTGGCTGCCATTAAATTCAGCTAATTTGTGTTTGTATCCAGCTTCCAGTGAAGCGGTAAATCCTTTTGATTTATAGGATTCACTTTGTAAGTCATCCCCTTTCACTGTGTTATCAAACCAGCTGTACTGCGCCCAACTGTCGAGATACGCGCCATTACGCGACTCGTCATCGGCATACCAGGTGGCATAGAGGCCGGTGCTATATCCGTTCACACTCGCTTTTGCACGATAACCGGTTCGCGAGGAAATGGTTTTGCTGTCGCTGTTGCCATATCCCGCCATGACCCCAACATGCCAGCTGTCGCTGCCGTTTTGGCTCCACTGCGCGACATCGCCTCCCAGTTGCAGAACATAGCGATTGCTTTGGGTTTTCAGCTGGCCGCTGCCATCACGCCATTTATTACGACCACCTTCATGGCGCATCCACATAGTGGTTTGTTTCTGCTCACCCGTCACCATGTCGGTATAGTACGTATTACCCAGACGCTCATGCAGACGCGTGGTGAACATTGTATTCGCTGCTGCAAGGTTCGCAATGTAGCTACCCGCCTCCGGTCGCAGGTCATTATCCACATTCAGATCCGGACCCGGCGTAGGTGTCGGGTTAGGGTTCGGCTCTGGATTCGGGTTTGGCTCCGGATTCGGCATCGGGTCTGGCTCCGGCTGCAGTTCAGGAGAATCACTGCCGCTGGTCAGATACCAGTTACCACTATTTGCCCCTTGTCCACGCGCGAGAGTGTAGTCATACGCCCCCGCAACGATACGACCAGCCTGAACAAATTCGCCCTCAGACTTACCGTCTACATGGATAAGTTCGATACCGTTAAGGTTTCGCACCTTATACCGCCAGCGTTATTCACCGTAACGGCAGTCGTGCCGCTAGTATCGCCCTCGACAACCAATTTATCGGTTACTGAGTCATCGCCATTCAGTACCGTATTCATTACTAGTTGACCGTTATTACCGTGGTAGTTCCCCTTCACCACTAACACATTGCCAGCTTGCTGTCCTGACATTCCGGTCATCAGCGTACCGTTGTTGGTCAGATTGCCGCCCAGGGTGTAATTCACAGACGCAGCCGCTCTTTTTTCAGTGCTATTATTCAACGCCAGGGTACCGTTGTTCTCAACGTTTGCGCTACCCAATCCCTGCGCATGACTTACCAGGACATTAGCCGAATTAGCAATGTTCACATTCGCCGTCAGGTTGCTGTTATCGCCCGCGATGTCCAGCGTGCCGCCCTGAATATTCAGCTCTCCGCTCCCCGTTAACGAACCGGTTGAAGTGCCCCCGTTGGTAACCGTCAGACTGCCGCCATTTAAGCTCAGCAGTGAATCGCGCTGCCATTGAGCGTGCCCACGGTCTGGCTGTGACCATTCATATCCAGTTCAGTCTCTGCCGCCAGACGCAGTTCATGGGTATTACCCAACACGTTATCGTTATTCAACAAAAGCGTCCCACTGCGCAGATCGGTAACACCGGTATAGTCGTTGTCTTTGTTAGAAAGCGATACGGTCTGACCTTTCTGGCTGCTGAATGCCAGGTCACCACTGCCGCTAATCTTTGCGCTGAGATCGGCGGCATTCTCGCTTTTACCGTTAGAGCTCAGCACCAGAGCATCGCTGTCGGTAGCGTGTAAATCAAGCTGGGTCAGGCCGTAACCGATATACAGACCGTCATTGTTTACCCCACTCGTCAGACGATAGTCGTAAGTGCCGACGGCCGCTTTTTGCCCATTCTGCTGAATATCACGTTGGCGCTGCTGGAGAGGATTTGCCCATTTTTATCCTGCAATTGCAGATTGCCCGCATCGCCCAGAACTTCCGCACCTTGCGCATCAACCAACTTAATGGTGCTGTTACCATCATCAACTTCAGTAAGCGATAACGCGGAGTCAATATCACGAGATACTGAGCGGACAACGTCACTGTCAGAAACCTGAATCACACCCTCGCCGCGCAAATCCAGCGTTTTACTAACGTTGACTGTCCCTTCTGTCATCTGTGCACCTGCTGCCAGGGCACCAAAATCAACCGTTCCGCCGGAGAATCCCAAAGTGCTAATGGAGTGAGCGCCCTTACCCACTGTTACCAGGCTTCCCTGACCCGCAGTGATCCCGCCTTTCTGCAGAAACTCAGCATTCTTTTCCAGATTAAATGTCGTGTTCTGGAACGCCAGTGAACCCTGGAACCAGTCTGTATAAGCAAACTCATCAAAGGAGAATTCGTGATTCCCCATGTTTATTTCAACAATGCCTCTACCTTCAAGATCGTTATCAAATACCCAATCTTTATTGGCATTGATTTGCAGTTTGCCATCAACATCCAGTTCCGCACGTCCGATGTTCTTGTCTTCAGAAATAACAGCTACAGCATCGGAAGCAACATCAATATATCCGTAGAATGCATAGTTATTGCCGGTCAACTCCACCGTCCCACTGTCGATACTTATTGTACCGTTGCCGGAGATCTTATTGGCAAAGGTCATGCTATCCTCAGCCTTCAGGTGTAATTTCCCGCGGTTGGTGATTTCTGCAGAGCCTATATTTTGGGTGATCCCCAAAGCGCCATTTTTCTCAATCGTTACTTTGCCGCTAAAGGCAGAGTTATCCCCGGTTAAGTAAGTCGTACCATTGAGCGCATTGATATAGCCCAGGCCCTCGCTGTCACTGACAATATCCGCGGAAATAGTCGCGTTTTTATCCGTGTGGTTTAAGGTGATTTTCTTCTCGGATGTCTTTGCCCACACAAACTCAATTTTTTCGGCATCAATAATCCCTGCAGCCTTCGCAGCACTTCCTTCCTGTGCACCTAACGCTAACTCAGAGTTGGTGCTTAAACTAATAGTCGGCGCAGAGATTTTACCACCTTCCGAAACAGCAAGTGTTGTATCGGAGTTTTGATCATAATAACCCAGGCTAATTTTCTCACTGGCATTAACTTCACCGCCGTTATTAACTGACAGGTACTGATTACCACCGTAACTGCCGTAAACGCCCATAAAGAAGGTTTTAGAATTTACCTGGCTGCCTTCACCACTGACATTTCCCTGCAAATAGGTCAGACGGCTGGTGCCTTAACATGGATTTTGCCGCCGTTGGAAACATTAAAATAGCCGCGATCGTGTCTCATGCCTGAGTTTGATTCATACAAATCATCAGCATATAACTCGCTGCCAGCATTGGAGACATTCAGGAACCCCGTCCCTTTTAACAAAAAGTTAAGTGGCCATTGATTGTTACCTTTCCTCCGGTAATATCCAACCCACCACCAGAAGCGAGAGTCAGACGCGGACGGGAAGTATCTGTCGCATTGATTACCAGATTGGCATTGTCAGTCACCGTAATACGGTAATCGATGCTCTGGTTCTCTTTGCCAAAATCAATAGTTTTATCCTGGTTTACGATGACATCATCGGCGAATACCAGAGATGAATATAAACTTATCGCGCTAATTAAAACAGCCCGGGACTTTTTTCCTTTTACTCTGCTCCCCAGCTCCGAGCAGACGCTCCAACAGTTACGGGACCTGTTCCACTTTAGCCGATATATTTTATTCATCACAATCTCCAGCAATACATCCAAATAAAACCAAGATTGCATAAACAGCAACGCATTAAATGCCATTCCGGTTACTGTTCATCGCATATAAAAATTCAAAAAATTTTGCATAGCATTGACAACCACATATCTGAGTATGTAGTTCAGAGGGTAATAAAATAGCAAGTTACTACTGAAAACTTATTTTAAGTTAACACTCTTAACTTTATCATTACATTCCCCCCCCAGTCTCTAATACCTGCGCATTATATGTATCCAGGAACTCAAATCAACTCAAAATATAAACAAAAGCAGGAGAAATACATTTAATATACAGCCGGTAAAAGTGGTAACTCTTATTAGGTATCCAAATATAAGAATCGTCTTATTAATAAATACATAACCCTATAGGACTGAATCCATTCAGCTAATACAAAATAAAATCGTTAATTAATAAAATATAAAATCATGAAGTGATACAAGAGGAATTTCAGGATATGACATGACAATCATATATAATATATGCATAATTTTTTACAGCGAGTCAATGATTCCCGCGCCATATGCAGACATGGCGCGGTTTTATGCAATAACAATCACGCGTCCGGGAACATCACGCTATGGCCCGGCGCTTCACGATGGAGATGAATAAAGTTAAGGTGCCGCTCGTACTGGTCAAGAATATCGGTGATCACCTGCTCTTTGCTGTAGTCCATCAGGTCGTTGCCCTGGCTGCCTTCTAACAGGAAGGTTTCCAGCCGGTAGTAGGTCGATTTACCGCTACGTGCGCGGTAGGTAAGCCCGGCACCGAATATTGCTGCGGCCAAATCTGATAGACAAAGTTTTGTTCTTCGCCCATATGCACCAACAAATCCAGATGCCCCAACTGTTGTCCCTCTTCCGGCGGCAGGCTTTTTAGCTCCACGTACGCGCCGCGCAACCGCAGCTCCTGCGCCACTTCTTCCATTGCCGGGTAACAGACCGTCTCCATCATCTGTTTAGTGTAACGCGTGCCCGGATAATTCATCAGGCGCGAGAGACGTTTTTCCAGCTCAGGCGATCCTGAAGCCCCAGCGGTCGCGGCGCGGTATCGCGGTTGGCACTTTCACGGCGGTAATCTTCTACCTTCAGAGATTTATACAACCCCGCCATCACGAAGAAGATCACAAAGCTGAACGGCAGCCCCATAATCACCGTGGTGTTTTGCAGCGCGGATATCCCGTTGGTCATCAGCATGCCGAGCGTCAGCAGGCCAATCGCCACCGACCAGAAGACGCGCAGCCAGCCGGGGGCGTCGCTGTTGATATCTTTAAGCTGCGAGGTGAAATTCCCCAGCACCAGCGCACCGGAGTCCGCCGAGGTCACATAAAACAGCAGGCCAGTAATGGTGGCGACGGAGGCGCTAAAGGTAAACGCCGGATACTGCGCCAGCAGGCTGTAGAAGCCGCGCTCCGGATGGACCATCGCTTCCTCGGCAAATGCCGCGCCGCCGTGGATGATTTCATACAGCGCGCTATTGCCGAACACCGAGAGCCATAACAGCGTGAAGGTAAACGGAATAATCAACGTGCCCAGCACGAACTGGCGAATGGTACGCCCACGCGAGATACGCGCCAGGAACAAGCCGACAAACGGCGACCATGCCACCCACCATGCCCAGAAGAAGAGCGTCCAGTTATTCATCCACTCAACTGGACGGTCGAAGGCAAAACTGTTGAGCGTCATGCCCATAAAGCGATTCACATAGTCGCCAACATTCAGCACCAGCGCATTAAGCAGGAACGAGGTGTCGCCCATAAACAATACGAACAGGATCAATCCCAGCGCCAGCGCAACGTTAAGTCCGATAACACACGAATCCCCTTATCGACACCGGAGGTGACAGAGATCGTGGCGATTATCACCGACAAGGCGATCAGTGCCGCTTTTGCCGCCATCGAATCGGGAATATCAAACAGTACGCTCAAGCCATAGTTAAGCTGCACCACACCGATACCGAGCGTAGTGGCAATACCGAAGATGGTGCCGATCACCGCTGCAATATCCACTGAGTGCCCTATCGGCCCGTTAATCCGTTTACCGAAGATCGGGTACAGCGCCGAGCGGATGGTGAGCGGCAAATTATAACGATAGCTAAAGTATCCGAGCGCCATGCCCATCAGCGCATACATCGACCAGCCGGTTAAGCCGTAGTGAAACAGCGTCCAGACCATCGCCTGACGCGCGGCCTCAATCGTCTGTCCCGCGCCTTCCGGCGGCTGCATATACTGCGTTACCGGTTCGGCTACGGAGAAGAACATCAGGTCGATACCGATCCCGGCAGCAAACAGCATCGCCGCCCAACTCAGCAGGCTGAATTCCGGTTTGGATTGTTCTGGCCCGAGCTTCACCGAACCAAAACGCGAACAAGCGATACAGACCACAAAGACAATATAGAGCGTTGCCGCCAGTAGATAGTACCAACCGAAGGTTTTAGAAACCCAGTCCAGCGTGCGGCCAATCCAACAGGGCCGAGAAGTCGCGAAACAGGATCGTTGTCAGGGAAAACAACAAATCAGTCCGGCGGAGGTGTAAAACACCACCGGATTGATTTTGTCCTTTTCCCTGCTGTGTGAAAGGTCTGTCATCCAGTATCCCCACTGTTATTGTTACCATTTAAAATCAAATTCGTAACAATTAAGACACATTTTATATTGAACGTCCAATCAATAACCGCTTTAATAGATAAACAACGCTGATGAATGGAGTGGCGAAAATGCCAAATTGGGGATGCAGTCGATCCGGCGCAGACAACTGATCGACGCCACACTGGAAGCAATAAATGAAGTGGGCATGCACGATGCAACGATCGCGCAGATCGCCCGCCGTGCAGGCGTTTCTACGGGGATCATCAGCACTATTTCAGGGACAAAAATGGTCTGCTGGAAGCAACCATGCGCGATATCACCAGTCAGCTGCGTGACGCGGTTTTGAATCGATTACATGCACTTCCGCAGGGCAGTGCAGAGCAGCGATTACAGGCGATTGTTGGCGGAAACTTCGATGAAACGCAGGTGAGCAGTGCGGCGATGAAAGCCTGGCTGGCGTTCTGGGCCAGCAGTATGCATCAGCCGATGCTCTATCGTTTACAGCAGGTCAGTAGCCGCCGCTTATTGTCGAATCTGGTGAGCGAATTTCGCCGCGAGTTACCGCGCCAACAGGCACAGGAAGCGGGCTACGGCCTTGCCGCGCTGATTGACGGATTATGGCTGCGCGCGGCACTGAGCGGCAAACCGCTGGATAAACCTCTCGCACACTCGCTGACCCGTCACTTTATTACTCAGCATTTACCCACCGATTAACCGAGGAGACGTGATGTCCCGAATGGCAGAACAGCAGCTTTATATACATGGTGGTTATACCTCCGCCACCAGCGGTCGCACCTTCGAGACCATTAACCCGGCCAACGGTAACGTGCTGGCGACCGTGCAGGCCGCCGGGCGTGAGGATGTCGATCGCGCCGTGAAGAGTGCCAACAGGGGCAAAAAATCTGGGCGGCGATGACCGCTATGGAGCGCTCGCGTATTCTGCGTCGGGCCGTTGATATTCTGCGTGAACGCAATGACGAACTCGCAAAACTGGAAACCCTCGACACCGGAAAAGCATATTCGGAAACCTCAACCGTCGATATCGTTACCGGTGCGGACGTGCTGGAGTACTACGCCGGGCTGATCCCGGCGCTGGAAGCAGCCAGATCCCGTTGCGTGAAACGTCCTTTGTGTATACCCGCCGCGAACCGCTGGGCGTAGTGGCAGGGATTGGCGCATGGAACTACCCGATCCAGATTGCCCTGTGGAAATCCGCCCCGGCGCTGGCGGCAGGCAACGCAATGATTTTCAAACCGAGCGAAGTTACCCCGCTTACCGCGTTAAAGCTGGCTGAAATTTACAGCGAAAGCGGGCCTGCCGGACGGCGTATTTAACGTGTTGCCGGGCGTGGGCGCGGAGACCGGGCAATATCTGACCGAGCATCCGGCATTGCCAAAGTGTCATTTACCGGCGTGTCGCCAGCGGCAAAAGTGATGGGCTAACTCGGCGGCCTCTTCCC